>Ga0136619_10000156_pt1 | contig 23826 bp, 26 predicted proteins | sample AntDrymUQ3532106_2_FD_104807 | JGI IMG/M metagenome (GOLD analysis project Ga0136619, IMG submission 104807) | Polar desert sand microbial communities from Dry Valleys, Antarctica - metaG UQ353 (21.06) | ecosystem: Environmental > Terrestrial > Soil > Desert | place: Antarctica: Dry Valley...
CACCGCCAGCATGTCGGGTAGCGGTGGACGATCGTTCCGGCCTCGACGAGAAGGCCACGATGGCGAAGGTCGCGGATGACGGGCTCGGCGACCTCGTCCGAGGCCAGCCCGTCGAACCCGAAGCCCGGGAGCATGCGCCCCGCCTCGTCGAGCGGCGCGAGCACGGGAAGGTCGTGGATCCGAGAGAGCTCGAAGTCCTCGGCGCCCGCTCCGGGAGCGATGTGGACGATGCCGGTTCCCTCGCCGAGAGCGACGTCGTCCCACGGGATGACCCGGTGGACAACTCCCTGTTGCGCGGGGAGGTGGTCGAACGGCCCTTCGTACTCGAGCCCGACGAGCTCTCCGCCGAGAGCGCTGCGAACGAACGCCTCGTCCGGATAGAGCGCGGTTGCGACCCAGTCGCCGTTTTCCCGCAGGCCGTAGTCCGCCGTCGGATTCACGGCGGCGGCGACGTTGGCCGGGAGCGTCCACGGTGTCGTCGTCCAGACCGAGAGCGCCTCGTCCTCACGCCCCTTGAGCGGAAAACGGACGTACAGCGATGGGTGCTCGAGCTCCCGGTACTCGCCCGCGAAGATCTCGTGCTGCGAGATCGAGGTCCCGCAGCGCGGACACCACACGGTCGAGCGATGGCCCTGATAGAGCCACCCGCGCTCGTAGACAGTCTTCAGGAAGCGCCAGATGTACTCGATGTTCGTGTCGGTGAAGGTGTAGTAGTCCGCGTCCCAGTCCATCCACATCCCGAGACGTCTGGACTGCTCGGTGATGACCTCCGAGAACTTCGCCACCCGCTCCTTGCACCGCTCGGCGAACTCGGCAAGGCCGTACTCCTCGATCTCGCGCTTGGAGTTGAGCCCGAGCGCCCTCTCCACCTCGACCTCGACCCAGAGCCCCTGGCAGTCGAAGCCGTTCTGGTAGCGCTGATGGAAGCCCCGAAGCGCCTTGTAGCGCTGGAAGACGTCCTTGAGCGTTCGCCCCCAGGCGTGATGGACGCCCATCGCGTTGTTTGCGGTGATCGGACCGTCGACGAAGCTGAAGCGCGGACCTTCCCGGTTCAGCTCGCGGAGCTTCTCGAAGGTTCCTTCGCGCTCCCAGAGCTCGAGGATCCCGAGCTCGAGAAGATTATGGTCCGGCTTGTCCGGGAAGGATGAGAAGATGGGCGCCACCGAGTCCAGTGTATGAGCCGGCCAGCAGAAGGATTCAGGGAAGGGTTTCGGCGTCCTGCGCGTTGACTTCTAACAATTCCTGATACGACAGTAGAGAAAGGATCGAGGGACTCAAATGGCAATAGCAGTGACAGAGGCGACGTTCGAGCAAGAGGTCCTGAAGAGCGAGACCGCGGTGCTCGTGGATTTCTGGGCGGAGTGGTGCGGCCCGTGCCACGCGGTGGCGCCGGTGCTGGAGAAGATCGCCGAGGAGCGGCAGGACGAGCTCAAGCTCGTCAAGGTGAACATCGACGAGGAGCAGGAGCTCTCGCAGCGCTACGGGGTCATGTCGATCCCGACGATGATCCTCTTCAAGGACGGCGCGCCCGCCGCGTCCGCAATCGGCGCGCAACCGAAGTCCGCGCTCGAGCGCACGCTCGGCCTGGCCGCGTAGGGTCCCACGGCTTCGCCGCATAACCTCCGTCCGGACGCGTATGCTGCTACGAAGGTAATCGCAGGACGTTCGAGACTTCCCCCTCCCCTCCCCTAACCGAAGGGCCGGTCTCCGGCCCTTCGGTATTTCCGTCAGGTCGAGAGGGAGGTCAGGAACGTCGTGACCCACCGGAACGCGCACTCCTCGGCGGGCGGGGGTTCGTCGCGCGGGAACCAGCGAAGCTCCGCCACGTCGTCGGCCGGGAAGAGCTCGCCCGACACGATTCGAGCTTCCCAGACGAGATTGAGCACACTTGCCGCCTCCGGTTCGTCTCCGTACGTGTCCAGGTAGGCGCCGAGGAACTCGCCCGGCTCGACCTCGACCCCGGTCTCCTCGAGGAGCTCGCGCCGAAGGGCGGCGAGCGGGTGCTCGCCCTCGTCGAGAAAACCGCCGAGCACGTCCCAGAGACCGGCGTCCGGATCGCGAGCGCGGCGCGCGAGGAGCATGCGTCCCGTGTCATCGACGACGAGTGCCGACACACCGGGCGTCGATTTCGCGTAGTGAGCGAACCCGCACGCCGCGCACTCGACATGATCGCTTCGCGTGATCAGCTCGGAAGCACAGCGGGGGCAATGACGCCAGCCGTTCAGCACACCCACAGGGGTACCGTACTCATGGTGTCGCCCCGCCACGTGCCCGCATCAGTGACCGAGCTCGCCCGGGTCGGGTTGTTCGGGGCGCTCTCCGGGGAGACGCTCGGCAAGTTGGCCGACCGGATGCGTCGTGAGGACGTCGCGTCGGGGACCGTGCTCGTCCGTGAGGGCGAGCCTGGTGACCGGTTCTACGTGCTGCTCGCGGGAATCGCAGGGGTGTCGCAGCAGTCGCTCGGCGAACGGAGCATCCTGCGTGCCGGAGAATTCTTCGGGGAGGTGGCGCTCGTGATGAACATTCCCCGTACCGCAACAGTGACCGCGATGACTCCCTGTGTGGTCGCAAGCTGCGACCAAGCCGCGTTCGACGAGCTGCTGCGGCCGCTCTTCGCCGAGGATGTCGACGCAATGCGCGGCTCGAAGAGCGGGTGACAGTCACCTTCGGTGACAGTCACCGTACGGCCCCGAGCTCCTCGATAACAGCATCAGACAGCGCCGGCCAGGCTTCCTTCGCCCACTCGTCGAACTCCCGATCCGTCAAGGTGGCGCACGCCACACCCGCTTCTGGGTCGACCCAGAGGAAGGTTCCCGACCCGCCGAAGTGGCCGAACGCGCGGTGTGATGTCTTGGCGCCCATCCACGTCGCGGGACGAGTGTTGAGCTGAACGCCGAGTCCCCAGTCCAGCGGGTCGAAACGGCCGTGGTCGGGCAACACGCCTGTAAGCCCGGGAAACTGCACGGTCGTCATCTCGTCGAGCGTCTCCGGGGCGACAAGCTTCGGCGCGAGAAGCTCGCCGGCGAGCGCAAGCAAGTCCTCGAGCGACGCATGCATTCCCGAACCGGGGTCGCCTTCCGGATCGAGGTCGATCCCGAGCGGCTCGCAGACCGCCGCGCGGACGTACGCCGCGAACGACATCTCTGCCTGCCTGGCCAGGTGCTCGGCGAGCACGCGGAAGCCCTCGTTCGAATAGATCCGCCTGCGGCCCGCTGGCCCGATCGGCTCACGCCCTTCGAAAGGGAGCCCTGAGACATGCGCGAGCAGGTGCCGCACGGTCGACCCGGGCGGACCCGCCGCTTCATCCAGGTCGAGGACGCCCTCCTCCGCCGCAATGAGGACAGCCAAAGCGCCTACCGGCTTCGATACGGAGGCGAGCCGCACGGCGTGACGCGTATCGCCGTGGGTCTCGACCCGGCCGTCACCGGTGACCACTCCCGCCGCGGCGAACGACACCGGCCAGCCGTCGATCTCGCGGAGCGCCTGCACGCGGCGCGATACTAGATGGCTCTCATGGAGCGACGCTTGATCTCGGGACACTCACCCTACGAGCCCATCGTCGGCTTTTCGCGTGCGGTCGTCGTCGGAAACCAGGTCTTTGTCGCAGGCACGGCCCCGATCCCAGCCGATGGCTCGGCGCCACCCGAGGGCGCCTACGAGCAGGCGCGCCTGTGCCTGGAGATCATCGGCCAGGCACTGGAGAAGGCGGGCGCCGCGTTCGAAAACGTCGTGCGTACCCGCATGTACGTGACCGACCCCGTTCACTTCGAGGACGTCGGACGCGCTCATGGCGAGGTCTTCGGAGACGTGCGGCCTGCGAACACGACGGTCGTCACGGCTCTCCTCGACCCTGCGTGGAAGGTCGAAATCGACGCGGACGCGTTGCTCTCGTGACCGGGAAGCAGGCCTTTCCGCCCTCGATCACCGGAAAGGGCGCGGTTCACGAGGGCAGCGTTCTCGACCACGCATTCGGAAAGGGCGACCCGTTCACCCTCGGCGTCGAGGAGGAGTACCAGCTCTTGGACGGGCAGACACTCGACCTGGTGCAGCACATCGAGACGATGCTGGATGCCGTCAGCGGGCACGAGCTCGAGGACCGCATCAACCCCGAGCTCATGCAGTCGGTGATCGAGATCACGACGCCCGTGTGCCGGACTGCCGGAGACGTGAGTCGCGAGCTGCTCAAGCTCCGCAGGTACGTGACGGAGGTCGCGCACAGCAAGGGCCTGCGCGTCGGCTCGGCGGGCACACATCCGTTCAGCCTCTTCGAGCGCCAGCGGATTACGGCGAAGGACCGCTACCGGGTGCTGATCGACCAGATGCAGTACATCGCCCGGCGCGAGCTCATCTTCGGGATGCATGTGCACGTGGCCGTCGACGATCCGGAGAAGGCGATCAAGGTCGTCAACGGGCTTCTCCCCCAACTCGGGCCGCTGCTGGCGCTCTCCGCGAGCTCGCCCTTCTGGCGCGGGGAGCCCACGGGCCTCGCGTCGAGCCGACAGATGGTCTTTTCCGCGTTCCCGCGCTCGGGGCCGCCGCCTCGCTTTCGCGATTACGCGGACTACGCCGAGGTCGTCGGCCAGCTCGAGCGTTCGGGCTGCATCCCCGATTACACGAGCATCTGGTGGGATATCAGGCTCCATCCGCGCCTCGGCACCGTCGAGATCCGGATCTGCGACGCCGCCACGCGCGTGGAGGATGCCGTAGCCATCGCCGCGTACTGCCAATCGCTCGTCAAGCATCTCTCCGAGCGCTACGACGCCGGCGAGGAGATCCCCTCGTACCACCGGATCCTTACGACCGAGAACAAGTGGCTAGCGGCGAGGTATGGGCTGGAGGCGCCGGTGATGGACCTCGGGTCGGGTCGGCGCAACCGTATCCCGGTGGCACGCCTCGTCCGTCGGACGGTCGCGGAGATCCGCCCGCATGCGCGCGAACTCGGCTGCGAGCGGGAGCTCGAGGGCGTTCGAGACATTCTCTCCCGCGGCTCGAGCGCCGATCGCCAGCTCCGCATCTACAACACGAACCGAGACATCGTCGAGGTCGCCCGCGAGATCGCAGATGCGACCGAGGCGCTTCCCGCCGTGGCTCCCGTCTAGTGGCCTAGTGCCTGTGCACGACGAACGACCGTGCGTTCACGGTCGCGAGCCGCTCGCCGCCGAGGCGTACGGTCAGCGCGTCGCGGCGGAGCCGAAGACGTAGGCGCATCTGCTCCGGCTCTCCGAGCCTCAGCGGGAGGTCGATGCAGAAGGCCTTGTGCCGTGCGGTGTCGAGCGCGTGCACGAAGGGCTTACCCTTCGTCCGGGCGTAGAGCGTGTATGCCCAGCGGCCGTCGGGAGTCGTCGCCCGGGTCGCGGGCTGACCGCCCATGATCGCCTTGCTCACGAGCCTGTCGATGACGGCGTTCGGCAGCAGACGGCCTGCGGCGAGGTCGTAGGCACGGACTCGATAACGGGGACTCGGGCCCGCCGAGATGTGCTCGACGAGGTAGAGCCTCGTGCCGTCGGGCGAGAGTGCGTCGAAGGACCACGAGCCGCGGAGCTCCACCCTCCGATAGGGCTTCAGGTTCTTCGCCCTGAGTGCGAGGAAGCGCGTCGTACCCGAATCACCGGGGAGCGGGCCGTAGGAGGCGACGACGAGCGTGCGCCCGTCGCCCGAGAGGCCGGCAGTCGTCCCGTCGTACGCGACGAGCGGCACTCCGTAGAAGCCGCGAAGGGCTCTCGAGCGCATGACACGACCGCCACGCACCGAAATGGCGGCGACGATCGTCGATCTGGGCGTGCCGAGCGTGACGTAACGAACGTCTCCCGAGGGAGCGCGAACGCCTTCCCAGCCGTAGTCGAGTCCCGGCGAGTACGGCGATCCGTTCGCACCGCCGGCGCCCGCCGTAATCGCGGCGAGGAGTGCGAACACCGCGGTGAGAGCGACGAATGATGACTTCATGACAGGTGGTCCTCCCTTCAGGTGACGAGGATGCAGGCGTCGTGCGCCGCGCGGGCGACCTTCCGGACGGCGCGGACGTGCCCGTTGCGATCGAGCAGGCTGACCGTCCCGTCGCCAAGCGACGGAGTGACGACGCGACCCCAGCCGAAGGTCACGTTGTAGGAGCCGACCGAAACCCGCACCTCGCGGACACGTGCTCCGTCCAGACGGTGTCGGTGCACCACGCCGTCGTCGCCACAAGCGACGAAGACCTTCTGCCGCGCGAACGTCACGTGCTGCGGCGCGGTTCCGGAGACGAGTACACGTGACGGGCGGCCCTCGGAGCGGTACAGCGCCACCCTCCGTTCGGAGCCCGAGGTCACCCAGACGGTCCTGCCATCGGGAGCGAACACGACGTCGTGAGCGGGGAACGGTGGGACGATCGCGCGCTCGAATCGGGGTCGGCGGGGATTGCCGTTGTCGAGCACCGCGATACGACTGGCCGCGGTTCCGAGCGACGTCCAGAGCGCCCGGCCGTCGATGCTGACGCCGATGTGCCGAGCGGGGCCGGGAACGCTGGTGCGAGCAAGGATTCGCCCGCGCACGGCGTCGACCGTGACGACCTCCTCCGCCGCCGAATCGGTGATGTAAACGAGGTCCGCGCTCGGGTTGACTGCGGTGTACCGCGGAGATTCGAAGCCGTCCAGCTCGGCTCGGATCCGGCGCGGAACTGCGTCGATCAGCGTTACGAGGCCGCGCTCGGTGTGCGCGACGACCGCCGTGCGCCCGTGGACGGCCTCGATGCTGCGCGGGCCGGGAGCGGTGCGAATGCGGTCGAGAATCTCTCCCGAGGCGAGCTCGACCAGGACGACATGGCTTTCGAGGTCGGCTGTGACGAACGCGACACCCGATCCGCCGAGGCGCGCGGCGAACGATGGTGGGCCGAGGGCGAGCGCGACGGGCGCAGCTGCGGCGCCGATGAGGAAGTCCCGCCTGTCCATGTCCTCTCTCTACGCGCCGCGCCCGCCAAGAGGTCCGCGTTCTTTCCCTTACAACAGATTTGTTGCAAGGCTTCGGGACCTTCAGCATGAGGTTCGACGTATTCCGGGTATGGACCTCCTGGACGGGTCTCGTCGTAGTCTGGGCACGGGATGCGCACCGCTCGTGACGAGCGCGCCCGCGTGCGCGGCGCGCAGGAGGGATCGGTCTCCGATCTCGAGACCCTTTTCCGGACGCACTGGCCGCGCGCCTATCGCGCCGCCTATCTCGTCACCCACGATGCTGCGGCCGCCGAGGACATCGCACAGGAGTCCTTTCTCGCCGCCCTGCGCGCCCTCGACCGCTTCGACCGGCGCCGCCCGTTCGGGCCCTGGCTGCACCGGATCGTTGTCAACCGCGCGATCGACTGGACTCGCGCACGACGACTGCGCGCCGAGGTCGAGCTCGCGGACACGTTTCATGCGCCGCCCGCGCCGAGTTCGCCCGCCGATGACGTCCTTGCTGGGCTCGCGCGCCTTCCACCCGAGCACCGCGCCGTTGTCGTGATGCGCTACCTACTCGAGTTCACGCCGGGTGAGATCGCAGTCGCGCTTGACCTCCCACGCGGCACGGTCAACTCCCGGCTTCGCCGAGGTCTCGATGCGCTGGGAGACGGGCTGTGAAGCGCGAGCTCGAGCGGGTCGACGTTCCCGGTGAGCACGAGGCTCGTGAGCGTGCTTGGAATGTCGTCACAGCCGCCTTCTCAGAGCGAACACCGGTCCCTCAAACCTCGCACTGGCCACGGGTCGCCGCGGTCGCTATTGCCCTGAGCACCGTGGTCGCCGCGACGGTCAGCTCGCCGGGCCGGGCGGTGCTCGACGAGATTCGCGAGGTCGTCGGCGTCGAGCGTGCGCAGCCGGCGCTGTTCTCGCTTCCGGCGCCGGGCAGGTTGCTGGTCGCCTCGGATGCAGGAGTCTGGGTGGTCTCGGAAGACGGCTCGCGTCGGCTGCTCGGCGACTACAGAGAGGCCACCTGGTCGCCGTTCGGGCGCTACGTCGCCGCAACCCGCGAGAACGAGCTGGTCGCGATCGAACCGGACGGCGACGTGCGCTGGACGCTCGCACGCCGAGGGGCTCGCTCGCCACGTTGGACCGGCAGCGAGGCTGACACTCGGATCGCCTATCTGACGACAACGCGAGTCCACGCCGTCCCCGGCGACGGGACCGGCGATGTTGACGTTGGCGGCCCTTCGCACCGAGTCGCGCCCGTATGGCGTCCGAGCGCGCGGTTCACCCTCACGTATGTCGACACACTCGGCCGTGTGCGCCTGTACGACATCGATTCGGGGCTGGGACCTTGGAGGCCGGCCGGGCTATCGAAGGCATTTCGAGGGCCTCGAAAACTCGAATGGTCCAGCGATGGAAGGCGCCTGCTGTTTTTGACGCGGCGGAAACTCGTGCTGTTCGGTTCACGGTCGCGGAGCCCCCTGTCGATTCGCAGCGAACGGCTTGTCGATGCCGCTCTCCGGCCCGGGTCACACGAGCTCGCGGTGCTCCGGACCCGCGAAGGAGTGAGCGAGCTTCTCGTGGGTAAGCGTTCTCTGTTCAGCGGCACCGGCCGGTTCACAGCCCTTGTCTGGTCGCCTGATGGTCGCTGGCTCCTACTTGGTTGGCCGGCAGCAGACCAGTGGGTCTTCGTGCGCGCCGACGGCAAGCGGATCCGCGCGGTATCGAACGTCTCCGCGCAATTCCATTCCCAATCATTCCCCAGGGTGGAGGGCTGGTGCTGCGCGCCCTGATCGCCGCGGCTCTGGCGTGCGCTCTCTGTGCGGGCGGCGCATCGGCTCGGACCGAAGGCGGAACGCCTGCAGCATTCGTTTCGGTCGAGCAATCGTCGGAGCTCGTCGGAGTCGATCTGACGACGGGCGCTGTCGTCGCCCGCATCCGCGTTCCCGCTGGCCCACGCGACGTGACGTCCTATGGCGCACGGTACGTCCTCGTGACGAGCCCGCGAGCCGGAGCTGTGACGCTCGTCGACTCGTTCCAAGAGCGCGTGCTGAAGGTGTGGCGGGGCTTCGGCCGCCCGAGAAGCGTTGCGACCAATGGCGCATACGCGTACGTCACCGATGTCGGCCGCAGTGAGCTCGTCATCATCGACCTCGCGTCTCGGAAGGTCACCCACCGAGTGGCGGTGCGGCCGCGGCCGCACGACGTCGCGGTCGGAGATGTGGCCCTCATCACCCATGCCTCCGTCAGTCGCAGGCTCACCGTCGCCCAGCTGAGCTGGGACCAGAGCCGCGTCCTTCGTTTTCGCCACTTTCCCGCCGGCGGGGCCGCGCGCGAGACCTCGAGGCAGGCTGACTCGGCGTACGCGTACGTGACCTACTCGCACTCAGGCATCGTCGGCGCGCTCGCCTGGGGGACGGAGCGATTGCGCTGGCGGCGCAACGTCGGGACGCTGCTCCACGACGTCGCGGTCGACCCGTACGACGGTCGGAGCGTCTGGGCGACCGACCGCGCGGAGGGCGCGGTGCTCGCGCTCTCTCGCGCGGACGGGCGCGTGCTCAGAAGCCTCCGCGGCTGCGCTGGCGCCCGCGGCATCGCGTTCGTCGGCAGCGCCTGGGTGGCCGCGGCGTGCCGCGACGCGAACGCGCTCGCGTTCTGGAGCGAGCGAGATTGGAGGCGCAAGCTCGTCCGGGTCGGCGGCCGGCCGTACGGCGTCGCGGAAGTCGTCCTCCCGTAGTCTCTGCCCCCATGCTCGGCCCCGGCGACAATGTCCCGGACGTCCAGGTCTGGACGGCGCCGCGCGACGGGTTTCGCTCCCTCAAGCAGGTGCTCGGGGCAGGCTACACGCTCTTCTGCTTCTACCTCTGTGACTGATCGATGAGCTAATCGCACTTCGGCGACAGGCAGCCAAGGTGCCATGGGCCTCCGCTGTCACGAACGTATGCTCCCATGAGGAGCACGTTTTCGCAGCCTGATGGGTCGGTATGCCGCATTCGGCGTGAAGAGCGAGGTGGGAGGTTTGCAGTGCGACTAATGGCAAAGGTCACGATTCCGCTGGAGACAGGGGAAGACGGACCCACAAACACCGGGGCCATCCCCCTGAAGGTGCAAGTGGCGATGCAGACCCTCAGACCTCAATCGGCTTACTTCGTCGAGAACGATGGCAAGTACGAGTGCTTCTTCGTTTTCAACCTCGACTTTGCGACGCTACTTCAGCCACTCTTTTCCGGCCTTGACGCATCCTTCCATGTCACGCCCGTGATGAATGCGGCCGAGTTCCAGGCGCTTGGAGACCCGCGCGGAGGCAACGAACCAACGGTCGGAAAGGCAGATCTCGTTACTGACCTTAGTCCAGAGGCCAACAAGACACCGGAGCGACATCAGCCATCGGAACCCGAGTGGCCTTACGTAACAACGCAGCGCGAGCGCGACCAGCGAGCGAAGAAGCTCCTCGGGGAGGATTAGGGCGACGGTCAAGATTCGAGCTCGGTTTTGAAGGGCGCTGTCGCGAAGAACCGCTCGAGCCTCTGTCGAAGCGATGCAGCGGTCGCGCGAGCGAGCGTGGCGCCCTTGGGACTTCTACTTTCCCCAGTCGGGGCAGTCGTTCAGGCGCTTCCGGCCGGCGGTGGTGCATTCACGAGAATCCCGCTGTTACGTTCTGTTGGTGCTCGCCCCCGGCGACCGGGTCCCCCACGTTCACGTTTGGACGGCTCCTCGAGAGGAGGCGCGTACGCTGAAGCAGGTGCTCGGCGTCGGCCTGTCCTTACTGTGTTTTTATCTCTGGGACTGGTCGCCCACCTGAACGAACGAGGTGCTGCTCCTGCGGGACAGGAGCGAGGACCTGGGCGAGGCGGGCGTGCGCCCACTCGCGATCTCGCGTGACTCGGTCTGGTCACACGCGGCCTGGGCGGGAACGCTCGGGGTCGACGTGCCGCTGCTCTCGGACTGGAACGGCGAGGCGGCCCGCGCTTTCGGAGTCGCGGTCGAGCTAGGCGGTATGCAGGATGTGGCCGCGCGCTCGTGCTTCCTGATCGAAGACGGCCAGACAATTCGTGAGGCGTGGATGCTCGGGCGCGAGCTGCCGGACATCGACGCAGTCATCGCCGCGACAAGGGCTCTCCAGTCGTGACGCGCTTCCAGCGTCAACGTGACTCCGGCGAAGAGCAGCGGGCGACAACGCTCGAGCTCTTTTACGACCTCGTCTTCGTGTTCGCGATCACGCAGGTCTCGCACCTCTTGCTCGACAACCTGACGTGGGAGGGAGCCGGGCATGCGGCGCTCGTGCTGCTCGTCGTCTGGTGGGCATGGAACTACACGACGTGGGTCACGAACGAGCTCGATCCCGACTCGACTGCGGTGCGGCTCCTCGTAATCGGGATCATGCTGGCGAGCCTCCTGATGTCGGTCGCCATCCCGGAGGCCTTCGGGGCGCACGGGCTTCTCTTCGCGGCCTCGTATGTGGCGATCCAAATGGGACGGCACCTGTTCCTAACCTTCGTTTCTGCCCACGCGGGGACGATCGAGCGGGAGCGAGCTGCGCGGATCCTCATGTGGCTTGTCGCGGCCGGGGTGCTGTGGATAGCCGGCGGCTTTGCAGACGGGTTGGCACGCGACGCCCTCTGGGTCGCGGCGCTCGCCGTCGATTACGCCGCGCCCCTCGTCCTCTACTGGGTCCCGGGGAGACCCCGGCTCTCGGGATCCTCTTGGAACGTGGAGACCTCGCACTTCGCCGAGCGCTTTCAGCTCTTCGTGATCATCGCGCTCGGCGAGACGATCGTCATCACGGGCACGACCACCTCGGAGCTCGACCTCGACGTCGCCACGGTCACAGCCTTCGGGCTCGCTTTCCTGAGCACCGCCGCGCTCTGGTGGCTCTACTTCAGCTACGTCGCGACGATCGTGCAGCGCCGACTGGCGTTGGCCGAGGACAGCACCCGCCTTGCGCGTGACGCGTACACATATCTGCACGCAGGGATCGTCGCTGGAATCGTCTTGGCGGCGGTCGGCGACGAGCTCGTGGTCGCACATCCGACCGATGAGTTGCCTGGCGCCGAGCTCGCGACGGTTGTCGCCGGGCCCGCGCTCTACCTGTTCGCGCATGTAGCCCTGCGTCTGCGAATGACCGGCACGATCAGCGGAAAGCGGCTCTCGGGAGCGCTCGCGTGCCTGGCAGTCGCTGGCGTAGGTCTCTTTGCGCCAGCGCTCGTGGTGGGGGCGCTCCTAGTGACCGTGCTCGTCACCGTGATCGTCGCCGAGCGAATCGCAGAGTCGCGCCGCCGCACCCGCGGTGAGCTCTCACCTCTAGAGCGGCTCGAGGTCTCGGCGAGGTAGTCCCAGGCCGACGCGGCAGACCGGTTACTTATCGACGAGCGGAAGCTTGCGGCGCGTCTTGCGCTTGATCACCTTCCACGCAATCCAGCCGAGGATCGCATATCGCCACTTCTTCATGGCGTGTTGGTTCCCGCCCGGCGCCGCTTGGAAACGTCGCCGCTTCTCACATCCCCATCGCGTGGTACCCGGCGTCCACGTACAGCGTTGTCCCCGTCACGTTGCGCGCGTCTTCGGAGAGAAGATAGGCGCCCGCCGCGCCGCAGTCCTCGGCCTCGATCTGGCGGTGCAGAGGCGCGCGCTGCTCGAACAGCTCTTCCATGGTCGTGAAGCCGGCGATGGAGCGGGCGGCAAGCGTGCGCACGGGGCCGGCTGAGATCGCGTTCACGCGGATGTTCTTGAGGCCGAGGTCCCAGGCGAGGTAGCGAACGGAGGCGTCGAGGGTGGCCTTGGCAACTCCCATCACGTTGTAATGAGGCACCGCGCGCTCGCCGCCGAGGTACGTCATCGTCACGATCGAGCCTCCGCCCCGAGCTTCCATCAGCGGCTCCGCAGCTCGCGCGCACGCCACCAGGGAGTACGCGCTGATGTCGAGCGCGAGCCAGAAGCGATCGCGCGGCGTGTCGGTGAAGCGGCCCTCGAGATCCTCTGCTGCCGCGAACGCGACCGAGTGCACGAGTACGTCGAGCCCGCCGCCGAACGCTTCCGCGACCTCGGAGAAGACACGGGCGACATCATCGTCCGAGCGGACATCGCACTCGGTGACGAGCGGGCTCGACACGGTCTCGGCGAGATTGCGTACGTTCTTCTCGATCCGTTCTCCTTGGTAGGTGAAGGCGACCTGCGCGCCCTCGTCGGCGAGCCGGCGCGCGATAGCCCACGCGATGGAGCGCTTGTTGGCGACGCCCAACACGAGCGCCTGCTTCCCCTCGAACCTCCCGGCCACCCGGCGATCCTAAACGGATACGCTCGCGCGGCGATGGCCGGGGCGCGCGTAGCGGTGATCACGGGGGCCTCCTCTGGAATCGGGGAAGCGACTGCACGCGAGCTCGCGCGGCGTGGTTGGCTCTGCGTCTTGCTTGCACGACGGGCCGACCGGCTCGAACAGGTGGCGAGCGAGATCGGCGGGGAGTGGGAGCTGTGCGACATCTCCTCCCGCGAGCAGGTGAACGAGGTCGCGGCACGGGTCTTGGAGAGGCATCCGGACGTAGGACTTCTCCTGAACAACGCGGGCATGCCGGCGCGCGGGAGCTTCCTCGAGATCGACCCAGAGCTCGTCGAGCGAGTGATCGACGTGAACTACCTCGGTGGGGTGTGGTGCCTGCGGGCGTTCTTGCCGGGACTGCAGAACGCGGCTCGCGCGGGCACGGGTTCGGGCACGCGTTCGGGTTCGGGCTTGGGGGAAGCGCACGTCGTGAACCTCGTGTCTGTGGCCGGGACCGTCGCATTCGCCCCGGCCGGCGCGTACGCCGCGTCGAAACACGCTCAGCTCGCGTTTTCGCGTTCGACCGCGGCGCTGCTTCGCGGCAGCGGGATCGGCGTGCTCACAGTCATGCCCGGCTTCGTGGAGACCGAGGGGTTTCCGCAGAAGTCGGTTCTCTCGAGTCGGGTCTTGCGGCGGTTCGTGATCGAGCCGGACGAGGTCGCAACCAAGATCGTCGATGCAGTCGGAAAGGGCAAGCACGAGATCACGGTGCCCTGGTTCCCCTACCGGCTGATCTCGATCGCACAGGCGGTCGTGCCGAGCGTCTTTGCCCGCTTCGTGAGCGCGTCCGGCTACCGCAAGGGGGTCTAATAACCCGGGTCTGACCCTGGACGTGTCCGCCCGCGACAGTGGTAGGTGCGACGAAAGCGTGCCGATTTGTCCACATGGGTTGGAGTGAACGGCGGGAGTCGTTTTCATGCAAGAACCGTGCCGCGGGTGCTCCGAACCACACTTCCAGACGGTTACTTCCATGTGATCTCGCGCGGCGTCGATGGCTGCGCGATCGTTCGAGACGACGCCGACAAACGCATGTTCCTGGCGCACGTACGAATCTGCGTCGAGCGCTACGACTGGACCATCCACGCGCTCTGCCTGATGACGACCCACTACCACCTGGTGCTCCACTCCACGCGAGTCCAGCTCTCTAACGGAATCCAGCGGTTGAACGGTCGCTACGGTGGAAGAGGCGAGTACAAGCTATGGGCCGGGTTTGCGGGCGACGTACCAACCGACCTCGATCTCGAAGACCGAGCCAGGCACGAGCCCGCGCAGGCGCACCCGCTCCTCCTCGGGAACCTCCGCGAGCTCGAGCCGCTGCTCGAGGTCGACCCGCTCACGGGTCACCTCATGCGTGACCAGAACCAGATCGTTCGCGTCCAGAAACCCATGGATATCCGCATCCGGCAGAAGCCGCTGGTGAGTCGCGTCGCGGAGCCGCTCGAAGCGGTCCAGCTCGAGGCTCCGCAGGGGATCGACCGAGCCGAGCTGGTCGGCGATGAACACTTTGCCCCCTGGACGCGTCACACGTACCAACTCGGAGACCGCGAGCTCCGGACGGCGAACGTGGTGGAGGACACGAAGGCAGCCGGCGATGTCGAACGTCGCGTAGCCGAACGGGAGCGCGGTCGCGTCGCCTTCGACGAAGCGGACGTTCTCGGGCGCAATCTCGCGGCCCGCGTCCAGATAGTCCGCCCGTGCGTCGGCGGCGACCACCTCCCCGACGTGCGGGGCGAGGGCGAACGCGAGCGAGCCGGTGCCCGACCCGGCGTCGAGAGCGACCTCGTTCCCGGTAAACGGCCCGAGCAGACGACGCACGCGCTCCCCGAGCTCAGCCGCACGCTCCTCCTGCAACGCGAGCCGCAGTCTCACGCTCACGTGCCGCCCTCCTCGCTTACGAGAGAACGCACGAGCGCGAGGGCGTCCTCCCTCGTGGAGATCGTTCCGACTGCGCGCTCTTCCTCGATGATCGCGAGGATACGTCCGATCTCGGGACCCGGTGTCAGACCGAGCTCGTCGCCGCGCACGAGCGGCTCTAGGGGATCAACGCGTCGGGCTTTCTCCACCGCTCCCGCGAGCTCGGTGGCGCCCAGAAACGCGAGCGCGTCCAAAGCCCATGGCTCCGTTACCCGGCGAAAGCGGTGGATCGCGCGCGCCGACTCGTCTTCCGGCCGACGGGCCCGCAGGAGGGCAGCCGCGTACCGGCGCAGGTCTCGTGAGATCGGAAGCTTGCGCAACCGCTCCCCGAAGACGGCGACCAGCCGGAAGTCGGAGTCAGCGAGCGCGTCCATCGGACCCTCGAGGTCGCCGCCGAGCCGCTCGAGCAAGCCGAGCTCGGCAAGTCGACGATAGCCCGCAGGCGACAGGCGTCGAAGCTCGCCCAGGATGCGCTCGCCGGCCGGCTCGGCTGTGAGCGAAGCCGCCCGACGAAGAAGCTCTTCGGTGCGCTCGTCCATGCGGAACCCCAGCTCGTCCTCGAGCCGAACCGCTCGAAGCAGGCGCAAGGGATCGTCTCGGAAAACGGTCTCCGTCACCGCACGGACCACGCTCGCCTCGAGATCCAGACGACCCCCGTATGGGTCGTGCAGCTCACCGCCGTCAGCCGGAACGGCCATAGCATTGAACGTGAAGTCACGCGTCGCGAGATCTGCGTCGATCCCGCTCGGAAGAGGAGTGAAGTCGACGGTCTCCTCGAGGCGCTCCGTCACCACCCGCCACGCTCCGTGCCGCTCCGAAAGGGGAAAAGGCGCGCCGCCGAACCGCTTCGCGAAGCGGTTCGCGGCTGCCCTCGGCTCGCGGCAGGCGACGTCGATGTCGAGCACGGGCCGGCCGAGCAGGAAGTCCCGGACGGCCCCGCCGACGATCCAGGCCTCCTCTCCCGCGAGGATCTCGGCGATCCGGACGTCATGCATCCTGGATCACGCGCTTCGCGCGCGCCGAGCGTGTGTCGAGTCCCGTGACGATCTCGTATCCGATCGTGTCTGCCACGCGGGCGTGCTCCTCGACCGAAATTCCGTCGCCGACGAGCGTAACCGGTGTGCCGACGGCGACCTCGCCGTCGAGCTCGACCGCGATCGCATCCATCGACACCGTCCCCACGACGCGCCGACGCGCACCGTCGACGAGGACACTCGTGCCGGTCATGTCACGGCGAAAGCCGTCCGCGTAGCCCACCGGCACCACACCGATCCAAGCTGGCTCGTCCGCGGTGTACCGGCGCCCGTAGCCCGTGCTGTCCCCCGTCTCGAGCCGCTTCGCGAGCGCGACATACGACTCCCAGCGCAGCGCGGGCTCGAGCCCGTCCAGCGTCGGGTCGCTGCCAAACGCGGAGATGCCGTACAGCGCGATGCCGCAGCGGACCGCATCGAACGAGGCGCCGGGATAGCGCAGCGTTCCCGCGCTGTTCGCAACGTGGCGGGCGAGTGTGTGGTCGAGGCCCGCCGTGGCCTCGCGGAAGCGGTCGATCTGCAGGTTCGTGAAGTTCGGATCGGACTCCGCGGCAGCGAGATGGCTCATGACTCCGACCGCGCTTCTGGTCGGTGACGGGAGCTCAGACAGCCCCCACCTGCCCATTCCCGTGTCGACCTTCAGATGCACGCGTACTCCTTCGGGAATCGGGCCGCTGGCCGCGACCAGCTCCAATCGGGCGGCGCGCGCATCTCCGACCTCGCGCTCGTTGGCCGGGCCCATGACGAGGATGCGTGCGTCGTCGAGAGCCGGGACTGCGCGAAGCTCGAGGGCCTCGTTGACCGTCGCGACGCACAGGGCGGTCGCACCCCCGCCGAGCGCGGCGCGCGCGACGTCGGCAGCGCCGTGGCCGTAACCGTTCGCCTTGACAACTGCCCAGAGCTCTGCGCCTCCCGCGGCGCGCAAGAGCGTCTCCGTATTGCGACGGATCGCGCCGAGATCGAGCGTGAAGCTCGAGCGCTCCACGTGCTCAGCGCCCCAGCGCGCTCGGGAGCAAGCCGAGAAGGTCGCTCGCGATGAGGCCCGTGCCGTCGGGCGAGAGCACCGCAGCCCTACCGTGCGCGACCGCGGCAGCCGCGGCGGCGACCGGCGCGTCGAGACCCTTCGCCAGAAATGCGGCCGTGATCCCCGTGAGGACATCGCCCGTGCCCGCGGTCGCGAGCGCGGGCGGTCCGAGATCCGAGATGACCACCCCGGCTTCCGGCGCCGCGACGATCGTGTCCGGGCCCTTGAGCATCACAACGGCGCCGAAACGCTCAGCCGCCCGCTGGGCAGCTTCCAAACGGTGTGCCTCGACCCACGCCGAATCCGTTCGGAGCAGCCCGGCGAGCTCTCCGGCATGTGGCGTGAGCACGGTCGGAGCGGCACGCTCGAATGGCTCGAGCTCGAACAGCGCATCGGCATCGACGACAGCGGGGAGATCGATCCGCTCGAGAAGCTCACGCACGAGCGCTTGCCGCCCGGAGCCACGCCCGAGCCCCGGGCCGAGCGCAATCGCTCCGGCCCTCTCGGCAGCCGTGACGATCGTCTCGACGGCATCCTCGTCGGTCCAGCCGATCTTGACCGCCTCGAGGACCAGAGACTCCGCGACGGGCAAGGAAGAAACCGGGACCGCAAGCGTGACGTAGCCCGCATCCGCGCGAAAGGCGGCGAGCGCGGAGAGGCAGGCGGCGCCCGTCATGCCCGGCTGACCGCCGACGACGAGCACCGCCCCCGCCGTGTACTTGGTGTCTCCCGACCTACGGCGCGGGACGAGCTCGAGCAGCGCAGGGGTCGCGCGCCGGTGCTCCGTGGCGATCTGCTCGAGCCCGATGTCCGCGACCACCACCCGCCCGGCGTGGAATCGACCCGGAGCGACGGCGAGTCCGAGCTTGGGGGCATGGAATGTCACGGTGAGGTCAGCATCGACGACCGCGCCCGCGACCTCGCCGCTAGAGGCGTCGACCCCGGAGGGGAGATCGATGGACACGATTGGCGCGCCGGCCGCATTTATCCGCTCGATGACCGCGGCCGCATCCGGACGCGGCTCACCGCGAAATCCGGTTCCGAAGACCGCGTCCAGGATCACGTCATATCCCTCAACGTCCGCGGTCTCGTAGGCCTCGAAGCCTGCTTCTTGCAGGATCCGCGCGGCCACGCGGCCGTCGCCACCGTTCGCGCCTCCACCGCACACGCAAGCAAAACGTCGTGCCGCGGGGAAGGCCAGCATCGCTTCGCGCGCGACGGCGGCTCCAGCGCGCTCCATCAGCTCCGGAACGGTGCCGGGAAAGCCCGGGTACTGCTCCTCGGCAGCGCGCATCTCGGCTGCCGTATAGAGCGGCTCGTACATCCTCACTCGCGTGGAGCGACGACGCAAATGGCGGCCGCGAGCTCCCGCGAGTGCGTCATCGAGAGGTCGATCGTGCCTGCGCTCACACGCTCCGCGAACGCCGCGGTGCGCCCGGAAAGGCTGACGTCGGGCTTGGGCCGGCCGACGATCTCCACCTCCTTCCAGGTGAAGCGAACGCCGCAGCCGAGCGCCTTGCCGACCGCCTCCTTGCCGGCGAAGCGCGCCGCGTAGCTCTGGGCGGGATCGGCACGGGACTCGCAATACGTCCGCTCGGCCACCGTGAAGCAGCGCTCGCGAAAACCGGGGCGCTCGAGGGCGCGCCGCACGCGCTCGATCTCGATCAGGTCGACACCGACCTTCAGCGGGTCAGCCCTCCGGTCAGGTCCTCCTCGAGCAAGGCGGGGAACTGGGCCAGCGAGGAGACGACGATGTCGGGGGAAGCCTCCGCGGTCTCGAGCGTTTCCGGGCGAAACTTTCCGGTACGCACGAGCGCTGTCCGCATGCCGAAGAGGCGGGCGCCGCGAATGTCCGACTCGATGTCGTCCGTGACGAGCCAGGTCAGCTCGGGCTCCGCATCGAGGACATCCAGCGCGGCCGCGAAGTACGACGGGCTCGGCTTCCCGAGCACGGTCGCCTCGACGCCGGTCGCGTACTCGAGCCCGGCCACGAACGCGCCACTGTCGAGCATGGGCCCGCGGCTCGTCTGCCACCACTTGTTCTTGTGCAGGCAGTAGAGCGGGGCGCCCAGTTGGATCTCGCCGAACGCTCGCGCTAGGTTCATGTAGCTGAACACCTGGTTCGGCTCGAGCGTCTCGTCGCAGCCTCCGATGAGAACCGCATCGGAGTCGTGCCCGACGAGCTCGAGCCCGTCGAGATCGGGGACGATTGACGTCATCGCGAGGGCAAGCACCCGCTTGCCGGCCAGCTCGCGCGCCGCTGCGCCAGCCGGCGTCTGGAGCTCGAGGTCCTCCAGAGTGAACTCCATCCGGCGAAGCTCCTCGGCCAGACGGGCCCGCGGCCGCGTCGAGTTGTTCGAGACAAAGCGGAGCGCATGGCCTGCCTCTCGCAACTCGGCGACCGCTTCGACAGCGCCCGGGATCGGCTCGCCCGAGACGTGCAGCACACCGTCGATGTCCAGCAGAATGCAGGCCATGGAGCGTGAGTCTATTCGGGTCACACGCTCCGTCCTCCTGCCCGTCTCGGAGATCGACCTCCGGGTCTCGCGCTCGAGCGGGCCGGGTGGGCAACACGCCCAGAAGTCCTCGACACGCGTGGAGGCCGTGCTCGACGTAGAGGCGTCGACTGCGCTTTCGGACGTGCAGAAGCGACGCGTGACGGGAAAGGTGGGGCCGGTGCTGCGGGCAGTGGCCCAGGACGAGCGGAGCCAGGCACGCAACCGGGAGCTCGCGGTGGAGCGCGTCGTCGAGAAGCTCCGGCAGGCGCTCGCCGTCCCGCGACGCCGCGTGGCGACGAAGCCGACGAAGACGGCACGCGAGCGCAGGCTCGAGTCGAAGCGACGCCGCGCCAGGACAAAACGGCTTCGTCGACCACCGTCGGGGGAGTAGGCGCCTCGAAGAACGGGGCCGAACTAACGAGGTGGCGTTTCAGGCGAGGCTGCGTTCCCAACAGAGACTGTCCCTGTAAGAACTCGAATCAGAAAGACGCTTCGTCGCCGGGGCGGCCTGGGCAGTGCGCTGCAAGGACGCAGGGAGCCCCGATATGCAGGCAGCGCGCGCCGATCTCCGCACAAGTCCACTGCCGCGGGAGCCGGCGCCTGCGTAGGATCGAGGCGTGGACGCGGTCGAGCTCGCCAAGCTTCTCCCGGAGTTGCCGACCGCGCGAGCACAGTTGCTCGACAACCTCGGGCGCATACGTCGCGAGGTCGCCCCGATCACCCCCGAGCTGTCCGATGCGCTCGCCGATCACATGAACATCCGCCGCGGCGAGGTGCACGAAGTCGTGTCCTTCTACTCGTTCCTGCAGGTGCCGGCGGACGCGCTCCGCGTCTGCACCGGCCCGATCTGCGATTGCTACGGCGGGCGAAAGCTCCTCGCGAGCACTCCCGGAGCGATCGAGGTCGCGTGTCTCGGGCACTGCGACCTCGCGCCCGTGATGACGCGCGGCGACGAGATCGTCCCCGAGGTCACGTACGCGACGAACGACGGTCCGGCGATAGGGCTCGGGCAACGGGACGAGACGCTCGCCGACTACGCGGCGCGCGGTGGCCTCGAGTTGATCCGTAACTCGCTCGCCCCAGAGCGCATCGTCGAAGAGCTCAAGGCGTCGGAGCTCACTGGATACGGCGGCGCCGGCTTTCCGACCGGGATCAAGTGGGAGGCGGTCTTGCGCGAGCCGGGTCCGCGCTACGTCGTCGTCAACGCCGACGAGGGCGAGCCCGGGACCATCAAGGATCGCTACATCCTGGAGCTCCGGCCGCACCTCTTCGTCGAGGGCGTTCTGATCGCGATGCATTTCGCCGAGGCGACGGAAGGGCTGATCTATCTGCGGGAGGAGTACGCGACCGCTCGCTCGAGGCTGTCACGAGCGATCGAAGAGTTCCGCGAGGCGGGTCTGCTCGCGGGCCGCTCGCTCGCGCTCGTGATCGGCGCGGGCGCGTACATCGCCGGCGAGGAGACGGCGATGCTGGAGTCGATGGAGGGCCGGCGCGCGATGCCGCGCCTTCGGCCTCCCTTCCCGGCCCAGGTCGGCTACCTGGGACGGCCGACATTGATCAACAACGTGGAGACGCTCGCGCACCTCCCGGCGATCCTGCAAAACGGCGGCACGTGGTGGTCTGCGCTCGGAACGCGCGAGGCCGCGGGAACACGACTCTGGTCGATCTCGGGCGCAGTCGCCCAGCCCGGTTGCTACGAGGCCCCGAACGGCGTCACAACGCGCGAGCTCGTCGACGGGTACGCCGGCGGCTTCAAGGGAGAGACAGGTGCGATCGTCCCCGGCGGAGCAGCGAGTGGCATCCTTCCTAGGTCGGCGATCGACACGCCGCTCACTCGCGACTCCCTCCGCGAGTACGGCGCAGGCGTCGGCTCCGCCGCGCTCCAGGTCTTCCCCGCGTCCTACTCGCCGCTCCGGCTGCTCTCCGAGACGATGCGCTTCTTCGCCGAGGAGTCGTGCCAGAAGTGCACGCCCTGCCGGATCGGAAACCGGGCACTCCACCATCTGTGCGAGGAGCTCGAGCACGGACGGGCGCCGATGACGCGGGAGAAGGTCGACGAATGGCTGCTCGCCATGGAGAAGACCTCGATCTGCGGGCTGGGCCAAGCCTCCCCGATCCCGGTGCGAAACGCGATGACGCACTGGCCTGAGCTATTTGCGCCGCTTGGCTGACGCCGACCGCCAGCTTTCCGTTCATAGGATGGTCGCATGCCGGTCCATGAGGTGCGGGCCTCGGGGCGCGAGTACCTGGCTCTTGCGACGGAGCTCCTGCAGCGCGCTCGCCTCGCGGACACGGACGCGGGATTATGGGAAGCGGCTGATGTGCAGTGGTGGTGGCGCACGCCTCGGCGCTCCGATGCGATTGATCAGATTTTCTGGGTCGATGACCAGGGACCCGTTGCGGGCGTCGTGCTGACGGACTGGGGTCGTGCATGGGGGTGCGATCCGCTGCTTGTTCCCCATGTCTCGAACGTTTTGCTTCCCACCGTTTGGGCGCGTGCCATCGAAGCCATCGACGAGTTGGGGCTCGAAGCGATCGAAGTTCTGGCCCGCGACGACGAGGTCGAGCTGCTGGGCCTGCTGGCCGGCGCCGGCTTCGTGGCCGGCGACGACCGATCCGGGACCACCTGGATGGATGCCCAGGACCGGCCCGACCTTGCCTCCCTGCCGGAAGGATTCGTGCTCGTGGACCGCGCCCAGGAGACGACCAGGCCGCACCCCATGCGGCAGCGCAGCGGCGATGGGGTCGAGGCTCGCCTCCGGCAGTGCTCTCTCTACAACCCGGCACTCGACCTTGCAGTCGAGACTGCTGGCGGCCAGACCGCGGGTTACGCGCTCTTCTGGCTCGACCCAGTGACCGAGGTTGGGCTGGTGGAGCCGATGAGGGTCGAGGATGCCTACCAACGGCGCGGGTTGGCCCGCGCCCTGCTCACCGCCGGTCTCGATCGGCTGGCGAGGCGAGGGGCTCGCCGCCTGAAGGTCGGTTACGGAACCGACGCGGCACGCAGCCTCTACGTCGGCGCCGGCTTCCGGGAAGCGTCTACGGACAGGTCCTACAGTTGGACGAGACCCTGACCATCTCGACGTCCGGGGAACGCGCGCCATCCTCGCTACGTATGCGGCGCGTGCGTGCGATATGCAGCTCTCTGGGGTAGAGACAGCTGTACGATCGGTCCGTGGTCGAGTTCACCCTCGACGGCCGGACGGTGAGCGCGCCCGAGGGGGAGCTGATCGTGCACGCGGCCGCTCGTCACGGCACCTTCATCCCGACGCTCTGCCACGACTCGAAGCTCGACCCGTACGGCGGCTGCCGCATGTGCGTGGTCGACGTCGAGGGAGCGCCCCGGCCGATGCCCGCCTGCGCGACCCGCATCACCGAGGGCATGGTGCTCTCGACCAACGGCCCGATCACCGACTTTCAGCGGACGCTGACCGAGATGCTCCTCTCCGAGCACCTGAACACTTCGCCCGGCGGCCGGCCGAACGAGCTCCTCGACATGGCGAACGAGCTCGGCGCCGAGGCGCCCCTGATCCTCCCCGACGCGAAGCGCGAAGAGTACGACGACCGAAACCAGCTGATGGGCTACGACCCGGACGCGTGCATCCTCTGCAACCGCTGCGTCCGCTACACCCAGGAGGTCATGCAGTGCTCGGCGCTCTCGCTCGAGGGCCGGGGCGGGGACGCGCGCATCGTCCCCACCTGGGGTCTCTCCTGGCTCGACACCGAGTGCGAGCTCTGCGGCGGCTGCCTCTCCGTCTGCCCCACGGGCGCGATCTACGAGAAGTTCGAGGAGAACACGAAACGCCCCGAACGCGCGCTCGAGCAGGTGCGGACGACCTGCACGTTCTGCGGCGTCGGCTGCCAGATCGACCTCAACCTCGATCCCGAGACGAAGCACATCGTCAAGATCACCTCGAAGGACGAGTACCTCCCGAACGAGGGGAATCTCTGCGTCAAGGGCCGCTTCGCCTTCAACTTCGTCCACCACCCGGACCGGCTGACCGAGCCGCTCGTCCGTGGCGAGGACGGCGAGCTCCATGCCACTACCTGGGAGCACGCGATCGAGACCGCCGCCACCGGCCTCCGCAGCGTCGTCGAGCGCCACGGCGCGCAGGCGGTCGGCTTCCTCTCCTCAGCCCGG
>Ga0136619_10000157_pt1 | contig 23793 bp, 5 predicted proteins | sample AntDrymUQ3532106_2_FD_104807 | JGI IMG/M metagenome (GOLD analysis project Ga0136619, IMG submission 104807) | Polar desert sand microbial communities from Dry Valleys, Antarctica - metaG UQ353 (21.06) | ecosystem: Environmental > Terrestrial > Soil > Desert | place: Antarctica: Dry Valley...
GGGCACAGCGTCACGCTGGAGGCGGAGCTGGTGGCGGGCTGAGGGTTATTTTCCTGTCAGCGGGGACGACCTGTTGGCGTACGAGCTGCAGATCGGCCACTACTACTCGCGACCACCCTGGATGGAGGAGATGGCTCGTGCTCGCGAGCTGTACCGCCTCGCGACCGATGACGTGGAGCTGGTCACGTCACCGGACCGGGTTCCTGTGGGGGACTGGATCAGCCGCACGGGCATCACAGCCGAATTGCAGTGGGCGCTCGGCTTCGGATTGAGCAGCACCGCGAACGCTTGGGACGGCGAAAAGCACCCGCACGTACCCGCGAGCGTGGTCGACGAGCTGCTGGACCGTGCTGGTCTGAGCGATCGTGGGGAATCGGCACTCGGGGTCATCACAGCGGATCGTGCCGCGTTCCAGGCGGCGTTCTCGGAGCTCCACGCCAGTGGGAAGCGCTTCATTTGGGAGCTGCGTCCGTTCAACACGTGGCCCTTCCTGCGGTTGCAAGGAACCGCGGGACTGCTGCTGCTCGGCCGGCCGTGGATGCTCAGCTGGCTGTCCGAGGGCTTCCACTACCGCGCCATGCGGGTTGCCCAGGCAGAGGACGCGGCGGCCACCGACGGCCGCGGCGATCACGTCCAGCGCTACACCGCTTACGCCGGCCAGGTGTTCGAGGCGTACTGCCTCGGGCTGGCGCGCGACGGTGTTCCCGAACCGGCGCTCGTCGTGGGCGAGCAGAAGTACGGCAAGGGCGGCGGCCAGAAGACCAGCGATGTTGCAGTCCTGATCGGCGATGACCTCGTGCTGTTCGAGGTCAACGCCAGGAGGGTCGGCGCGGAGCCGCTCCTGACCGGCGACCCGCTCGATGCCTCAAAGGAGCTAGCCAAGCTGCTGGTGAAGAAGATCAACCAGCTCGGCGTGTCGATCGGCGCGCTGGTCGATGGCACCGCGGCGCTCCCCGGCGTGGACATGAGCACCGTGGAGCGGATCATCCCGGTGGTCGTTTCAGCGGGCCGGGTCTGGCAGACCAGCAACCTGTGGACCTACCTGGACCGCGCCCGCGACTTGGACAAGTGCAAGCCGTTCGAGGAGGGGCGCGTCGAGCCGCTGCAGGCGCTCGACGCCGGCGAGTACGAGCGACTGCTGGCTTTGGCGTATCACGGCGGCCACCTCGGCGAGCTCTTGGCGCGCAAGGCCTCCGGCCCGTACCGCCACCGCGATCTCGCCGTCTGGCTCGCGGAGGACAAGCCCGTCGCAGACCACCATGTCCGCCTGCCTGCCGTCGAGGCGATCTTTCAGTCGATGATCAGCGAGCTGGAGCCGCTGTATGGAATGCGCAACGACGGCTGACTCCGGAATCGGAAGACAGCGGCAGTTCGGCGACGTTCCCGCGGCGCGAGAAGCAGTGGAGGCGCGTGACATACCCTGCTCGCGATTTGACGGAGACAAAGGGCATGGAACTCCTGCGGGGCTGGATAAGGAGCGCGCACGGGCCGTCGAACGGCCTCGACGGGCTAGCGGACGCTTTCCGCCGGGAAGGCCTCCTGGAAGTGCTCCTCGACAAGCTCGTTTTGGCGGAAGTGCAGCCCGATGAGCTCGCAGAACTGCTCGTCGGCCAACTCGCCGTCGACACGCCACAGCTTGCGCGAGTGAGTCGGGCTCGGCAACCGGGCGTTCGGGCATTCCGCGCTGGGGCCGTAGTTCTCGGCGGCGTAACGACACACCTTCCCGTCGACGTGGCGGAACACGTGAGCGCTCGTGTCGCGCTCGGTGTGCAGCTCACGGCTGAACACCTCCAGGAGCTCGCGGCCGAAACCATCGACCGTCGGGCGCACCTCCCGGATGTAGAGACGCTTGACGGGGTCGTCCGGGCTGTCGCCGCGACGCGCCCAGTCAAACCACGTGCCAAGCAACGGGCGGAATAGCTCCATGGCCTCGTCGCGGCCCAGGGCGGCGTGGAACGTAGGCACGCCCGAGTCATGGGCGTCGAGCGAGTCGAGGTTGCGGGCCGTCAGCCGGATCCCCTGCCAGTAGTCCTCCAACAGGCGATCCTGAACGTCCGCGAGTGCGGCCCGCCGCAGCGGGTTGACCGCAATCGACACCCGCATGTGCGGCTCGGCCGCGAGATCCCGAAGGAGCCAAACCAGCTCGCGCAGCGGCGCGAGGTGCGGGTGCGGCCAGATGGCCTGGTCGCCCACGCAAAACACCTCGTCCGAGTCGGGAACGTTCGCCGCCGTGAGCGGAAGCATTCCGTCGCGGTCGAGGAGCTCGTACAGCTCCGGGCGCCCTGCGAAGAGGCGATCAGTCGGTTGCGGATGACCGAGGGCCCGGAGTTCCAGCGGATAGATGGCATCCTCGAGCGCGTACTGCAGCTCGGCGAAGGCAACCAGCCGCGCCAGCTGGGCGTCCGTGTTCGCCGCTTCGAGCCGCTCCCCCACCCACAGTTCCAAGTAGTCGCGGTGGCGGTTGAGCCCTTCGGCGACTCCCTCCACAAGGGCTTCTGCGCACAACGCGTCGACGCGCGCTTCGAGCTCGTCCTTCTCCGCGCGCACGTCGGGGTAGGGGCCATCGCCGAAGAACTCCCAGACGTCGAAGCGGCCCTCACCGAGCGCCAGGCACAGAAGTGGCGACTTGTGCCAATCGAAGTCGCGAGGGGCCTCCATGCGGATGATGGTACGCAGCGCGCCGAGAGCGTCGAGAGCACGATCGCGCGGGATCGCTTCCCGCGCCAAGGAGAAGCCGAGCCGAGCGTTACTCCTTGGCGCCGGGAGGGATCATCCGCGCGGGAAGCGGGGTCCCTATCGCTTCCAGAGCAGAAGTGAAGGCGACGCCGCGGCGGGACACTTCCGCATTCCGTGAAAGCGAGAGGGTGGCGAGGCCAGCTGAGAGTTCCGCAACTCCTCAGGCCCTCTGTCTCCGAGCAGATGGCTCCCGGCGATCTCTGCACGTTGTTTCATGGGGCTGACTGAAGGACGACCGCCGCTGTCCCCCCGCGTCACAGGAAGGTCGCCAGCGGATCAGCACTCCTCGAGCAGCTCGTGCGGCTTCTGCGCCGCCTAGCACTTCAGAGCGGACTGAGCGTGCGGTGAAGGTGCCCGGTCGTGAAGATGGTCTTCTGCGACAACGCCGGGTCGTCGCTTCGATGACGGGTTCGCAGCAGCTCGGTCCTGCGCGGGTCGGGGTGGCTGGATGAGGACACCACGACACAAGCCGGTGCCGGGCCGGACCGCCGCCGCGAACGGATTGCTGACAGTCTTGAAGGTCGCGCACCACTGGTCACAGCGCTTGTCGCTTCTCGTACCTCTCCTCGTGCTCGTCATCGCAGCCGCAGTCGCACCGTGAGGTAGTGAAGTCGAGAACGGTTAAGGGTGAAAGGTCGGCGCTCCGGTCGTTTGTGTGGAAGCCTTGGACGCCCAGGCCCGCCCGGCGCCTCGGATCTCCTGGAAACTTCGCGCAGCGGCCGCGTTGAGCGGGCGACCCGTGGATAGCTCCGCGGAACCACGGCTTCAAGCGCCCACGATAGGCAGTGGCCGATGGCATCGCTCATACCGATTTGCAGCCGTTTCGCGGCGCTTGACCCCGCAGCCCCGCTGCGCTTGGCGGCAGAGAGGTCCGGACGCTTCGCGTCTCGGACGCAGACCAACGACCTCACCGGCCACCTCGTACGCGATCGAGCGGGCGGCGCGATGCGGGGCCGCGGCCGGCTATCTGCGCCGACGGTGCCTGCGCAACTCGCGACGGCCGGCGAAATGGCAGAACCGCCTGCAAACGCGCTGGTTTCAAGTCGCTCCGCTTCCACTCAAACGACCGGAGACCCGAAAGGTCAAAGGGTCGTCACGTCAGCACGCCGCGAGACTCACCGGAATATTCTACCGAGTAGCTTGAAATCTCCTCGCCGATCTGCGTAGGATCGCGCACCGTCACGAAAATCGGGTCCCGGCGGCGGATCGCAAGAGAGGTTGAACCGAATGGAATGTCCAGAGGACCGTCGGACGGAAGCGCGACCCGGCGGTGCGCAACAGCCGCCCGAGAGCTCCGGCGGCTTTCCGCGACAGGACGCGGACGCGGCTCGCGGGAACCGCTTGCTTGCCGCGCCGTCGATCTCGCTGCCGCAAGGCGGGGGCGCGATTCGCGGGATCGGTGAGAAGTTCGCCGCCAACCCCGTCAGTGGCACTGGACGGCTGACGGTGCCGCTCGCGACGACCCCCGGTCGGTCCGGCTTCGGGCCGAAGCTCGCGCTCTCGTATGACTCCGGCGCCGGCAACGGGCCGTTCGGCTTCGGCTGGCATCTGTCGGTGCTTTCCGTCACCCGTAAGACGGAACAGGGACTTCCGCGTTATCGGGACGCCGACGCCGAGGAGTCCGATGTCTATCTGCTCCCTGGCGACGACGACCTCGTGCCGATGCTCGATCCGGCCGGGCAGCGCATCGTCGACGAGACCAGCGTGGCGGCGTACGCGATCCACCGCTACCGCCCGCGCATCGAAGGTGGCTTCGCGCGCATCGAGCGCTGGGTCCGCAAGGTGGACGGTGACGTTCATTGGCGCCTGCTCTCTCCCGACAACGTCCTTTCCGTCTACGGCAAGGACGACGAATCCCGCATCGCAGACCCCGCCGACTCGCGTCGCATCTTCAGCTGGTTGCTGTGCGAGGCGCGCGACGACCGTGGCAACGCAATCGTCTACGAGTACAAGAGAGAGGACGCCGCCGGCGTCGACGTGACGCTGCCCCATGAGGTGGGACGGGGCACTGCCAGCAGTCCGACCCGTCGGGCCAATCATTACCTCAAGCGCATTCGCTACGGCAACCGCGTTCCGCTGGTCGACAACGCCGGGCGCCGCCTGACCGACGTGGCGCCCCAGGCGCTGCAGGACGCCGGCTGGCTGTTCGAGGTCGTCTTCGACTACGGCGAGCACGACCTGATTGACCCCAAGAGCGGTGACAACGCCAGTTGGCTCTGCCGGAATGACCCCTTCTCGACGTATCGGGCGGGCTTCGAGGTCCGCACCTACCGCCTGTGCCAGCGCGTGCTGATGTTCCACCACTTCCCGGCAGAGCCCGAGGTCCGCCATGACTGCCTCGTGGGCTCCACCGACTTCGCGTACCGCGAGCTACGGGGCGTGCCCGAGGACCGTCGACGAGGGCACCCGCTTGCGTCATTCGTCGCCTCGGTCACGCCCACCGGGTACACCCGCGCTGACGCGGGCGGCTACACCCGCAAGTCGCTTCCTCCGCTGGCCTTCGAGTACAGCCAGGCGACGATCGCCTCGCGGGTCGAGACCCTCGACCCCGTCAGCCTGGAGAACATCCCGGCCGGGCTCGACGACGGCGCCTATCACTGGGTCGACCTGAACGGCGAGGGCCTGTCCGGCGTGCTCACAGAACAGGCCGACGCGTGGTTTTACAAGCCGAACCTCGGCGAGGCCAGGTTCGGTCCACTGCAACGCCTCGCCAGCCGTCCTTCGCTCTCCAAGCTGGGCGGCGGTCGCCAGCGGCTGCTCGATCTTGCCGGCGACGGACAGGTCGAGCTCGCCCAGTTCGACGCGCAGCCCGCCGGCTTCTTCGAGCGCACGACCGACGACGGCTGGGAGAACTTCGTGCCGTTCGCCGAGCTGCCGAACGTCGACTGGTCGAGCCCGAACCTGCAGCTGATCGATCTCACGGGCGACGGTCACGCGGACCTGCTGCTGACCGACGACGACGTCGTCACGTGGTACCCGTCGCTCGCCGAAGAGGGCTTCGGCCCGGCCCGGCGGGTACCGCAGGCGCTTGACGAGGAGCGCGGGCCGCGGCTTGTTCTGGCTGATGGCACTCAAACGATCTTCCTCGCGGACATGTCGGGCGACGGGCTCACCGACCTCGTCCGGATCCGCAGCGCTGAGCTTTGCTACTGGCCCAACATCGGCTACGGACGCTTCGGCGCGAAGGTCACGATGAGCAACGCCCCGCGGTTCGACGAGCGCGATCGTTTCGACCCGCGCCGCATCCGCCTCGCCGACATCGACGGCTCCGGCGTCGTTGACGTGCTCTACGTCGGCGAGCGCGAGGTCCGGTTGTGGTTGAACGAGTCTGGCAACGGCTGGGGCGTGCCGCAGCATCTGCTTGACCTCCCCCACCTCGACGGCGCCACCGACGTGCGTGTCGCCGACCTCCTCGGCAACGGCACCGCCTGCCTCGTCTGGTCGTCGCGGCTGCCCGCCGACGCGCGTCGGCCGGTGCGCTACATCGACCTGATGGGCGGAACGAAGCCGCACCTCCTGGTCAAGGTCGTGAACAACCTGGGCGCCGAGACGCGCATCGGCTACGCCGCGTCGACGAAGTTCTACCTCGCCGACCGGGAGGCCGGCCGGCAGTGGATCACGCGATTGCCTTTCCCCGTCCACGTCGTCGAGCACGTCGAGCACCTGGACCGGGTCAGCCGCACCCGCTTCGCCTTGCGCTACGCCTACCACCACGGCTACTTCGACGGCGCTGACCGCGAGTTCCGCGGCTTCGGCATGGTCGAGCAGCAGGACACCGACGCGTTCGAGGACTACGTCGTCGGAGTGAAGCACGTCGAGGGGACGCAGGAGCTCGCGCCGGAGCTGTACCAGCCCCCGGTCACGACGCGAACGTGGTTCCATACCGGCGCCCACCTGGGCGGCGACCGGATCCTCCACCAGCTGCGCGACGAGTACTACCTCGGGCAGCAGCACGTGGCCGACCCCGCGTTGCCTCCGGGCCTCGACGAGGATGAGCTCCGCGAGTGCGTTCGCTCGCTCAAGGGGCTGCCGATCCGGCAGGAGGTGTACAGCTTCGATGGGTCGCCGAAGGCGAACGACCCGTACCGCGTTGTCGAGCACAGCTACGAGGTGCGGCGGCTGCAGCCCCGCGGCGAGGAGCGTCACGCCGTCTGCTTCTCCTACGGCTGCGAGACGCTGACCCACCACTACGAGCGCAACCCAGCCGACCCGTCAATCTCGCACAGCTTCAACCTCGAGGTCGGGCCCAACGGCAACGTCCTCAGGTCCGCGTCTGTCGTGTACGGCCGCAAGGTCGCAGATCCCGCCCTGCCGGCCGAGGTGAGGCGCGACCAGCAGTCGCTGCACGTCACCTGCAGCGAAACTGTCTACACGCCCGACATCGACCGGTCCTCACCGGTCCCGGCCTACCGGTTGCGCACCGCGTACGACGCGCGCGACTACGAGATCACGGGCGTCGTGCCCGCGGCCGGGTTGTTCACGCTCACGGAGCTCAAGGGAAAGATCGCCGGCGCGGTCGAGATCCCCTACGAGGCGAGCGCGACAGGCGCGACCGCACAGAAGCGGCTGCTGACGCACTCGCGCACGCTCTTCCGCGACAACGGACTCGCGCGGATGCCGCTCGGCCAGTGGGACAGCCTCGGCCTCGGCTACGAGAGCTACGTGCTGGCGTTCACGCCCGGCGTCGTCAGCGCCTACTACGCTGGGGAGCTGGCAGACGCCGACTTCACGAAGGCCGGTTACGTGCACTTCGGCGGCGACGCTAACTGGTGGACCCCGTCCGGCACGGCCGTCTACCCGGCCAACCCCGCCGCCCACTTCTTCCGACCGAGCGGGACGCGCGACGCGCTCGGGGTCGAGACGATGGCGACCTTCGACCAGTACGACATCCTGCCGGAGCGGGTCCGTCTGACCGGGGCGGCGTGGAGCGAGGTCAGCGCGACCAACGACTACCGCGTCCTCGGCCCCGTCGAGCTGACCGATCCGAACAAGAACCGCAGAGCGGTCGAGATCGACGAGCTCGGGCTGGTGGTCCGGTCGGCCGTGCGAGGGAAGGCGGGCGTTGGCGAGGGCGATTCGCTCGCCGATCCCACCGTCCGCGTGGAGTACGACCTCTTCAACTGGATGAGCAACGGAAAGCCGACCTTCGCCCGCGTGCTCGCCCGCGAGCAGCACGGCGCCGCGAACCCGCGCTGGCATGAGAGCTACCTGTACTCGAACGGGCGCGGCGGCCTGGCGATGGTGAAAGCGCAGGCCCATCCGGGCAAGGCGCTGCGCGCGAATCCCGACGGGACGGTGTCGGAGGTCGACGCCGATCCGCGCTGGATCGGTAACGGGCGCACGATCCTCGACAACAAGGGCAATCCGGTCAAGCAGTACGAGCCCTTCTTCAGCACGACGCACGAGTACGAGGACGAGGAGGCGCTGCGCACGATCGGCGCGACGCCGATCCTGCACTACGACGCGGTCGGGCGCAATATCCGCACCGACTTTCCCGACGGCACGTTAGCGCGGGTGGTCTTCGACCCGTGGACGCAGCGCGTGTTCGACCCCAACGACACCATCCTGGAGAGCAGGTGGTACACCGAGCGTGGCAGTCCCGACCCGGTCAACCAGCCCGAGCCGCTCGCCGATCCCGAGCGCCGTGCGGCCTGGCTCGCCGCTAAGCACGCCGGCACTCCCAGCGTCGCGCACCTCGACAGCATCGGCCGCACGGTCTCCGGCGTGTTCGACTACGGCAACGGCAAGACGGCCGCAGTTCGCTCCGAGGTCGACCTGACCGGGCGCACTACGAGGATGTTCGACCAGCTGCAGCGGCGCGCCGGCGGCGGGTTCACCGGCATGGCCGGCACCCCGGTCTACGCGGAGAGCGCCGAGCAGGGCGCCCGCTGGACATTCCTCGACGTGCTGGGCGGCGCTGTGCGGTCGTGGGACGAGCACGGACGTACGTTCCGCGTCGAGTACGACGCGCTGCACCGCCAGACGGCCGCGTTCGTCCAACAGGCGGGACAGCCGGAGATCCTCTTCAACTACACGGTCTACGGAGACCGCCACCCGAACGCTGTCCAGCTCAACCTGGTCGGCATCGCGCACCAGGTGTTCGACACGGCCGGCATGCTGCGCGTCCGCGCCATCGACTTCAAGGGGAACCCGACGTCGGTCGAGCGCGTGCTGGCTCGCGACTACAAGTCCGCGCCCGACTGGGCGGCGCTTGCGGCGCAGCCCGACTACGCGTCGATCGAGGCGGCCGCCGCGCCGGCGCTGGTCACCTCCGAGCCGTTCCTCGCAGGCGCGGCGTACGACGCGCTGAACCGCCCCGTGCAGGTGACCCTCCACGGCGGGACGGTCCTGAGCCCCGTCTACAACGAAGCCAACTTCCTGGCATCGCTGCGAGTGCAGATCGAGGGCCGGGGCCCGTTCGTCGAGTGCCTCGCAGAGCAGGACTACGACGCTAAGGGTCAGCGTAGGCTCGCGCGCTATGGCAACGGCCTCATAACCCGCTACTCGTACGACCCGCGGACGTTCCGCTTGACCAACCTGGTCACGCTCAAGTCAGGCGCTCCGGCGTCGGGCAGCCTGCAGGATCTCCACTACACCTACGACCCAGTCGGGAACATCACGCAGTGCCGGGACGACGCGCAGCAGACGCATTTCTTCGCCAACGCCGTCGTGAAGCCCGAGTGCCTGTACGAGTACGACGCGCTCTACCAGCTCGTGAAAGCGACCGGACGCGAGCACGCCGGCCTCTCGAGCAACACCGGCGAGGTCGTCGCCCGGCTCCCCCACGTCAACGACGCGAGCGCCGTGCGCAACTACAGCGAGCGCTACGAGTACGACCGGCTCGGCAATCTGAAGGAGATGCGCCACGCGGCGGCCGGCGGCATGGGATCGTGGCATCGCCGCTACCGCTATGCCTACGAGGACGATCCGGCGAACCGGACCAACCGGCTCGCGTCCACGAGCCGCCCTGGCGACCCCGACGCAGGCCCGTACTCCGTCACCTACGACTACGACCAGTACGGGAACATGACCCGCCTGCACACGCCCACGCCGGGCGAGCTGGACTGGGACTTCATGGATCAGCTGCAGCGGGCGGACCTCGAAGGTGGCGGCACGGCCCACTACGCGTACAGCCTCGCGGGGCAGCGTGTACGCAAGGTGATCGAGCGCCAAGGCGCCCCCCGCACGGAGCGGATCTACCTTGGGCCGCTGGAGATCTACCGCGAGCGCCAGGGCAACGACGCGCCGCACCTCGAGCGCCGCACGCTGCACATCGGCGACGACATCGGGCGCATCGCGCAGGTCGACGTCAAGACCCGCGACGAGACCAACGCGGACCCGACGAATCCGCTCAACACGCCGCTGATCCGCTACCAGTACGGCAACCAGCTCGGTTCAGCGGCGGTGGAAACCGACGCCGCGGGCGCCGCCGTCTCGTACGAGGAGTACCACCCGTTCGGCACGAGCGCCTACCGCTCGGGGAAACCGGGCGTCAACCTGAGCCTGAAGCGCTACCGCTTCGCCGGCAAGGAGCGCGACGACGAAACCGGACTCTGCTACTTCGGCGCGAGGTACTACGCGCCGTGGTTGGGCCGGTGGACGAGCACGGACCCCGCCGGGTTCGTCGACGGGTTCAACCTCTATCGCTACTGCCGGAACAGCCCGGTCGTGCTGTCGGATCCCGACGGTCGCGACCCAACCGATCCCCGCTGCGACCACTACCTCGCCGGCAGCGATATCTGGTTTCGGATGACACCGAATCCAAGGGGCGAGGGGTCGATTATGGTCGGCTGCGACCCCAATCCTGCACCCCCTCCACCGGTGATAACCGATGAGGTTGTAGTTAGAGGGCCTCCGAGGAAACCGTCTTCGAAGGCGGCGGCCGCCACCGCCCCGGCCCGTTCGAGCGATCCGCCCTTAGCGAGCGACATCCCGCCACCCGAGCCGTTGCCGCCGCCGGAGCCGAGCCCGTCCCCACCCAGCGCCCCTAGCACGGCGGGAGGAGGCTCCTCTGGATCAGGGGGCCAGCCGGACGATCGGACCTTCTGGAGTCGAGGCGGCGGCACGCTGGTCACCGGTGGCATCCTGCTCGGCGCAGGTCTGCTGACGATCTTTACCGCGGGCGCCGCCACGCCTCTGCTCGTGCTCGCCGCTGGCGCCTTGGCAACGGCCGGCGGGGTTACCGTCACCTCCGTGAGCGCGATCAACCTGACCGCGTCGTACTCCGGGTCCACGACGGCCCAGCAGGATCGAGAGACCTCGGGGACGTTGCATACCGTCGGGTCGCTCAGCTCGCCGCTCGGGCTGACGTCTGGGACCGCCGGGATGATGATCGCCGACGATCCCCGTAGGGGACTCGAGACCGGTGCGCTGGTAGGCAACGTCGCCGAGCTGGGGGTCGGCGTCGGAAGGTTTGGAATGGCGCGGTGGTCGACCGGGACAGCACGCGAGCTCTCCAACGACGCCGGGCTCATCAAGGACATGGCCCAGCTCGAACCGACGGTTCCGCGCGGCGTCACGGTGATCGGAAGCCACGGGAGCCCGGGTATGTACCAGACCTTCGGCGGATCGATGGCGCCGATCAGCGACCTCGCTCCGATGGTCCAGGGCGGATCTCAGGGTCGCGTGATGCTGCTCATGTGCAACGTCGGCCACGATCCCGCAGCCGTCCAAGCGCTCTCGAACAGCACGGGCCGTAGCATCACCGCCTACACGAACGGCGTGGGCTCGTCCAACTACTACCGGGTCTGGGCGTTCACAGGCAGGACTGCCACGCACATCGCGCCGGCTACGGTCTTCAGCCCCCAGTACTTGAGCCCGTTCTTGAGCCTCACGCCGAACGTCGCCGCCCCCGGCGCCGCGACGCTGTCGGGTGCAACCCGGTGACCACGCGAAGGCGATAGCGCCGTCCCAAAAGGAGGATGTCGATGCCGAGCCAATCCAGCGCCGCCTTCGTGCTCACCGGACGGGTCGCGAACACGCAGGACCAGCCGCTGGCGGGCCTGACCGTGCGCGCGTTCATCCGGACGGCCGACGGCACCGATGCGATCGTCGGGAACGAGGCGACCACCGACCGCGACGGCCGGTACACGATTGAGCTCCGCGCGGACGAGATCCGCGAGCGCGAGCACGACACCCCGATCAACCGAACGCAGGTCCTTGTCCGCGTCTTCGACCGCGAGCGCGTGGTGGGCGAGAGCGATCCGCAGCGCCTCGCAGATGAGAGGGTCGTGATCGACCTGTGCCTGGATCTTGCGGAGGATGGGCCCGACGAGCCGTCGCTCCGCGTCTATGGCGTCGTGCGCGACCGCTACGGCGATCCTCTCGACGCGGTGACCGTCCAGGCCGTCGACCGCGACCTGCGCCACGAGGAGCCGCTCGGCACCGCGGGGACGGCCCAGGGTAGCTACGAGATCTACTACCGGCGCTCGCAGTTCCGCAAGGCGGAGAAGGACTCGGCGGACCTCGCTTTGCGGGTGCTCGGCCGCGAGAACAGGAAGCTGCACGAGACCGAGATCCGCTTCAACGCGCCCGCGGACCTGGAGTGGGACATCGCGCTCGAGGACGCGCCGTACCGCGGCCCGTCGGAATGGGACGTGCTGACGGAAGCGCTGCTCCCCCTGCTCGAGGACGTGCCGCCGCAGGATCTGAGGGAGGACGAACAGTTCCAGGACATTTCGTTCCTCGCCGGCGAGACGGGCAGCAGCCCGCTCACGATCGGCACCTGGTTCGCCTCATTCCGTCTCGCCGACAAGACCAGCCGCGAAGAGGCGCCTCTGCCGCCGGAGGCGTTCTACGGGTTCCTGCGCCAGGGCCAGCCCTCGATCTTCTACGAGTCGCTGATCGAGGACATGCAGCACGCCGATCGTGCGGCGCTGTTCGAGGACGCGCTCCTGCGCCGTCTCGCCGACATGACCCGGGAGCTGCAGCGCTCGGTGCTCCTCGGCGCGATCGCCGAGAACCTGATCCCCGCGCGCATCGAGTCGGCGTTCGACGAGATCCTGGAGACGCTGCACCGCATCAAGCTGCGCTACGCCGCCGAGATCAGCTTCGGGGGGGGCAAGGGCACGATCGGACAGCTGCTCGAGCTCACGCCCGCGGCGAAGGACGAGCAGGCGGCGTTCCTCGCCGCGTTGACCTCGCACAGCGGTCCGCTCGCCACGTTCTGGGAGCAGCTCGAGGATGACAAGGTACTGCGGCCCGAGGTCGTGCAGCAGGTGCGGCTCTCGTTCGAGCTCGGGGCGCTCACGCGCAACCACATCCCGCTCGTGCGCGAGCTGGTCGCACGCTTCGAGCGTGGCAAGGTGAAGAGCAAGCGCGAGCTGGCTACGCTCGACCGCGCCGACTGGCGGGCCGTGTTCGAGAGCCCGGGGCGGGACGGCAAGCCGATCGGCGTCCCGGTCAACATCGACGGGGAGTCCGACGCCACGAAGATGGAGCAGTTCGCCGCCATCCTCGAGGAGCAACTCGAACGCGCGTACCCGACGGCGTCCTTCGCGGCGCGGCTGGGGCGGGCGGAGCAAAGTCCGCTTCAGACAAGCAGCGACGTAGCGCGCTTCCTGGACGACAACCCGGACTTCCAGCTCGACCGCTTTCGGGTGGAGCATTACATCGCGGAGCACAAGGACGCGCTGCGGGGCGTCGAGGACCGCGAGGCGGCGGTATCCGACCTGAAGTCGGCACAGCGCGTCTTCAAGCTCAACCCGACCTACCGTGCCGTCGACGCGCTCCTGACGCGCAACATCGACTCCGCCCAGCAGATCTACTTCATGGGCCAGGGCCAGTTCGTAACCGCCCTGACGGACTCGGGAGTCAACAAGATCGAGGCCAAGCAGCTCTACCGCAAGGCTGCGAGCAGCTACGCGCTCGCGCTGACCCTGTACGGCGATCTGAACCAGCAGATCAACGGCGGGAACCCGTTCGCCGTGGCACAGCATGCCCTCCACGTCCTCGACGCGGAGACCCAGGCGAAGATCGCTGCGCTGCCCAACCTCCAGACTCTGTTCGGCTCGCTGGACTACTGCGAGTGCACGCAGTGTCGCTCCGTGTACAGCCCGGCTGCCTACTTGGTCGACGTGATGCGATTTCTTGGCGAGCGCGGGACGCAGGGCACCGGGATCAATGCGAGCAAGAGCGTCCGGCAGGTTCTGCTCGAGCGCCGCCCCGACCTGGGCGAGATCGAGCTCAGCTGCGAGAACACGAACACCGCACTGCCCTACATCGATCTCGTCAACGAGGTTCTGGAGGACGTGATCGCGCCTCCGGCTCCGGTTACGCTGAGCAGCGCGATCGAGGCGGACCTCGTCGCCGGACCGATCAAGCCGGCCTTGCTGACGGAGCTCGTCTCGAAGTCGGTCGCGATCGCGGCGGACGCCCAGGTCTACGCGCCCGACAGCCGTGGCCAGTGGGCGATTCGGGACGCCGAGCGCGCGTACAAGGTGTTCAAGACCGGCGCGACGTTGCGCCTGCTGCCGACGCGCCAGTCGTTCCCGTCGGCGGCCGAGCTGCGCGCAAACCCCGAGTACACGAACCTCGACGCGTACAAGAAGCTCAAGGGAGAGGTCTTCCCGCTCGACCTCCCGTTCTCCCTGTCGAACGTGCAGGCGCGCAGCTACCTCGCCCACCTTGGCGTGCCCTACCCTCGCCTGCTCGAGCTCTTCCAGCAGAAGCTAGCCGACGACGTGACGCTCTCCCCCAGCGACCTGCAGATCGACTGTGCATGGCTGGGGATCACCGAGGCGGAGCGCCAGATCCTGACCGGAACGTTGCCGGGGAAGCAACCGTGGGACTTCTGGGGGCTCGCCGAAACCGGCAACGACGTCCCGGACCCGGAGAACCCCGCCGATCCGACGCAGAACCTGACTGGGACGTGGATCAACGTGCTGAGCAGCGTCGACGTGATGCTGAACCGCAGCGGGCTCGCCTACAGGGAGCTTCTGCAACTGCTCGACATGCGCTACGTCAACGCCGACGGCAGCGTCTTGATCTTCGACACGGCCGACGAGAACGCGGCTAGCTGCGACACCTCGAAGTTCACGATCCGGAACCTGACCGAGGACGCGCTCACCCGGATGCACCGGTTCGTCCGTCTGTGGCGGAAGCTCGGCTGCGAGATGTGGGAGCTCGACCTGCAGCTGCCGGACGTCGATCCCGCGCCGAAGGTGGTCGACAAGCGCATCACCGACGGCGCGCTGCAGGACATCTCGCGGCGCAACCGGCTGCGGGACCGGATGGGCCTCGACTGGCGCGTTGTCAACAGCCTCTACGGCGGCATCGACCACGATGTCTACTTCGACCGGTCGCGCGAGGAAGCCCCGGCTGTGCAGACGCTGTACCAGCGACTGTTCCGCAACAAGCTGGTGGACGCCGTCGCCAACTTCCCGTCGAGCCCCGACCAGATCACCGGCACGATCGCCGACAGCGTGCCCGGCATCCTCGCCGCCTTTCGGATCCAGGAGCCCGAACTCAACCTGATCCTCGCGGATCTCGGCGTCCTCACCACCGCGAGTCTCGATGCGAAGGTTCTCAGTCGGATCTACCGGGTCGCGGTAGTCGCGCACGCGCTGGGCCTCGGCGTCGATCCGTTCCTTCGCCTCAAGCGACTGTGGTCCCAGGACCCGTTCGCGGATTCGAAGCTGACCCGCACGTTCGTCGAGCTCGCCGAACGGGTCGCGGAGTCCGACTTCTCAGTGCTCGAGCTGGACTACCTGCTGGCCGACCGCTTCACGCGCAACTCCGGCGTCGCGCTCGAGGACAAGGCGATCGTCGCCGCTCTCGAGGCACTGCGCGATGGCCTGCAGAAGATCACTGACGGCGTCAGCCGGAAGGCGGAGGAGCCGAAGGAGGCCTACGTCCGGGGCAAGCTGGGGCGGCTGCCCGCCCTGTCGAAGGACGCCGACCAGGCCGTCGCTCTCGCGATCATCGACGGCACCTGGCAGGGCACGCCGGCCGAGCGCAGCGCGCTGATCGGCGCCCTCTTCGAAGGCGTGCTGGATCTGGCGGTCGCGAAGACGACGCTCGGCGCGATCCCCGGCGGACTCACGCCGGCGGCGCAGCAGGCCGAGGTCGATCAGCGCTTCGACTACGTGCAGCCCGACCTCGAGCGCTTCCTTCTGAAGACCGCGAAGGAGGCCTTCATCCGCGAGAAGATCGCCGAGGTCCTGCAGCTGGATGTCCCGTCGGGTGGTGCGCTGCTCACGGCGCTGCACCTTCCCGGCGCCGCGGAGACGCTCCTCGAGACGGTCAACGACAAGCGATTGCTCGACCATCTGCCAAACGGCGCGTACCAGCACAAGCTCGACGAGGCGACCTTCAAGGGGATCTTCCAGTCGCTGCGACTCCTCCACAAGGACGCGATGATGGTGAGCAAGCTGCGGGTTACCGCCGCCGAGCTGAACTGGTGGCTCGACGGGACTCACGCCGCCGACATGGGGTGGATGCACCCGCAGAGCTTCCCGTTCGACGGCACCACTCAGGTGGGGGTCGAGAAGTGGGTCGCGATTCAGCGCTTCTTCGCCTGGAAGGGCAGACTGCCGAAGTCGGACCTGACCGCATTCGAGTTCGCGACGAACGTCCTGAGCGGCGCGAAGCCGTCGAGCGCGAGCATCGCCGACCTGGCCCAGCTGACCGCCTCCGCGACCGCCGACCTCGACGCCTTCGCTGTTGCGTTCCACTGGTCTGACCCGAGCTTCGACGTCGTCAAGCAGGAACTCAAGAAGTCCTCCAACCTGGTCCGTGTGGCCGAGTGCATGGAGGTGCTGCGGCGGCTCGGCGTCAACGCCGCCCGCGCGATCGAGTGGGCCACCCCCGAGCCGGACGACGAGGTTGCCGACAGCCTAAAGCAAACGGTCAAGGCCAAGTACGAACTCGCGCAGTGGCAGCAGGTGATCGAGCCGCTGCAGGACGAGTTCCGCGAGATGAAGCGGCAGGCACTCGTCAGCTGGCTCGTGACGCACCCGGATCCCGCTCGCGGGCAGAGCTGGTCCGACTCGAACGGCCTATACAGCTACTTCCTGATCGACGTGGAGATGAGCGCCTGCATGCTCACCTCGCGCCTGAAGCAGGCCGCCGCCTCGGCACAGCTCTTCGTGCAGCGGTGCTTGCTTAACCTCGAGCTCGACATCCACGCCAAGGCAGACCTCGACTCGAAGTGGAAGCAGTGGAAGTGGATGAAGCGCTACCGGGTCTGGGAGGCGAACCGCAAGGTGTTCCTCTACCCGGAGAACTGGCTCGAGCCGGAGCTCCGCGACGAGAAGTCACCCTTCTTCAAGGACCTCGAGAGCGAGCTCCAGCAGAACGACGTCACCGACGAGACGGCGGAACAGGCGTACCTGAACTACCTGGAGAAGCTCGACAAGGTCGCGAACCTGGAGATCCGCGCGCTGTTCAACCAGACGATCAGCACGGACGAATCGGTGCTGCACGTCTTCGGCCGCTCGCGCAGCAGCCTCGCTCCCGAGTACCACTACAGGCGACGCGTCAACGGGGGTCGCTGGACGCCCTGGGACAAGGTCGACCTCGACATCAACGCGAACCACCTAGTCGCGGGCATCCACAACCGCCGGCTGTACCTGCTCTGGCCTCAGTTCCTCGACAAGGCCGACGATCCGCCGGGCACGATAGCGACGCCCAAGGCGGATTCCACGGCCGTGATGGCGCAGCCGACCAAGTACTGGGAGATCCGGCTGTTCTCGAGCGAGCTCAAGAAGGGCAAGTGGACGCCCAAGGTGCTCTCGGACTCGTTCGCGAAGCAGTACCAAGTGATGGCGGGCGGCAACAGGCGGGAGAGCGTGGAGTTCCGCACGCGCCTGGCGCCGAACATCCAGGTTCGGTTGTACAGCACCCAGTTTCCCGAGACGGAGGCGCCCGTCAGCGAGTTCCTCTTCGACAAGCTCGGCAAGCAGCTGACGCTGCAGTCGGCGCCGTTCTTCGAGCACATCATCTCGCCGCCGGAGAGCCAGTATCGCAACAACCTGATCCTGCACAACACCGCCTCGCAATACTTCTACTACTCCATCGTCGAGGAGAGCGAGAAGCCCCACCGGCTCCCGTCGCACGAGAACGCCCGGGCGATCCGCCTGCTTCGTCGGGCGAGCGCGGGCCTGACGCACTCCGTGGTCGACTCGCAGGCGAGGGCGTTCGCGGGCGACGGCTCGTTCTTCGTGTGGGATCCGCGCCACACGTACTTCGTGGACTACAGCTGGCGGACGGACTGGTCGTACGTGTCGCGCGTCTGGCGGTCTCGTGTCATCTCGCGCTTCCAGTTCTTCGTCCACTACCACCCGTTCGTCGAGCTGTTCATCAAGGAGCTGAACATATGGGGCATCAAGGGGCTCCTGAACCGCCGCATCCAGGTCGACCCGGCCAGCATCCCCGGGAGCCCGCCCATTTTCAACTTCGGGGCCTACCAGCCGGATCCCGCGAATGTCGTGCAGCAGTTGCCGGCGGAGAACGTCGACTTCAGCTACCTCGGCGCCTACTCGCCGTACAACTGGGAGCTGTTCTTCCACATCCCCTTCTTCATCGCCAACAAGCTGAGCGCGAACCAGCGCTTCGAGGAAGCGCTGGAGTGGTTCCACTACATCTTCGACCCCACCAACACCGACACCGCGACGGCCGATCCGAACACGCCGCAGCAGCGCTTCTGGATCACCAAGCCGTTCTACGAGACGACGAAGTCCGACTACTACAAGCAGAAGATCGAGAACATCATGCTGGCGATCGCGAAGGGCGACGCCGACCTGCGCAAGCAGGTAGCGGAGTGGCGCGACAACCCGTTCAAGCCGCACTTGATTGCGCGGATGCGCACGGTCGCCTACCAGAAGAACGTCCTGATCAAGTACATCCAGACTCTGATCGCGTGGGGCGACCAGCTGTTCCGCCAGGACACAATCGAGTCGATCAACGAGGCGACCCAGCTCTACGTGCTGGCGGCCTCGGTGCTGGGGCCACGCCCGAAAAGCATCCCGAGAAACGTCGTTAACCCGATCAAGACCTTCTACCAGCTGCTGCAGGACGGCATCGACGACTTCGGAAACGTCCTCAAGGAGGTCGAGAACCTGCTGCCCCCCACCCCGGCCTCGGGCCCAGCGGACGAGGAGGCGCCCGAGCTGCCGCGCCTCGATGTCCTCTACTTCTGCATTCCGAACAACGAGAAGCTGCTGACCCTCTGGGACACGGTCGACGACCGGCTGTTCAAGATCCGCCACTGCATGAACATCGAGGGGGTGGTGCGCCAGCTGCCGCTCTCCGAGCCGCCGATCGACCCGGGCATATTGGTCAAGGCGGCGGCGGCAGGACTCGACATCGGCACGGCGCTCAGCGACATGAACGCGCCGCTCCCGCTCTACCGCTTCACCTTCATGATCCAGCGCGCGATCGAGATCACCAACGAGGTCAAGACGCTCGCAGCTGCGATGCTGTCGGCGTTGGAGAAGCGCGACGCCGAGGCGTTCGCCCTGCTGCGAGCGAGCCACGAACAGACGATGTTGTCGCAGGCCCGCATCGTCAGGAACCACCACGTTGACGAGGCCCTGCGCACGAAGGAGGCTCTCGACGAATCCAAGAAGGTCGTCGAGGAGCGCAAGCGCTACTACGAGACGCTGGCGCGCGACGGCCTGAACACCTGGGAGATCACGAGCCTGGCGCTTTCCGGCGGGGCCGTGGTCGCCGAGGTCGTCGGAACCGTCTTGAACGCGGTCGGTTCCGGGACGAGCCTGATCCCCGAGGTGAACGCCGGCGCGAGCGGGTTCGGCGGATCTCCGCACGTGACGCTGACGCTCGGGGGCAAGAGCATCACGGATGGGCTTAGCAAGGCCGCGCAAGCCTCCCAGGGGATCGCGAGCAGCCTCCAGATGGGCGCCGGCATGGCGGCGACAATCGCCAATCACAACCGTCGCGCAGAGGAGTGGCGACACAACCAGCGGCTCGCCGAGCGGGAGCTGCCGCAGATCGACAAGCAGATACTCGCCGCCGAGATCCGCCAGCAGGTCGCCGTCCAGGAACTCGCGAACCAGGACACGCAGATCGAGAACGCACGAAAGGAGGACGAGTACCTCCACTCGAAGTTCACGAACCAGGAGCTGTACGACTGGATGATCAGCCAGCTCTCGATCGTCTTCTTCCAGAGCTACCAGCTCGCGTACGACGTCGCCAAGCGCGCGGAGCGCTGCTTCCGCTACGAGCTGGGGCTCACCGACTCGAGCTACATCCAGTTCGGGTACTGGGACAGCTTGAAGAAGGGGTTGCTTTCGGGCGAGCGGCTGATGTTCGACCTGCGTCGCCTGGAAGCCGCCTACCACGAGCAGAACCGCCGGGAGTACGAGCTGGCCAAGCACGTCTCGCTCGCGCAGCTTGACCCGGTCGCGCTGCTCAAGCTGCGCCAGAACGGCGAGTGCTTCGTCGACATCCCGGAAACGGCGTTCGACATGGACTACCCCGGCCACTACTTCCGTCGGATGAAGACCGTCGCGCTCTCGATCCCATGCACCGTTGGCCCGTACATGACGGTCGCGTGCACCCTGACCCTGACCAGCAACCACCTGCGCAAGGACTCGACGCTGCTGGCCGGTAAGTACGCGCGTGACCCCGCAATCGAGGATCCGCGGTTCCGCGACGAGGTCGCCGCAATCCAGTCGATCGCGACGAGCGGCGCGCAGAACGACGACGGCATGTTCGAGCTCAACTTCCGGGACGAGCGCTACCTCCCGTTCGAGGGCGCGGGTGCGATCAGCTCGTGGCACATCAAGCTGAACAACGAACTCCCACAGTTCGACTTCTCGACCATCTCGGACGTCGTCATCCACATCAGCTACACCGCGCGCGAGGGCGGCAAGCTGCTGGCCTCAAAGGCCGTCGAGGAGTTCAACAAGAAGCTGAACGACCTGGCGCTGAGCGAGAGCCGGCGCGGGCTGTTCCGTCTCTTCGACCTGAAGCGCGAGTACCCGGACAAGTGGCACAGGTTCCTGCGCCCAGCCAACCCCGCTGACGACCAAAATCTGGTGCTCGACGACCTCGCCGACCGCTTGCCGTACTTCACCCGCGCGTTCAAGACCAAAAAGGTCCGCCAGCTCGAGGTGATCGCGCTCATGAAGGACGGCGCCACCTACAAGGCGATGCTCTCCCCGTTGGGCGCGGCGCCAGCCGATCTCCTCACGCTGTCGCCCGACCCCACCTACCATGGGCTACACCGAGCGCTCAAGGATCTGGGCGGCAGCGAGATCGACCTCGGCGTCTGGACCCTGAAGCTCCGAGCCGACGGCGCGGGCGACTTCAAGTCGCTGCCGGCGGACGCCGTCAGGGAGCTGTTCCTCATCGCCAACTACACGATCGCATGAGCAGGCTCTCGCCGGAGGAGATCCAAAGGCTGGTCGATCGGATCGTGCTGCGGACGCGCCCGAAGAAGGTCGTCGTCTTCGGGTCGTACGCGAAAGGCGCCGCGACAAGCGACAGCGACCTCGACATCATGCTCGTCCAGGACACTGACCTGCCGATGGCGCGCCGCGCGGACGACCTTGCGCCCCTGCTTTCCTCCGGTTGGATCTCTGTCGACGTCCACGTCTACACCCCCGACGAAGTGGAGGAATACGCTAAGGATCGATTCTCGTTCGTCAGCAGCGCCCTCGCGTCGGGGAAGACGGCGTTCGAAGCATGAACGTCAGCGCTCCGAGTCGAGTGCCGCCTCGACTAGCCACTTCCCCCCTACACCGATCGCCGCGGCTAAGCGCCGCTCAAACGCTCGCCTAGGGCGTCCGCGGCGCCCGAAAAGTCGAGCTCGCCGCACAGGTGGGCGAGCGCCAGCGTTGCCCTCGCCCGCAACGCCGGGTCGCGGTGAGCTACGGAGACGCTCGCGGCACCGCCACTAACATGGCGTGGTCAGGGCAGCGAGAAGGGTACGAGTGGTCTCCTCTCGGTTTGGGGGTGACCCGTACGAGTTCCCTTGGCGGAAAGCAGTAGTCCGGGCACGTTCCGCGCACACGACTGGTATCGGCGCGGAGGAGTAACGATCGCTCGGCTTCTCCTTCGCGCGAGACCGAACAGTGCCCACGCAAGGGGGCGTAGCACGCAAAGTGGTGTAAGGGCGCCCGCCTAGGAAACCGGGCCTCCGACACCGCGGGCCCCCGCCTGAGCCCGTCAGGGCGAGATAGCCTGGGGGCGGGTCTCCGCTCCGGGCGTACCTTTGCCGTCGGCTCCGGCGCTTGGCGACCGCGCCGCCCGAGTGGTCGGTGTATGTGCGAGCGCACCCCGCGCCCTGAAAGCGCGTCGAGCTGGAGCGCCGCCTCCTGCTCGAGGGTGGATACGCGCGCGTAGCTGATGAGCGCTATCGCCCCACCGTCTCAGAGTCACGCTTAGTTACCAAAGCGTGACCGTATGGAGGGGGTGGAGGGCCGGTTCAGTAGGAGCGTGACTTGAGCGGCGAGAACTATTTCAGAAACCGGCTGCTTTGCCGTCCTGGGAAAGACGGCCGTGGCTGGCTCGAATCTCGGCCGAAAGTTTCTCGAGCCCGCTGACCTTGAGCCCGCCGAGGGCGGCAAGGAGTGACCTGGTCGTGGGCGGTCCCCGCGTGCATCAGTAGGGATGCTCGGGCGGCGAGCGGCCGACGCTGGGGCCCGAGGATCAAGCCTTCGCTCTCCGCGTCGTAGAGACGCCAAACGGCCCGCGGGTCGCCGTGAGCGTCTTGGGAGAGCTGGGCCGCCCCGCGCTTGCGACGCTCGGCACCCACCGCTACCGGCGGTCGCGCGACGCTCGCCGAGCGCTGGGGCGGGCGGCTGCGCGGATCGTCGAGGTTGACGCGCGCTATGCGTCGGTCACGATCGAGCCGCGCCCAGGGGGCTGGGCGGTCGTCGCATCCCGGGTCGTCGAGCGCGAGCGCTGGAAGGCGCGCCGAGAGATCGTTGAGTCGCTCACCACGGGGACCGGGCAGGGGTCGCTCGACGAGCTCCGCGACTAGGAGGGCGGGCGCGACCGGGCGGCGCTGGGCGCCATGCAAGGCCGAGGGCGCGTGGCCGCGACGCGCCTACCCGCGGCGCGCGCGCTCGAGGAGTTCTGCGAGCTCGACGGCCAGTCGCGAAGCGCCGCGGTGCTCGAGCGGTGGCTGGCCTAGCGCGAGCTCTGACCGCGGCGGTCACCGCGCGTCGGCGTACGCCTCCGCCGGGTTGCCTCGCGGGCGGTTCCTAACGGCCTTGCAACCGCAGGATCCGCCAGCCACGCATGTCTCTCAACTTTCCGCTACATTTCTCATCCGTGCGACAGCGCCTCGTCCTGGCGGTAATGACCGCCGCTCTGCTGGTCATCGTGCTGGCCCCCAGCTCGGCGTCTGCGTCCGCGTACGCACCCCAGTACTGGGGTGCGTTCACCGTCAACGTCGGCGGCCAGAACATCGGCATTCCATCCGGTCAGCTCGCCCACAAAGTAAACGGCAGCGGCGCGCGCATCGACTCGGAGTGGGCGCACATCACTACGACACCGGGGTTCTGCAACTGGCGCGTCGACTACGTCTACCGGGATGCCGAGAACAACCGCGAGTACCGGCGCATCCGCACCGCCACGCAGTACGGCTGTGACACGTGGGCCTATGCTCCATCGGTATACCCGGGGAATGTCCGACGTGGAACAGCCTGCGCGCAGCTATACCGGAGTGGGGCGTACGTAACGCGGCAGTGCCACTCCATCTTTTGACAACTCGGCGCGGGTCACGCCGACCCGAAAGGCTAGAGCGCACTGATCGTCGGACAGGACGTCGCCGACCAGCTCGCCGGCGACTACCTACGCCAGCTGGCCGACACCTACCGCGAGCGCGCGCAAGTAGCAGCGCAGCTCGGCGCAGGCGCCTCGACGGCCACGACGTCTGCGGCGAACCTCAGCCGCAAAGGAGGCGAGTGCCGGGCTGTCACGGCAGGCGACAGGGGTCGTGGTCTGGGCAGCACTACGGGGCCCCACATAGCGGCGCACCTGGCGCTCGGAGACCTCGACACCGCGCTCGTCGCGCAGCCGCTCGAACACCCGCCGCGCGCTGTGGCGCTGCTTGCGCGGCGCCTCCCAGTCGGCCTCGAGCCAGGA
>Ga0136619_10000158_pt1 | contig 23730 bp, 12 predicted proteins | sample AntDrymUQ3532106_2_FD_104807 | JGI IMG/M metagenome (GOLD analysis project Ga0136619, IMG submission 104807) | Polar desert sand microbial communities from Dry Valleys, Antarctica - metaG UQ353 (21.06) | ecosystem: Environmental > Terrestrial > Soil > Desert | place: Antarctica: Dry Valley...
GTAGCGCCTGTACAGCCACCATTGCTGCGCGATCGTCAGGATGTTCGACACCACCCAGTAGAGCTGCAGGCCGGCGGCGAACGGCGCCATCACGAACACCATCGCCCACGGCATGATCGCGAATATCTGCTGCTGGGTCGCGTCCATCTGCGCGGGGTTGAGCTTGAACTGCATCCACATGGTTACGCCAAGCAGGATCGGGAGGACGCCGATGGCAAGGAAGAAGGGCGGCGTGAAATCGAGTAGCCCGAACAGATTGACCGGGGTCATCGGATCCGGCGCCGACAAGTCCTTGATCCACAGCGCGAACGGTTGGTGGCGCATTTCGACCGCCACCATCAGCACCTTGTAGAGCGCATAGAAGATCGGAATCTGGAGCAGGATAGGCAGGCAGCCGGCGGCGGGATTGATCTTCTCGGTCTGGTAGAGCTTGAGTATCTCCTGCTGTTGCTTGGGCTTGTCGTCCTTGTAGCGCTCCTGGATCGCCTTCATCTTCGGCTGGACCTTGCGCATCGAGGCCATCGACTGGAACTGCTTCTGGGCGATCGGGAACATCAGCAGCCGGACGATCAAGGTCAGGCAGATGATCGCAACGCCGAAATTGCCGATTTGCTTGAACAGCCAGTTCAGAAGGTCGAAAATCGGACGCATGAACCATTCGAACCAGCCCCAGTCGATCGACTTGGACAGCTTGGGGATGCCCATCGCCTCGTAGCGGTCGAGCAGTCCCTTTTCTTTTGCCCCGGCGAACAAATGGGTCTCGGTCGAGATCGCCTGGCCTGGCGGCACGATGATCGGCTGGCGCGCATAGTCGGCCTGGTATGGGCCATCGGGAGCCCTGCGGAAGCTGGCGCTGATCGCGGCATCCTGCGACGGCGCCAGCGCCGTCAGCCAATATTTGTCGGTGAAGCCGAGCCAGCCGCCGCGGCTGTCGAAATGCTCGCCGTTGGCGCCCGCTTCGTCGAGCGTGTCCCAGTCGATGTCGTAATTCGCCGCGCCGTCCAAAAAGCCGATCGGGCCGACGTGCATCGTCCAGCCGTCCGGATCGGGCGATTGATTGGCTCGGCTGATCAGCCCGAAGGGGCGAACTGCAATCGCGTTGGCGCCGGCGTTGGCGACCCGCTGCTTGACCGTGAACAGATAATTGTCGTCGACCGCGATGGTCTGCTCGAAGCGCTGGCCACTGGGGTTGGTCCAGCTCAGCGTCACCGGCCGGCCAGGAGTGAGGACGGGCGCGCTCGGCACCCACAGCGCGTCGGCGGGCGGCGGCTGCACGCCCTCGCCGGTCCAGCCGAAGCTCGCGAAATAGCCGGCGGGCGCGCCGGCCGGCGACAGCAGCCGCACCGGCGGCGACTTCTTGTCGATCGTCTGGCGCTCGCGCAGCAGCACCAGATCGTCGATCCGCGCGCCCTTGAGGTTGATCGATCCCTCGAGCGCGGGGGTCTCGATCCGCACCCGCGGGGTCGAGGCGATCACCGCCGCCCGGCTCCTGATCGCCTGCGGGCGGTCGGCGGCGGGGTCGGCCTGGGGCTGCGGGATCGGCCTGGCCTTGCCGTTCTCGACCTTCACCGTCTGCGGCCCGGCGGTCGGCAGCAGCCGGTCGGAAACCAGGCTCCAGCCGAGCAGCACCAGCGCGCTCAGCACGATGGCGAGGATCATGTTCTTGTTGTCGTTCAATTAAGGAACCTCGTCATGGAACTGGCCTTGTCATGGAACCGGGTCGTGGCCCTGGCCGCCCCACGGGTGGCAGCGGAGGATACGTTTGAGCGCCAGCCAGCTGCCCTTGGCGGCCCCATAGCGCGACAAAGCGGTGATCGCATAGGCCGAGCAGCTGGGATCGTAGCGGCAGCTTGGCGGCAAGACTTTGGACGGGCCCAGTTGCCACCCCCGGGCGACCCAGATCAACAGGCGCGCGATCATCCGCGGAGCTTCTCCAAAGCGCGCGCCAATTCCTGCCGAAGCAGTGCGAAGTTGCGCTCGATCCCGCCCGCGCGGCCGATCAGCACATGGTCCGACCCGGCAATGCCTCCCGCAGGAAGGAACTCGCGGGCGAGCGCACGCAAACGCCGCTTCATCCGGTTGCGGACCACGGCGCCGCCGATCTTCTTGGTGACGGTGAAGCCGACGCGCTTGGCCGGATCGCCATCGGCCCGGTCGCGGACCAGCAGGACGAAGCCCGGCGCCGACGCCCGGCGACCGGCGTTGGCGGCGAGGAAATCCGAGCGCTTGCGAAGCGTGGTTAGGCGCTGAGCTTCTTGCGGCCGCGCGCCCGGCGCGCCGCGAGGATTTTGCGGCCGCCGACCGTCGCGCTGCGATGACGAAAGCCGTGACGCCGCGCGCGGACTAGATTGCTCGGCTGGAAGGTGCGCTTCATCGCTCATGCCTTAAAAGTTCAATGAAAAAGGGCCGCCGTTCGGGCAGCCGCTGTCGGGTGCGCCGATAGTGGAGGCCCTCGTCAAAGTCAATTGGCGCGACCCTCGCTGTCAGTCCATTTTTCTGGCGCCTTGGACGGCGGATCGGGGATCAGCGCCTCGATCGGCCCTTGCTTGACCTGATCGGCCGGGCTCGGGCATCCCATCGCGTGGCGTTCCCTGCGGCGTATTTCGCGGCGCCGCGCGCTGCGCCGCCGCAAACCCCAGTCCGCCCAGCGGCCGGCCTTGGGCTGCCTCGCCTTGAAGCGGACATATTGGCGCTTCGCCCAGTCGCTGTTCCTGAGGGCCAAGGTGAGGCCGGCGGCGAAGACGAAGATCCCGCCGGGGCCCGGAATCGCGCCCGCCAGGGGCGACAGGATCAGCAGCAGCAACCCGGTCATGAACAGCGCGGTTCGCACCGGCTTGCTGCGGACGAACTCCCGCCATTGATCGCGCGTCACCATGCTTGACCATGTGGTTGCATCCGCCGCCTCGCGCAAGGGAGCTTGCTGATTGCAGTCGGGAGGGTCTAGCGTTCCTGCGCCGAGCTAGGAGTATCCCTGGATACCGATCTGCGTTCAGCTGCCGTGGCGGCACGTTGAATGGGTGCGACCGTCGCCACCGTCGCCTACCTCGGTCTCGAAGCCCGGGCCGTGGAAGTGCAGGTGCAGCTCTCGTCGGGGCTGCCGGCGTTCGTCATCGTCGGTCTGCCCGACAAGGCGGTCGCCGAAAGCCGCGAGCGGGTGCGCGCGGCGCTGGCGGCGATCGGGCTCGCGCTTCCGCCGCGGCGGATCACCGTCAACCTGTCGCCGGCCGACCTGCCCAAGGAAGGCTCGCACTTCGACCTGCCGATCGCCTTGTGCCTGCTGGCCGCGATCGGGGCCGCCGATGCCGAGAGCCTCTCGCACTACGTCGCGGTCGGGGAATTGAGTCTCGACGGCCGAATCGCCGTTTCGCCCGGGGTGCTGCTCGCAGCGCTTCATGCGTCGGCCAACGACAAGGGGCTGATCTGTCCCGCCGCGCAGGGCAGCGAGGCGGCCTGGGCCGGCGAGCTGGACGTCGTCGCCGCGCCCGACCTGCTCGCGCTGCTGGCACACCTCAAGGGCACCGCGCTGCTGCCGGCGCCGGCCGAAGCCGAGATCGAGCCGCTTGGGCATGGGCCGGACCTCAGCCAGGTCAAGGGCCAGGAGGTCGCGAAACGGGCGCTCGAAATCGCCGCCGCCGGCGGGCACAATTTGCTGATGAGCGGGCCGCCCGGAGCCGGCAAGTCGCTGCTTGCCGCCTGCCTGCCGCGAATCCTGCCGCCGCTCGAGCCGTCGGAAGCGCTCGAGGTGTCGATGGTCGCTTCGGTCGCCGGCGAATTGAACGGCGGCAAAATCCGCCGCCGCCGGCCCTTCCGCTCGCCGCACCACAGCGCGTCGATGCCGGCGCTGGTCGGCGGCGGGCTTCGTGTCCGCCCGGGCGAAATCAGTCTCGCGCATCTCGGCGTGCTGTTTCTCGATGAGCTGCCCGAATTCCAGCGCGCGGTGCTCGATTCGCTCCGCCAGCCGCTCGAGACCGGCAGCGTCAGCGTTGCCCGCGCCAACACCCACGTGACGTTCCCGGCGCGGGTGCAGCTGATCGCGGCGATGAACCCGTGCCGCTGCGGCCATCTCGGCGATCCGGCGCTCGCCTGCAGCCGCGCACCGCGCTGCGCCGCCGATTACCAGGCCAAGGTGTCGGGGCCTTTGCTCGACCGCATCGACCTTCATGTCGACGTGCAGGGCGTATCGGCCGCCGACCTGACGTTGCCGCCGCCGGCCGAGGGCAGCGCCGAAGTGGCTTCCAGGGTGGCCGAGGCCCGCGCGGTCCAGTCGCGGCGCTACAATGGCCATGGCGTGAGGACCAATGCCGAGGCCGACGGCGACTTGCTCGATCGGGTCGCGACGCCCGACGATCCGGGGCGCAAGCTGCTTGCGGACGCGGCGGCGGCGATGCGCCTGTCCGCGCGCGGTTACCACCGGGTGATGCGCGTCGCCCGCACCATCGCCGACCTTGCCGGGGCCGAGCAGGTCGGCCGCGTCCACATCGCCGAAGCCTTGAGTTACCGGCGCCAGGCACCGCGCAACTAGCTACTCGATCTTGTCAGCCGCTCCCTCGGGATCCCAGACCTTCCTCTCCGCCTCGTCGATCGCCTTGAGCGCCTCGTCGAAGCAAGGCTGTTCGTCGGCTGGATAGGCGCGGTGGAGAGTAGGAGTGATCGCTTCGGCCTGGCCACGAGCCCGCCAGCGGATGACGATCCTTCGTTCGCGGTCGGGTTCGTAGCCCATCCTACGCCGCTTCCGGGATGAGGTCCGGGATGATGTTCACCGCGTGCTTGAACGGCAGGCTGTAGATGATCACTCCGCTTTCATCCTCGGCGTCGATGCGGAAACGAAAGTCGAGACACCCTCGCGGATGTCGCCCGTCATTAGGTCTCGCGCGGCGATCAGCACAGCCTTCCTCAACGCATCCACGCTGGGATAATCGAGGCCTTCGGGATCGAGGTCTGCTCCGTCCCGTCGCGCAAGTGCATGTAATAGCGAGCCACAGGCCGCTCCTTTTATGCAGGCGGGAGCGCGGGGTCTCTCAGCCGCCGAGGCCCAAAGCCTTGCTCGGCGATAATCGATCTATATCAGGAACGCCGTGTTAAATCTATGTTGTCTTACGCTTTGCAGGCGCCATTGCGCAGCGTTGGAAACGAGTTTCTACGTTCCTTCCGCCGGCGCAAAACGGGCCGGCCGTGGCCTGATCAACCCGGTCACCCACGGTCCGGTGACAATTGCTTCAAGCCGCCATTGCCGCGCAGGGCGCTCGTCGCTAGCTAGAATGAACAGGCAAGCCGATCGCGACTGGCGACCGGGACCTGTTCATGGGCCCCTGTGGCGGAATGGTAGACGCGCTCGACTCAAAATCGAGTTCCTAACCGGAGTGTCCGTTCGAATCGGACCAGGGGCACCAGCATCGAGCAAACAGGTCAGGCAGCCGGAATCGCCAGTCCGCGCTGGACCGCGGGCCGCGCGAGGCCGCGCTCGAGCCACGCCACGACGTTGCCGAAACCGTCGAATCTGAACAGTTCGCGCGCCTCGTAGAATGTGATCAGGTTGCGGACCCAACCGAGCATCGAGATGTCGGCAATCGAATATTCGAACATCACCCAATCGCGTCCATCGAGCCTGCGGTCGAGAACGCCGAGCAGGCGCTTGCTCTCATTGACGTAGTGCTGGAGCGGTCGGGATGAGCGGCCGGCCAGCGGCGCGTGATCGGAAAGTCGGACAGGTCGGCCATTTACCCTCGCGTCGAGCGTCGGCTGGTAAGGGGCCGGCATGGCCGCTGCAACCGCTGGCGGGACGCGGGCCGTCTCGATATGGTGGCGTCATGGACGCGCGGACCACCAAGCACAAAGCGCCGGAGCCCGGCGGCGACGAGCATCCGCAGCTGCTCGAAGGCGATTCCGTCAAGCGCGACCGGCTGCTCGCCTCGCTGACCCTGATCGGAGGGGCCGGACTGCTCATCGCTTTGCCTTTCGCGCTGCGCGCCGGCGCCGAATTCTTCCTGCCGGTGACCGCCGCGCTGGTGATCGCGATCGCGCTCGTGCCGATGCTCGAATGGTTCGAGCGGCGCGGAGTGCCGGCGCGGATCGCCGCGGCCCTGTGCGTCGTGGTGTTCCTGATGATCGCCATCTTCGCCATCGGCTCGATCGTGCTGCCGGCGATCGACTGGGTCGCGCTGGTGCCCGAGCGCCTGCCCAAGGTTCGCGCCGCGCTCGACCCCGTGCTCGACCTCTACAAGGAGTTCGACCGCTTCATGGAGCGGATCCTGTCCCAGGTGGTGATTACCCCGCAGAGCACGCGCACGGTCCGAATCGAAACCCCGAACTCGCTTTCCGGGCTGCTTGCCACCTCGGCGCCGCACATCCTGATCCAGCTGTTCTTCGCATTGCTGGTGATCTTCTTTTTCCTCGCCGGCTGGACCGCGATGCGCAAGCGGACGATCGTCAGCCGCGGCAGCTTCGAAGGCGCGCTGACGACGGCGCGGGTGATCCAGCAGGTGGTCGACGCGACCTCGACCTACATCGGCACGATCACCGTCATCAACGTCATTCTCGGGGCCCTGACCGCGCTGATCCTGTGGCAGCTCGGAATGGACTCGCCGATCATGTGGGGCGGCATCGTCGCGGTCCTCAACTACATTCCGTACCTCGGGCCGATCGCGTCCGCCTTTCTGCTGTTTTTCGGCGGCCTGATGACTTTCCCGGACGCCTGGTCGGCGATGCTCCCGCCGGCGGTGTTCGTCGGGCTTCACCTGGTCGAGGCCAACATCATCACCCCGATGGTCGTCGGCAAGAGGCTCACCATCAGTCCGCTCGCGATCCTCATCGCCTTGAGCTTCTGGGCGTGGGTGTGGGGGACGACGGGGGCGCTGCTCGCGGTGCCGCTGCTGATCATCATGAAGACGGTCTTCTCCGCCGCCGGCACTCCCGACATCGCCGGCTTCCTGTTCGAGGAAGGCACCTTGACCCATGTCGGCGACCATGAGGAAAAAGACGAGGGAGAGGCGGACAGCCGCGCCGGGAGTCCAGTTGATAAGGCGGCCGGCAGCAGGCCGGTTGACAGTGCTGGGGGGGTAACCTAGTTGCCCGCGTCGCTGGCCGCGCGGGTGTAGCTCAGTTGGTTAGAGCGCCGGCCTGTCACGCCGGAGGTCGCGGGTTCAAGTCCCGTCACTCGCGCCATTTCCCTTCGATTTTTGCCAGGCCGCGGCGCCTAGCGCTGCGGCGTGCCGCCGCTGCCGCCGGCGCCGATTGTGGGGGCGGATTGGCCCAGCGGCTTCTCGCTCGCCGCGACGACTCCGCCGCTCAGCGACCAGCGCAGATTGTCCGAGGCTTCGAACTTTTCGACATAGTCGTGGTGCGGAGTCTCCTCGACCGCCTTGCGGGCGGCAAGGTTGAAGCGGATCGCCACCTGGCCGTCGGGCGACTTCTTCAGTTCCGCCCCGGGGATGGCCGCCAGGGCTTGCGCGACCGACGGCGCCGCGGCTTGCGCAGCTTCGGCGGCCATCGCCGCGGTGCGCAACGCCAGGGTGTTGGGCTCATGGCCCGAATAACGCTTGGTGAACGCCGAGGCGCGGCCCCAGCCGCCCGCCCAGCGATAGAAAATATGCGCCCCGACGACCGCATTCTTGGCCAGGCTCGAGGCCCAGTAGGGGACCACGTAATTGGCGTGATAATGGGTCGCGTAGCCGGCCGGTGAATAGACCGCTCCAGCCAGCGCCGCCTGGGCGATTTTGCTGGCCCGTTTCCACCCTTCGATGCTCGGCCGGCGGGCCAGCGAGCCGTCGCAGGTGAAGGTGAACTGGCAGCCGGTGGCGCGGGTTGACCCCTGGTAGACGACGTCGCAGACGCTTGCCTGGAAGGCCGGGTGCCGGACCCGGTTGAGGACCACCTGGGCGACCGCCTTCTGGCCCTCGGCGCTCTCGTTGCCGGCCTCGTAATAAACGGCGCTGGTCAGGCACTCGAGCGCTCGCGCCCGGGCCGCCTCATCTGCGCCGCGCAGCGCGAACGGACGAGCCGCGGGGTTGGGCGTGGCCGCGAGCGGGATTGCTCGGTTGATCGACAGTGCATCCTCGGGCGCAAGCTGGCGGACGAGCAACGGCGGCGGCGCCGGCGGACCCTCGCCGATGCGCGCCGAGTCGCTCCCCAGGCCCGACAGGCCGGGGGTCGACCAGGCCACTCCGGCGAGCGCGATCGCCGCGGCCAGGCCGAGCCCGCCGAGCGCCACCGCCTCGCGGGGATAGGCACGCCAGAATTTGGCGGCGGAAAGGGTCAGCGCGTGGGACATCGAAGCGTTGGTGCTATACTCGCATAATACAGTTGGTTCAATCGCCGCGTTCGGTACGCCGCCAACGGCCGGTTTCCGACCATCGCAGCAGCGGTTTCAGCGGTGCGATCCAGACTATTCCCATGACGAGGTAGAACGCGCCCTGAACGAGAATGGGCAATTTGCCAATGATCGGCGCCAGACTTGCGACGAGTGCTGCCCAAATGCCGATCAGCAGCAGGATGATGGCGATGCCGGCCAGCTTGCGGGAGGAGGGCGTCACGGCGCGAACCACTCCATCCCGTCCGGGCTCGCGAAGCCGTCCATCGGCACGTCCCAGGGATCGCGGGGGATCTCGTCGGCGATCCTCTGCAAAGGCCAGCCGATGCCGATCAGCCGCGCGCCCTTGCGGCGCAACGGCGCCAGTACGCGGTCGTAATGGCCCTTGCCGCGGCCCAATCGGGTGCCGCGGCCGTCGACCGCGATCAGCGGCACGAGGATCACGTCGGGCTCGACCGGCGGGGCGGTCGGCTTGGGCTGGAGAATCCCGAACGGGCCGCCGGCCGCCGGATCGCCGGCGAGGAAGCGGAACGGCTTGGCCGGGTTGGAGAATGCGGGGAAGGCGACGATCGCCCCCACCGCCCGGGCTTCCTCCATCGCCAGCAGCGGGCTGATCTCGCCGCCCAGGGGCGAATAGCCGCCGACCACCTTGGCCCCGGCGCACAGCGAGGTCAGGCGCTCGGCGAGCTGTTGCTCGAGGATGTTGCGGTCGGCGTCGCTCAATGTCGTGACATAGGCCTTGCGCGCGTCGATCGCGGCGCGGCGCAGCGCTTCCTTGGTATGGGCGGGGAAGGGAAGTGACGGGACCACCGTGGCCGTTTGCCGGAAATCCACTGACGCCACAAACGTCAGGTGGGCGCCGTATGATCCGGACCAGGGTCCGGGCAGGGACAGCTCCCGTGGATGGTAATAGCCTCAGGGATGTTCTTGGGCTCGTACCGGGCAGTACCCGTCGGCCCCTATTTAGGCGCTTTGGCCTTCACTCTCAAGGGAGTCGGCGAGCGCTTCGAGGCGGCTGGCGAGCGCGTTGGCGCTTTCGGCGAGCCTGGGATCGGGGGGGGGCGATTCCGAGGGCCGCTCGTCGACGATCTGGTCGGCCAGCAGCAGCGACGCGAACAACAATTGGCGCGCTTCGGACATGGTGCCGAGCCCGGCCAGCGCCTCGCGGCTTTTGGCATCGACCAGCGCCGCCGCCGAGCGCAGGCTGTCCTCCTCGCCGGTTCGGCAGGCGACGCGGTACGGCCGTCCGGCGATGGTCAGGTCGATTTCAGCCATTGTGATCTCCGGCCGTCCGAATCAGCTGGTCGAGCTCGGCTACGGCTTCGCGGACTTTTGAGCGCAGCTCCTGCTCGCGGCCCTGGACCTGGTGGCTGCGGGCCGCGAGCGCCCGTTCGATGCGGCCGAGGGCGCGGTCGGCGCGCTCCAAGGCCGCGGATAGGGCGCTGTCTTCCATCGCGATTATCGCTACGCAAGATGGGCCTCGTGGGCAAGTGTGGGGCCCGCGGTTGACGCCCAACGGCTCACCGCCCAAAGGGCCTTGCCATCGGCCCGCCCAACCCGGTGCGTGGCTGATCCCGTCGATGGAGCCGTGGACTTGCAGCCGACCCAACGCCGACTTGCCAACGCCATTCGCGCCTTGGCGATGGACGCGGTCGAGGCCGCCAACAGCGGGCATCCCGGAATGCCGATGGGCATGGCCGACGCGGCGACCGCATTGTTCACCCGGCACCTGAAATACGACCCCGCCGACCCGGCCTGGCCGGACCGCGACCGTTTCGTCCTGTCGGCCGGCCACGGCTCGATGCTGATCTACGCCTTGCTCTACCTGACCGGATATGCGCGGCCGACGCTCGACGACATCAAGCGCTTTCGCCAGCTGCACAGCCCGTGCGCCGGGCACCCGGAGAATTTCGAGCTTGCCGGGATCGAGGCGACCACCGGCCCGCTCGGGCAGGGGTTCGCGATGGCGGTCGGGATGGCGATCGCCGAGCGGCATCTGAACGCGGTTTACGGCGACGACCAGGTCGACCACCGGACCTTCGTCATCGCCAGCGACGGCGATCTGATGGAGGGCATCAACCATGAGGCGGTCGGGCTCGCCGGGCATTTGAAGCTCGGGCGGCTGATCGTGCTGTGGGACGACAATCGAATCACCATCGACGGTTCGACCGACCTCGCGCGCAACGAGGACGTGATGGCGCGCTATGCGGCGGGTGGCTGGCACACGGCCGAGTGCGACGGGCTCGACGCCGGCAAGGTCAGCCGCGCACTGGAAGAGGCGATCGCCGACGAGCGGCCGAGCCTGATCCGCTGCCGGACGATCATCGGCTACGGCGCGCCCAACAAGCAGGGCACCGCCGCGACCCACGGCGCCGCGCTCGGCAGGCAGGAAGTCGAAGCGGCGCGCAAGGAGCTTGGGCTGGAGAGTGAGGAGTTCACCGTCCCCGACGACGTGCTGGCCGCGTGGCGCGAGGTCGGCCGGCGTGGCGCTCTTGCGCGCGCCGAATGGCAGCGGCGGCTCGAAACGAGCCCGAAAAAAGATGAATTCCTCGCGCGCATCGCCGGCAAGATCGACGACCGCTGGCTCAAGCCGCACCTCAAGGCCTTGCTCGACAGTCCGCCAACGGTCGCCACCCGCAAGGCCTCGGAAATGGCGCTGGAGGCGATCAACGCCGCGATTCCAAACACCGTCGGCGGATCGGCCGACCTGACCGGCTCAAACAACACCAGGACCAAGGGCCAGGAGGCGCTGACCGCCGACAATTACGCCGGCCGCTACATCTATTACGGAATCCGCGAGTTCGGCATGGCGGCGGCGATGAACGGCATGGCGCTGCACGGGGGGGTGGTCCCCTACGGCGGCACCTTCCTGATCTTCTCCGATTATTGCCGGCCCGCCATCCGCCTGTCGGCGTTGCAAAAGGCCAAGGTCATCTACGTCATGACCCATGATTCGATCGGGCTCGGCGAGGACGGGCCGACGCACCAGCCGATCGAGCATCTCCAGGGCTTGCGGGCGATGCCCCAGCTGGAAGTCTTCCGCCCGGCCGATGCGGTGGAGACCGCCGAGTGCTGGGCGGCGGCGCTGGCCAACGACGGGCCGAGCGTGCTGGCGCTTACACGGCAGAACCTCCAACCCGTGCGAACCAAGGCTGCCAAGGAGAATTTGAGCGCAAGGGGCGCCTACCCGCTGAAGAGCGCGGGAGCGGCGCGCAAGGTCATCCTCATCGCGACCGGCTCGGAAGTCGAGATCGCGCTCGCCGTCGCCGAGCGGCTCGAAAGCCAGGGGATCGGCGCCGACGTGGTGTCGATGCCGAGCACCGAGCGCTTCGACGCCCAGGATGAAGCTTATCGCGACGACATCCTGCCCGACGTCTCGAACCGCGAGATATTGCGGGTGTCGATCGAGGCCGGCGCGACCTATGGCTGGGAGCGCTACACGGGCCTCCACGGCCTGCGGATCGGAATTGACCGGTTCGGGGCCTCGGCGCCTGCCGCTGACCTTTACGAACATTTCGGGCTGACCCCCGACGCGATCACGGAAAAGATATTGCTGCGATATCGCAGCAATATCTTTTCCGTGATCGCGTCGGGGGTCAGCCCGAAATGTTCGTAAAGGTCAGCGGCAGGCGCCGAGGCCCCGAACCGGTCAATTCCGATCCGCAGGCCGTGGAGGCCCGTGTAGCGCTCCCAGCCATAGGTCGCGCCGGCCTCGATCGACACCCGCAATATCTCGCGGTTCGAGACGTCGGGCAGGATGTCGTCGCGATAAGCTTCATCCTGGGCGTCGAAGCGCTCGGTGCTCGGCATCGACACCACGTCGGCGCCGATCCCCTGGCTTTCGAGCCGCTCGGCGACGGCGAGCGCGATCTCGACTTCCGAGCCGGTCGCGATGAGGATGACCTTGCGCGCCGCTCCCGCGCTCTTCAGCGGGTAGGCGCCCCTTGCGCTCAAATTCTCCTTGGCAGCCTTGGTTCGCACGGGTTGGAGGTTCTGCCGTGTAAGCGCCAGCACGCTCGGCCCGTCGTTGGCCAGCGCCGCCGCCCAGCACTCGGCGGTCTCCACCGCATCGGCCGGGCGGAAGACTTCCAGCTGGGGCATCGCCCGCAAGCCCTGGAGATGCTCGATCGGCTGGTGCGTCGGCCCGTCCTCGCCGAGCCCGATCGAATCATGGGTCATGACGTAGATGACCTTGGCCTTTTGCAACGCCGACAGGCGGATGGCGGGCCGGCAATAATCGGAGAAGATCAGGAAGGTGCCGCCGTAGGGGACCACCCCCCCGTGCAGCGCCATGCCGTTCATCGCCGCCGCCATGCCGAACTCGCGGATTCCGTAATAGATGTAGCGGCCGGCGTAATTGTCGGCGGTCAGCGCCTCCTGGCCCTTGGTCCTGGTGTTGTTTGAGCCGGTCAGGTCGGCCGATCCGCCGACGGTGTTTGGAATCGCGGCGTTGATCGCCTCCAGCGCCATTTCCGAGGCCTTGCGGGTGGCGACCGTTGGCGGACTGTCGAGCAAGGCCTTGAGGTGCGGCTTGAGCCAGCGGTCGTCGATCTTGCCGGCGATGCGCGCGAGGAATTCATCTTTTTTCGGGCTCGTTTCGAGCCGCCGCTGCCATTCGGCGCGCGCAAGAGCGCCACGCCGGCCGACCTCGCGCCACGCGGCCAGCACGTCGTCGGGGACGGTGAACTCCTCACTCTCCAGCCCAAGCTCCTTGCGCGCCGCTTCGACTTCCTGCCTGCCGAGCGCGGCGCCGTGGGTCGCGGCGGTGCCCTGCTTGTTGGGCGCGCCGTAGCCGATGATCGTCCGGCAGCGGATCAGGCTCGGCCGCTCGTCGGCGATCGCCTCTTCCAGTGCGCGGCTGACCTTGCCGGCGTCGAGCCCGTCGCACTCGGCCGTGTGCCAGCCACCCGCCGCATAGCGCGCCATCACGTCCTCGTTGCGCGCGAGGTCGGTCGAACCGTCGATGGTGATTCGATTGTCGTCCCACAGCACGATCAGCCGCCCGAGCTTCAAATGCCCGGCGAGCCCGACCGCCTCATGGTTGATGCCCTCCATCAGATCGCCGTCGCTGGCGATGACGAAGGTCCGGTGGTCGACCTGGTCGTCGCCGTAAACCGCGTTCAGATGCCGCTCGGCGATCGCCATCCCGACCGCCATCGCGAACCCCTGCCCGAGCGGGCCGGTGGTCGCCTCGATCCCGGCAAGCTCGAAATTCTCCGGGTGCCCGGCGCACGGGCTGTGCAGCTGGCGAAAGCGCTTGATGTCGTCGAGCGTCGGCCGCGCATATCCGGTCAGGTAGAGCAAGGCGTAGATCAGCATCGAGCCGTGGCCGGCCGACAGGACGAAACGGTCGCGGTCCGGCCAGGCCGGGTCGGCGGGGTCGTATTTCAGGTGCCGGGTGAACAATGCGGTCGCCGCGTCGGCCATGCCCATCGGCATTCCGGGATGCCCGCTGTTGGCGGCCTCGACCGCGTCCATCGCCAAGGCGCGAATGGCGTTGGCAAGTCGGCGTTGGGTCGGCTGCAAGTCCACGGCTCCATCGACGGGATCAGCCACGCACCGGGTTGGGCGGGCCGATGGCAAGGCCCTTTGGGCGGTGAGCCGTTGGGCGTCAACCGCGGGCCCCACACTTGCCCACGAGGCCCATCTTGCGTAGCGATAATCGCGATGGAAGACAGCGCCCTATCCGCGGCCTTGGAGCGCGCCGACCGCGCCCTCGGCCGCATCGAACGGGCGCTCGCGGCCCGCAGCCACCAGGTCCAGGGCCGCGAGCAGGAGCTGCGCTCAAAAGTCCGCGAAGCCGTAGCCGAGCTCGACCAGCTGATTCGGACGGCCGGAGATCACAATGGCTGAAATCGACCTGACCATCGCCGGACGGCCGTACCGCGTCGCCTGCCGAACCGGCGAGGAGGACAGCCTGCGCTCGGCGGCGGCGCTGGTCGATGCCAAAAGCCGCGAGGCGCTGGCCGGGCTCGGCACCATGTCCGAAGCGCGCCAATTGTTGTTCGCGTCGCTGCTGCTGGCCGACCAGATCGTCGACGAGCGGCCCTCGGAATCGCCCCCCCCCGATCCCAGGCTCGCCGAAAGCGCCAACGCGCTCGCCAGCCGCCTCGAAGCGCTCGCCGACTCCCTTGAGAGTGAAGGCCAAAGCGCCTAAATAGGGGCCGACGGGTACTGCCCGGTACGAGCCCAAGAACATCCCTGAGGCTATTACCATCCACGGGAGCTGTCCCTGCCCGGACCCTGGTCCGGATCATACGGCGCCCACCTGACGTTTGTGGCGTCAGTGGATTTCCGGCAAACGGCCACGGTGGTCCCGTCACTTCCCTTCCCCGCCCATACCAAGGAAGCGCTGCGCCGCGCCGCGATCGACGCGCGCAAGGCCTATGTCACGACATTGAGCGACGCCGACCGCAACATCCTCGAGCAACAGCTCGCCGAGCGCCTGACCTCGCTGTGCGCCGGGGCCAAGGTGGTCGGCGGCTATTCGCCCCTGGGCGGCGAGATCAGCCCGCTGCTGGCGATGGAGGAAGCCCGGGCGGTGGGGGCGATCGTCGCCTTCCCCGCATTCTCCAACCCGGCCAAGCCGTTCCGCTTCCTCGCCGGCGATCCGGCGGCCGGCGGCCCGTTCGGGATTCTCCAGCCCAAGCCGACCGCCCCGCCGGTCGAGCCCGACGTGATCCTCGTGCCGCTGATCGCGGTCGACGGCCGCGGCACCCGATTGGGCCGCGGCAAGGGCCATTACGACCGCGTACTGGCGCCGTTGCGCCGCAAGGGCGCGCGGCTGATCGGCATCGGCTGGCCTTTGCAGAGGATCGCCGACGAGATCCCCCGCGATCCCTGGGACGTGCCGATGGACGGCTTCGCGAGCCCGGACGGGATGGAGTGGTTCGCGCCGTGACGCCCTCCTCCCGCAAGCTGGCCGGCATCGCCATCATCCTGCTGCTGATCGGCATTTGGGCAGCACTCGTCGCAAGTCTGGCGCCGATCATTGGCAAATTGCCCATTCTCGTTCAGGGCGCGTTCTACCTCGTCATGGGAATAGTCTGGATCGCACCGCTGAAACCGCTGCTGCGATGGTCGGAAACCGGCCGTTGGCGGCGTACCGAACGCGGCGATTGAACCAACTGTATTATGCGAGTATAGCACCAACGCTTCGATGTCCCACGCGCTGACCCTTTCCGCCGCCAAATTCTGGCGTGCCTATCCCCGCGAGGCGGTGGCGCTCGGCGGGCTCGGCCTGGCCGCGGCGATCGCGCTCGCCGGAGTGGCCTGGTCGACCCCCGGCCTGTCGGGCCTGGGGAGCGACTCGGCGCGCATCGGCGAGGGTCCGCCGGCGCCGCCGCCGTTGCTCGTCCGCCAGCTTGCGCCCGAGGATGCACTGTCGATCAACCGAGCAATCCCGCTCGCGGCCACGCCCAACCCCGCGGCTCGTCCGTTCGCGCTGCGCGGCGCAGATGAGGCGGCCCGGGCGCGAGCGCTCGAGTGCCTGACCAGCGCCGTTTATTACGAGGCCGGCAACGAGAGCGCCGAGGGCCAGAAGGCGGTCGCCCAGGTGGTCCTCAACCGGGTCCGGCACCCGGCCTTCCAGGCAAGCGTCTGCGACGTCGTCTACCAGGGGTCAACCCGCGCCACCGGCTGCCAGTTCACCTTCACCTGCGACGGCTCGCTGGCCCGCCGGCCGAGCATCGAAGGGTGGAAACGGGCCAGCAAAATCGCCCAGGCGGCGCTGGCTGGAGCGGTCTATTCACCGGCCGGCTACGCGACCCATTATCACGCCAATTACGTGGTCCCCTACTGGGCCTCGAGCCTGGCCAAGAATGCGGTCGTCGGGGCGCATATTTTCTATCGCTGGGCGGGCGGCTGGGGCCGCGCCTCGGCGTTCACCAAGCGTTATTCGGGCCATGAGCCCAACACCCTGGCGTTGCGCACCGCGGCGATGGCCGCCGAAGCTGCGCAAGCCGCGGCGCCGTCGGTCGCGCAAGCCCTGGCGGCCATCCCCGGGGCGGAACTGAAGAAGTCGCCCGACGGCCAGGTGGCGATCCGCTTCAACCTTGCCGCCCGCAAGGCGGTCGAGGAGACTCCGCACCACGACTATGTCGAAAAGTTCGAAGCCTCGGACAATCTGCGCTGGTCGCTGAGCGGCGGAGTCGTCGCGGCGAGCGAGAAGCCGCTGGGCCAATCCGCCCCCACAATCGGCGCCGGCGGCAGCGGCGGCACGCCGCAGCGCTAGGCGCCGCGGCCTGGCAAAAATCGAAGGGAAATGGCGCGAGTGACGGGACTTGAACCCGCGACCTCCGGCGTGACAGGCCGGCGCTCTAACCAACTGAGCTACACCCGCGCGGCCAGCGACGCGGGCAACTAGGTTACCCCCCCAGCACTGTCAACCGGCCTGCTGCCGGCCGCCTTATCAACTGGACTCCCGGCGCGGCTGTCCGCCTCTCCCTCGTCTTTTTCCTCATGGTCGCCGACATGGGTCAAGGTGCCTTCCTCGAACAGGAAGCCGGCGATGTCGGGAGTGCCGGCGGCGGAGAAGACCGTCTTCATGATGATCAGCAGCGGCACCGCGAGCAGCGCCCCCGTCGTCCCCCACACCCACGCCCAGAAGCTCAAGGCGATGAGGATCGCGAGCGGACTGATGGTGAGCCTCTTGCCGACGACCATCGGGGTGATGATGTTGGCCTCGACCAGGTGAAGCCCGACGAACACCGCCGGCGGGAGCATCGCCGACCAGGCGTCCGGGAAAGTCATCAGGCCGCCGAAAAACAGCAGAAAGGCGGACGCGATCGGCCCGAGGTACGGAATGTAGTTGAGGACCGCGACGATGCCGCCCCACATGATCGGCGAGTCCATTCCGAGCTGCCACAGGATCAGCGCGGTCAGGGCCCCGAGAATGACGTTGATGACGGTGATCGTGCCGATGTAGGTCGAGGTCGCGTCGACCACCTGCTGGATCACCCGCGCCGTCGTCAGCGCGCCTTCGAAGCTGCCGCGGCTGACGATCGTCCGCTTGCGCATCGCGGTCCAGCCGGCGAGGAAAAAGAAGATCACCAGCAATGCGAAGAACAGCTGGATCAGGATGTGCGGCGCCGAGGTGGCAAGCAGCCCGGAAAGCGAGTTCGGGGTTTCGATTCGGACCGTGCGCGTGCTCTGCGGGGTAATCACCACCTGGGACAGGATCCGCTCCATGAAGCGGTCGAACTCCTTGTAGAGGTCGAGCACGGGGTCGAGCGCGGCGCGAACCTTGGGCAGGCGCTCGGGCACCAGCGCGACCCAGTCGATCGCCGGCAGCACGATCGAGCCGATGGCGAAGATGGCGATCATCAGGAACACCACGACGCACAGGGCCGCGGCGATCCGCGCCGGCACTCCGCGCCGCTCGAACCATTCGAGCATCGGCACGAGCGCGATCGCGATCACCAGCGCGGCGGTCACCGGCAGGAAGAATTCGGCGCCGGCGCGCAGCGCGAAAGGCAAAGCGATGAGCAGTCCGGCCCCTCCGATCAGGGTCAGCGAGGCGAGCAGCCGGTCGCGCTTGACGGAATCGCCTTCGAGCAGCTGCGGATGCTCGTCGCCGCCGGGCTCCGGCGCTTTGTGCTTGGTGGTCCGCGCGTCCATGACGCCACCATATCGAGACGGCCCGCGTCCCGCCAGCGGTTGCAGCGGCCATGCCGGCCCCTTACCAGCCGACGCTCGACGCGAGGGTAAATGGCCGACCTGTCCGACTTTCCGATCACGCGCCGCTGGCCGGCCGCTCATCCCGACCGCTCCAGCACTACGTCAATGAGAGCAAGCGCCTGCTCGGCGTTCTCGACCGCAGGCTCGATGGACGCGATTGGGTGATGTTCGAATATTCGATTGCCGACATCTCGATGCTCGGTTGGGTCCGCAACCTGATCACATTCTACGAGGCGCGCGAACTGTTCAGATTCGACGGTTTCGGCAACGTCGTGGCGTGGCTCGAGCGCGGCCTCGCGCGGCCCGCGGTCCAGCGCGGACTGGCGATTCCGGCTGCCTGACCTGTTTGCTCGATGCTGGTGCCCCTGGTCCGATTCGAACGGACACTCCGGTTAGGAACTCGATTTTGAGTCGAGCGCGTCTACCATTCCGCCACAGGGGCCCATGAACAGGTCCCGGTCGCCAGTCGCGATCGGCTTGCCTGTTCATTCTAGCTAGCGACGAGCGCCCTGCGCGGCAATGGCGGCTTGAAGCAATTGTCACCGGACCGTGGGTGACCGGGTTGATCAGGCCACGGCCGGCCCGTTTTGCGCCGGCGGAAGGAACGTAGAAACTCGTTTCCAACGCTGCGCAATGGCGCCTGCAAAGCGTAAGACAACATAGATTTAACACGGCGTTCCTGATATAGATCGATTATCGCCGAGCAAGGCTTTGGGCCTCGGCGGCTGAGAGACCCCGCGCTCCCGCCTGCATAAAAGGAGCGGCCTGTGGCTCGCTATTACATGCACTTGCGCGACGGGACGGAGCAGACCTCGATCCCGAAGGCCTCGATTATCCCAGCGTGGATGCGTTGAGGAAGGCTGTGCTGATCGCCGCGCGAGACCTAATGACGGGCGACATCCGCGAGGGTGTCTCGACTTTCGTTTCCGCATCGACGCCGAGGATGAAAGCGGAGTGATCATCTACAGCCTGCCGTTCAAGCACGCGGTGAACATCATCCCGGACCTCATCCCGGAAGCGGCGTAGGATGGGCTACGAACCCGACCGCGAACGAAGGATCGTCATCCGCTGGCGGGCTCGTGGCCAGGCCGAAGCGATCACTCCTACTCTCCACCGCGCCTATCCAGCCGACGAACAGCCTTGCTTCGACGAGGCGCTCAAGGCGATCGACGAGGCGGAGAGGAAGGTCTGGGATCCCGAGGGAGCGGCTGACAAGATCGAGTAGCTAGTTGCGCGGTGCCTGGCGCCGGTAACTCAAGGCTTCGGCGATGTGGACGCGGCCGACCTGCTCGGCCCCGGCAAGGTCGGCGATGGTGCGGGCGACGCGCATCACCCGGTGGTAACCGCGCGCGGACAGGCGCATCGCCGCCGCCGCGTCCGCAAGCAGCTTGCGCCCCGGATCGTCGGGCGTCGCGACCCGATCGAGCAAGTCGCCGTCGGCCTCGGCATTGGTCCTCACGCCATGGCCATTGTAGCGCCGCGACTGGACCGCGCGGGCCTCGGCCACCCTGGAAGCCACTTCGGCGCTGCCCTCGGCCGGCGGCGGCAACGTCAGGTCGGCGGCCGATACGCCCTGCACGTCGACATGAAGGTCGATGCGGTCGAGCAAAGGCCCCGACACCTTGGCCTGGTAATCGGCGGCGCAGCGCGGTGCGCGGCTGCAGGCGAGCGCCGGATCGCCGAGATGGCCGCAGCGGCACGGGTTCATCGCCGCGATCAGCTGCACCCGCGCCGGGAACGTCACGTGGGTGTTGGCGCGGGCAACGCTGACGCTGCCGGTCTCGAGCGGCTGGCGGAGCGAATCGAGCACCGCGCGCTGGAATTCGGGCAGCTCATCGAGAAACAGCACGCCGAGATGCGCGAGACTGATTTCGCCCGGGCGGACACGAAGCCCGCCGCCGACCAGCGCCGGCATCGACGCGCTGTGGTGCGGCGAGCGGAAGGGCCGGCGGCGGCGGATTTTGCCGCCGTTCAATTCGCCGGCGACCGAAGCGACCATCGACACCTCGAGCGCTTCCGACGGCTCGAGCGGCGGCAGGATTCGCGGCAGGCAGGCGGCAAGCAGCGACTTGCCGGCTCCGGGCGGCCCGCTCATCAGCAAATTGTGCCCGCCGGCGGCGGCGATTTCGAGCGCCCGTTTCGCGACCTCCTGGCCCTTGACCTGGCTGAGGTCCGGCCCATGCCCAAGCGGCTCGATCTCGGCTTCGGCCGGCGCCGGCAGCAGCGCGGTGCCCTTGAGGTGTGCCAGCAGCGCGAGCAGGTCGGGCGCGGCGACGACGTCCAGCTCGCCGGCCCAGGCCGCCTCGCTGCCCTGCGCGGCGGGACAGATCAGCCCCTTGTCGTTGGCCGACGCATGAAGCGCTGCGAGCAGCACCCCGGGCGAAACGGCGATTCGGCCGTCGAGACTCAATTCCCCGACCGCGACGTAGTGCGAGAGGCTCTCGGCATCGGCGGCCCCGATCGCGGCCAGCAGGCACAAGGCGATCGGCAGGTCGAAGTGCGAGCCTTCCTTGGGCAGGTCGGCCGGCGACAGGTTGACGGTGATCCGCCGCGGCGGAAGCGCGAGCCCGATCGCCGCCAGCGCCGCGCGCACCCGCTCGCGGCTTTCGGCGACCGCCTTGTCGGGCAGACCGACGATGACGAACGCCGGCAGCCCCGACGAGAGCTGCACCTGCACTTCCACGGCCCGGGCTTCGAGACCGAGGTAGGCGACGGTGGCGACGGTCGCACCCATTCAACGTGCCGCCACGGCAGCTGAACGCAGATCGGTATCCAGGGATACTCCTAGCTCGGCGCAGGAACGCTAGACCCTCCCGACTGCAATCAGCAAGCTCCCTTGCGCGAGGCGGCGGATGCAACCACATGGTCAAGCATGGTGACGCGCGATCAATGGCGGGAGTTCGTCCGCAGCAAGCCGGTGCGAACCGCGCTGTTCATGACCGGGTTGCTGCTGCTGATCCTGTCGCCCCTGGCGGGCGCGATTCCGGGCCCCGGCGGGATCTTCGTCTTCGCCGCCGGCCTCACCTTGGCCCTCAGGAACAGCGACTGGGCGAAGCGCCAATATGTCCGCTTCAAGGCGAGGCAGCCCAAGGCCGGCCGCTGGGCGGACTGGGGTTTGCGGCGGCGCAGCGCGCGGCGCCGCGAAATACGCCGCAGGGAACGCCACGCGATGGGATGCCCGAGCCCGGCCGATCAGGTCAAGCAAGGGCCGATCGAGGCGCTGATCCCCGATCCGCCGTCCAAGGCGCCAGAAAAATGGACTGACAGCGAGGGTCGCGCCAATTGACTTTGACGAGGGCCTCCACTATCGGCGCACCCGACAGCGGCTGCCCGAACGGCGGCCCTTTTTCATTGAACTTTTAAGGCATGAGCGATGAAGCGCACCTTCCAGCCGAGCAATCTAGTCCGCGCGCGGCGTCACGGCTTTCGTCATCGCAGCGCGACGGTCGGCGGCCGCAAAATCCTCGCGGCGCGCCGGGCGCGCGGCCGCAAGAAGCTCAGCGCCTAACCACGCTTCGCAAGCGCTCGGATTTCCTCGCCGCCAACGCCGGTCGCCGGGCGTCGGCGCCGGGCTTCGTCCTGCTGGTCCGCGACCGGGCCGATGGCGATCCGGCCAAGCGCGTCGGCTTCACCGTCACCAAGAAGATCGGCGGCGCCGTGGTCCGCAACCGGATGAAGCGGCGTTTGCGTGCGCTCGCCCGCGAGTTCCTTCCTGCGGGAGGCATTGCCGGGTCGGACCATGTGCTGATCGGCCGCGCGGGCGGGATCGAGCGCAACTTCGCACTGCTTCGGCAGGAATTGGCGCGCGCTTTGGAGAAGCTCCGCGGATGATCGCGCGCCTGTTGATCTGGGTCGCCCGGGGGTGGCAACTGGGCCCGTCCAAAGTCTTGCCGCCAAGCTGCCGCTACGATCCCAGCTGCTCGGCCTATGCGATCACCGCTTTGTCGCGCTATGGGGCCGCCAAGGGCAGCTGGCTGGCGCTCAAACGTATCCTCCGCTGCCACCCGTGGGGCGGCCAGGGCCACGACCCGGTTCCATGACAAGGCCAGTTCCATGACGAGGTTCCTTAATTGAACGACAACAAGAACATGATCCTCGCCATCGTGCTGAGCGCGCTGGTGCTGCTCGGCTGGAGCCTGGTTTCCGACCGGCTGCTGCCGACCGCCGGGCCGCAGACGGTGAAGGTCGAGAACGGCAAGGCCAGGCCGATCCCGCAGCCCCAGGCCGACCCCGCCGCCGACCGCCCGCAGGCGATCAGGAGCCGGGCGGCGGTGATCGCCTCGACCCCGCGGGTGCGGATCGAGACCCCCGCGCTCGAGGGATCGATCAACCTCAAGGGCGCGCGGATCGACGATCTGGTGCTGCTGCGCGAGCGCCAGACGATCGACAAGAAGTCGCCGCCGGTGCGGCTGCTGTCGCCGGCCGGCGCGCCCGCCGGCTATTTCGCGAGCTTCGGCTGGACCGGCGAGGGCGTGCAGCCGCCGCCCGCCGACGCGCTGTGGGTGCCGAGCGCGCCCGTCCTCACTCCTGGCCGGCCGGTGACGCTGAGCTGGACCAACCCCAGTGGCCAGCGCTTCGAGCAGACCATCGCGGTCGACGACAATTATCTGTTCACGGTCAAGCAGCGGGTCGCCAACGCCGGCGCCAACGCGATTGCAGTTCGCCCCTTCGGGCTGATCAGCCGAGCCAATCAATCGCCCGATCCGGACGGCTGGACGATGCACGTCGGCCCGATCGGCTTTTTGGACGGCGCGGCGAATTACGACATCGACTGGGACACGCTCGACGAAGCGGGCGCCAACGGCGAGCATTTCGACAGCCGCGGCGGCTGGCTCGGCTTCACCGACAAATATTGGCTGACGGCGCTGGCGCCGTCGCAGGATGCCGCGATCAGCGCCAGCTTCCGCAGGGCTCCCGATGGCCCATACCAGGCCGACTATGCGCGCCAGCCGATCATCGTGCCGCCAGGCCAGGCGATCTCGACCGAGACCCATTTGTTCGCCGGGGCAAAAGAAAAGGGACTGCTCGACCGCTACGAGGCGATGGGCATCCCCAAGCTGTCCAAGTCGATCGACTGGGGCTGGTTCGAATGGTTCATGCGTCCGATTTTCGACCTTCTGAACTGGCTGTTCAAGCAAATCGGCAATTTCGGCGTTGCGATCATCTGCCTGACCTTGATCGTCCGGCTGCTGATGTTCCCGATCGCCCAGAAGCAGTTCCAGTCGATGGCCTCGATGCGCAAGGTCCAGCCGAAGATGAAGGCGATCCAGGAGCGCTACAAGGACGACAAGCCCAAGCAACAGCAGGAGATACTCAAGCTCTACCAGACCGAGAAGATCAATCCCGCCGCCGGCTGCCTGCCTATCCTGCTCCAGATTCCGATCTTCTATGCGCTCTACAAGGTGCTGATGGTGGCGGTCGAAATGCGCCACCAACCGTTCGCGCTGTGGATCAAGGACTTGTCGGCGCCGGATCCGATGACCCCGGTCAATCTGTTCGGGCTACTCGATTTCACGCCGCCCTTCTTCCTTGCCATCGGCGTCCTCCCGATCCTGCTTGGCGTAACCATGTGGATGCAGTTCAAGCTCAACCCCGCGCAGATGGACGCGACCCAGCAGCAGATATTCGCGATCATGCCGTGGGCGATGGTGTTCGTGATGGCGCCGTTCGCCGCCGGCCTGCAGCTCTACTGGGTGGTGTCGAACATCCTGACGATCGCGCAGCAATGGTGGCTGTACAGGCGCTAC
>Ga0136619_10000159_pt1 | contig 23672 bp, 23 predicted proteins | sample AntDrymUQ3532106_2_FD_104807 | JGI IMG/M metagenome (GOLD analysis project Ga0136619, IMG submission 104807) | Polar desert sand microbial communities from Dry Valleys, Antarctica - metaG UQ353 (21.06) | ecosystem: Environmental > Terrestrial > Soil > Desert | place: Antarctica: Dry Valley...
CATTGGTCCAACGTTGCGTCGAGCTACTCGATCAGCCCGATCTCATAAGAGATCTCACCAACTACCACTGGTGGCCCCAGACGGCATGACGTTTCAGATACTATTCACCCGGATTCGGTATGATCCCCAATTGCAGCATGGTCGGGAGGTCCTCGCGCGTGGCCCAGTGCTCGGCCAGCCTGTCGTCTGCGACCCGGTACCAGTGGCTCTGGCGAGCCGTGAAGCGCTTCCCCGTAGGTGGAACCACGCCGTTCAACGCTCCGAGGTTCGTCCCCTCCGAGAGGACCCGGACGGCCACGATGTCTCCCTCCGAGATCATCGCTTCAATCGTCATGTGCAGATCTGGGAACTGCGCCAGCAACCATTCTGCGGTTGCGCGCATGGCCTGGGGTCCATTCACCCTTCCGGGGGCGGACGGCGCGAAGGGCGCGGCCGCGTGCTCGACGAAATCCTCAGCCATGATCTCATCGCAGACCGCCATGTTCTTCTTGTTGAAGACCTCCTCGAAATGCCGCCGAACAAGCTCCTTGTTCGCCTCCGACATGGCTCCTCCTTCTACTCACCGGGGTGGGTACGTTTCGGGCAAGCCCGCTAGTAACCCGAGTAATTTACCGGCCTGTGGTCCAAAGAACGTGCGCTCATTTCCTCGTCCTGCCCAAGCGGCGCCAAGTCTGTTGCCGCCCACGTGATTATAACGCCGCTCGTACTCGTCCGGGCGGCGGTAGCCGAGCGGTCAGTAGCGACGATGCGCGGTCGAGTATAGGCTGACCGACCGAAACGCCGCCCACGGCGAGCCCAAATGAAGGACCGGGAAGAAACTCCCCGGCCCGAAAACCTGACACCTGATGCCTGATACTACTTCCTCGACCAGTGACCCTCGCCCACCTCGGTCTCGGCGAGCTCCAGGGTGGCGGCGTGGCCGACGAAGTTCACGTGCCGGTTGACGGCGTAGAGGGCCTGCGGCGCGCAGAGGAACACCGAGAGCGCCTCGTCGTAGACGAAGCGGTCTATCTCGGCGGCGAATTCACCTTGCCGGTCGGGATCAATCTCCATGGCGAACCGGCCCATCAGGTCCTCGAACTCGGGGATCGGCGGCCCCGCCCGGAATGGGCCGTCGGCGGCGAAGTACGCGCCATGTATGAACGCGGGCGGTGCGTCGGAGTTGAGGTCGATCCAGGCGTGCACGAGGACGTCGAACGGAGGCGGCATGACCTTCTCCACGAGCACGTGCTGCGCAGCGAGCAGATCCTCGTCCGGGATGACCTCCACCTCAACCCCTAGCCCTAGAGAGTCGCGAAAGTCCTCGGCCAGCATGTTAGCCACCGGCTCGACGTCGGTCGTCGCGGCGAGCCTCAAGGACCTCCCCTCGGGCCAGCCAGCCTCGCCCATGAGCCTCTTCGCCTCGTCCGGGTCGTGCGGGTAGGGCTCGGCGCCAGAGAAGCCGCCGGCATACGGCGGGGTGAGCCCGGAGAGCGCGTGGGCGTAGCCGGCGAACCCCTCCCGGACCATGCGGTCGCGGTCCACGGCCATGTTCAGCGCCTTGCGCGCGCGGGCATCCTTCAGGGGAACGTCGTCGGTGAAGCGGTTGATCACACCCGTCACCACGCGCATCGCGTCCACGGCGTGTAGCCGGGCGTGCTCGGAGTCCTGGACCCTCCCGGCGTCGGAGGGGTCTACCTCGGTCACTATGTCGATCTCACCCTCGGCGTCGCAGACGAGATCCAACGCCCTCTCGTGCGGGACGTTGTTGCGGAATACGACCCGCTCGAGCCTGGGGCCGCGCTCCTTGTTCCAGTGATCTGTGTTGGCCTCGAGGACGAGGCGATCCGTGCGTGGCTGGTCCGTATCCAGCCACACGCCGGCGAGCGGTCGGTCCTCGATCATTGCCACCTCATTCTCCAGGGAAGAATAACCCTCAACGAGGGTGAACCGTCCCGAGCCCCACGGGCCCGGAGCGTCGATCACTCACCAGTGGCCTTCGCCGGTACCGTTCTTCCTGTAGCCGAAGCCCTCTTCTTCCCAGAAGCGCGTGCTCGGAACATGCATCCCGCGAAACTTGCCCAACACGAGCCCATCCGGCTCGGGAAAGTTTATGCGCACCCTGTAGTCGTCCACGACTTCGGCCGTCGCGTCCGGGTGGAAGTTGAGGGAGGTCCCCGGCGGGTGGGGCGCCTTCCAGCGCTGCACCTCGTCGAAGGCGCGCTTGACGCTGTGGGCGGTGCACTCCTCGCCGTCTTGGAACCGAATGCCCCGGCGGACGTTGATCTCGAACGTCCTCTCGTCCACCCAGCGCGAGTCCTCCATTACCGCCCCGACGATGTGCCCCTTCTCGTCGGTGCGAACCGGCTCCTCCATCGTGTTTCAGGTGATGAACAGCCAGTTCAGCGGGTTCGGGTCCACGACGTTGACGGTTCCTACGGGGGTCCGGTGTTCCCGTTCGGGCGCGGCCTCTCGCACGGCTTCGCTCGGCATGCTATCTCCCTTTCCCTATTCGCCTTATCCGATACAAAGGGTAACAGAGCCCGGACCCCGCGCAAACGAACGGCAGGCGTTCAGCCGAGCATCACGGGCAGGAGGGCCAGCATGGAGAACAGGTTGCTCAGGCAGTGGACGGCGATCCCGATGCGTATGTCGCGCTTCCACCACACGGCGTAGACCATCGGCAGAAGCCCGACGATGCGCCCCACGTTCTGCCAGGGCGTGAAGAAATGGTACAGCGAGAACAGCACCGCGTTCATGACCGGCGCCGGCACCCCGAAGCGCGAGATGCGCGGCAGCAAGTATCTCCGGAAGTACAACTCCTCGACCACAGGCCCGGCGAAGGCGTTCAGGACGAGCCCCAGCGCCCACGTAAAGAGCAGAGCGCCTGTCGTGTACCGGCCGAAGTCATCGGTGAAGAAAAACCACTCTGGCAGCCAGGAGAAGAAGACGCCGATGAAGAACGTGTCCAGCGGCGGGTAGAGGATCACGGCGAAGGTCCCGGACCATAGGAAGAGCGCGGCGACAAGGCCGACGAACTGAGCGGCTGGGGTGCGTTCGCGGTAGAGGATCACGTTCCGTAGGGAGAGGTCGCCGTTCTCCCGCTAGCTCCGGTACAGGAGGTAGCCGAGCTCGAAAGGTATGAGGACGAACAGGATGGCGAGAAATATCGCCATGAGCGACGGGAACCCGAAGCTTCGCACCACCGGCGCGAGCAGGGCGTAGAACGCGATGATCAGGGCTCCCGGCAACAGATGCAACACCACCGACCGCGCGACGGAATACTGCCCGTCAGCCCATGCGCTCATTCGCCGAAAGTCTGAAGCAGGTCCTCTCTGACCAGTTCCAGGCCCGGCAGGGACGTCGTGAGTTCGATCTCGATGCCGGCCTCTTCCGCCAGCGGCTCAAGAAGCCCGAACAAAAGCTCAGAATCGACGGATATCTTCTCGGGCGCCAGCTCCACTTCGGAGAGTTGATCCGCGAGGTTCTCAGGGACCTGGCCCCACATTGCCTCCGGGGAGGGGTGCGGCGAGAGCAAGTCATGTCCGAGGATCATGCCGCTTGCGGCCTCGACCACGAGCAACATGTGCGGGAAGTACGGGCGATCCCCCTCATCCCGGACAGGCGTGGGGAGCATGAAGAAGTCCACCTCCAGACGCGCCTCTGTTCGCGGCAACCGCCCCAGGGCCTCGAGCTTCGACACCTCCATCTCGACTTCGATGGGCGGAGCGTCCAGCGGAGGCACGTCCATCGAAGCGTCTTCCCAGAGCAGCGTCTCCCCTTCCCGGCGCGGCGCGCGAAGCAGGTAGCCCTCGCCGCCGGAGGGCTCCAGCAAGGACGAGTCCTCTCTGAAGCGCGGGGCCACGTCCGCCAACTGCTCCAGCGCGCACGACAGGAAACGCACCTCTTCGGCCTCCAGGAACCACGGGAAGAAGGACGGACGGTAGCTCCGGAACCACGGCCAGGCGTTCCGCCCCCTGAACTTCAGGCCCAGTTCCTTGATGACCTCGCGGTCTCTTTTGTCCAGTTGTTCGCGGTTCTCGAAAGACGCCTGGAGTTGGGGGATCTGGAGTATGCTCTCCGGGTCCGCGAAGGGTCCCATCTCCTGGAGGTCCAGAAAACCGTGGATGCCCTCTGACCCGAGGTAGAGACTCACGGCGTAATGCTCGCCCAGCATCCCCATCACGCTGACGAACCCGAGGTCACCAGTCTCGGGGCTTTGCACGCCGAAGATGTCCGCCTCGGTCATCCACTCCCAGGGCGAGATCTCCTTGACCCGCGCGGCGGACTCATAGAGTCCGCTCCATTCCCGGATTCCCGGCGCCGTCTCCTCAGCCATGCGTCCTCCCACTTCGACGTCAGACGCCCGTCATTCTAGCCCGCCGGACGAACCTCCAACGACCCGCTCGAGGACGCTTACCGCGCGAGCCCCAGTTCCACGTCCGTGGCGTCGTGCCCATACTTGTCCTTCGGCGGCCAGGGGCGATCCATCCATCCAGGCTCGAACACGAACGAGGAGTAGGCCCGTCCAGGGAGCAGCGCGCCGTTGCCCACTCCCCTGGCGTAGTCGTAGTAGAGCTTGACGATCCGCTCCTTCGTCACCTGCCGCACGGCGGGATGGGCGAAGCACGCATCCCGCCACCGGCGCACGCGAGCGTATCCGTCCTCCTCAGGCAGCTCGAAGCCCTCATAATATTCCAGGAACCAGAAACGCATGAACGGCGGCGTGAACACAGTCTCCGCCCACCCGAAGTCCTCGAAGAGGTACGTGCCGGAAGGGTTGTGCTGCATGAGAAAGTCGTTCAGGCGGGCGTATTGCTCAAGCATCCCGCGCCGGAAATCGTCGCGCCGGTTCACGTCCTGGTTCATCACGTAGCGGTAGCCTTGCGCGACGAAGGCACCCTCCATCGTACACATCATGCCCTCCACGGCGCGCCGGTAGGGATCCCGTTGCGCAACGGCGGGTTCCGGGAACAGGTCTTCGAGGTAACCCAGGATCACCATGCTCTCCTTGAGGATTTGGCCTTCCTCTGTCTCCAGCGCCGGCAAAGCCGTCGTGCCCCGCGTCTTCTCCAGCAGCCATTCGGGGCGCGGCTTCGTGATGTCCACGACGTGGAATCCCACCCGGTCGCTGAGGCCCTTGAGGGAGAGAAGTATTTCCAGCCGTTGGCTGAAAGGACATACGGGGATATGGTACATCGTGGGCATGCGCTGATCTTGCTCGACGCCCGTAGTTTGCAATGTTTCGCTCGGCATAATCCTCATATCCTTTCCGCTCCGTCTCGGACATAGAAGGGTAGCAAAACCACCGGGCCGCGCAATATGGAGACCAGGCTCCGGCTGCATTCGGAAACTACTCCCGGAAATCGTACTCTCGAAACTTGAGCGTGTTGCAGTTCTCCGACACGTCGCGCTCTATCTTCTCCGGGATACCATGGGGAACGTCGGCCTGAATCTCCAGCGTCACCCGGACGTTCGAGCCCATGATCGAAGCCAGCCGCTGCACGACCTCCTGACTGATGGCGCCGGCGCTCCCCCCGAGCCGCGTAGGGTCTATCTCGACTACGCCGTGAAAACTCCTGGAGAGATCCTCGGTCGGTTCAGCAGGCACCGGGGTACCCACCGTACCGCCACCGCCGGAACCTCCACCGTTCCCTCCCTCCCCGATGCCACCCACTCCACCATTTCCCGGCGCGTAGACCCGCGGCGGCTGCTCGGATTCGGCTTCGATCTGCCTTCTGGCAGCGTCGGGATGGACGAGGACGCTCGACTCGTCAACGTAGATCGTCACTCCTACCTCGCCGAACTTCAGGCCCTCGTAGCGACCGCCCGCGGTCACGGCCTGGGCGTAGCCGAAGAACTCGCCCGAGGCGGCGCCGTCCCGGACGGTATCTTCGAGCACTCTCCCATCTCTGAGGCGCGGAAGATAGAGGTATTTGGCGAGGTCTTCCCGGACCAGCCTGAGTGAGACGTGCTCCCCGCCGCGCCAGAGATAAGCGTCGAGTTCCTTCTTGAGGTTTATAGGCGCCCATTTCGTGACCAGCGCGCCATCGGAGACAATTCGGCGCGATGCCCGCTCCACGAGCGTTCCTCCGGTCCCGATCTTCACCGTGCTCCATTCGAGGACCATCTTCCCATCCGGCCCCGGCTCCTCGCCAGGGTACAGGAGCCACTGGTACGCCTCCTCTATCTGAAGGTCCACCGCGCCGTCGAGCTTCTCGCGGTTCTCCCTGGCCTGGCGGCGGCCGTGCGCGTCGAGGTTGAGCTGCTCCTCCTCGCTCAAGATGGATTTCCAGGCGAGGTAGCGGCGGGTAGTCTGCTCCAGGTTTTCCATCCGGCCCCTATCCGGAGCTAGAAAGACGAGCGCGTTCCGGTAGTGGCGCGGCGAGCCGCCCCGGTTGTTCAGTAGCTCGACGCGCTGCCCCACGGCGGCGCACTCCGGGTCGTTCTGACGATAGGTGGACTCCGGGCCGAGGACGACGAGCCGGGCCTCGGGTTCGTCGGCCACGTCACCGCTCGTGGACGGCGCGACGAGGACGCGGGCGAAGTCGCCTCTATCCCTGGCGAAGCTCCTGATGCGGCCCGTGATCTCATCGAGTACGTCCTCCCGGCGCTGCTGCTGGGCGCGGTCGGCGGCCTCGCGGTTGACGTTGGGCCGGGTGTCATACCAGTGCCTCGACCCGTCGGCGTATAGGTAAGCTGCCCCATCGGACAGCCTGCCCAAAGCGTCGGCGAAGACGGCGACCGACTCGCCGGGCTGGACGCACCCGAGACGCACCCGCACCTCCTCGACGCCACGCACCCGCTGCCCGGCCACCGACGGCGCGCTGCCGACGAAGACGGAACGGGCGACGCGGCGGGCGGCGTGGTAGCGCCCGAGGCTGCCGACCTGCTCGTCCAGGGCCTTCGGACGGGAGTCGGGGCCGTCTACGTCCGAATCCACGACCGCGTCCCAGCCGTCGGGGAGGTAGCGGACGAACTGGTTGCGCACGCGGGACTCGTCCAGGGGGATGTCTCCCGGCATGATCATGTACGCCCTGTCCCCCGCGCTCCACAGCTCGTGGATAACGGCGGCCATGAGGCGCAAGACGCCCCGCGTCCTCTGGAACTTCTCTAAGGTGGACCAGTCCTCATACAGCCGGTCGAAGAGTTCAGGGTGGATCGGGTACGCAGAGCGTAGCCGCCGCTCGTACTCGCTCTCGACGCACTCCGAAGGATACTCCGAGCGGTTGTCGCGGTACATCCTGGCGTAGGCCGAGACGACCGCGTCGCGGGCCGGGGCGTTCATCTGTGAGGAGAAGAGCCTGCGGCGCACGATCTCGAACCCCTCCGTCGCCCCCACCGGCTTCCAGACGCTCTCCAGCCTCCCGAGCACCTGCTCCAGCCTCTCGGCCACGAGCTTCCCGATCTCGCCGCCTAGCTCGATGTCAGAGCGGCCCGTCTCGTCCAGCCTCTCGGAGACCGGCACGCTCACGACGACCATGCTGCTCTCCGAACGCTTGACGGCCTCCGTCAGGTTCTGCACGAAGGTGATGTTGGAGTCGAACGACCCGGCCGCCAACCCGTCGTGCCCATAAATGTTCCGCACGAAAGCGACCAACTCGTCTATGAGGATGAGCGCGGGACCATACTCGTCGAAGAGCCGCTTGAGCGTGGCGGACCCCGGAGCGACGCTTTGCCGATCCGCCTCTGCCACGAGCTCGTAGCCTTCCGCGCCGCCGAGCCCGTAGGCCATCTCACCCCAGAGGGTGCGGGTCGTCGCCCCCTCGTGGTGACGCGGCGCGCTCACGTCCAGGTCGGTGCCGACCAGAACGGCCCGCTTCGCGACGGGCATCGTATCCAACCCGGACTCGCGGACTACCTTCTCGCCACCGGGGACGCTTCCCAGGACTTTTTTATCCCCGAAGAGGTGGTATAGGGCGAGCATGGAGTGGGTCTTGCCGCCGCCGAAGACGGTCTGGAGTTGGATGACCGGGTCACCGCCGTCGCCGGAGAGCCTCTTGGCGGCGTTGGCGAGGAGGCCGACCATCCCGTCGGTCAGGTACGTGCGCTTGAAGAACTCCGTCGGGTCCTGGTACTCGGGGTCAGCGGTGCCGTGGATGACCTCGGCGAGGTCGGCGGCGAACTCGGCCTCCTGGTAGCGGCCCTCGCGCACATCGGGGTGCGGGTCAACGACCTGCCGCCAGGGTAGCAGGCCCTCGGAGGTCACCGGGGCCTCGCGGACGACGCGCTTCACCTCGCGGCGCTCGTCGGAGGCGAAGATCTGGCGCATCACCTCCCGCTGGTGCTTGTGGACTTCCTCCGCCTCAGGCCCCGCGCTCACGGCCTTGAGGAGCCGCCCCATCGTGTCAAGCGCCCTTTGCGTGTCCTCCAAATTGAAAGCGCCGCCGTGAGCCCAGGCGTTGCGCACTTCCATCAGCTCGCTCAACTGGCTGCGCCCACTGAAGCCGAGCTTGTCCCGAAAGGCGTCGTTGTAGTTTCCCCACATGACCTTGAAGAGCGCGTGGGCGTCCACGGAATCGAGGAACGCCTCCTCGCTCGCGTTCTGTACACGAGAATACCGGGCCTCGCCGAACTCCCCGGCGACGGCGTATCCCCAGCGATCCTTGTAGCGGCTCTTGAGTTCGCGCAACACGTATGGTCCGAGACCGGAGACTACCGATTCGAGTCCTCTATCTATCCTGTCCCGGTTGCTGAGCGCCATGTGATCCCCCTACTCCCACTCATGAATGCTTGATGCCTTCAGGATACATCCTCCGGCGGACAGAGGATAGAGATAGTCCAGCCGGGCAGTCTCTTGCAGCCGCGAAGCTGGCACGACGCCAGCTAGTGTGCTATCCTCATTGCACGAATCGTACGATTCGGCTGATTGGAGGCGGTATGGAAACCATAGGCAGGAGTGAAAGGACGCTCGGGTCTAGCGAGGCGCGGGAGGCGTTCCCCGATCTCGTGGCGCGTGCGGCATACGCGCACGAGCGCGTGGTCATAGAGCGGCGGGGCAGGCCGATGGCGGCTTTGATCTCCGTGGAGGAGTTGCGGCTCTTCGAGCGTCTGCTGGAGGAGTACGAGCGGCGCTCCGATACAGAGGCGGCGCTTGCGGCGCTCGCCGACGAGGACGACGAGGTCATCCCTTTCGAACGGAGCAGGTGAACTGGGGGCTGCTAGCGTTCGCGCCGTAGCCTCCGCGTAGTCGTGGCGTACGCGGTCAACACCAAGCGCAGCGCGCGGAAGGCGATTCGGGCCATCCCCCAGAGAAAGATACGCGAGCGCATCGAGGACGCCATCGAGGCGCTCGCCGCCGACCCGAGGCCGGAGGGGTCGGAGAAGCTCGCGGGTACGCCGAAGGGGACCGTGCTCTGGCGCATCAAGGAAGGCGCGTTCCGTATCGTCTACGAAATACGCGACGAGGAGTTGGTCGTGCTGGTTGTGCTCGTCGCGCAAAGAGAAAGTGTCTACGATCTTCTACGGCGATTGGGGTGACGGGGTGAGCACGGGAGGAAATAAACCTTCGAGTTTCGGCGGCTAATCAGAACAGCCCTCTGAGACTTACCGGACGAGCGGTATCTTCCGTTCACGCACGGCGACGGCAGCGTAACGCAGAGCCTCGCGTATGTCTTCGGCTTCGAGGTCCGGGTAGGCGGCGAGTATCTCCCCATCTCGCATGCCGTCAGCGACCATCTCTACTACCGTGGCGACTGGTATCCTCAAGCCTCGGACGCACGGCACGCCGTCCATCTGATGGGGATCCACGGTTATGCGCGTGAACGTCATATATCCTCCAGAACCCTTCGACGGCGGTAACGTGGGTGATTATAAGCTCCCGGTCCTAGAACAACGCCCCATCCTCTTCGCGGCGCGAGATCTCCATGACGCGCTCCCACGACTGCGAAAGGGCGTTGTAGGCGAAGGCTTCCTCGGGGCGCTTTTTGCGGTCGCAGATCTGGTACAGGCGGTACGCGAGCTGGCGGGCCTCCTCCGCCCTGTCCGAACCGAGCTTGCGGACGATGGCGGCTGCGTTGTTCTCGCCCGCCATCACGGCTTTTACGAGGTGCTGGGCCGTCTCCCAGGCGTTGATGTGTTTGTCCGTCGCAGGGTCCCACGCTTCGGGTAACTCCTCGCGCCCCAGGAGGCGCACCTTGCCGCCCCGCTGCGCCAGCACGCCGGACTGGGCGAGGCCACGCAGGGAGGTGTTCTTGGCCTTCGACAACGTCTCGGCGAGGCCGTAGTCTCCCTCGCCGACGCCGAACTGCTCGTACCAGGCGACGCAGAAGCGCGACTCGCCGTCCAGGTCGCCGTCCTGCTCGGCGAGGACCGCGTCTAGCTGCTGGTTTATTAGCTGGAGGGCGGTGCGGACGTTCAGGGGCGTGCCGTCGTTTTCCAGGACGGAGGAGTAGCGGGAGTAGATCGCCATGCCGGGGCCGATGGTCGCCTGCGCCAGGTCCACCGGCGCGATGTTCTCCCGCATCATCACCGACAGCGCCCCAGGCAACTCCCGCCGCAGCGCGTTCTGGAAGTCCCGCCGCGAGGCTACCGGAGCATCCACCGGGCGCGGGCGGCAGACCATTACCACCGATGAGGCGAGGGCGTTTGTCCCGATGGCTACGCTCCGGGCCGACCGTTCGGTACGCATGGGCCAGGTGCCGGTGATCTGGAACCCAGCCTCCATCAGCCCGGTGAGCATCGTCTCCCAGCCGGTCGAGGCGACGGCGAGGACGCCGTGATCTTCACCTCCCACGCCGCCGTTCGCGGAGGGCTTCTCGCTCTCGGCCTGCTTGAAGGCGTAGTAGATGGTGACTGGATAGTCCGGATTGGCCCGCTCGCGCATCCGGGCGAAGGCCGCGCCGAGGCCGCTCTCGAAGAACTCCCGCGCCTTCTGCCTGCTGCCGTCGAAGCGGTAGGGCGTCGCAACGAGTTCCGCCGACTTGGGGACGAGCATCGTCCCGAAGACCTCCGGGTAGACTCCGCCGAGCGAACGCCTCAACCAGACGTAGAAGAAGTCCGAGAGGTCAGCGTAGCCGATGTTGTCGTAGTAGGGCGGGTCAGTCGAGATGATGGGACGATAAGAATTGTTGAGCGTGGTAGTTGCGTCCTGTTGATGAACTTCACCAGTTGACGAGGTCGGCGACAACTCAACGCAATTGACAATCCAACCGACGTTGGCGTTGAAGTTTCCACCAGAGCTACTAAAAACGTTCGCCTCCGCGAAATCCCAAACCATTGGCAATGCTTGACGCGCAAACGTATTTCGAAAGGTGTCCCGTTGCTGCGACCAGCTTGCTAAAGCAGAAGAACCATCTGCTAGACGATCCACCGCGAACGCCAGATACGTCGCTACGGCGTCGGCGTAGGCTGCGGCCCGCTCTTCGGGTAGGCCGCTTGCGAGGGCGTCCTTGCGGATGAGATCCCGCGCCTCCCCCACGAGGCCCGAGAACGTCCCGAGCGCGACGAGTTGGCGCGGGGTGAAATAATCACCGAAAGTCTTGAAACCGTAGATCCGCCCCTGTGCATTGCTGGCAAATGTCCCACGCGCTGGCTCGTCAGGCACATTCTTGCGCATCCCGGATTCATCCAGAAAGCTATTGCTCTCATCCAGCGCAACAGTCGCTTGCTTCTCGTCAAATGGATAGTAGGAACGTCCCCGATGTCCTTCTGCGACTATAGCGAGAGGCATCTGTCCCATCCGTCCGTTGTTTGCTTCGGCATCTATGTAGTCGCCTTTGACCGGGGCGCCATCGCAGACTACACACCGGAAAGTTGCTTTGACCTTCTTCCCGTTATCCTTCATAAATCCGGTTCCAGCATCGATCAGCTTAGACGCACCCGCATCGGTAGTTCCCGTCTTCACCACGAACCGGACGCCCGGCCTCCCGTCGGGCGTATCGTCGCCCTCCACGACGACCGGCTCTACCCACACCTTCTTGTTCGTCTTCTTAGAGAGCCAGAACTTGCTTGCGAGAGGCATCGTCGCACCGCAGGCCGGGTTCGGACACCGGACGGTCCTCGCCCAGAGCCAGGCTATGACCGTCTCGCCGTCGGGGCCGGTCGGGTAGAGGTGGCCGATGCGCTCCTTCGCCCGCTCGCGCATCCAGGCCCCGTAGTGGCGCACGTCCTCGGCGAGCCCCTGCGCCCCGCGCCACGCGGAGAGGTCGGCGGTCTTGCGGGACTGCGGGTTGACGGGAGGTTCGCCGGCGAACTTCGGCGGCAGTTCGATGAGGGCTTTCGTGATCATGACCGCCACCGGGTTCAGGTCGCTCCCGTGCGCCTCCAGCCCGAGCCGCTGGGCTTCGAGCGGTATCGAACCACCCCCGCAGAACGGGTCGAGGGCAGGTGGCGGGTTGCCGTCCGTGGCCGCCAGGATCAGGCGCCGCGCCGTCGAGAGGACGCGCTCGTCCGAGGAGTTCTCCCACTTCACCAATTCCCGGATGAACGCGAAGAGCCGCTGGCGTCGCCGCTCGTCCGCGGCCATATCGTCCCACCCGACGGGGAGCGGCTCCGGCGTGGGCAGCTCGTCCATCCGGTCCAGCAGTTCCGGCGGAGCGTCCGGCTCAGAAGGATCGTCAACCAGCGAGGCGAAGAGGACAGCCCGGCAGGTTGCGAGCGGCTTCCGCGACCACCACAGATGAAGCGTCGAGGGGTGGCCGTGGCGGATGGACTTCTCGCGGGAAGACTGGGCGTTGATCTCATCCAGCGGCAGCGCTACCTCTATAAGCTTCTTGCGGTAGCTCAACTGTTCCCCTCTGTTTCCACGGCTCGTATCGAGGTCACCCGGTCGGGGCCGACACGGAACATGGGCTTCGTGGGTTTCTCGGCGGTGATCAGCTCGGCATCCGAGCTCTCAGCGGCGGCGACGTGCAAGGCGTCCATCGCGCCGAGTCCGTACCGGCACGCGAGGTCTAAAGCCCTGGCCGAAAGCGCGGGCGACGGCGATACCCAGCGCTCCACGGTCTCGAAGAACGCCTCGTAGAACGCGACGATACCCGTCCTCTCGAAGAAGGTCGCGTTAGGCAACACTTCCAACTTCACGTAATCGCTACACACGAAGCTCCGCTCGGGATCGTCCAGCACTTCGAGAGCCGGCTCCGAAAGGGTTTCGGTCCCTTTGGCGGCGGAGATCAGGATGTCCGCGTCCACGTAGGTCGGTTTCAACTCTTGCGGTGGTCCCGATCTTCACCCCGGCGTTCGCCGAGTTCCCGGTCCACTTCCTCCCAGGACGAGAGCAGAGGCTCCCCGCTCGCCTTGATGCGTTCGCGTATCTCGTCAAGGCGCTTGCCCAGCGCCGTGCGGCGATGGCCTGGCCTCGATACATCCTGTGTGGATCGTTCAGACATGTTCTTCACAGTCTACAGCCTCCATAGAGACCGGGCAAAAAGCTGGGGTGTACCGCGCGTTGACCCCGTCCGACAGCAACGCCACCTCTATAAGCTTCTTGCGGTAGCTCAACTGTTCTCCTCTGGATCGTATCCGTGGCGTTCAAGGTCTTCGAGTGCGGCTTCGTATGCCTCTCGCGCGAGCCGGACGGCAATCTCGGCGTCTGCTTCCGACGCCTCCCGCGGGGGTCCCGGGTAGCGACCTTCGACCGCCCATTGCGAAAGGTCGTCGAGGTCGGCCGGAGTCTCCTTGAGGAGCCACCCGTCGGGCAGGTAGGTCCGCAGCAGGCCGAGGTCGTGCCGGCAAGGAAACTCGACTTGCAAGAACACCAGCGCGGCCTTGACGGTTTTTTCGGCGGCCTGCTGCGAGAGAAAACACGCGCTGCTCGACCATGCGCCCGGCGGCGGAGAGGTCTTCACGGGCGAAGTGCAGCCAACGTCCCGTCTCGCGGAGACGTTCAGGCTCGCTCATAAAGGACCTTTCCCTCGCGCAGCGCGGGACGCAGCACCGTACCGACCAGGTCACCGCGGCGTTCGATCTCCTCCGGCGTCGTCACCACGACGTCCTTGGCGACCGGCATGTCCCTGAGCAGCCGTCTGATCTCCACGGTCACCCGACGCTCGTCCTCGATCCCGTCCGGCATCACCACCAGCAGATCCACGTCGCTGTGAGACCCGGCATCGCCCCGAGCCCGGGAACCGAAGAGGATCACCTTGAGCGGATCGAACCGCTCGACTATCCGCGCCACGACGGACGGCAACCACTCTTCGATGGTCTTCCCTTCGTACAGGGAGGGTTCGATACGATCTGCTCGGGGCTGTCGCATGCTTCGCATTCTAGCGGAGAGCCCGGACGAAGGCTCCGACCAGCCTAACACTTCGAGAGCCAGCTCTTAAAACACCTCGGTCCTCTTGGCGGCGCTCAGTATGTCCGCGGTCACGTAGATAGGTTTCAAATCTTGCGGTCTTCCCGGTCCCCGCCCCGGCGTTTGCCCAACTCCCGATCCACTTCCTCCCATGAGAGCAAAGGTTCACCGCTCGCCTTGATACGTTCGCGTATCTCATCAAGACGCTTGCCCAGCGCCGTGCGGCGATGGCCCGGCCTCGATACATCCCGTGTGGACCGTTCAGACATGGTCCTCACAGTCTACATAGAGACCGGGCAAAGCACTTTCAGGACTTCAGGATCGCTCATACATGAGCTTCCCTTCGCGCAACGCCGGACGCAGCACCGTACCCACGATATGCCCCTGGCGGTCGATCCCGTCCACGTCCGTGACGACGATGTCCACGGGTACGGGTATCTCCAAGAGAGCGCGGCGTATGTCCACCGCTAGTTCCCGCTTGTTCTCCAGCTCCACATGATCGAACACGACGAGCAAGTCTACATCCGAGTCGTAGTTCGGCTCACCGCGCGCCAGCGACCCGAAGAGGACCACTTTGAGCGGATCGAACCGCTCCACCACCCGCTCGACGACGGACGGCAGCCACTCTTCGATGGTCTTCCCTTCGTAGAGAAAGAGTCCAGTCCTGTCTGTACGCGGCTTTCCCACGTCCCGCATTCTAGCGGAGCATTAGGACGGAGGCTCCGACAGATCGAGGAGCTTCTTCAGGTCGTGGTTCGCGCTGACCTCTGTGAAGCCTGGTTCTTTATCGAAGGGACGCCGGACGTAGCGCGGCTGGGCGGCGTGGTCGCCGTCCACCTCGACGAGGGCGAGGATGAAGTCCTCGGGCTTGTTGAGGGCGGTCAGGATCTCGTTCCGGGTAATCGTCACGGTCGTCGCGCCCTTCGCCCTTCCCTTCACCTCGATCATGCGCAGCCGTCCGGTCTTCCGATCTTTCGACTCGACATCGTAGCCGAGGTTTAGTTTCGACACGTCCCGAGGGTCGTTCCCGAGATGCAACTCCGCCATGATGACGGCCTGCATGGCGAAGTTCTCGACCCTTCGGCGGGCTTCGGGGCTCGCGGCGAAGGTAGGTACGTGGCTGGACAACGGTGCGGGCTCGCCCGCCAGCATCCCGGCGGGGATGATGAGCGCGGCCCCGATGATATTGGGCGGCGCGGGGATGAGATCCAGCTCGCGCTCCAGCTCTTCCATCCGGCGCTGCAGCCTGCGGTCGAGATCATCGCGGCGGCGGGTGAAATCGTTGATGGTTACTCGCACGTCCGGCTTACGAGCCACCTCATCCCAGAGCTCCCCGAGACGGCGGTCCCAGTAGCCGATCTCCGCCGTCAGCCTCTCGCGCACGAGCCCGCGCACCTTCTCCACCTGTGTCCCGCGCTGCTCCTGGAGCTCTTCCAGGTGTTCTTTCGCGAGCACCCCGGCAGCGTAGCTTTTGGCCTGCTCCGCCGCGTCTTTGGGCAGATCCCCGATGCGTTTCAGAACGCGCCGCTCGTCCTCCTTCAGAGGCCGGTAGTCAAGGTGCGGTGCGAAGCCGGCGTTTCGGGTGGTCCCGTCCGGCGAGACCTCCACGAACTGCATCCTGCGACCGGCGAGGCGACTCTCTCCGTCCTTGTCCTTCCTCCCGTCGCGGATAGTATGTTCGAGCAGCGCGAGGACGCGGGGCTCGACGCCGGGGTCGGACTCGTCCACGAGCGCGGCGCCTCGGGCGAGGTTCTCACCGCAGCGTTCGAGGACGAGTTGTCCGGCGGCGTCCACGACCGGGTGGCCGGGGTAGAAGAAGGCCGCCGGAGGCTTCCCCTTCACGCTCCGCAAGGATTTCTCGAAGGTAATGCGTTCGTATACGTTCGATATGCTTCCGCCGCTGGGGAGACGCCGCGCCCGCTCGAAGATAAGATCCGGAACCTTCCCGATCCTGAAGCGTCCCTTCTCTGGCTCCGTCGGCTTCCCTCCGAAGAGCCTCACCGCTTCGAGGAAGAACGAGGCGACGAAGTGTGGTTGTAGCCGACGGGCCGCCGCCCGCTCCATCTCCTCCCGCATGTTCCCGAGAACGGCGGGGGCCATCGCCTCGTGGGTGAGGGCCTGACCCTCGATGATCTCCTTCAGCCGCTCCTGCTCCATCGTGAAGTCGAGCTGGTCGGTGACGCTCCGGCTCACCGTACCGCGGTTCCCCTCCCGCACGGCGGCCATGAGGAGGTCGCTCAGGGAGCGCTCCTGAAACATCTCCCCCAGAACGTCGAACACTTTGCCACCGAGGGCTTTTCGGGCGGTCTCCAGTTTCTCCAGCAGGCGGCGATATACCTGGCCCTCGCGCGTGTCATCGGCGACCAGGTTCCAGACGTGGCATTCCTCGGTCTGGCCGATCCGATGTATACGTCCGAAGCGCTGCTCCAGGCGGTTCGGGTTCCACGGGAGGTCGTAGTTGACCATCAGGGAAGCCCGCTGCAGGTTCACCCCCTCGCCGGCGGCGTCGGTGGCGAGGAGCAGGGTCGTGCCGGGGTCGTTCAGGAACTTCTCCTGGGCGTTCTTGCGGGCCTGACGGTTCATGCCGCCCGTGATCTTCACGAGCCAACCATCACCCCGGAGGGCGACTAGCTTCCGTTCGAGGTAGTTCAGCGTGTCCTTGTGCTCGGTGAAGACGATCAGCTTCCGCGATGGCGTTTCCGCGCCGCTTACCAGCGCGCTCTCCCGACCGATCCCCAGGTACCTGTTCTGGAGCAGGTCGCGGAGTTCGCGCCACTTGCGGTCCTGGTTACCGTTTCGCAGCCCGCGGGCCTGTTCCTCCAGGGCCTTGAGGGTGGAGATTTCGGCCTCCAGCTCCCGGATGGTCGTCGCCGCCGTGGCGAGGTCGAGGACCTCTTCCTCGGTCTCCTCCACCTCGTCGGAGTCCTCCAGCTCCTGCACCTCGCGTTCGGGAGTTCCGATCCGGTCTTCGTAATCCTCGAGAGACGAGGGTGTCGAGTCCGGCGTCACGGGAAACGCGCCCGAGCTTCCGGGCCTCCTTGAGCTTCACTTCCAGGCGCTTGCGCCGTCGGGAGAGGGACAGGTAGATCGCCTCCGACGAGGAAGCGAGCCTGCGCTGGAGGACGGTCAGGGCGAATCCGACCGTGCGTTTCCTGCCGTCGGCGGCCCGTTCGGCGCGGTTGAACTCTGTCCTGACGTAGTCCGTCACGTCTTCGTAGAGCCGGTGCTCCGCCGGTGAAAGCGTGAACGGAACGGTGTGGGCCACCCGAGGCGGGAAGAGGTCCGAACCGTCGAACTTCTTGAGGTCTTCCTTGATCATGCGCCGCATCACGTCCGTCGTGTTGACCTTCCTGGCCCGGCCGCCCCGGAAGTACCTCTCGAAGCGATCCGCGTCCAGCAGGCGCATGAAGAGCTGGAAGTCTTCTTCCTTGCCGTTGTGCGGCGTCGCCGTCATCAGCAGGAAGTGCCGCGTTATCCCGGAGAGCAACTCCCCAAGCTGATAGCGTTTCGTCGGCTTGACCTCTCCTCCGGAAAACGACGCGCTCATCTTGTGCGCTTCGTCCGCCACGACGAGGTCCCACTCCGTCGCCGCAAGCGTTTCCTTTACCTCCTCGTTACGGGCGAGGTGGTCCAGCCGGCAGATCGCGAACGGCTCCTCGGTGAACGGGTTGCCCCTCATGGAAGACTCGACCTGCTCGCGGGCGATGATCTTGAACGGCAGCCCGAACTTCCCCCGGAGCTCATCCTGCCATTGCTCGACGAGGCTACCCGGACACACGATCATGCACCGCTCCAGGTCTCCGCGGGCGATAAGCTCCTTGATGAGCAACCCCGCCATGATCGTCTTGCCCGCGCCAGGGTCGTCCGCCAACAGGAAGCGCAGCGGTTGGCGGCCCAGCATCCGCTCGTAGACGGCGGAGATCTGGTGTGGATAAGGGTCCACGAGCGAGGTATGCACTGCGAGCAGCGGGTCAAAGAGGTAAGCCGAGCCGATCCTGCGTGCCTCCGCCGCCAGCCGGAACCGCGCCCCGTCCCCGTCGAACCGCCAACCGCCATCCTCCCGCGCGACCTTCAGGTTCGCCTCGTCCGACCGGAACAGCAGCCTCTCCCCTATGCGGCCGGAGGCGTCTTTGAAGATCACCTCCACGGTCCCGTCCCCGCCCGGCTCGACGCTCTTCAGCGTGACCGCTCCGTCGGGAGAAGCGCCCTCAACGAGCATGCCTGTCTTCAACTCTTCGAGCCTCATAACCCTATCTTCCAGGCGGCGGGGAACAAGACCCACAAACGAAAGTACATCTCTACGATCCACCGCCGGCGAACCGACTCACGATAATGGCCCTCTCATCACCCTCCGATATGTAAATTCAGCATACCATGCGCCGGAGTGTATCGGCGGCTATCGGGGAACGGGTGCAAACCGAGTATGGAGCCTGGCGAGGAAGAGGGTCCGACACTTCCGGGATCGGGTATGATCGCCTGGATGATACCGGCCCCCATGGATCGCCCGTATCGTGGCAGCGGCGCTGACCGCCCCCGCAGCGTGCCGCTGCCGCCCGAACGCCTGCCGCTGCTGCGCGCTGGCCAGTTGCGCAAACACTGGCAATACGTCTCATTCTGGAGCCGGGAGCTGTCTTTCTGCGCGGCGCGCGCGAACGTGGGACCTCTGCGGAAGGAATACTGGGGTGTCTGGGACCGCACGTCGGGGCAGTTCCGGCAGCGCGCGCACCTCTTTACCCGGCGCGTGCAGCTCGAACCGGATCGCGTGTACGTGTGTGATGGCGACACGGAGATCGCCGTGACGTTCGAAGATTGCGCCGGCTTCGAGGTCTACAGGCCAGCGGATCACGCCTACATCTGGTCGCGCAAGGATTACTGCCGCGAGGCACGCGGCGTCATTCGCCACGGCGGGACGGAGCGTGCGGTCGCGGGCGTCGTCTTCGTGGACGTAAACGCCGGCTACCACGAGCGTCACACGCACTGGCGCTGGGCCGCCGGGGCAGGCCGGGACCAGCACGGCCGGCTCGTCGCCTTCAACGCCATCATCGGTCTCCACGACCACCCCGAGTGCAGCGAGCGAACCATCTGGGTAGATGGAGAAGAGCGCGAGGTCGGGCCGGTCACCTTCTCGGACGACCTCTCGGCCGTCTCCTTCGCCGAAGGCGGCACGCTGCGCTTCCAGCCCGAGGCGCTCATCGAGCAGCACAGCAACCTCCTGCTCATCCGCTCCGACTACCTCCACTGGTTCGGAACCTACACGGGCACGCTGCCAGGCGGCATCGAACTCACCGAAGCCCCCGGCGTCCGCGAGCGTCACGACGCGCTCTGGTAGAGGCCAACGTCCGGCCCTCACGTTCTCACAGCGGCGCGACGACCCCCGCGAACCGGAGCAGATCGGTCATCTCGAACGTGTCCGCCTCGGCGCTCGGGAGCGTCGGCGTCCAGCCTGGGTCCTGCTTCAGGTACGATAGCGCATCACCTTGCAGCAGACCGATGAACACTTCGGCTACGATGCGGCCACCCACCGGACCCAACTGCTTTCCGTCTTCCTCCACGTCGGCCTCGCGCAGTATGTAGAACCAGAGCGGTGTGTGGTTGTGCAGGTCGAGCGGCTCGAGATCGTCTAGATGAACGGCGTCGAGCACCGGCAGCTTCATCGCCTTCGCCACGCTCTGGCCTGAGGGCAGGCTGAAGGTGAGGTGCCGCAGCAGATTGCGCTGCGCGAGGGACTGCACGTCGCCCGGCGCAAAGCCCGGCAGATCGAACAACACGGTGGACAAACGAGTGTCGATCTTCTTGTTCGGGCGCGCGTTGCCGTCGCCGAAATCGAAGAACGTCTGCCAATCAATGAAGCGCGTCGGCGCGCGCTTTCCGCCGCGCAGGTCGTTCGGGTCGGGACCATCGGGCAGGCTGTCGTTGAATATAAGCTTGAACACCTGCGAGTTGACGTCCGCGGGCGTTGGCCCGAAGTTGGAGCGATACGACGGCCGCACCTGCGAGTGTCCGAAGCGGTACGCCGCCACCGAGAACTCGACGGGGATGAACGGTTGGTTGCGCCACTTGTAGAACTTGCGTCCGTTTCCGAGGACGTCATCCACCATCGGTTTGCCGACGGTCTTTTCGAGGAACTCGTGGACGATGATCCACTGGTAATGCCAGCGCACCAGGCGCTGCGCCTCGACGAACACCTCGCCGGGGTTCGTGAGCCCGAGGTCACTCTTTACGTGATCCACGACCGCGTTGTGGAACCGGAGCATCGACATGTGTAGCTGAGAGACGATCAGGTTCTCGTCGTTGCGCGGATCTCCGAGAAGCGCGGTCTTCTGGCTGTTCCGGGGCAGGTCGAAGCGCGCGAAACCACCCGCTGAGGCCGCAGACGCGCCGGGGATTTCTATCACGAGGAATTTGATGCCCCCGCCACCCGCGCTCTGGTCGTAGAGATGCGGAGAGGCTCCGGGGCCAGACCCGTACAGGTTGTCGAGCTCGAGCAAGGGGTTTCGGAAGTTCCGGATGGCTTCAGGGTCCACCTGCCGTTCCAGGCTCGAAGTTGGGTCGAACGTCATGTCATGGTCGAGGAACTGGCCGAGGAACGTCATCCCCGCCGTAAGCGCGGGGTTGTTCGGGTTGTTGGCGTTCAAAGCAGGGTCGGTGATCAAATCCCGCGCCAGGTTCGGGTTGGCGGCGATATCCATCTCGTCGGCGGCATCCATGACGCCACCCTTTTCGCCCAGCTCCTTGAGCGCATCTCTCACCGTCGGCGTATCGGTGGCGAACGGCGGCAGCATGGGAAACATGCGCCCGAATTTGCCCTGTTCGTAGTACGTGGATTTGGGCGGGTTCTCGCCACCCAGCGTATAGTGACCATGCCGTGTCATTGCGTGTCCCCTTTTCGACGAGATCGTGCCGTAGATAACCACCGCCATGCGATGGGTGTACCGCTCCTCTCTTACCTCGGGATCATGACTCGTCCACGAGAGCAGACAGCGATGAATCCCGAGTGAATCGGAGCGATTATCAGGACGTTTGGTTAGAGTCCTGACTGATGGGTGGCGTAGAGTCTGCTGACATGCGGTTACGGTGAAAAGAGGTGCTGGAAGCCTACCCCTACCTCGAACCGGGCGACATCCGCGCTTCGTTGAGCTACGCGGCGTGGCGGCTCGAAGAGCTAGAGGTAAAGATCGCCCCAGCTTGAAGCTCCTCCTCGATATGAACCTCTCGCCTCTTCGGACTGCGACATCCCGGAGGCTGAGTACCCCAGGATGCCGTGTACTGTGATCCTCGTGTCACGAAAGGTGGGCTTGCCGCTGCGGATGTACTCCAGGTATTTCATACTCGCAGGGTACGGGTTGGGGCAGCGCGGATCAAGGGGAGGTGCAGCGTTCAACCCAACGCCCAAGCTCAGCCGCTGGCCTGCCGAAGCGGAGGCTGGACGGTCGGCTGGAGCGCCTTGTTGGGCAACGGACATGATGACACCGTCTATTCACTCCGAAGCACTAGGTCCTTGCATTGCCTCACTCCATCAATTGCGTCGCGAAGCTCCTTCTCGAATTCAGTAATGACTCGTCTTGCGTATGCGACTCGTTCCATTGAGTCTTCGGATGGATCCGTCAGCTGTGTTGATATCCCTTCGAGGTTACGGGCGAACTGATCATATGAGGCAAAAATCGCGGCATCAAAGTTGCCAATGTTTCTAATCCCCTCCTTTATTGCGGTAATCCGATTCCAATCTACCGCGTATTTCAGAGCATCTAGATTGTTCGCAAGCGCATCGAGAAGGTTGTCTACTTCTCCGCATAGATGCTCGGGCTTGAAACTGTCCCGAGTAGATTGGTCAGTGGATAGGTCTAGTAACTCACTTGCAAGGAGCTGTGGGTCACCAAACGCCTTCTTCACAGGCCGGAGACGCAGCAAGACCGTTCCGTAAGCGTCTTCACACTTCCCACAGATTGAGTGCAAGTCTGCTATCAACCGCTCTCGAGCATCCTTCTGGATGCCTGCCCCAAAAGACAGAACCTCCGCTGCGGCGCTCAGTGCTCTCTTGAGTACTTGTAGTGTTTCCATTTGCCCTCCTAAGGTTCGCGTCAGGTATGCTCAGAGGATGTTGGTCCCGTTGTTTGGTGGAGCGGCCGCACGACTCGGCACACCATTGGCGGTGCCCGACTTGTTATTGTACGGATACATTCTGTATGCATATTCAGCGATCTTATGCGGAACCGTGTCAGGCTACTCATGTGTGGCAGTGTAGTTAGCTGGAGAAGTTGCGGCAAGTGCCAGAGGCTACTTAGCAAGGGCAGCAGACCCGGAAAACCTTCTCAACGGTGTTCGTGAGGCGATTCTATACTGGCGCCGGTAGACTCCAGGAAGGATCTTTATGGACTTTACGGGTACGTGGGACGTGGTGTCGAGCCCGGATTTTGACGCCGAGTATCTGCACCTGACCGGAGAACCATACATCACCCTCTGTCAGAGCGGCGATTTCATGAAGGGCGAGTACAGGATCGGGGTCATGTACGGAACGATAAACGGCGGCGCTCACAGCGACTTCGTGGACTTCTCTTTCGGAGGCGAAGACGAAAATGAAGAGGCGTTCGGCGAGGGTGAGGCCACGTTGGAGGGAGATCGCCTGACCTTTGAGCTCTGGCATTATCACGGCGACGAGTACACTTTCATATGCGAGCGGCGCGGGTAGAGTTATCTCAGTTGCTCTAGCAGCTTCATGAAGTTGCGTTTGCGTTTGTACTCCTCGCGGAGTAGCTCCACGTACTCCTCGAACTCTTGCTCGCGGCCCAGACCCCGCATCAGAGCGCGCGTCTTGAGGAGCAACTCGTAAGCCTGTTCGTAAGCGGCGTTGTTGGTCTGTTCTACGAGCGGTTCGATCCTTGCTTCGTAGATGGAGAGGGAGTCCTCCGGGTGGTCCCGTGCGCGCCGGTCGGCCAATTCCATCCGTAATCTCTCCGAGCAGCCGCCCTCCTTCGCCTCGCGCCAGGCAGCCTCCGCCTCACCCTCCCACAGCAGTATCTCCACCAGAGTGGAGTGATCCACCGGACGCGCGAAGTAGGAGCGTTCCGACTCTTCCTTTCTCCTGGCTATATCCTCCCGCACGAAGGCGAGCGCCTTCTCCCGCCACGTCTTCCATCCTCCGGCGCGGTCGGCGTGGGACTTCAGACGCTGATATTCCTCGAGACCCGGACGTTCGGCGTACCGCTCCCAGGCAAGGGCCATCGCCTCCGCGTGGCGGCTCCGCTCGTGGTAGCGTTCGATCACGAAGTCGCGCAGCCCGGAGTTTTTCTGGTCCGGGAAGACCCACATCCCCTCCTCGGCCCACTCCAGAGCTTTGTCAGCATCGCCCGCCTCGTGATAGATCCCGACTACCCGCAGATACGCCTGTGGATGGGAAAGGTCCCTGCTCTCGACAGCGACCAGCTCCTCGATGTCGCCCGCCAGCGCCCGCATCATGCCGGTC
>Ga0136619_10000161_pt1 | contig 23613 bp, 24 predicted proteins | sample AntDrymUQ3532106_2_FD_104807 | JGI IMG/M metagenome (GOLD analysis project Ga0136619, IMG submission 104807) | Polar desert sand microbial communities from Dry Valleys, Antarctica - metaG UQ353 (21.06) | ecosystem: Environmental > Terrestrial > Soil > Desert | place: Antarctica: Dry Valley...
GCGGGCGATCAGCCGTCGGTACGCGTAGCGACGAAGCCGCATCGGTACGAGACGGTACCCGCCCCGCACGACGATGTTGCGCACGTACTCGCGTCGAGTCGTGATGCCGAGCTCGCGGAACCGTCGCTGCAGCGCGATCTCCGAACGCAGCAGCCGCCGACCACCCCGGCGCTGGTAGGCCCCCGCGCCGACCCGGTAGTAGACCAGAGGGTCGGCCACGTTGGCCGGCCGGGCTCCGGTGGCGAGCATCCGCGCGAACAGCAGGTAGTCCTCCATCAGCTGCAGCGCCTGGTAGCCGCCCGCCCGCTGGACCGCCGCACGGCGGTAGACCACGGTCGGGTGGTTGAACGGGTCGCGGAACCGCGCCGCCGATCTGATCCACTCTGGGTCGGTCGGCGGGATCCGCTCGCCGACGACATCGTCGATGGAAGCGACGAACTCCAGCAGCCCAGACCCCACGATGTCGGCGCCGGCCTCGACCACTGGCAGCTGGACGGCGAACCGCTCCGGCACGGACACGTCGTCGGGGTCCATCCGGGCGATGATGTCGTGGCTGCACTCGGCGAGCCCGCGGTCCAGGGCCGGCCCGAGACCGACGTTTCGCTCCAGCACGACGTGCCGCACGGGAACGGGGCAGGCGGCCACGAGCGCGGCGAGCCGGTCGCCCAGCTCGGCGCCGACCGGGCCGTCCTGCACCACCACCACCTCGTCCGGCCGGCGGGTCTGCTCCACGACCGTGCTGGTCCACGCCGGCTCGAGGAAGTCGGGGTTGTCACCAGACCACAGGCTCATCAGCAGCGAGAACGGTTCAGCCACCGAGCACCTCGGTGTTCGGTCGCGGCCCGGCCCGTACCCCGGCGACCAGCCCACGGCGCAGCCCGCGCCACAGGGGGCCGCGGTCGGAGCTGACGCGGAACGTGCGCGCCCAGCGGCGCAGCGTGGCGCCCGCATACAGCGCCTTCTCGGCCGGCGAGAGTCCGCTGCTGCGGGTGAACACCCAGGTCTTGTTGCGCACCTCGTAGTAGAAGCGCTCCCCGGGGTCGGCGTCGGTGGACCCGAACGTCGCGGTGCGGTGCTCGACGAGGCTGGACGGACAGAGCAGCCCGGTCCGGCCGCGCAGCAGCCGGGTGGTGAACTCGAAGTCGTCGTTCCAGAGGAAGTAGTCCGCGACGGGCAGCCCCCGCTCACGCACCGCGGCGGCGTCGCACAGCACCGACACGAACGACGCCGAGCGGATCGGCACGCACCCGATCGCTGCCGCGTTGCGCCGCTCGGGTCGGCGGGCGCCGGGCTTGGGCCGCGGGGTGTTCATCGGGTGCACGCGACCGTCGGTCCAGACCACCCGGCTCGCGACCAGGGCCGGCCGTCGCCCGTCAGGGTCGCCGCGGTGCGAGTCGTACGCCCGCAACAGCTCGGCCAGCGCCCCGGGCTGCGGCACGGTGTCGTCGTCCATCAGCCACAACACGTCGGGGTCGTGCTCGGCGAGCGCGCGTGCGACACCGGTGGCGAACCCGCCGGCGCCGCCGGTGTTGGTGTCCGACACCATCAGGTCGACGGCGTCGACGCGCTCGCGCACCGCAGCGGCGGTGCCATCGGTGGAAGCGTTGTCGACCACAACCACGGCCTTCGGAGCCGGGTCCTGCTCGGCCACCGCGTCGAGCGCGCCGATGAGCAGCTGCTTGCGGTTCCAGGTAACGACGACGGCCACGACGTCGTGCGCGCGGGTCATCACAGTCCTCGGTCGGTGCGGCTGTTCAGTATCGCTGGGCAACCCGGCAGGCTACCTTCAGCAGGCCGCGCCCAGGTCCTTGGCCTGGTTGGCGGCCTGCACCGCCCGGTCGGTCCGGTCCTCGCCCTGCCTGCGCCTGGAGTCTCCCGTCCGCTCGCCCGCGGCGCGGGCGATCGCCTCGGCCACCTTCACCCGGATCAGCCCGTAGTCGGGGTCGCCGGTCACCACCATCGGCGGCACGAACGACACCGTCGCGACCGGCTGCTTCCTGGCCCGCAGCGCCAGCTCGACGAAGGTGTCCAGCTCGCCGTGCGGGATGTCGGTGCTGAGCAGCTCGGCGCTGGCCTTTGCGATCTCTTGCACGTGCAGCAGCACCCGCTGCGGGCTCAGCTGCTGGAGCATCGCCGCCATGACGCACTTCTGCCGGCCCATGCGCGAGTAGTCGTCGTCGTAGGCACGGCTGCGGGCGTACCAGAGCGTCTGGTACCCGTCGAGGTGGCGCGTGCCGGGCTGAATGGTTCCGGTGATCTCACCGCCCACGCCGCCGATCGCGATCGGCGTCCGGACCCGCAGGGTGACCCCGCCCACCGCGTCCACCAGCTTCTGGAAGCCCTGCATGTTGACCATCGCGTAGTAGTGGACGGGCAGACCCGTGATCTCCTCGACTGCAGAGGTGGTGGCGTCGAGGCCGGGGTTGTCGGAGTTGGGGAACAGCTTCGGGTGGTCGAGCGCGTAGGTGTAGACGCCGTTGAAGTAGCAGCCCTGGCAGTCGAACCCGTCGGGGAACCGCTGGTGCATCGGGCTGCCCTCGGGAAACGGCACGTTGGCGAGGTTGCGCGGGAGGCCGAACAGCACCGTGCGACCGCTCTCGGCGTCGATGCTCGCGAGCGTCACCGAGTCCGGGCGCAGCCCCCAGCGCGTCGCGGAGGAGTCACCGCCGAGCAGGAGCACATTGTAGCGACCGGCCTCGGCCTTGACCACGTGGCCGTCGCCGAAGACCTCGATCAGCACCTCCCGCTGGACCGCCACCACGTGCGCGCTGAAGAGCATCGAGATCGACAGCAGCGCCGTGAACGCGGCGCTCACACCGGCGAGCACCAGCCGGCGGGACCGTGGCAGCCGCGGCGGGTCGCCGAGCCGCCATGCGTCGAGCAGGAGGACCACCCAGCTGATCGCGCCGACGATCAGCGACACCCGGACGGCGAGCAGCGCGGTCGGGTCGGTGCCCAGCCGGATCGCGATGCCCGGGTCGACCCAGATCGCCACCGCCAGCCCGCCCAGCACCAGCGCGACGACGGCCCAGACTCGTACGGCGACCCGGCCGACGCGGCGGTTCCCGCACAACAGCTGGGCTGACCCGGGCACCAGCAGCGTCATCGCGAGCAGCGACAGCGCGCGCCGGAACGCGATCCGGTCGGCGCGCCATCGGGCCGAGCGCGTGTCGGTCCTGATGCGCGGCGGGGGAAGGTCGCCGGGCACCCGCTGAGTATCACCAGCCCCACCCGTCACAGCCGAGCGGCGCGCCGGGACGCGGTCCGGAGCCCGTAGGCTCGGCCCATGGCAGATCGACCCGGAGGCGGTGACCGCCGCGACGACGACCAGTACTCATGGCTGTCGGACCCCTCGTCGAACCGGCCGGACCCGAACTCGCCGCCGCAAGACCCGGACGCCACCCAGACAATGCCGCGGCCGGACAAGCCCGCGGAGGGGGCCAGAACCGACGCGGGGGCGACCCAGGCGATACCGCCGCAGGACCAGCCGGCAGCAGCCGACTCCGGCGGCCAGGCGCCGGAAGCCCGCGGGTCGCAGCCGCCGTTGCCGCCCCCGGTGCTTCCCCCGCCCGGGGGTCGCGGCAGCCGGAGCACCCCCGAGCCGAAACCGAGCTCGAGATCGGGCCAGCGGCAGCCCCGCCGACCCAAGTCGCGCGGGAAGACCGTCCGTCGGGTACTGCTCACCGTGTTCCTGCTCTGGCTCGCGTTCCTGATCGCGGTGCCCATCTGGGCCTGGTCGACGATCGAGAAGGTCGACGCCGAACCCGCCGGCAACCGGCCGGGGGACCAGCCGGGCCACACCTTCCTCGTGGTCGGCTCGGACAGCCGGGAAGGGTTGTCGGAGGCGGAACGGCAAGAGCTCGCCACCGGCAGCGTCGAGGGGCAGCGGACCGACACGATCATGCTTCTGCACACCGGCGACGGCCCCACACTGCTGCTGTCGGTGCCCCGCGACTCGCCGGTGGAGATCCCCGGCGAGGGCGGCAACAAGGTCAACGCCGCGTACGCCTTCGGCGGGCCGGAGCTGCTGGTGGCGACGATCGAGCAGAACACCGGGATCCGGGTTGACGGCTACATCGAGATCGGGCTCGGCGGCTTCGTCAACATCGTCGACGCGCTCGGCGGCGTCGAGGTCTGCCCGGACGACGCCATCCAGGATCCCAAGGCCGGGCTGGACATCGCCGCCGGGTGCCAGGAGCTCGACGGGCCCAACGCGCTCGGCTACGCCCGTACCCGCGCCTTCGCCACCGCCGACCTGCAGCGGGTGCAGAACCAGCGCGAGGTCGTCAGCGCGATCGGCGACAGCGCACTGTCCCCGTGGACGTTGGTCAACCCGTGGCGCTACTTCCAGCTCTCGTCGGCCGGCGCCGAGTCGCTGCGGATCGGCGAGGACGTCGGACCGATCGACCTGGCCCGGTTCGCCTGGGCGATGAGCCGGGTCAGCGGGGACGGGGTGACCTGCACGGTTCCCCTCGCCGGCGGAGACGCGTCCTGGGACCCCGAGCTGGCGCCGCAGCTGTTCAACCTGGTCCAAGAGGACCGCACCGACGAGATCAGCGACGAGCTCTGCCGGTCGTCCGGCCTCAGCCCGTAGTCGGTCGCCGACTTGTCAGCCGTCTTGACCGCATTTGCGCAGGTCAGCCGCTAACAACAACTGACAGGTCGGAGCGCTTCGGTTGCATCGGTCCGGTTCGCATCATGATGCGTACGAGTGATGCTATCGTCATCATGTGCGGACGACGGTGGCGATCGACGACGAGCTGGTCCAGGCGGCGAAGCAGGTGGCGGCCCGTTCCGACCGCACCCTCGGCGAGGTGGTCAGCGACGCACTGCGGGCCTACCTGGGCGGCCTGGACGCCGCCCGCACGCGGCCACGGGTGACGTTCCCCCGGTACGGCGGCTCCGGTCTACAGCCCGGTGTCGACTTGGCGGACAAGGACGCGCTGGCAGAGCTCCTGGACGCGGGCAATCACCGTGCTGCTGGCTGACGTCAACGTCTTCGTCTACGCCCACCGCCTCGAGAGCGCCCGTGCGAGCGAGTACGCCCGCTGGCTCGAGCAGCGGGCACACGGGGACGAGCCGTTCGGGGTGAGCGAGGCGGTGCTGGCTTCGTTCGTCCGGGTCGTCACCCACCACCGGGTCTACCAGGAGCCGACACCTCCGGCGGTCGCGCTCGACTTTTGCCGGGCAGTCCTGTCCGCACCATCAGTCGTCCCGGTGCGCCCGGGGCCACGGCACTGGCCGATCTTCGAGTCGCTGGTGTCAGCGACCGGTGCCCGCGGCAACGTGGTCCCGGACGCGTACCTCGCCGCACTGGCGATCGAGCACGGTGCCACCTGGGTCACCGACGACCGGGGCTTTGCGCGCTTCCCTGGACTGCGATGGTCGCTGCCGCTGGAATCCGAGAAGCGATGAGAGTGACGCTGGTGTCCGGTTCCTCCCGAGTGTCGTCGCAGAAACGTCACTCTCAGGGGAATGGGCAGTCCCAGCGGATGGTGGCGGGCGTCGCCGTCTTGCTGCTGGTCGGCGGTTGCGCGGGCGGCGGGCCGACCGGGGACCCCACCGAACCGCCCCCGGGGTCGGCGCCGGGTGAGCCGGTCGTGCGGGTGGTGGCGGCCGGTGACATCAGCGACTGCACCCCAGCGGAGTGCGTCGCCGCGGACACGGCGGGGGTGGTCACCGAGCTCGACCCCGATCTCGTCCTGACCCTCGGCGACACCCAGTACGAGTCCGGCACGACGGCGGAGTACGAGGCCGAGTACGCCCGCACCTGGGGCCGGTTCCTCGACATCACCCGCCCGGCGGTCGGGAACCACGAGTACGAGACGCCCGGTGCCCAGGGCTACTTCGACTACTTCGGGTCGCGGGCAGCGCCCAACACCTACGGCTACTACTCCTTCGACGCCGGTGCGTGGCACCTGGTTGCGCTGAACACCAACAACGCGTGCCAGGTCGTCGCCTGCGACGACGGTTCGGAGCAACAACAGTGGTTCGCCGCCGACCTGGCCGACACGAGCCGGCACTGCGCGCTCGCGTACATGCACCACCCGCGCTGGTCCACCGGCGAGCACCTCGACATCGAGGCGGTCGACGCGCTGTGGCGCACCGCGGTCGAGGGCGGGGTCGACCTCGTGCTCGCCGGGCACGACCACAACTACGAGCGGTTCGTCCCGCTGGACGCGGATGGTGCCGAGGATCCGGCGGGGGCGGCGCAGCTCGTCGTCGGCACCGGTGGGACCGAGCTCCGGGATTTCGCCGAGGCGCCGCGTGCCGAGACCGCCGTCCGGTTCGCCGACGCGCACGGGGTGCTGGAGCTCGAGCTGGGACGGTCCTCGTACTCGTGGCGCTTCGTCGGCACGGAGGGTCAGGTACGCGACCGCGGCGGTCCGGTCGACTGCGGCTGACGGCGGACTCGGCGGGCGATCAGCCGGCGAACGACCCGGCTGCGACCTCCGAGCCCGAGCACGGCGAGCCGGGCCCGGTACATCCCGGCCCGGCCGGTGCTGGCCAACCGCCGAGGTCCGCTCGACCCGGCCACCCGCTCCTTGCGCCGGCCCCGCCACCAGGTCTCGGCGAACTGGCCGGACACCGCGGCGAGCGCGTCCAGGGCTGCCTCCCCGAGGTCGCCCTGCCCACGCTCAGCGGATGCCGGGGGCAGGCCCGCAGGCACCAGGTCGTCGAGATCGCCCTCGACCCGGTAGCCCCTACCCAGCAGCGCCTCGACGGTTCCCCGCGCCGTGTCGAGCAGCCACTGCTGGTGCTCGGCGGGAAACCCGATCCGCTCCGCACCGCGGGCCTGCAGCGCCGGCTGCACCACTCGCTTCACCACCCGGACGTGCTGCCGCTCGTTGAGCTTGCCGGCCAACCGCTCGTTCAGCCGGCGGAGCACCTCGGCCTCCGCGGCGCCGACCGACTCGTTGGCCGCATCCTGGGCATCGTCAACGCGATCGCGGGGCAAATCGGTGGCGGCGCAGAACCGGTCCAGCAGCAGTCCCTGACCCGAGCCGGCGGGCGGCAGCGTCACGAGCCGGACGTCGGCGCGCGGCACCGCCTGCTCCCAGACATCCAGGACCCGGGCGACGTCCTGCCGTAGCCAGAACGAGATGCCGGCGGTGGTGGCGCTCTCGGCCGGGTCCCGTACGGAGGCGGCGAACTCGTCGAGCGTCCAGCTGCGGCCCTTGACCAGCTCCTGCTGCCAGGCCGCGACCACCACCCGGGCCAGGTCCCGCACGGTGACCACGACGCGCACCCGGGCCGGTGCAAACGCGCGGACCGCGCGGGATGCCTGGCGCGGGTTCGCCGCCGCGAGCAGCTCCTCTGACACCACTACGGTCGACCCGCTCCACGACCGGGCCGCGGCGACGAGCGCGCCCCACGACCCGGCGACGCCAGGCTGCTCCCCGTCGCGAGCCCGCCGACCGAGCAGGTCCCAGACCGCGAACGACTGGTCCATCCTTGCCTGCCCCGGGACCAGGACCCCGGCCGTGCCGAGCCGACCCCGGCTCGCCCACAGCACGTGCTGCAGGTAGGTTGTCCCGGTCTTGGGCAAGCCGATGTGCAGGTAGACGTCGGCTGGGCCGGGAGGCACGGCCGCTGATCGTACGCCGCTGTGACACGCTGCCGCCCATGGCCCGCAGGCTGTTCCTGCACGTCGGGATGCACAAGACCGGCACCACGTACGTGCAGCAGCTGATGCGCGCCAACCGCAAGCCGCTGCGGGCGCACGGTGTGCTCTACCCGGGCGGCAAGGGTTTCCCCAGCCAGGTGTTCGCGGTGTGGGACCTGCTCGGCCGCAGGCCGCGGGGCAGCGGTCCCGACAACCGGATCACCGGTGCCTGGCCGGCGCTCGTCGAGGGCGTGCGCGCCGCCGACGACCCGACTGTGCTGGTCTCGGACGAGCACCTGTCGCTGGCGAGCGGCCGGCAGGTGCGCACGGCCGTGTCCGCCTTCCCCGACCACGAGGTGCACGTGCTGGCGACGGTGCGCGACCTGGTCCGCGTGGTCACGTCGGCATGGCAGGAGGAGGTCAAGAACCGCGGGACGTGGACCTGGGCGGAGTTCGCCGCGGCGATCCGCGACCCGGCCCGGCGCGGCACCAGCCCGGCGCGCGGCTTCTGGGCCCGGCAGGACGCACCGGCCATCCTCTCGACCTGGGCCGAGGTGGTGCCGACCGAGCGCATCCACCTGGTGACCGTGCCGCCCACCGGCTCCTCACCCACGCTGCTGGTCGAGCGGCTCGGCTCGGTGGTGGGGTTCGACCCTGCCAGCCTGACCGAGCCCGCGGCGTGGGCGAACGAGACCGTCGGGCTGGTCGGCACCGAGCTGATCCGTCGGCTGAACCCGATGCTGGCCGGTCTGAACCAGCGCCAGTTCGACCGGGCGATGAAGCTGACCATGGTGCGGGTGATGGCAGAGCGCGCCGAAACGGTGCGGCTCTCGCTGCCGCAGCAGGACCTCGACTGGGCGGTGGCGATGGGCGAGCGGATGACCGGCTCGCTTCGCGAAGCCGGCTACCCGATCGTCGGCGACCTCGCCGACCTCACTCCGCAGCCCGTACCCGGCCGGCAACCCGCCGACGTCAGCGACACCGAGCTGCTCGACACCGCGCTCGTGACCCTCGCCGGCCTGGCCGAGCAGTACGCCAGCACCTGGTGGGCCGAGCGCGGACCCGAGCGGGAGGTCGACAGCCACGGTCTGACCCGGGGCGCGAGCCGGGCGAGGGCGGTCGGGTTCAAGGCGAAGCGCGCGGCAGCTCGCGCCGCCGACCGCGTCCCGCTCGCCGGCCGGGCGCTCGGCGCCTACCTCGGCCGCCGCCGCACCTGACCCCCCAGGACGTCATAGCGAACGAGCGCTCTAGGCCACGTTCACTATGACGTTGCAGTGCTGGCGTCGGTCAGTTGTGGTCGATCAGCCCCTTGGGGAACACCTTGACCGTGCGGTCGCCGTTGTGCTTGGTGTCCAGCTTGATCTTGCGGTACGAGGTGTTGTTGGCGTACTTGGACTCGTAGAGGCTGCCCGGCTTGCCGGCCTGGGGGTTCGCGGTGACCTCGACGAAGTACCTACCGTCCGGCACGTTGTCCACCCGGAACGACTGTCCGGGCTGGTACTGGTAGTAGGTGTCGCCGTGTCCCACCTGAAGCACCTCACGGACCCCGTACGAGGTGTAGTCGCCGCACGCGGTGTGCAGGTCGGTGTTCCAGGGCCGGAAGTCCGCGCCAGGCAGTGTCATGTCGATCGCGTCGGTCGCCGCCAGGCAGAACGCCTGTTTCTTGCTGCGGAACACGTTCTCCGGCTCGCCCTCGACCACCCGCACCAGCCGGTAGCGCGCGAAATCGGTGAAGTGCCAGTGGGCGTGTCCGTCGCGGTCGTCCCACTCCATCGTGCCGACCCTGGCGTGCCCGCTCGGCTCACCGTCTGCGCTGTAGAAGTACTGGTACGCGCGCATCAGGTCCTGGTTGGGGCTGTCCCGGAACCCGTCGACCACGAGGTTCGACGGCCCGGCGTTCCAAACGTTGGCGGCGAACCGGAGCCACTCGCCGCTGCGGGACAGCTCGATGCCCCAGGACGGCAGCGCGCGCAGGTCGGGCAGCGGGGTGCCGGGCGGTGGCGCCGCGCCAGCGCCACGCGGTTCGTGCGACCTGGGCCGCAGCGTCCGATCCTGCGCCCGCCCGTCGGAGCGGCAGCCGCGGCACATCTCGCCTTCGACGACATGGACGGTGACGGTGGCCACCGCGGCCGGCGCCTTGATGCCGATCTCTTGGCGCCAGGGCGCGGCCACGGAGACCTTCGCGGTGTAGGTGCCGAGCTTTAGCCCCTTGACGGCACCACCGCGGACCGGCACGCCCCAGCCCCGGGTCACGCCCTGAAGCTGCCCGACCGTCCACGGGTTGTCGAACCGGCACCCGTACGGCCACACCGACGTGTCGGGCGCGTTCGGACGGGCTCGGACCCCGCGGACGTTCAGGCAGTAGTCCCGGGTTTCGTCGACGACCAGCCGGTGGTCGGCGTCCCGCAACGTGATGTGGACGAAGTCGGTGAGCGGGCCGAAACCGCCGAGCTCATCGGGCAGCGTGTTGACCTGGTCGCCCACCTTGATCACGGACTGCGGCTGCGTGTAGTAGCTGGACCGGGTCGTCAGCACCTGGAAGTCGTCGTTGCCCGCCACCAGAAAGGCGCCGAAGTCGAGGTAGACCCGGTCGCCGGACTTGTGCACGTGCACCTCGTCGGCCGCCACGGTCATCTGGACCGGAGGTCGGTCCGGCGGCTCGGGCGCCGCCTCCGCACCGGGCCAGGAGCTCAGGCTCGCGGTCGCTCCGATCACCGCAACCGCCGTCAGGGTGCTCACCGCTCGCATGGCCTCTCCTCGCCGTTGGACCCGCTGCGGACATTGACGCACGTCGGGGTGTTCGGGTTGCCCTTACCGGTCAGTTCTGTCGCCAAAGCGAGATCAGAAGCCGGCCCGGCCACCGTCGGGCCGCGAGCGCCGCGCCGACTCCGCGCGCACCGCCTTCCCCTTGTCCCGCGCCTCGTCGGCGAGCCGGGACTGGAATGCCGCCACCTGGTCCCGCAGCCCGGGGTCGGTCGCGGCGAGGATCCGCACGGCGAGCAGACCGGCGTTACGGGCCGCCCCCACGGCGACGGTCGCGACCGGGACGCCGGCCGGCATCTGCACGATCGACAGCAGCGAATCCAGCCCGTCGAGGTGCCGCAGCGGCACCGGGACGCCGATCACCGGCAGCGGCGTGACAGCTGCGAGCATCCCTGGCAGGTGTGCGGCGCCGCCGGCGCCGGCGATGAGGACCTGCAGGCCCCGGCCGGCGGCCTGCAGGCCGTAGTCGAGCATCTCCGTCGGCATGCGGTGCGCCGAGACCACGTCCGCCTCGTACGCGACGTCGAACTCGGCCAGTGCCTCCGCAGCGTCCCGCATGGTCGGCCAGTCGGAGTCCGACCCCATCACGATCCCGACCCGTGGGTTCTCGGTCGCGTCGGTCACGGTGCCTCCTCGCCGGCGAGCCAGCCGGCCGTGTGCCGGGCCCGCGCCCGCACCTGCTCGAGATCGTCTCCGTACGCCGTGACGTGCCCGAGCTTGCGGCCAGGTCGGGCGGACTTCCCGTACAGGTGCACGCGCACGTCCGGGTCGCGCGCCAGCACGTGCGGGTAGCCGTCGTACGGTCGGCTGTTCGCGCCGCCGAGCACGTTCACCATCACCGTCCACGGCGCCCGGGCGCGAGCGCTTCCGAGCGGGAGGTCGAGCACCGCCCGCAGGTGGTTGTCGAACTGGCTGGTCACCGCGCCGTCGATGCTCCAGTGCCCGCTGTTGTGCGGGCGCATCGCGAGCTCGTTGACGAGCACCCGTCCATCCGCGGTCTCGAACATCTCGACCGCGAGTATCCCGGTCACGTCCAGCTCGCCCGCGATCCGCAGCGCAGTCTGCTGCGCGCGCGTGGCGAGGCCGGGGTCGAGACCGGGCGCGGGCGCCACGACCTCGTGGCAGATCCCGTCCCGCTGCACCGACTCGACGACCGGGTAGACCGCGGTCTGGCCGGACGGGGAGCGTCCCACCACGGCGGCGAGCTCGCGGACGAACGGCACCAGCTCCTCTGCGAGCACCTGCGCGCCCGCGCCTGCGGCGACGTCGAAGGCGGGCTCCGCATCGGAGGCGGACTCGACCACCCAGACCCCCCTGCCGTCGTACCCGCCGCGGGTGACCTTGAGCACCAGCGGGTAGCCGTCGAGCCGCTTCGCCGCGTCGTCCACGTCAGTCAGCGTGGCCACCACCTCGGACCGCGGGCAGTCCGAGCCGATGTCGGCGAGCCGGGTGCGCATCACGGCCTTGTCCTGCGCGTGGACGAGCGCGTCGGGGCTCGGCCGGCAGACGACCCCTTCGGCGACCAGGGTGCGCAGGTGCTCGGTGGGTACGTGCTCGTGGTCGAACGTGAGCACAGTGGTCTCGGCGGCGAGCTTGCGCAGCGCGGCGAGGTCGTCGGGCGCGCCGACCGCCGCCCCCGCGACGACCTGTGCGGCGGAGGCGTCGTGAGTCTCGGCGAGCAGCCGGAGCGGGACGCCCAGCCCGATCGCCGCCTGCTGCAGCATCCGGGCCAGCTGACCGCCGCCCACGACGCCAATCGATGGCCCACCCGCCGTCACCCGCGGCAGCCTAGCCAGCGTGCGACCCCCGCTCCGCGGCTAGCCTGGGCTGACCATGCGTCTCGCCGACCGCGGACGGCTGCGCGCCCTCGGCCGCGAGCTGGCGACGTTCGGCGTGGTCGGACTCGTCGGCTACACCCTCGACGTGGGGACGTTCAACCTGCTGCGCTACGCGGGCGACCCGGGACTGCTCGAGAACAAGCCGCTGACCGCCAAGGCGATCTCGGTGGTGCTGGCGACGGTGGTGACGTACTTCGGCAACCGCAACTGGACCTGGCGACACCGCGGCGGCGACCCCGAGCCGCGGCAGGTGGCGCTGTTCTTCTGCTTCAACGGGATCGGCATGTGCATCTCGCTGGCCTGCCTCGCGGTGTCGCACTACCTGCTCGGGTACACCAGCGGGCTGGCCGACAACATCTCCGCGAACGGCGTCGGGCTGGTGCTCGGCACGTCGTTCCGTTTCTGGGCGTACCGGACCCACGTGTTCCGCGGCGACTCCGGGTCGACCGGCCAGGTGGTCTGAGCGCAGCGGGCTCAGCCGTGGTCGACACTCCAGTGCCGGCGCAGGGTGATCGGCTCCACCTCGCCGAACCCACGCATCGGCCGCGCCGGCAGCACCCGCGCCTCGTACGCGTCGTCGGGCAGGTCGGCGACCGTAGCCCTGTCGGCAATGACCCGGTTGCGCCGGGCCACCGTGGTGAGCCTGGCGGCCAGGTTCACCGGCGCGCCGTAGACGTCGCCGAGCCGCATCACCACCGGCCCGGTGGCGATCCCGACCCGTACGTCCGGCAGGTCGAGGTCGCTGCCGATGGTCTCGACGACGGCCAGCGCGATCTCGGTCCCGACGGTGGCGTCGTCGGCCACGAACAGCACCGAGTCCCCAAGCGTCTTGACCACCCGTCCGCCGCGGGCGGTGACCAGGTCGCCGCAACGGCTCTCGAAGTCCTCCACCAAGGTGGCGAGCGCGCCATCATCGAGGCCGTTGGACAGCGAGGTGAAGCCGACCAGGTCGGCGAACCCGACCGTCTGCCCCGCGGCGAGCTGCTCGGCGTCGACGGCGCCGTGGCTGTCCAGCCGCGCCAGCGCCGCATCGACGTGGCGGCGCCAGGCGTACACGAGCAGCTGCTCGAAGGCCGCGCCGGACTGCATCGCCGCTGCCTGCTCGTCCCTCGACCTCGCCAAGGTGGACACCTGCCAGTCGGCCAGGCGCGACATGGTGCGGCCGAACGCACGGGTCAGCCGGAGCACGGTGTCGAGGTCCACGACGTCGTCCGTGAGCAGCCTGACAACCAACGACAACGCTCGCATGTCCTCATCGGTGAACGCCGCGTCGTCGCCGGCGTCGGGGAACCCGAGCGCCCGCCACAGCCGGCGGGCGTCCGCCAGCGGAATCCCCGCCGCGTCGGAGACCTCGCGGCTGGTGAAGGTCATCGAGGGCTCGGGGCCCCGGGTCCCATCGGCGGCGATCCGTCGTCGTCTCGACCGTCGGCGCGCCCGAACACCAGCGACGTCAGCAGCCGGTGCACCGACTCGACCTGCGGCACGTCGTGCAGCTGCAGCCCGCTCTGCTCGCTGGCCTCGCTGACCTTCAGGGTCCCGCAGCCGAGCAACCGGTCGACCAGCCCCTTCTCGAACTGCACGTCGTTGATCCGCGACAGTGGGATCGCCCGACCGGTCCGGGTGATGATCCCGGTGGTGAACAGGACCCGGCGGCTGGTGATTGTGTACGAGGTGGTGATCCAGCGCAGGAACGGGATGACCACCCAGATCGAGATGACGACGGCCGCAACCACCCAGATGGCGATGAGCACCCAGTCGGGAACGTCCCGGTCACCGACCAACGCGGTCAGGTAGCCGGCAACACCGGCCACGACGACCAGCAGCAGCGCCGGCAGGAGCAGCGCCTTGACGTGCGTCCGGACCGACAGCACCACGTTCTCGCCCTCGATGAGCAGCTTGTTGGGCACAGTCATGCCGCGATCGTGTCAGATCGGGGCGGCGCGCACATGAACAACCTCGCCCGCACCAAGGGGTCGACGCCCGGTCGAGGTGGCGACGACCAGCCGGCCGGTGCCGTCGACGGAGTCGGCCCGGCCGGTGAGCTCGGTGCCGCCCGGGAGCTCCACCCGCACCCGCCGCCCCAGCGTCGAGCACCGGCGCACGTATGACGCGTGCAACCCGGCCGCAGCATCGCCGTGCTCGCGGACCCACGCCATGTAGACCGCCTCGAGGGTGCGCAGCAGCTCGAGCAGCAGGACGTGCCGGTCGGTGCTCCCGGCGTGCTCGAGCGCCAACGACGTCGCGGTCGGGACCGGCAGCTCGACCCGGGTGTTGGTCACGTTGATGCCGATGCCCAGCACGGCGGCCGGGCCGGCCGGGGTGTCGACCCGCTCCACCAGGACGCCGGCGAGCTTGCGGACGTCGACCAGGACGTCGTTCGGCCACTTCACGGTGGCGTCCAGGTCGGTCGCGCTGCGCACCATCTCGGCGGTCACGACACCGGCGAGCAGCGGCAGCCACGGCCAGCGCGCGGCGGGCACGTCCGGCCGTACGAGTACGGACAGCGTCAGCGCCGAGCGCGCCGGCGCCTCCCAGCCACGGCCCAGCCGGCCACGGCCGGCGCGCTGGTGCTCGGCGACCAGCACCGACGCCTCGGGCGCGCCGTCGGTGGCGGCTACGAGCAGGTCTGCGTTGGTGCTCGCGGTCGTGTCGACGACGTGCAACTGTTTCCACCACGAGTCGGACCCGCCCACGTGCAGCAGCGAACGCAGCCGCGCCTCGTCGAGCGGCGGCCGGTCGAGGTCGCTCCACTGCCCGGCGCCGCTGCCCACGGGACTAGTCTCCCGTGCGTGAGCGAGCCGGCGGCAGCGCAGGGCGACGAGTCGAGCATCGACATCCACACCACCGCCGGCAAGCTGGCCGACCTCGACCAGCGCCTCGACGAGGCGGTTCACGCCGGCTCGGCGCGCGCTGTAGAGAAGCAGCACGCGAAGGGCAAGCTCACCGCCCGGGAGCGGGTGGACCTGCTGCTCGACGACGGCTCGTTCGTCGAGATCGACGAGCTGGCGCGGCACCGCAGCACCGCGTTCGGGCTCGAGCAGCGGCGCCCGTACGGCGACGGCGTCGTCACCGGCTACGGCACGGTCGACGGCCGGCAGGTGTGCGTGTTTGCGCAGGACTTCGCCGTGTTCGGGGGCAGCCTCGGTGAGGTGTACGGCGAGAAGATCTGCAAGGTTATGGACCTCGCCATCAGTACCGGCAGCCCGATCGTCGGCATCAACGAGGGCGCCGGCGCCCGCATCCAGGAGGGCGTGGTCTCGCTCGGGCTCTACGGCGAGATCTTCCGGCGCAACGTGCACGCTTCCGGTGTGGTGCCGCAGATCTCGCTGATCATGGGCGCGTGCGCCGGTGGGCACGTCTACTCCCCCGCGATCACCGACTTCACCGTGATGGTGGACCAGACGTCGCACATGTTCATCACCGGTCCGGACGTGATCAAGACGGTGACCGGGGAGGACGTGACGTTCGAGCAGCTGGGCGGCGCGCGCACGCACAACACCAAGTCCGGCAACGCGCACTACATGGGCGCCGACGAGACCGACGCGATCGACTACGTCAAGGCGCTGCTCAGCTTCCTGCCGAGCAACAACCTCGAGGACCCGCCAGCGTTCGAGGAGCCGGTCGACCTCGAGGTCAGCGACGACGACCGGACGCTCGACACGCTGGTTCCCGACTCCGCGAACCAGCCGTACGACATGCACGTCGCGATCCAGGGCGTGCTCGACGACGGCGACTTCCTCGAGGTGCAGCCGTTGTTCGCGCCCAACATCGTCGTCGGCTTCGGCCGGGTCGAGGGGCACGCGGTCGGTGTGGTCGCCAACCAGCCGTCGCAGCTCGCCGGGACGCTGGACATCGACGCCAGCGAGAAGGCGGCCCGGTTCGTGCGCACGTGCGACGCGTTCAACGTGCCGGTGCTGACGTTCGTCGACGTGCCCGGCTTCCTGCCGGGCACCGACCAGGAATGGGGCGGCATCATCCGCCGCGGCGCCAAGCTGATCTACGCCTATGCCGAGGCGACCGTCCCGCTGGTCACCGTGATCACCCGCAAGGCGTACGGGGGTGCGTACGACGTCATGGGGTCGAAGCACCTCGGCGCGGACATGAACATCGCCTGGCCGACCGCCCAGATCGCGGTGATGGGAGCACAGGGCGCGGTGAACATCCTGTACCGCGGCGAGCTGGCCGGGGCCGACGACCCCGAGGCGCGGCGGGCCGAGCTGATCACCGAGTATGAGGACACCTTGGCCAACCCGTACGTCGCCGCCGAGCGCGGCTACGTCGATGCGGTCGTGCAACCGCACGAGACCCGCGTCGAGGTGGTCCGCTCGCTGCGGATGCTGCGCACCAAGCGCGGCACGCTGCCGCCGAAGAAGCACGGGAACATCCCGCTGTGACCGATGGTTCCGCGGAACCACCGCTGTTGCGGGTGGTCCGCGGCGAGCCGACCGCCGAGGAGCTGGCGGCGCTGGTCGCGGTGGTTGCCGCTCGTCGTTCCGCCGCCGCGGCGGCTGCGGCCCGGCAGGCCGAGCGGGTGGGGCGGCGGTCGCCTTGGGCTGACCCCGCTGCTGCGGTGCGCCGGCCTGTCCGGCACGGCCCCGGCGCCTGGCGCCGCTCCGCCCTCCCCGGCTGAGGACGCGGCCCTCGGGTCACCCGCCCCGTAACGGTGCTCGTTGTCCCTTTGCGGGGCGTCGAACCCCCGGTAGGGGACCACTTGCCCCGCAGAGAGCTGGCGAGTGCATCGTCGGTCCGGACGTCAACGGCTGGGACGGAAACGCGGGCGACGGCATCTCGACCCAAGCGTTCACCACTCGGGCGCCCTGTCCAGTCCGGGTGGGACCGTGAGTTGTGGCGCCAACTGGCGGGGGCTCCCGGCGTGTCGTCGGCGTGTTGGCGCCACAACCTCAGGGGAAACCTCCCAGGCCGGTGGGGAGGACCCAGCCGGCCTCGCGCAGGCGCTCCCGGACCGCGGTCGCGGTCACCCGTTCGCGCAGGGCGGCCACGGTGGCCGCAGGGTCGCCGAGCGGCAGCATCTCGGCCAGCACCGGGTCGCGGGCGAGGGCTTCGTGCACCCGCGCCTGCGTCGTCGCCGCCAACACCACCCCGCCCGGCGCCAGCACCCCGCGCCAAGAGACGTACGCCTGCGCACCGCCCGGCGCGCGGCGTCCGGCGTCCGGCAACCGCTGCCGCGTGTAGTTGCGCTCGGTCGCGTCCACCGCCGCCAGCTGCTCGGCGCTGAACCACGACGCCACCACCCGCACCCGGCTGTCAGCCAGCGCGTATGGGGTGGTGGCGACGTAGCCAGCGACGCTGACGTGTGCCGAGTGCGCGATCCCGACCCCGCTCACCTCGCACGGCACCATGGCGACACGGTCGGCCACACCGGCCGCGTCCAGCTTGGCGTGCAGCCTCGGCGGCGAGCCGTTGCTGCCGACCGCGACGACACAGGTACGCCCGGCGGTCAGTGCCCCGGGCAAGGGCTGGCCGGCGCCGAGCTCGGTCCACGCGCCGTCGGCCTCGAGCACCCCCGCGGCGCCGATCCGCGGCCCCGGGTAGTCCAGCGGCTGCATCCGCCTAGAGTCCCCCGGGTGAGCGACTCCGCGGTGGACCGGCTCGCCGACCGCTACGTCGACGCGTGGGCCGCGCTCGACCCGCTCGGCGCGACCGAGGTGGGGATTGCCGGCCACGATCACAAGCTGACCGACTTCTCCCCCGAGGGGTACGCAGCCCGGCACGAGCTGGTGACCCGGACCCTCGCCGCGCTCGACCAGATGCCGACGGCCAGCCCGCGCGAGCAGGTCGCCAAGGCGGCCATGCAGGAGCGGCTCGGGCTGGAGAACGAGCGCCACCAGGCCGGCCTGGTCGACCGGGACTTGTCGGTGCTCACCAGCGCACTGCACGAGGTGCGCCAGGTGTTCGACCTGATGGACACCGATGGCGAGCAGGCGTGGGCGAACATCGACAGCCGGCTCGCGGCGGTCCCGGCGGCGCTCGACGCATGGCGACAGACGCTGCTCCGCGCGGCGGACAATGGACGGGTGGCCGCGCGGCGCCAGGTCGTCGAGGTGGCGGCGCAGGCGCGCGGCTGGACCGGCGCCCGACCGGGCGGTGGCGGGGAGGACGTCTTCGCCAACCTGGTAGCCGGAGCCGATGCGACCGGGACGCTGCGCGCCAGCCTGGACCAGCATGCGGCTGAGGCGCGAGCCGCGCTGACCACCGCAGCCGAGTTCCTCGAGTCCGAGCTCGCACCTCGCGCCGGCGACCACGATGCGGTCGGGCGGGACACGTACGAGCTGCAGTCGCGCTACTTCCTTGGCGCCGTCATCGACCTCGACGAGACGTACGAGTGGGGGTGGGCAGAGCTGCACCGGATCCACCGGGAGAAGCTCGAGACCGCGGACCGGATCGTCGCCGGCGGCTCGATGGCAGATGCGGTCAAGGCCTTGGACGCCGATCCGGCGCGGTGGATCGAGGGCGGCGCCGCGTTCCGCGACTGGATGCAGCACAAGGCCGACGAGGCAATCTCCGACCTCGCCGGCAGACACTTCGACATCCCCGAGCAGGTGCGCCGGATCGAGTGCCGGCTCGCGCCGACGCACGACGGCGGCATCTACTACACCGGGCCGAGCGAGGACTTCTCCCGGCCAGGACGGATGTGGTGGTCGGTGCCGGACGGGATCGACCGGTTCGCCCCGTGGCGCGAGCTCACCGTCGTCTACCACGAGGGCGTGCCTGGCCATCATCTCCAGGTCGGCCAGACCGCCTACCGCTCCGACCTGCTGAACCGCTGGCAGCGGCGGCTGTGCTGGGTGTCGGGCCACGGCGAGGGCTGGGCGCTGTACGCGGAGCGGCTGATGGACGAGCTCGGCTACCTGGCCGACCCGGCCGACCGCCTAGGCCTCCTCGACAGCCAGTCGTTCCGCGCGGTCCGCGTGGTCGTCGACATCGGCATGCACCTGGGTCTGCCGATCCCGGTCGACAACCCGTTCGGCTTCCACCCGGGCGAGCACTGGACGCCGGAGCTGATGCTCGAGCTGATGCGTGCGCACTGCGAGCTCGACGACGCGACGCTGCGCTTCGAGCGCGACCGCTACCTCGGCTGGCCGGGCCAGGCGCCGTCGTACAAGGTCGGCGAGCGGATCTGGCTGCAGGCGCGCGACGACGCCCGGTCCCGAGCTGGCACGGCGTTCGACCTGCAGGCGTTTCATCGCGCGGCGCTCGACCTCGGCGCGATCGGGCTCGACCCGCTGTGCGAGGCGTTGGCGCGGCTGTGACGCAGCCGCCCGTACGGGTCGTGCTGGCCTCCGCATCGCCGGCTCGGCTGGCGACCCTTCGGGCCGCGGGGATCGAGTCCGAGGTGGTGGCGCCGGACGTGGACGAGCGCGCGGTCGAGGCACCGACCCCGGCAGGGCTGGCCGAGGTGCTCGCCGACCGCAAGTGCGCCGAGGTAGCGGGCCGGGTGGGCGGCGAGGGGCGCACCCTCGTCGTCGGCGGCGACTCGGTGCTCGAGCTGGACGGGCAGCCGTACGGCAAGCCGCTGGACGCACCGGAGGCGGTCCGCCGCTGGCACTCGATGCGCGGTCGTGAAGGGGTGCTGCACAGTGGCCTTTCGGTCCGGCTCACTGGCGGCGGGGGCGTGACCTCGTCGCGCAGCGCGGTGTCGTCCGCGGTCGTGCGTTTCGCCGACCTCGACGACGACGAGGTCGAGGCGTACGTCGCGACTGGGGAGCCGCTCGGCGTCGCCGGGGCGTTCACGATCGACGGGCTGGGCGGAGCGTACGTGCGAGGCATCGACGGCGACCCGCACACCGTGGTCGGGCTCAGCCTGCCGTTGCTCCGCGACCTGGTCGGCGACCTCGGGATCCGGTGGCACGAGCTGTGGAGGTCGACATGAGCGAGGCGCAGGAGTGGGGAGTCGGGTCGACCGTCGACCGGCTCCGGCGCGTCTTCGTGCGCGCACCCGTGACCGAGGGGGACTTCGAGGCGGCGGCCTGGCGCACGCCCGACCCGGCGGCGCTGCGCTCCGAGCACGACGGCTTCATCGCGTTGCTCGAGTCGCTCGGGTGCGACGTCGAGGTTGGCTCTGCCGCGCCACCGCAGGTCGACGCGGTGTACACGCACGACCCGGTGATCATGACCCCGTACGGCGCGATCCTGCTCCAGATGGCCAAGCCGGTCCGCCGGCCGGAACCTGCGCTGACCCGCGTCGACCTGGAGCGGCTCGGTGTTCCGGTGCTCGGCGAGCTGACTGGCAAGGCCACCGCAGACGGCGGGGACAAGGTGTGGTTCGACCCGCAGACGCTCGCGGTCGGGCACGGCTACCGAACCAACGCGGCCGGCATCGCCCAGATCCGCGCGCTGCTGGCGCCGCACGGCGTGGATGTCGTTGCGTACGACATGCCGCACTTTCGCGGTCCGGGCGAGGTGCTGCACCTGATGTCGGTCATCTCACCACTCGCGGACGACCTCGCGGCCGTCTACGAGCCGCTGGCACCGGTACGGCTGCTCGAGTACCTCGACCAGCGCGGGGTCGAGCGCGTCCCGGTCGACGACAACGAGTTCCACAGCCAGGGCGCGAACATCCTCGCGGTCCGGCCCCGGGTGCTCGTCATGCCCGAGGGCAACCCGAAGGTGGCCGACCGGCTGCGGGCGGCCGGCTGCGAGGTGCACGAGTTCCCGGCGGCCGACCTGTGCGTCAAGGGCGACGGCGGCCCGACCTGTCTCACCCAACCCCTCTGGCGGGCTGACTGACCCCTCTGCTGAGAGTGACGTTCCTGCGCCGCCACGCGGGAGGAATCGGACACCAGCGTCACTCTCAACGCTCTGCTACGGCGGCGGCGAACCGGCCCAGGACCAGCACCCAGCCGTCCGGATAGCTTTCCGCTCGCTCGGCGGCGTCGGCACCGAGCCGCTCCCAGCCCCGGTGCTCCAGGTCCACCCGAGTCCCTGACCCGGCCGGGCTGAACCGCACCTCGACCTCGGTCGGCGGGTCGTCGCGGTGACTTGGCTTCCAGGCGAGCACCAGCCGGGTCGGCGGTTCCCAAGCAAGCACGGTTGCCCAGGTGTCTTCGGTGCCGTCCGCGGCAACCTCGTACACCCGGCCACCGGTGCGCTCCTCGAACACCACCGACCTCACGGCATGCTCCTCCTCGGCAGCAAGTGAGTGGGTCTTTGTCGGCCACCACGACCCGATGCCGGCCGTGAACAGCCGGAAGGCACGGGCAGGGTCTGCGTTCACGGTGACGTCGCGTTGGATCGTCTCGACGGTGTCCATGTTCGTCATGTCCTTTCCTCGGTCTCCACGAACTGCTTGAAGTGCTGCAGCCGGTGCTCCCAGGCGGCGCCGATTGCCGCCATCCACGCCTCGGCCTGGGCGAACGGCGCGGTACGGAGGGCGTAGCGGGCCTCCCTCCCGCTGCGCCGGGCAGTCACAAGCCCGGCGGTCTCGAGCGCGGCGAGGTGCTTGGCGACCGCCTGGCGCGAGACCGGCAGCCGGCCGGCCAGCTCGGTGCCGGTCAGCGGCCCGTCGACGGCCAGCTTGTCGACCACCCGACGTCTGGTCGGGTCGGCGAGCGCGACGAACACTGCACCTGCGCGACCGTCCCGGCTCTCCATGACCACTCCTCACCCCAGCGCGTCCGTCAGGGTGGGCGCGGTCACTCGACCGGGAGGCCGAGACCGCGGGCGATCACGAGACGCTGGATCTCGCTGGTGCCCTCGCCGATCTCGAGCACCTTGGCGTCGCGGTAGAACCGCGCGACCGGGTACTCCTCCATGAACCCGTAACCGCCGAACACCTGGGTGGCGACGCGGGTCGCCGTGACCGCCGACTCGGTCGCGTACAGCTTGGCCACCGCCGCCGCCTGCTTGAACTCGGCGGCCGGCGCGCCGTCGTCCTTGAGCGACGCTGCCTTGTACGTGAGCAACCGGGCGCCTTCGGCCATCACCTGCAGGTCGGCGATCTGGAACGCCACCCCCTGCTTGCTGCCGATCGGCACCGCGAACGTGGTGCGCTCGTTCGCGTACGCGGTGCTCATCTCCAGGCAGGCCTGGATGCAACCGACCGCCAGCGCGGCGATCGCGACCCGCCCGTCGTCCAACGTGGCAAGGAACTGCGCGAACCCGCGGCCGCGCTCGCCGAGCAGGTGGTCCTCCGGCACCCGCGCGTCGGTGAACGTCAGCGGGTGGGTGTCGCTCGCGTGCCAGCCCAGCTTGTCGTACGCCGGCTCGACGACCAGCCCGTCGGTGTCCGACGGCACGACGATGGTCGAGATCTCGGGCCGTCCGTCGGCGCGGTCACCGGTGCGCGCCGCGACGTTGACCAGCGACGTCAGGTCGCTGCCGGCGTTGGTGATGAACTGCTTGGCACCGTTGAGCACCCACTGCCCGTCCCGGAGCTCGGCCCGGGTGCGCACCCCCCCGGCGTCGGAACCGGAGCCGGGCTCGGTGAGCCCGAACGCCGCAAGCGCCCGGCCGGCGACGAGGTCCGGGAGAAAACGCTGTTTCTGCTCGTCCGTGCCGAACTCGAGCAGCGGGTTGATGCCGAGCCCCACCGCGGCCTCGAGCGTGATGCCGAGCGACTGGTCCACCCGGCCGACCTCCTCGATCGCGACGCAAAGGCTGGTGAAGTCACCGTCGGCGCCGCCGTACTCCTCCGGCGCGGTCAGCCCGAACAGGCCGAGCTCGCCCATCGCGCGCACGACGTCGACCGGGAAGTGGTGCTTGCGGTCCCACTCCGCGGCGTGCGGGGCGATCCGGTCGGCGGCGAACTCGCGCACGACCTGCCGGAACTCCTCGTGCTCGCGGGACAGCTGGAACGACGACATGAGACCTCCGGACACGCTGGTTACCTTCTTTACGTTTACGTCAACGTAAGGCATGATCCCGGCCGTGGGCAACCAGTGGTCGATCGGTGAGCTCGCGACCGAGTACGGCGTCACGCTGCGCACGATCCGGTTCTACGAGGACAAGGGGCTGATCACCCCGCGCCGGGTGGGGACCCGCCGGGTCTACTCCGACCGCGACCGGGTCCGGCTGGCGCTGGTGCTGCGCGGCCGACGGCTTGGCTTCGCCCTGGACGAGATTGCCACCATCGTCGACATGTACGACGCGGAACCTGGTGAGGCGGGTCAGCTCACCTACCTGCTCGACCAGATCGACGGGCGCCGCGACGAGCTCGCACAGCGCCGCCGCGACATCGACGAGACGCTCGCGGAGCTGGACGCCGTGGCTCAGCGGTGCCGAGACGACCTGGCGCGGCTCCCCGATCCCGCCTGAAGATGTCGTCATGACGGACTCGCGCTCGGACAACCGGCCGCGCGGTCGCCGGGTGACGATGGCCGAAGCCGAGCAGTCAGTGACGCCGCTCGAGCTGTTCTTCGACCTGGTCTTCGTCTACGCCATCACCCA
>Ga0136619_10000162_pt1 | contig 23593 bp, 23 predicted proteins | sample AntDrymUQ3532106_2_FD_104807 | JGI IMG/M metagenome (GOLD analysis project Ga0136619, IMG submission 104807) | Polar desert sand microbial communities from Dry Valleys, Antarctica - metaG UQ353 (21.06) | ecosystem: Environmental > Terrestrial > Soil > Desert | place: Antarctica: Dry Valley...
CCCTGCATCCGGGCTGGGCCGCGCAAGTCGCGGTGCTGTCGGAGCGGGCGGGAGGATATTCGCCGTCGCTCGACGTCGTCCTGCTCGTCGCTGCGCTGGCGGTCGTGTCACGGCTGCCTGATGTACCCGGCACCATCCCAGCACCGGCGGACTCGCCTGCGGTCGCCGGTCTCACCTCCGCGCGGCTCGACGAACGGATGCTCGCCCGCGTGCGAGCGCTGCTGGTCAAGGCGGAGTCGACCGACTTTCCCGAGGAGGCTGAGGCGCTCACCGCCAAGGCGCAAGCTCTGATTGCCCGCCACGCGATCGACGAGGCGCTGCTGGAGTCGAAGCATGACAACGCAGCCCCGACGATGCGCCGCGTCCTGCTCGACGACCCTTACGCCGACGCGAAAGCGTCCCTGGTGACGGCGGTCGCCGCGGCGAACCGCTGCCGCGTCGTGCAGAGTCCCGCCTTCGGCTGGTGCACGGTGTTCGGCTTCGACGGCGACCTGAACGCCGTCGAGCTGCTCGTCGCGTCGCTGCTGACCCAAGCGACCAGGAGCATGGCTCGGCATGGCCCCCGCCGCGATCCCGGTGGCCGCTCAACGACGCGTTCGTTCCGCCGTTCCTTCCTGCTCGGGTTCTCACAGCGGATCGGGCAGCGTCTCGGCGAGGCGACCGCCACGCAGGTAATCGCGGCTCAGGCCGAGCAGGACCGGCTCCTGCCCGTCCTGGCCAGCCGCGACGAGCGCGTCCGCGCTGCCGAGCAAGCCATGTTCCCGCAGGCGGTCAAGCGCTCCACGTCAGTGAGCAACGCCGGCGGCTGGACAGCCGGGCAGGCGGCCGCCGACCTGGCTGAACTCGGCGTTGGCGACCGTTTGCTCGACTCGCCCTGACGGCAACCGACCGGCAACGCCTTCACCATTCGCAGGCCATCACAGCCGCCATCGCCGAACAAAACTCCTCCCATCGGCGGTCGTCAATGGCACCCATCTGGCGCAGCAACCGATCGACGCCGACAAGCTGCACGTTGTCGAGATTCGCCACCGAATCGACGGTGACTCCCTCGCTTTCCCCGACCCGCACCTCCGTTGCGATGCCACGCACCGTCGTCGTGATCGGTGCGACGACGACCCGCGACAGGCGTCCCGCGACGCGGGCACGCGTGAGCACCACCACGGGTCGGATCTTGTCCAGGTCGGCCCACCACACCTGGCCGTGTCCGAGTCCTGTCACCGCTGTCGCTGGGCGCGGCGCTGCTGCGCGAGCTGCACGACGGCGTCCGGGATGTTGCCGTCATATGGCAGCGGCGTGGCCGGCGATTCCCACGACAACTGTGGGTCCTCGTCATAGGGATGGCGCTCTAGCGCTGCGATCTCCCGCTCGTGTTCGAGTTGACCGAGAAGGGCGGCCAACGCGCGGTCGAGGAGCTGGCTGTCGCTCAACCCTGACATCTCCCGGGTGCGCGCCAACCGCCAGGCGTCCACGGTGGTAGAGATCCGCACACGTTTCATGCCACTGACCATAGCATAAGCGATGGGCGCATCCGGGCCGGATAGTGGGTCAGTTTGAATGAGCGGCGCAGCGATCTCGCACGAGCTGCTCGGCGTCGTCAACTGCCCGGAACCAAGACCGGGTGTGGGCGCCCCGGCCTTGCTCCATCGTCGCAGCGGGGTCGACCCCCGCTTCATTCACTATGTGGCTGCACGAACCGCAAGACGCTGTCCACAACCGCATCCAGGGACGCAGTGGTGTCCACGGTCAGGCCGGCTGACCGGCGTAACAGTGGCTCGACCGTCTCCCGATAGCGCAGCACACGAGCAAGTTCATCCGGGTTCTTGCCGTAGGAGTTACCTGTCCTGGTGCGGAGTCGCTCTTCGATGACCCACACAGGCGCGGTCAAGAGCACGACGTAGTCGAAGTCAAACAGCACCTGCTCGTCTGAGCACCCAGCGAAGAACAACAGCCCGGAGTCGTGGCTGGACAGCAGTTCTGTAACGCGGTCCGTTCGCCATCCCCAGTCGCCGTGCGGTCGAGGCTCGGAGAATCCGTCGTCATCAGCGTCGTATGCGCGATACCCGCGCCGGGCAAGTTCCCGAACGAGGGTCGCGGGACAACTCAGCGGGGTCAGGCGGCCTCTCCCGTGTCCGGCTCCAGGTCCAGCTGGTAGCTGGACGCTCGGATCGACACGTGGAAGAAGCGAAAGAAGCCCTCTTGGCCAAGCAGGTGAAAGCCGAACGGCCATGGGTCACAGAACGACACCGGTGCCCGCCAGGCCAGGCCCTCGATGGCAAGGTCCACAGGAATCGACCGCGCGTGGGTGATCACGCCACCGATGGCGAGATCGACCGGTTCCGCAGCCTGTAAGTCAAGGCCAAGCGCCTCCGCGACCCAAGACCCGAAGCGGTTCTCCAGGGACCCGGTGTCAAGCAGGCCAGCGACGAGGAGATTCTGACCCTCCACACGAACGGGGGCGACCGGTCGGAGATAGTCCGTCGGTAGGCCCGGAAGCTCCTTGAAACCCAACCTCATCGGAGGCGCAGTGCGTCCGACTCAGCCTCATCGAGGGGCACACGGAATACGACGGCGTCGTGCTGCTCATGCTCATTCAGCCATCGCACGACACGTTGCGGGGAGTTCGCTGCCACGAGGACGTCTAGCCCACGCTGCGCCACCCACTGACCGCGAAATGGCCGCAGCGACTCGGCTTCGCGGCCTTCTTGAGGCAAGTCTGGTCGCAACGGCGCCTGCGCTGCCGTGGTCGTTCCGACTCGACCCACGACAAAGCCGGCTCGTTGCAGGATCCGCCGTGCTTGATGCGTGGTGAAGTCCGCCCTGTCCAACCCGGTGACCAGGGCCAGCACCTGCTTGGGAGGAAACCGTCGACCGCTGATCACGACGTAGTGGTCACGTAGCGGTTCCGGGAGCGCGTCGTCAACGGCGTTCTCGAACGTCTCGCGTTCGAGTTCAAACGTCTGCCCCGCGACGGTCCGCATGGCTGCCATCAGCTTCTCCGAGCTGTACTCTCCGTTTCGTCTCTAGGCTATTGCGATGGTCCGTCGAGGTCAAGCCCAGTCGCCCTCGCACCGTGGACCTCGCGGGCTGAGCAGAGTGACGCGCCGGTGTGGCATGGTGCCGCGACGACTCGGACACCCTGTTCGGCATGGAGGGCGCACACCGATGACGCAACGTCGCCGCCCGCGCTGGTCGGAGCTGCGCCCACTGCTGCGCACGCAGCCGTTGGTGCTCAACCCACGCGAACGGCGCCTGGCGCGAGCCCGGACCATCACCGACCTGCGGTCCATCGCGCTGCGGCGCACGCCCAGGGCGGTGTTCGACTACGTCGACGGCGCCGCCGAGGAGGAGGACAGCCTGCGCAGGTCCAGGGCGGCGTTCCGGCAGCTGGAGCTGCTGCCGAGTGTGCTGCGCGACGTCAGCGCGGTGGACCCATCGACCATGATCCTCGGTCAGCGCGCCGAGCTGCCGCTGGTCTTCGCCCCGACGGGTTTCACCCGGATGATGAACCACGAGGGTGAGCCGGCGGTCGTGGCGGCCGCCGAGCGGGCCGGCATTCCCTACGCGCTGTCCACGTTGGGAACCACGTCAGTCGAGGACTTGGCTGCCGCCGCCCCGAAGGCCCGCAAGTGGTTCCAGCTGTATCTGGTGCGTGACCGGGAGGCCAGCCGGGACTTGGTCGACCGGGCCGCGGCCGCTGGTTACGAGGCGCTGGTGCTGACCGTCGACACGCCCGTGGCCGGCGCGCGGCTGCGCGACGTGCGCAACGGCCTGACGATCCCGCCGGCTCTGACACTTAAGACGGTCGCCGACGCCGCGTCGCATCCCGCGTGGTGGATCAACCTGCTGACCACCGAGCCGCTGAACTTCGCTTCGCTCAGCTCCTGGGACGGCACCGTCGCCGAGCTGGTGAACCACATGTTCGACCCGGCTCTGACTCTCGACGACCTGGCCTGGTTGCGCGAGACCTGGACCGGCCCGCTGATCGTCAAGGGGGTCATCACCGACGCCGACGCCCGCGCCGTCGTGGAGGCGGGGGCCGATGGGCTGGTCGTGTCCAACCACGGCGGCCGCCAGCTCGACCGTGCACCGACGCCGCTGGAGCAGCTGCCGTCCATCGTCGACGAGGTCGGCGACCGCGCAGAGGTGTACCTCGACGGCGGCATCCTCAGCGGCGCGGACGTGGTGGCCGCTGTTGCCCTCGGCGCCCGCGCCTGCCTTGTGGGTCGCGCCTACCTGTACGGGCTGATGGCGGGCGGACAGCAGGGCGTGCAGCGCGCCGCCGAGATCCTGCGTGCCGAGATCACCCGCACGATGCAGCTGCTCGGCGTCAACAGCGTGGCGGAGCTGCATCGGGAAAGCGTCCGCCTCCGTCGCTGACCGCCGGGTCCGGCTCGTGGAAGGCTTCGCCCAGGTAGGCCTCGACCACCCGCTCGTTGGCCAGCAGTTCGGAGGCCGGACCTTCGAGGATGACCTCGCCGGTCTCCATCACGTAGCCGTGGTCGGCAGCCTGCAGCGCACGGTGCGCGTTCTGCTCGACGAGCAATACCGTGGTGCCCTCAGCGCGGATGCGTTCGATGACACCGAACACCTCGTCGACGAGCATCGGCGCCAAACCCATCGAGGGCTCGTCCATCAGCAGGATCCTCGGGCGTGCCAGCAGCGCCCGGCCGATGGCCAGCATCTGCTGCTCACCCCCCGACAGGGTGCCGGCGGGCAGGCGCCGGCGATCGGCGAGCACCGGGAAGCGCCCGAAGACGTCGGCGAGGCCTTCGGCCAGGTGCCGTCCCTGGTGCCAGGCGCCCAGTTGCAGGTTCTCCTCGATCGTGAGCGTCGCCAGGATTTCGCGGCCCTCCGGGACCTGCACGACGCCAGCCTCCACCAGGCGATGGCTGCGCCAGCGTGTCACGTCTTCGCCGTCCACGAGCACCTGTCCCCGCTTGGCGCGGACCAGGCCGCAGATCGCGGCCAGGGTCGAGCTCTTGCCCGCACCGTTCGCGCCGATCAGCGTGACCAGCGAGCCGCTCGGCACCGTCAGCGACACGCCGCGGACGGCCTGGATCTGACCGTAGGAGACGTGCACGTCCCGGACCTCCAGCACCGCGCCGGCGCGCTCGGCGGTCACGGTCCGGCTTCCGGGACCGACGAGGGCTGATCCGCGGACGTGCCGAGATAGGCGCGGATGACCTCGGAATCGCGGGCCACCTCACCGGGCGGACCGTCGGCGATGAGTCTGCCGAAGTCCAAGACCAGCACCCGGCTGCAGGTGCGCATTACCAGCCGCACGTTGTGCTCGATGAGGAGGATCGTCACGCCTCGCGCGGCGATCGACCGAATGAGGTCGGCCAGACTCTGCGCCTCGACGTGGTTCATACCCGCGGCCGGCTCGTCGAGCAGCAGCAACGCCGGCTCGCCGCACAGCGCCCTTGCGATCTCCAGCCGCCGCTGGTCGCCGTAGGAGAAGCGCTCGGCCGGCTCGTCTGCCCGGTCGAGCAGACCCACCATGGCCAGGCAGCGGTCGGCACGCGCGAGGTCGGAAGCCTCGTCACGGCGGGCGCCGGGCACGAACACCAGCCGGCGCAGGAACGTATCGCGGGCCACACGGTGCCCGCCGACCGCCACGTTCTCCCTGGCCGACAGGTGGGCGAACAGCTTGGTCTGCTGGAACGTGCGGGCCACGCCGAGGCTGGTGACCCGATTGGCCGGGGTCCGCCGCAGCCGCGTGCCGCGCACCTCGACAACGCCGGTGCTCGCCTGGGTCAAGCCGGTCACGATATTGATCAACGTGGTCTTGCCGGCACCGTTGGGCCCTATCAGCCCCACCACCTCGCCCCGCTCGACACAGAAGCCGACGTTCGCCAGCGCCGCAAGACCGCCGTAGGACTTGCCGACGTCTTCGAGCCGGACCAGCGGCCCGTTGCCGGAGGGACCGGCCGGTGACGCAGCCTCGACACTCGGGGCCGCCTTCTCGGCAGCGCCGAACCGCCGGCGCCGGCTGACGCCAAGCGGCCGCCCCAGCCCCACAAGACCGCCAGGGACGAACAGCACGACGGCCAGCAGGATCAACCCGTTATAGAAGGGCCGCAGCCAGCCGGCCTCGACGCCCAGCTGGCGTTGCAGTTCCGGCAGGAACGTGAGGAAGCCGCCGCCGAGGACGGGCCCCAGCCAGTGACCGGTCCCACCCACGACGGCGTACAACAGCGCCTCGACGGCACGCTCGAAGCCGAACTGCCCAGGGGCGATGAATCGCGTGAAGTGGCTGAACAGCACCCCCGACAGTCCGGCCATCGCACCGGACACGGTGAAGGCGAACAGCTTGTAGCGCACGACGTCGATGCCCATCGCCCTGGCGGCGACCTCGTCCTCACGCAGCGCGGCGAGCCCGCGGCCGAGCTTGCTTGGCCGCAGTCGCCAGAAGAAGCAGGCGCACAGGGCCAGGGCGAGGTAGGCCTGCCACAGCGTCACGACCTTCGGGATCGGTCGCAGCCCAATGGCGCCCCCCGTGATGTCGAGGTTGAGCGCGACGATGCGAACCATCTCACCGAAGCCGATCGTGGCAATGGCTAGGAACACCCCCCGCAGCCGCAGCACCGGCAGGCCCAGCAGCAGCGCCACGACGGCACCGACGGACACCCCGACGACAACCACGAGCGGGAACGGCAGGCCGAGGTTGATCGTGAGCAGGGCCGACGTGTAGGCCGCGATCGACGCGAACGCCGCCTGCGCCAACGACAGCTGGCCCGCGATGAGCACCGCGTACATGGAGAACGCCAGCACGCCGTTGATCGCCATAAAGACCAGGACGGCGTTGTAGGTCCGAACGAAGTCGGCCATCAGACTTCCCGCACCCGCTTGCGGCCGAGCAGGCCGTGGGGTCGCAGCAGAAGAATCGCGAACAGCAGGCCAAACGCCACGACGTCACGCCAGCCCGAGCCGATTCGAGCCACGGAGAAGACCTCGGCGAGACCGAGCAACAGGCCGCCAAGCATCGCGCCGGGCAGGCTGCCCATCCCGCCGACGATGATGACGGCCAGGCCCTTCAGCTCGATCGCCAGTCCCATCTCGACGCGGATCGAGTTGAACGCCAGCGCGAACAGGATTCCGGCGGTCGACCCCAGCGCCGATGACAGCATGAAGGTGATCAGCGTCACCCGCTCGACGTTGATGCCCAGTACCCGGGCTGCCCGAGGGTTCTCGGCCACGGCCCGCATGGCGCGACCGAGTCGGGTGGATGCCACCAGCCAGTTCAGTCCCAGCATCATCGTCACGGCGACGGCGAGGATCACCAGCTGCAGCACCGAGACCGTGGCGCCGGCGAACGACACCCGCGCGCTGGGGAACGAGCCTGGGGGGAATCGCAACGTCTGCGGTCCGAAGATCCCCAACGCCACCGCGACCATCACGATGGCCAACGCGATTGACGAGATCAGGCCCGCGAAGTGCGCGTCGGGCCGCCCGCGCAGTGGCGCGAACGCGATGCGCTCGATGAGCAGCCCCAGGATCGCCCCGGCCGCGACGGCGCCGATCACGGCGGCCCACAGCGGCCAGCCGAACTCGACCGCCAGCAGCCAGCCGATGAACGCGCCAAGCATGAATACCGCCTGGTGCGCGAGGTTGAGCAGATCGAGCACACCGAAGACGAGGGTGTAGCCCATGGCGAACAGCGCGTAGATCGACCCGAGGAAGATCCCGTTCACCAGCTGCTGCACGGTGACCTCCGGGCGGGGGTATGGAACCGTCCGGGACGCTACTCCAGGATTGCGAAGCTGCCGTCCTCGACGATCTGGACGACGGCGGGGTGGTCGGCGTCGCGGCTCTCGGTGAACGAGAACTCGCCGAGCACCGTCTCGACGCCGGTGATCCCGCCCAGGGCGTCGCGGATCGCGTCGGGCTCGGCGCTGCAGGCCGACTCGACGGCCATGGCGATGAGGTTCATCCCAGCGTAGGCCTGGGCCGCGAACTGGTCGGGCGCACCGTCGGCGGCCTCTTCGTAGGCGGTGATGAAGTCGGCGGTCGCCGGGTCGTCGGACGCTGAGTTCCACGCGGCGCCGACGACGACGCCCTCGGCGGCTTCGCCGGCCTGCTCGATGATCGCCGGCGAGTTGAAGCCGTTGCCGCCGATGATCGGAACATCGATGCCGAGCTCAGCGGCCTGCTGCAGGATCAGCGCGGCCTCTTCGGCCAGGGCCGAGACCACCAGGGCGTCGGGGTCGGCGTCGCGGGCCGCCGTCAGCTGCGGCGCGAAGTCCGTGTTGCCCTTGGCGAAGGTCTGGGTCGTGGCGACGTCGACGCCCTGTTCCTCCAGGGCCGCGACGAAGGTGTCGTGACCGGAGACCGTGAACGAGTCGTCGTCGCCGTACAGCGTCGCGACCTTCTGCAGATCGAAGGCCCCCACGGCGGCTTCGATGGTCTGGGGGATGACCTGCCCCTCGGTCAGCGAGTTGCGCCAGATATAGTCGCCGATCTCGGTGATGCCCTCGGCGGTGTTGGACACGCCGAGCACCGGCACACCGGCGTCCTGGGCGACCGGGTCGGTCGAGAAGGCGGTGTTAGACAGCGTTGGGCCCATGATGATCGAGACCTGATCCTGGTTGATCAGCTTCTCGAAGGCGGGGATGCCCTGCGCCGGGTCGGAGGCGTCGTCCTCGACGATGAGTTCGTAGGTGACGCCACCCTCGGCGTTCTGCTCCTCGGCGGCGAGCTCGGCACCGTTGAGCTGGGTCGAGCCGTACACCGCCGCCGGCCCGGTCTGGCTGAACACCACACCGACCTTCACCGGCTCGTCGAGGGTGCAGTCGCCAGCGGCCTGGGATGGGGTGTCGGTCGCCCCCGCGGCCGCGTCGCTGCCCTCGGCGCCTGGGGAAGTACCGCCGTCACCGCCACAGGCGGCGAGCAGCAGCGCCCCCACGCTCAGTATGGCGATCCAGCGCAGCCCGTCCATGGCCTCTCCTCGCGTTGGGAGACAAAGGCTACAACCCCATCTTCCGTGTTAACGAGACAGGTGCCGCCCCGCCGCCGCTGGCCGCCGGTGCAGGGGTCAGACGCTCCGCCGCACCAGCAGCGCCAGCAGGGCGATCAGCCCTGCGGCCGCGCCCACCCCCGACGCCGACATCCACGGCCCACCGGCAAGGGGCGCACCCACCACTAGCAGCAAGACCCCGGAGACCAGTCCGGCCCCGACTACCACGACCAGTACCCGTAGCGCCTGGTAGCGTCGCCCCGCCGGGCTGAACGCAACCTGACCGGGCGCAGCCAGGCTCGCGAAGGCCAACTCCGCGAACAGCAGCAGACCCACCGCCACCAGCGGCGCCCCAGGATCGACGCCCTCCCGGTTCAGTAACGAGATCCCGTACTGCCCAACCAAGACCAGCAGCGCCACGGTTATCGCCTGCGGCCAGCCGACCACGATCCCGAGCGCCGCCGAGAACAGGCCGAGACCACCGAGGACCGCCAACAGGCCGCCCAGCCGGCCGGCGCTCGGCAGTGGGTAGGCCACCAGCCCGCCGGCGACCAGCAGCGCCGCCACCGCGGTCAAGCGGATGCGCGTCGCGTCGTTCGTCGGAAGGCCTCCATCCTCGTCAGCGCGGTCTCGAACGGTTCGTGCGGACGCCAGGGAGCCACCGCCACCCCACGGCGCAAGAAGCGGCGGCGGACGTTGTCCCGCTCCAGCGCCCACAGCCGGCGGGCAAGGCGATCGGCCTCGTCAGCGGCGGAGGGAAGGAAGGCATCGGGGTCGAGCTCGACCAACGCCATGTCCACGGACCGCCCCGCGAGGTCGGCGAACGCGGCCACGACCCGGGCGTCCAGCAGCGGGCTGAGCCCGATCACCAGCGCCTGCGGCGGCAGGGCCCGCACGGGAACCCCGGCCGCGCCGGCCCACACCGCGGTGGGCAGGATCCGGCTGCTCAGCAGCGCGTCGATGAGCCGGTAGCGCTGCACCGCGCCCATCCCCGGACGCAGCCAGGTGACCGTTCCGCCAAGACCGACGATGCCAACGCGGTCACGTCGCGCAAGGTGCCCGGACAACAGCACCGTGGCGGCGCGCACCGCCAAGTCCAGCGTGCCCGCCTCGCCGGCACGCGCCTCGGCGAGGGTGTCGAGGACGAGCACGACGTCCCCGCTGCGCTCGGGATGGCGCTCGGCGACCCACAGCTCCTGGCGCCGGGCCGTCGCCCGCCAGCTGATCGCCCTGGCGTCGTCGCCGGGGATGTACGGGCGCAGCTCGGCCAGCTCCACGCCGGTGGCTCGGTGCCGGGAACGGACGGCGCCCAGCTGCAGCTGGGTCTCCAGGGGCGCGAGCAGGCGGCGCAGGACCGGGGCCTGCGGGTACACCTTCAGTGTCGTCGTCGGCCGGGTCGCCGCCGTCGCGCTGAACATTCCGTACGGGTCGACCACCCGCAGCCGCACCGCGCCGAGGCGGTACGCCCCCCACCGCTCACAGCGCACCGCGACCCGCAGCGAGCGGGCCACGCCGGCCTCCAGCCGCACGATCACCGCATCGTCGATCGCCGTCAAACCGTTGGGTAGCACGATGGCCACCTCCACGCGGGCGGCGCGCCCGATCGCGGTCAAGGTCACCAACAGCTCGAGGTCCTGCCCTTCGACGCCGCGTTGGCGGTCGACGGCCACGCCGACGGCGACATCGAGCCGGCGTCCGGTGATCAGGCCCAGCCCCACCAGCAGCGCTGGGGACGCCGCCAAGGCCACCAGTTCGGGACGCGCCAGCGCGAGCCCGCCAACGACCGCCACGACGGCGAGGGCCACGTAGGCCCCGAGCCGGTAGGTGGGACGGCGCGTCATGAGGTGAGACCGACCGCTGCGCTACTTGAGGTCATGATCGCGATCTACCGGCTTGGAACCGACTGTGGCGTTGGCACGAGGTCCAGGCACTGGCGGACCACGTCCTCGGCGCTGACGCCGCTCACCCACAGCTCCGGATGCAGGACCAGGCGGTGGGCCAGTGCCGGCACCGCGACCGCCTTGACGTCGTCGGGCGTCACGAAGTCGCGGCCGTCGAGCAGCGCTCGCGCCCGCGACAGCTTCACCAGCGCCAGCGACCCGCGGGGACTGGCACCGACCAGCACCGAGGGTCTCGCCCTGGTCGCCGCCGCCAGATCGACGATGTAGTAACCAACATCGGGCTCGACGTGCACGGCCTCGACGGCTCGCTGCATCGCCAGCACCGCTGCGCCGTCGGCGACGACGTCCAGACGCACCTCGTCGGCACCCCGGTCCAGCCGTCGCGACAGGACCTCCCACTCGTCGTCGCGGCTGGGATAGCCCACGCTCATGCGCACCAGGAAGCGGTCGAGTTGCGCCTCAGGAAGGGGATAGGTGCCCTCGAACTCGATGGGGTTCTGTGTTGCCAGTACGAAGAACGGGCCCTCGAGCGGCCGTGTCACCCCGTCGTTGGTGACCTGCCGTTCCTGCATGGCCTCCAGTAGCGCGGCCTGGGTCTTGGCCGGTGCCCGGTTGACCTCGTCGGCAAGCAGCACGTTGGTGAAGACCGGCCCGGGATGAAATTCCAGCCGGGCGCTGCGCTGGTCGTACACCGCGGAGCCGGTGACGTCCATCGGGGTGAGGTCGGGGGTGAACTGGATGCGCGAGAACCGCATGCTGGTGACCTGCGCGAAGGCGCGGCCGATCAGGGTCTTGGCCAGCCCAGGTTTGTCCTCGACGAGGACGTGGCCGTCGGCCAGCAACGCGGCCAGCACCAGCTCCAGTACACCGCGCTTGCCGACCACCGCGCGTTCGACCTCGTCGAGAATGCGGTGCCCGAGGTCGGTGGCTGCCGCCGGGGTCAGTTCGTGCCGGCCGTACTGGGCGGTCATCCCGAGCCAGCCGATCGTCCCGAGGCAGCCGCTCCTCCGGGGTCCAGTCGCTCGAGTGCCGCAAGCGTGTCGCGTAGCGCCGCCGGGTCCATCCCCGGGGCCTTGTCATGGGTCGGCATCGGGCGGTCGCTGCGCAGCAGTCCCCAGGCGACCTCGCCGAGCGCCGAACGGGCCGCCGCAGTTTGCACAAGGGAGAGGCCGGCGGTGCCCTCAAGGCGTTCGTTCGCCGCGGCGCGCAGCCTCGGCCGCAGCCGGTACTCGGCGTCGAACGCGGTCGACAGCGAGAAGCTGACGAGTCGTTGCAACCGCTGTAGTGACGCGGGGATCCCCGTCGGTGCGGGGGCGGGCCGCCCGCGTCGCCACAAGACTGGGATGGCGGTGTCGGTCTTCTCAGGTCGCGGCGCGGCGAGCCGCAAGCCCAACACCACCACGGCCAGCAGCAGCACCTCGAACGCCACCAGCGCCGCAGACCCCTGCAGCAGCAACAACGCGGCCGCCGCGACGGCGGCGCTGAGGACGGCGGCGACCACAACGCGGCTCATCGCGCCACCTGCCGCACCGCTGCCAGCAGCTGGTCGAGGGCGGCTTCGGCCGAGGATGCGTGAGCCTCGCCGACCGGGCGATCAGCGAACCGAGCGACCTCGTAGGCCGCGGTCAGCGCTCCGACGGCTGCGGCGGCGTGGGGCGCGACGCGCCCGACGCGCGCGTGGTACTCGCCGGGGGCTTCGGTGCGCCGACGCGGCCATCCAGCGACATCGAGCTCGGCTTCCATCCGCGCGTAGGCGCGCAGCACCCTGCTGCGGGGATCGGCCCCCAACAGTGCGGTTGCGGGCGTCGATGGCGCGGGCGCGTCCGGCGTTGCGCGTCCGGTGTCGTCAATCATGTCGAGCTCATCAGGCTCGGCGGCCGTGCGCTGACGCTGGGTGGCGAGTGCCAGCAGTGCGAAGCCAAGGGCCACGGTCAGCAGCAGCGGTCCCCAGCGGGAGACTGCCGACGTGGACGCCGCAGGCGCCGGTGACTCTTCGGTCGTGTCGCCCGGCTCACGTTCAGGTGGTGCTGGGTCGAGCAGGCCGGTGGACCGCAGCAGCGACAGCCCGACGATGACCGCGGCCAGCAGCAGGTAGGCCTGCCAGGCAGGCCGGCGTCGCGGGGGCCGCCACTGCTCGTCGCCGTTGGGCCACAACGCCCACACAATCACCGCGATCCCAATGACGAGCAGCACGCCCACGAGCCACTCGATGCCCCGGGACAGGTCGAAGCCGGCGCTGTCCAGGCTGGTCGGCCGACCTCGCGGCAACGCTCGGCTGGCCAGCCCAGCGACCGCGAGCAGCCCGAGAATCGCCGCCGTCAGCGCGACGGCGGCGGTCCGCTCCGAGCTCCCCGGTCTGGGAATCGTGTGCCTCCTGGTCGCCTGCGCAGGTCTGGTGCTACCCGGCGCGGCGGCAGCGTCAGCATACGGACCGGGCTGTACCGGCGGGGCCAGACCGGGCCGGAGGGCGACCGCGACGACCAGCGCCTCGGCGAGGGCCCACTAGGTCAGGCTGCGCTTCGGCCCCCGACGACCAACTCGGCGAGCAACCGCTCGGTGGCGGCGGTGATCTCCTGCACCGCTCGGTCGAAGGTCTCGACGTTGGCGCGGGACGGCTCGCGGTAGCCGGACACCTTGCGCACATACTGCAGCGCGGCCGCGCGCATCTCGGCCTCGGAGACTGCCTCGGTGTAGGGCTCGCGCAGGGTCTTGATGCTGCGGCACATCTGGGGGCTCCTTGCTGTCCTCGTGTACGTCCTCGCGGCGGTTTGCCAGTGTGCATCACCACGCGGTGCCGCGACGTTGTCAATGTAGGGGCGACCAAGTCGCGGCACCCAGGTTGCGTCAGGCTGAATCAGCGGCGGTGGCGGCGGCCTGCTCGGCCTCGGCATCAGTCTCGGTGTCGTCGGAGCCATGAGCCACGGGACTCAGCAGCGCCCCGCAGACGCCCGCGAGGGTCAGCGATCCGCCGAGCAGATGCGCCGTGGTGACCGCCTCGCCGAGAATCAGGAACGCCAGGAGCCCGGACAGCACCGGCTGCGCCAGGCGGATCACGGGCGGGACGTTGGCGGCGACCCAGCGCAGTGGCCAGGTGGTCGCGAAATGCCCGACCGCTCCCGGTCCGGCCGCGACGGCCAGCGTGTACAGCAGATCGCGACCGCTGATCGCCCCCAGCGGTTGATGAGTGATCCACACGAAGGCGCTCACCGTCAGCGCCGCCACGAACATCGTGCCCAACAGGAACGGCAGCACGTCGATGTCGGCACGACTGAGCTTGCTGACCAGGAAGAACGCGGCGAAGGCGAACACGTTGCCCAGCGCCAGCACCATCCCCAGCGGTTGGCCTTCGGGGCCGCCGGCCGCGCCGAGCACCACGACGGCGGCGCCGGCCATCGCCAGCAGCGTCCACAACCGGAAGGTGCGGCTCGGCCGTTCGCCGAACAGCGGCACTGCCACGATCGCGACGATGATCGGCGCCAGGGTGTTCATCAGTGACACGTCGGTGACCGAGGTGGCCTTGAGCGCCGTCATGAACATCAGCTGGTGAAGGCCGAAGGCCAGGCCCGAGTACAGCGGCTAACGCAGCGCTCGGAGGTCCGGCAGCCTGCCACCCTTGCGCAGGAGCAACAGCGTGGCGACGCCGAGCACCGGCACGCCGAGCCACAGGCGCCAGAAGCTGAACACCGGACCCGACACCGACGAGGCCTGCACGAACACGGGTCCGGTCGAGTACAGCGCCACCCCCAGCCAGATGGGGACAAGCGGCTGCCGCCGGCCGGCGCGCTGCAGCCGGTCGGCGGTGGAATCCGGTGTGGTGACAGAGGTGGCCATGAATCCGGGGAGTCGTCGAGCCCTGACCGGCCACGCTAGCGTCCTGCTTCGGCCGCCCAGTCCTGCTTCCGCCGCCCGACTGGCCAAGCGGCGCAGCGTTTCCGCGGGGTGGCGCTCGGAAACCCTATAGTCACCAGCAGCCTGCTGTCGGTAGTGTGCCGGCGGCCAGAGGTGCTCAGGAGGCCATCACATGGGTATCGGCACGAGCATCGTCCTGATCGTGCTGGGCGCGATCCTCACCTTCGCGGTCGCGACCGAAGAGGCGTTCGGCGTCGACCTCCCCGTCGTCGGGATCATCCTGATGGTGGCGGGAGTCGTCGGCCTGATCCTCACGCTGACCATCTTCGGTCCTCGACGTCGCACGACCGTCGTCGACGACCGCCCGGTCCGCGAGCGCGAGGTCGTCCGGGACCGCGACACCTACTAGAACCCGCCTGCGGAGCGACTCGCGCGGTCGGGCGCACCCGCGCTACAGTCGTCGTCGCACGGCCTCTCTCGCGACGTGCGCCCGCGCCGGTAGCTCAGGGGATAGAGCATCTGACTACGGATCAGAAGGTCGGGGGTTCGAATCCCTCCCGGCGCGCTTCTCGATCAGCCCGAGTCTAGGGCCTGCTGTCACATTCTTCGGTCGGCCAGGAGTCTCAAGCCACCGTGGCCGTTCGTTGGAGCGTTGTGCTGACGCTCCAACCACGGTGGGGGAATCGACGGCACGCTCCTCGCGCCCGAGGCGTTCGCTTGGAAGTTCGTCGCCAACCTCCAAGTCCACTTGATAGGCCCGCCGGAAGTTCCGACTTTACTGGGGCCAGCGAGGACGATCTCACGCCGGTAGCGCGGGTGGCGTTGTGGGGCCGCTATTGGACCGGCTTACAGGCGGACCGCCGCGGGGTCGTACGGGTAAATGGTCGCCAGGCCGCGCGGGTTGGGCTCCAGCGCCTCAGGCGTTTCGATGCCGGGATGCTGCAGGCGGCCGAGGAGGCGGAACTCGCGCTCGGCTGCCCGGTCGATCGCGGCGCGTTCCGCCTCGTCGGCGCCGCGGTCGCGCAGGTGGATACGCACGCGCTTGTCGATCCTGGAGACGCGGTGACTGGCACGGTAGTCCTGCCACGTCTCACCCTCGTCGAGCAGCTCGACGAGCTGGTAGCTGGCCACCGACCGGTAGCGCTCGGACTGGCGCACCTCCGCCTGGTCCATCGCCCGCGCGATCGCGGCTGACAGGGGCCGGTCCACCTGGGCGCCCCGGCCGGCGTCCACAGCCTTCAGGTGGGCGATGAGTCCCGGCAGTCGGTTGGCCTGGTCAGCCGCCTTCGGTACGTCCGGTGCGTCCGGGCCGAACGTCGCGGTGCGACCCCGGTCGCTGAGCGACACCTTCAGCTGCGGGGACGAGACGAAGACCACCGCCTCGACCCACAGCTTGCCGGCGTTGCGGGGCGCGTTGCCCGCTCGCATCGCGCGCTGGGCCAGCAGCAGGCTCTTGAGCCGCTTCGCCTTGCCGTCGGCGGCCAGGAACGGGTTGTCGTAGGACCGCAGGCTCTTGGCGGGCGGCTTCCAGCGCCAGGTCCGGGCATCGCCGTCGAGCTCGCCGTCGGGGTACGACTTGATCTCCACGAGGATCACGCCGCGCGGGGCGACCACCAGCAGGTCAACCTCGGCGGGCCGGCCGTTGGTGTCGAGGAACGTGAAGTTCGACCAGGCGCGCCACGGCTCGCGGTTGGGCAGGCGCCGTCGCACGAAGTCCAGCGCCTCGCGCTCATGGGCGAACTGCGACGGCTCGACCTCCGTCCACAGTTCGTCCTGCATGCCGATCCCCATGTCGGCGCAGCGTAGCGACAGCCCGCAGCTGCCTCGACCAGTCTGCAGTTGGCCGTAGCGGGCGAGGGAGGCAAGCACGGCTGAGTCGCGTAGCTACTTCGACCTGAACAAGAGGGCCTTGTCGATGAAGCGTGGTAGTGGGGTCGGTCGAGCTTCCGCTGGAATGGCCTGAGGCCTCTCGATGATCGCGGTCTTCCCAGCCGGCAAAGTAGACGCTCCTGCCGAGGGGAGCGCGTGAGCCGCGCCGCAGCACACGACGCGACTGCAACCGTGGCTGCCGTATCCGGCTGACCCAGCGTGGTGAACGGGCAGGACGGTCGTAGCGGCCGAGCAGAGCCCAGACGGCATGTGCGCAAGAAATTCCTTTCCTTTTGTGGCCGATTCCGTAAGGTTCCGTCCGGACCCGGGTTCACAGGCGGCCGCCATTTGCCGACGTCTGCCGACCTGACGACCCGACTGAGCAAAGGTGGGAGAGGTCATGGACGTCCAACGGCGCCGTACGGGTGCCGAGCCGCCGCCACAGCAACGGCGCAAGCGCCCCAACGTCACGTACACCGACGTTGACGACCGCTACCTCGACCAGCGCCAGCTCCACAGGAGCGCCGGCTGGGTTCTGCTGTGGGCGCTCGGTGTCGGTGCGGTCATCTCAGGCGACTTCTTCGGCTGGCAGTTCGGGCTGACCGCCGGCGGCTTTGGCGGCCTGCTGGTCGCGACCTTCTTCATCGCGATCATGTACGTCTGCATGGTGCTGTGCATCGCGGAGATGTCGACTGCGCTGCCACACGCCGGTGGGTTCTACTCGTTCACGCGCAACGCCTTCGGCCCGCGGCTGGCGTTCCTCAACGGCGTCACCGACATGGTCGAGTACGTCATCACGCCTGCCGTGATCGTCGTCGGCATCTCCGGCTATGCCGACACGCTCATCCCGGGAATCCCCAATCCGGTGTGGTGGCTGCTGTTCTATGCGCTCTTCGTCGGCATCAACCTGTGGGGAACCGAGCTGACGTTCAAGGTCGCCCTGGTGGTCACGCTGGCTTCGATGGCGATTCTGGTCATCTTCTACGTCGGCGCGATCGTGTCCGGGGCGTGGAGCGGCGATCTGCTGTTCAACGTCGGGGACGGCAGCTTCCTGCCCGAGGGGTGGTACGGCGTCTTCGCGGCGCTCCCGTTCGCCATCTGGTTCTACCTGGCGATCGAGCAGCTCCCGCTGGCGGCCGAAGAGTCCCACGACGTCGTCAACGACATGCCCAAGGCGCTCATCGTCGGCATCATCACGCTGCTCGTCCTCTCGGTGCTGACGCTCGTGCTCAACAGCGGTGTCGGCGGTGGCGCGGCGGCGATCGGTGAGTCCGACGCGCCGCTGGAGGAAGGCTTCCGTGCCGTCTTCGGCGCCGGTCAGGGCAGCACGATCCTGACTCTCATCGCCCTGACCGGCTTGATCGCGAGCTTCCACTCGATCATCTACGCCTATGGGCGCGTGTTGTTCGCGCAGTCGCGTGCGGGCTACATCCCCCGGTGGATCTCGGTGACGAGCAAGCGTCACACGCCGCACCGAGCCCTGCTGCTCGGCGCGGTCGTGGGGTACCTGATCGCGCTGCTGCTTGAGGTCGTCGGTGGTGGCGACAGCCCCGTTGGGGCGGCGCTGCTCAACATGGCGGTGTTCGGCGCGGTCATCTCCTACGCGCTCGTGATGGTCAGCTACATCGCGTTGAAGAAGAACCGTCCGGACCTGGCACGGCCGTACAAGAGCCCACTGGGGGTTGCGGGCGCATGGGTCGGGACGGTTCTCTCGGTGATCTCGCTGCTGGCCACCTTCGCGATCGCCGACTACCGCGCGGGGGTCGTCGGAACGGCGATCTTCGTGGCGCTGATGTACGTCTACTACTTCTTCTACAGCCGCCACCGCCTGGTGTCGCTTGCGCCGGAGGAGGAGATGGCCCTGGTCTCCGAGGCCGAACGCCGCGAGCTCAGCTGATCCGGCACGACTGAACAGGAGACGCCCGTGGCACCACCACGCGGGATGCTCACCCACGAGGACCTCGGTCAACGGGTCGCCGACGGGTCCATCGACACGGTCGTGGTGGCGTTCACCGACCACTACGGCCGTCAGATGGGCAAGCGGTTCGACGCGGAGTTCTTCCTTGAGGAGGCCGTCGAGGAGGGAACCCATGGCTGCGACTACCTGCTGACCGTCGACATGGAGATGGAGCCGGTTCCCGGCTACGCGTACGCCAACTGGGAGCTGGGCTACGGCGACTTCCACCTGGTCCCCGACATGAGCACGCTGCGCGTCGCCAGCTGGCTCGACCGCTCCGCGCTGGTGCTGTGCGACGTCGCGGATCAACGAAACCACGGTCCCGTGGCGGTCGCGCCCCGATCGATCCTCGCCCGCCAGGTCGAGCGCGCGGCCGACCTCGGCTTCACGGCCATGGCCGGTTCGGAGCTCGAATACTTCCTGTACGAGGACTCCTACGCGCAGGCCAACGCGAAGGGCTACGCGGGTCTGCAGCCGCAGGGGTGGTACATCGAGGACTACCATCTGCTGCAGGGAACCCGCGAGGAGCACATCAACGGTGCGCTGCGGCGACACCTGCGCGACTCCGGAATCCCGGTCGAGACGAGCAAGGGCGAGTGGGGCCGAGGCCAGCACGAGCTCAACGTCCGCTACACCGACGTGATGACCATGGCCGACCGTCACGTCATCTACAAACAGTGCGCAAAGGACCTCGCCGAGCAGAGCGGCCTGGCGATCACGTTCATGGCCAAGCCCGACGAGTCCGAGGCCGGCTCCAGCTGTCACGTTCACATCAGCCTGTGGGACAGCGACACCAATGCCTTTGTCGGCGACGAGGAGTACGGGACGGTCTCAGCGTCGAAGACATTTGGTGCGTTCCTTGCCGGGATGATGTCGCACGTCCCGGAGGTGATGGCCCTCTACGCCCCCACGATCAACTCCTACAAGCGCTACCAGAGCGGGTCGTGGGCGCCCACGCAGCTCGCGTGGAGCCGCGACAACCGCACGGCCGGGTTCCGCGTCGTCGGCAGCGGCCCGTCGCTGCGCATCGAGTGCCGCATCCCTGGCGCCGACTGCAACCCGTACCTCGCGTTCGCGGGGCTGCTTGCCTCGGGCCTCGACGGCATCGGGCAGCAGATGGAGGCCCCCGACGCCTTCGAGGGAGACGTCTACACGGCGAGCGACCTTGAGCACGTCCCCCGTACTCTCAGAGACGCAACAGACAAGTTCGAGTCGAGCTCGTTCGTGACCGAAGCGCTGGGCGCCGATGTGCAGACGCACTACAGCCACTTCTTCCGCGTCGAGCAGGAGGCCTTCGACAAGGCCGTCACCGACTGGGAACGCCGCCGCTACTTCGAACGGATCTGAGGAACAGCAATGCGATTGCAGGACAGGGTCGCGCTCATAACGGGCGCCGCCAGTGGAATCGGGCGTAAGAGCGCGCTGCGGTTCGCCGCCGAGGGCGCACGGGTCGCCGCGGTCGACCTCGACGCTGCCGGTGCGGCTGCGATCGCCAAGGAGATCAGCGAGTCGGGTGGCCAGGCGGTCGCGGTCGAGGCCGACGTGTCCAAAGCCGCGGCCTGCGAGCAGATGGTCGCCGCCGCCGAGGAGCACTTCGGCCGTCTCGACGTGCTGTTCAACAACGCGGGGATCATGCATGGCGACGACAGCGGCGCGGTGGAGACCGACGAGGCCATCTGGGACCTGACGATGGCCGTGAACGTCAAAGGCGTCTTCTTCGGCTGCAAGTACGGCATTCCCGCACTGCGACGGGCCGGCGGCGGCTCGATCATCAACACCGCGTCGTTCGTCGCGCTCATGGGCGCCGCCACACCCCAGCTGGCCTACACCGCCAGCAAGGGCGCGGTGCTGTCGATGACGCGCGAACTCGCGGTGCTGCACGCTCGCGAGAACATCCGCGTCAACGCCCTGTGCCCGGGGCCGCTGCACACCGAGCTGCTCATGAAATTCCTGGACACGGATGAGAAGCGCACCCGTCGGCTGGTGCATCTGCCGATGGGCCGCTTCGGGGAGGCCGCGGAGATGGCGCAGGCCGCGCTGTTCCTGGCCTCCGACGAGTCGTCGTACGTCAACGGCGCGACCTTCACCGTCGATGGCGGACTCACGGCCGCCTACGTCACGCCGGGGTAACGGCGTGACGGACACCAAGCAGGACGTTCCGTTCGAAGGGCTGTCGATCGCGGGGGAGCGGTACGAGGCGTCCGACGGCGCGGTGAGAGAGATTCACGACCCGTCCACCAACACCGTTATCGCCCGCGTCGCCCGCGCCACCACGGATGACGTCAACCGCGCTGTCCGTGCCGCGTACGAACGGTTCGCCGCGGGTGAGTGGCGCCGCGCCAGTGCGCGGCGGCGGGGGGAGGTCCTCGGCAACGTCGCGGCACTGATCCGCACGAACCAGGAGCGACTCGCGCAGCTCGAGTCGCGCAACGCGGGCAAGCCGATAGCCGCCGCACGCAGCGAGATCGGCGGCGTCGCCACCACCTTCGCCTTCTACGCCGGTGCCGTCGACAAGGTCCACGGCCAGACCATCCCCGGAGCGGCTGACGGCACCGTCATGACGTTTCGCGAGCCGCTGGGCGTCTGCGGCGCGATCGTGCCGTGGAACTTCCCGATGCTGATCCTGTCGTGGAAGGTCGCGCCGGCGCTCGCGATGGGCAACTCGGTCGTCGTCAAGCCGGCGGAACTGACACCGCTGACTGCCCTCGCCATGGCCGATCTCGCCATCGAAGCGGGTCTCCCGGAGGGCGTGCTCAACGTCATCCCCGGCAGCGGCTCGACCGCGGGCCATTCACTGGTACGCCACCCTCTGGTACGCAAGATCTCCTTCACCGGTTCCACCGGGGTCGGCACGCGCGTGATGCAGGCCGCCGCCGAGGACATCACGCGGGTCTCGCTGGAGCTGGGCGGCAAGTCCGCCAGCATCGTCTTCGCAGACGCGGACCTGGACACCTGCGTCGAGTCGTCGGTGTCCGCCGTGTACGACAACGCGGGACAGGACTGTTGCGCGCGCAGCCGCGTCCTCGTCGAGCGGTCGATTCACGACGAGTTCGTGCGCAGATTCGCGCAGCGCGCCGAGCAGTTGCGGCTTGGACGGACCGACGACGAGGCGACCGAGTTCGGTCCGCTGATCAGCCCCGGCCGGCGCGAGACGGTGGAGGGGTACGTCGATCTCGGCAAGGAAGAGGGCGCGACCCTCGTCACGGGTGGCCAGCGTCCGAACGGTGACCTTGGCGACGGCAACTACCTGACCCCGGCCGTCTTCACCGACGTGCGGTCCGACATGCGGTTGATGCGCGAGGAGGTCTTCGGACCGGTCGTCGGGATCCAGCCGTTCGACGGCGAGGACGGGGCCGTCGCGCTGGCCAACGACAGCATCTACGGGTTGTCGGGGTCGTTGTGGACTCGTGACGTCGGCCGCGCGCTGCGCGTCGCCCGCGCTGTCGAGACCGGGATGTTGTCGGTGAACTCGAGCAACAGCGTCCACATCGAGGCGCCGTTCGGCGGCATGAAGCAGAGCGGCATCGGTCGGGAACAGGGCATGGTCGCCCTTGATCACTACAGCGAGTACAAGACCGTCTTCATCGCGGACACGTGACCGGCGCCCCAGCACCTGTCCAAGTCGGGCTCCTGGAGTGCGACCACGTCGGCGAGCAGCTGCGCGACATCGGTGGGGACTACTCGGACATGTTCCGCGGCCTGCTTGCGAACGCAACGTCGCGCCTGGAACTGGTCCCGTACGACGTCGTCGCCGGAGAATTGCCCGACGACCCCGCCCGACACCCCGCCTGGCTCATCACCGGCTCGTCGTACTCGGTGTTCGATGACGAACGCTGGATCAGCGAGCTGCTCGATCTCATCCGGAGAGTCAACGCCGGCGGCCAGCGCCTGGTGGGCGTGTGCTTTGGCCACCAGGCGATTGCGCACGCGCTGGGCGGTGCGACTGCCCGCTCGAACCGCGGCTGGGGGGTCGGGATTCACGCCGCAGACATCGTGCGGACCCGGCGGTGGATGCAACCGCGCCGGGAACAGCTGCGGCTTGTCATGAGCCACCAGGACCAGGTCGTCGCGGTGCCACAGAACGCGACCGTGCTGGCAAGGACTCAGCACTGTGACGTCGCGATGCTCGAGATCGGCGACCGGCTCCTGGGCATCCAGGGCCACCCTGAATACACGACCGAGTACGCGAGGGCGTTGCTCGAGACGCGCCTGGACCGGATTCCCCACGAGCTCGCGGTCGCAGCTCGAGCCACGTTCTCCGATGACACCGACGCAGTACCCGTCAGCGAGTGGATCGCGCGATTCCTAGGGCAGGCCGAGTCGGCTATCTGAGCTGGTCGACGAAGGCCGCGGCAAGCTGACGCCCGGCGTCCTGTTGTGCCGCGAGATGCGACACCGCCTCCGTCAGCAGCGCATGCTTGGTGGTGCCCCACACGTCGCGCAGGACGTCGGGGCGCGTCTCGTCGCACCACGCGGCGATCTCGTCGGTCGTCACCTCGAAGTGGAACTGCACGCCGTAGCCGCGCGTACCGACGCGAAACGCCTGGACCGGGTTGTCGTCATTGGTCGCGAGCAATTGCCCGCCAGGAGGCGACTCGCAGGCGTCTTCATGAAACTGGAACACCAGCGCCGACGGCGCGAATGCCTTGAGCAGGGGATCGTGTGAACCGGGGGGCAGCACCTCAATCTTGCGGAAACCGATTTCGCGCACCGAGGCAGGGACCACGGCGGCACCCATCGCTCTGGCGAGCAGTTGCGCACCGAGGCAGACGCCCAGCACCGGCACGTCGCAATCGACGGCCTCGTGCATGAGGCTGCGCGTGTCCGCCAGCCACGGGTGCTCCTCGACGTCGTCGGCGTTCATCTCACCGCCAAGGACGATGAGCGCGGAGATCTCGCCGACGTCCGGGATCGTCTCACCGCGCCACGGGTCGACGTAGCGCCATGACACTCCCTCGGCATCGAGGACGTCTCGGATGACGCCCAGCGGTGCACTCGGTTGATGACGGACGCAAACCAGCGGCTTCACGCACCCACGGTACGGCGTCGCCGTGGGTCGGC
>Ga0136619_10000165_pt1 | contig 23456 bp, 17 predicted proteins | sample AntDrymUQ3532106_2_FD_104807 | JGI IMG/M metagenome (GOLD analysis project Ga0136619, IMG submission 104807) | Polar desert sand microbial communities from Dry Valleys, Antarctica - metaG UQ353 (21.06) | ecosystem: Environmental > Terrestrial > Soil > Desert | place: Antarctica: Dry Valley...
CCACCTCGTACGGCAAGGACCTGGGCGACGTGCGGCTGCTCGATCAGCTGCTCCCCGAGCTTGCCGGAGTGGCGGGGATCGACCGGGTCCGGCTCTCGTACCTGCAACCCGCCGAGATGCGGCCCGGGCTGGTCGACGTGCTCTGCGCGACGCCTGGCGTGCTGGCGTACTTCGACCTGTCCTTCCAGCACGCCAGCGCGCCGGTGCTGCGACGGATGCGCCGCTTCGGCGACGCCGAGCGGTTCCTCGGGCTGCTCGACCAGGTGCGCGGCCGGCAGCCACTGGCCGGTGTGCGCAGCAATGTGATCGTCGGCTTTCCGGGGGAGACCGAGGACGATCTGCGGGTCCTTGAGGAGTTCTTGGCCGCCGCCCGGCTCGATGTCGTGGGCGTGTTCGGCTACTCCGACGAGGACGGCACGGAGGCGGCACGGCTCGACGGTCAGCTGCCCGCCGACGAGATCCGGGATCGGGTCGAACGGGTCGCCTCGCTGGTCGACGAGCTGGTGGCGCAACGGGCGGAGGAGCGCGTCGGTGAACGGGTCGAGGTGCTGGTCGAACAGGTGGATGGCGACGGCGTGGTCGGTCGGGCCGTGCACCAGGGCCCGGACGTGGACGGCAGCACGACACTCGTCGGTGCAGCGCCCGTACAGGTGGGGGAGCTGGTCGAGGCGACGGTGACCGGGTCGGTCGGCGCCGACCTGGTCGCCCGCGCGGACGGTGCGCGATGACCGCGCAGACCGGCCAGCAGGCGCCGAGCAACTGGAACGTCGCCAACGCGATGACCGTGCTCCGGCTGGCGATGGTGCCGCTGTTCGGCTGGCTGCTGCTGTCCGCGGAGGACGACGACGGGCCGCGCCGCTGGGCGGCGCTGGCGGTGTTCGTCGCCGCGTCGCTGACCGACCAGTGGGACGGCTACCTGGCGCGCGTACGCGGCCTGGAGACCCCGTGGGGCGCTATCGCCGACCCGATCGCGGACAAGGCGCTGACCGGGGTGGCGCTGATCGCGCTGTCGGTGCTGGGCGAGCTGCCGTGGTGGATGACGATCGTGATCCTCATCCGCGAGTGGGGCATCACGCTGCTGCGGCTGTGGGTGATCCGGCACGGCGTCATTCCGGCCAGCCCCGGTGGCAAGCTCAAGACCGTCCTGCAGATGGCCGCGCTGATGGCGTTCCTGGTCCCGCTGCCGGACGCCCTCGACCCGGCGCTGCTCTGGGTGATGGGCGCAGCCGTGGTGGTCACGGTGGTGACCGGAGTCGAGTACGTGTTCCGCGCGGTCGCGCTGCGCCGGCAGGGGTTGGCCGGCGAGCCGGCCGAGCGCTGAGGCGTGCCGGCTCCGGGTGCAGACGCCCTCGTCTCGGCGCTCACCGAACGCGGCCAGACCGTCGGCACTGCGGAGTCGCTGACCGGCGGCCGGCTCTGCGCCGCGCTGGTGGACGTGCCGGGCGCGTCCGCGGTGGTCCGCGGTGCGGTGGTGGCGTACGCGACCGGGGTCAAGACAGATGTGCTCGGGGTGGCCGGGTCGATCGTCGACGAGCACGGCGCGGTCTCGGCCGAGACCGCCCGGGCAATGGCCGAGCGGGCCCGAGCTGTGCTCGGCGCCGACTGGGGGGTTGCCACCACCGGGGTCGCCGGCCCGGACTCGGCCGAGGGGCAGCCGCCCGGGACGGCGTACGTCGCGGTGGCCGGACCCGAGCGGGTCGTCGACCGGCGGCTGAGGCTCGGCGGCGACCGCGACGCCGTACGGGCGGGAACGGTTCGGGCCGCGGTGGTGTTGACGCTGGAGGAAGTGGCCGGTTCGACGGCCTGAGCGACCAAGCTGACCGACCGAGCTGACCAACCGAACGGGCACGGGCGGGCGCGTGCGCCCGGTTTGCGCGCCGGTGGGCGGGTACGGTTGACCGTCTGACCGGAACGGCCAGCGACGACAGCGAGGCGGAGGTGACCCGATGGGCGAGCAGCTTGCGTTGCGCGGCCTGATTGGGGCCGCACTCCGACAGCGCCGGCAGCGTCAGGGGCGCACACTGCGCCAGGTGTCGGCGCAGGCGCGGGTGAGCCTCGGCTACATCTCCGAGATCGAGCGCGGCCAGAAGGAGGCGTCCAGCGAGATGCTGGCGGCCTTGTGTGCCGCGCTGCAGGTGCCGCTGTCGACGGTGCTGCGCGAGGTCAGCGACCGGCTTGCGGTCGAGGAGGCCCGGGCGGCGCTGGCCGCCGAGCCGATCGTGGCCGACACCACCCCCGACGGCGACGTCGTCGCTGCCGCCTGAGGAGCCTTGTCAGTTTCACAGGCTGGCCTGTGAAACACGCACTCAGCCAGCGTTACAATCCGCGCCCAGTGACAGTTTCACTGGCCGGCCTGTGAAACTTCCGCCCTCGCTCAGCCGCGCAGGCGCAGGCCGCGGGGGGTGGCGTGGAAGCCGGCGCGTTCGAGCGCCGCGCCGAGCGCGGTGCCGACCACCCGCTCCCCGTCCGCCCGTTCGACCGTGAGCCGGCCGAGCGAACCGTCGCGTACGGCCAACGCCAGCGCGTCAACCGCCGGCCCGACCACCGACTCGTCCTCGCTGAACGTCAGCAGCGTGCGCCCGCCGCGCTCGACGTAGAGCACCAGCTCGCCCGCGACCAGCACGACCAGCGCCCCGGCCTTGCGCCCTGGCCGGTGCCCGGTGCCGCCGGCCGCCGGCTCGCCGGTCCGGTCTGGCCACGGCAGCGCGGCGCCGTAAGGGTTCGCCGGGTCGGTCGCCGCCAGCGCCAGCGTCCGGGGCGGGCCGTCGGCGTCGCCGCCGCTCTCATGGCCGGCCTCGGCCCGCAGCCGGTCAACCGCGCCAGCGGTGCCGAACTGCGCCGCGCCCAGCCCCGCGACGAAGTAGCCGCGCCGGCAGCGGCCGGAATCCTCGAAGGCGCTGAGCACCCGGTAGACCCCGCCGAAACCGCCCGGCACCCGCTCGGCGACGACCGCGCCCCGGGTGACCAGCCCGTACCGCTGCAGCAGCAGCTCGGTCGCCGCGGTCGCCTGCCGGGTGGGGTCCTCGTCGCGGGCGGGCAGCAGCGACCAGCGTCCGGCCGCGGTCGCCGGCCCCGCACGCGTTGGCAGCACGGGCCGTCGTCCGCGGGCGTACCGGCTCCGGGGCGTGGCCGGCCGCGGGCGGTGTGCGCCCCGGCCGGCGCCGAGCAGCGCGCGTACGGGCGCCAACGTGTCGCCCGCGACGTGACCGGCCCAGACCAGGCCCCACAGCGCGGTGTGCAGCGCCTTGTCGTCGGTGGACCCGATGGCGTCGCCCAGCTGCCGGAAGAAGAAACCGCCCCCACCTGCGAGCACGTCCGCCACCCGCGCGGCGGGGTCGCCCAGGTCCGCCAGCGGTGCGGGATCGGTCAGCGTCAGCGGCGCGGAGTCGGCAAGGTGCAGGCTGACCCAGCCGTCTGAGCCGGGCAGGTTCCCGCCGCCGGCCCACAGCACCTCGCCGGCCGCGGTGAGCTCGTCGAGCATCGCCGGCTGGTAGTCGACCACCCGGGCGCCGAGCACCAGCGGTTCGAGCGCCGAGGCTGGGATCGCGCAGCCGGCGAGCTGCTCGACCACGGTGAGCACGCCGCCCACACCGCGCAGCCGGCCGCCCACGTGCTGCCACGCCGGCACGAACCGACCAAGCGTCGCCGGCTCGACCGGTTCAACCTCGGCCCGCAGCGCAGCCAGCGAGCGCCGCCGCAGCCGCCGCAGCACCTTGGCGTCACACCACTCGCTTCCGCGGCCGCCGGGCCGGAACTCGCCCTCGACCACCCGCCCCGCCGCGCCGAGCCGGCGCAGCGTGTCGAGGATGACCGCCGGTCCGAGCCGCCACCGGTTCGCGACCTCGTCGACCGTGAACGGCCCATGGCAGCGGGCGTAGCGGGCGACCAGGTCGCCCAGCGGGTCCTCGACCGGTTCGGCGAACACCCCGGGGAGGCCTTGCGGCACCGGCACGCCGAGCGCGTCTCGCAGCCGGCCGACGTCCTCGACGACCGCCCAGCACGCTTCGCCGCCGACGACCACGTCGACCACCCGGCGCTCGGCGACCAGCGCCGCAGGCCAGTCGTCGACCGGTGCGTCCGGCGCCGTGCGGTCGGCGAGCTCGTCGTGGCGCAGCGGACCGGTCAGCCGGAGCAGGTCGACCAGCGCCTCGGAGCTGGCGGCCCGCCGGTCCGGCGCTAGCCGTTGCAGCTCGGCCTCCAGCTCGGCGACGACCGTCTCGTCGAGCAGCTCGCGCAGCTCGGCCCGCCCGAGCAGCTCGGCGAGCAGCGCGGAGTCGAGCGACAGCGCCGCCGCCCGCCGCTCCGCGAGCGGGCTGTCGCCCTCGTAGAGGAACGCCGCGACGTAGCCGAACATGAGCGAGCGCGCGAACGGCGACGGGACGTGCGTGTCCACCTCAGTGACCCGCACCCGGCGGGCGGCGACGTCACGCAGCAGCCCGACCAGCGCCGGCACGTCGTAGACGTCCTGCAGCACCTCGCGCACGGTCTCCAGCACGATCGGGAAGCTCGGGTAGCGCCGGGCCACCTCGAGCAGCTGGGCCGACCGCTGCCGCTGTTGCCACAGCGGGCTGCGCCGGCCCGGGTCGCGGCGAGGCAGCAGCAGCGCGCGGGCCGCGCACTCGCGGAACCGGGACGCGAACAGCGCCGACCCGCCGACCTGCTCGGTCACCAGGTCGTCGACGTCGTCGGGGTCGAGCAGGAACAGGTCGGCGCCGGGCGGCTCGGCGTCGGTCTCGGGGACGCGGACGACGATCCCGTCGTCGCTGGCCATCGCCTGGCCGTCGACACCGAGCCGCTCTCGCAGCCGGGCGTCGACCCCAAGCGCCCATGGCTCGTGCACCTGGCGCCCGTACGGGGAGTGCAGCACCACCCGCCAGTCGCCGAGCTCGTCGCGGAACCGCTCTACCACCAGCATCCGGTCGTTCGGGACGTGGCCGGTGGCCTCGCGCTGCTCGGTGAGGAAGCCGACCAGGTTGTTGGCCGCCCACGGGTCGAGGCCGGCCTCGCGGCACCGCGCCGTCGCCCGCTCCGGCGCCGTGGACGAGACCTCGCGCACGAACGCGCCGACCGCTGCGCCCAGCTCGGCCGCCCGGCCCGGTGCGTCGCCCTTCCAGAACGGCAGTCGGCCCGGCTGGCCAGGCGCGGGGGAGACCAGCACCCGGTCGTGGGTGATGTCCTCGATCCGCCAGCTGGTCGCGCCGAGCGCGAACACGTCGCCGACCCGCGACTCGTACACCATCTCCTCGTCCAGCTCGCCGACCCGCCGCGCGGTGCCCTCGGCACCGACAAGGAACACGCCGAACAGGCCGCGGTCGGGGATCGTGCCGCCCGAGGTGACCGCCAGCCGCTGCGCGCCGGGGCGACCGGTGACCCGGCCGGCGACCCGGTCCCACACGATGCGCGGGCGCAGCTCGGCGAACTCCTCCGAGGGGTACCGGCCGGCGAGCAGGTCGAGGGTTGCGTCGTACGCGGAGCGCGGCAACGTCGCGAACGGCGCCGTCCGGCGGACCAGTTCGTACGCCTCGTCGACGTCGACCTCGTCCACCGCCGCCATCGCGACCACTTGCTGCGCGAGCACATCCAGCGGGTTCTGCGGTAGGTGCAGCGCCTCGATCGCGCCAGAGTGCATCCGCTCGACGGTGACCGCCGCCTGCACCAGGTCGGCTCGGTGCTTGGGGAACAGCACGCCGCGCGACACCTCGCCGACCTGGTGCCCGGCGCGGCCGACCCGTTGCAGGCCGCTGGCGACCGACGGCGGCGCCTCAACTTGGACCACCAGGTCGACCGCGCCCATGTCGATGCCCAGCTCGAGGCTGCTGGTCGCGACCACGCACGGCAGCCGGCCGGACTTGAGCTCGTCCTCGATCTGGGCGCGCTGCTCCTTGCTCACCGACCCGTGGTGCGACCGCGCCAGCAGCTGCCCGGCGCCGTACGACTGGCCGCTCTGACCCATCAGCTGCGCCGGCGGACGGGTGGCGTCGTCGGCACCTTCGTCGCTCGCCCGCTCGTCGGCGATCTCGTTGAGCCGGGCGGTGAGCCGCTCCGCAAGCCGGCGCGAGTTGGCGAACACGATCGTCGAACGGTGCTGGCGGACCAGGTCGTGGATCCGCTCCTCGACGTGCGGCCAGATCGACGTCGCCGCCGGCTCGTCCGTCGACCCGTGGCCGGCGCCATTCGCGGTGCTGGTCGTCCCGAGCTCACCCATGTCCACGACCGGTACCACGACCTCGAGGTCGAACATCTTGTCGTGCGGCGGCTGCACCACCCGGCACGACGCGACGCCACCGAGGAACCGGGCCACCTCGTCGGTGGGCCGCACCGTTGCCGACAGTCCGATTCGCTGGGCGGGGGAGTCGAGCAGCGCGTCGAGGCGTTCCAGCGACAGCGCCAGGTGCGCACCGCGCTTCGTGCCGGCGACCGCGTGCACTTCGTCGACGATCACCGTACGGACGCCGCGCAGCGTCTCCCGCGCCTGCGACGTGAGCACGAGGAACAGCGACTCGGGCGTGGTGATCAGCACGTCGGGCGGTCGGGTGGCGAGCCGGCGGCGCTCGTCGGCCGGGGTGTCCCCGGTGCGGATGCCGACGCGCACGTCGGGCGGCGCGACGCCAATCCGGTCGGCGGCGTGCTGCATGCCGGCCAGCGGCGCGCGGAGGTTGCGCTCCACGTCGACGGCCAGCGCCTTGAGCGGCGAGATGTACAGGACGCGGCAGCGTCGCTTGGGGTCGTCGTCGGGCGGCTGCTGGCCGAGCCGGTCGAGCGCCCACAGGAACGCCGCAAGGGTCTTGCCCGACCCGGTAGGCGCGACCACCAGCGCGTGCTCGCCGGACGACACCGCGTCCCACGCCCCGACCTGGGCCGGCGTTGGCGCGGCGAACGCGCTGGTGAACCAGCCGCGGGTGAGCGCCGAGAACCTGCCGAACACCTCGCTCGCGTCGAGCCCGCTCATCCGACGATTGTGTCCGACGCTACCCACAGCCGTTCCCCCCGCGGCGGAAACCCGGGCGACGAGCGTCGGTGCGGCTGCCTAGGCTTGGTCAGGTGAGCGCTGAGCAGCCGGTGCTGGTCGAGGCGCGCGGGCTCCGCAAGTCGTACGGGTCGGTCGAGGCGGTCTGCGGCATCGACATCACCGTGCGGCGGGGCGAGGCGTTCGGCTTCCTCGGGCCCAACGGCGCCGGCAAGTCCTCGGCCATGCGGATGATCGCGGCCGTGTCGACCCCTACCGACGGGTCGCTGCGGGTGCTCGGGCTCGACCCGACGACCGACGGGCCGACGATCAGGTCGCGGCTCGGGGTGTGCCCGCAGGACGACACCCTCGACTCCGAGCTGACCGTGCGGGAAAACCTGCTGGTCTACGGCCGGTTCTTCGGGATCCCACGCGACGAGGTCGCTCGCCGGGCCGACGAGCTGCTGGGGTTCGTGCAGCTGACCGACCGGGCCGGGTCCCGGGTCGACGACCTGTCCGGCGGGTTGAAGCGCCGGCTGACCGTGGCCCGCTCGCTGATCAACGACCCCGAGATGCTGATGCTCGACGAGCCGACGACCGGGCTCGACCCGCAGGCGCGGCACCTGCTGTGGGACCGGCTGTTCCGGCTCAAGCAGCAGGGCACCACGCTGCTGCTGACCACGCACTACATGGACGAGGCCGAGCAGCTGTGTGACCGGCTGGTGGTCATCGACAAGGGGGTCATCGTCGCGGAGGGGTCACCGGCCGAGCTGATCCGTGAGCACTCCAGCCGGGAGGTGTGCGAGCTGCGGTTCGGCATCGCCGACCACGCCGAGCTCGCCGCCAAGGTCGAGCACCTCGGTGACCGGATCGAGGTGCTGCCCGACCGGCTGCTGGTCTACGCGCGCGACGGCGAGTCGGTGGCCAGCGCGGTGCACGAGATGGGGCTGACCCCGACCAGCACCCTGGTCCGGCGCAGCACGCTGGAGGACGTCTTCCTCCGGCTCACCGGCCGCACCTTGGTGGAGTGAGCCGATGGCCACCACGAAGTCCGCACCAGCGCGCCCACCGTCCGGCCTGGTGTGGCGTCAGCTCGACCACTGGCGGGCGCGCTGGCGCCGTACCTGGCGGGGCAGCGCGATCACCAACATCGTGCTGCCGGTGCTCTACCTGCTGGCGATGGGCGTCGGGCTCGGCTCGTACGTCGACGACGGCGGCGCCACCCAGTCGCTCGGCGGGGTCGACTACCTGGAGTTCCTCGCGCCAGGGTTGCTCGCCACGTCGGTGATGCAGAACGCCGTCGGCGCGTCGACCTGGCCGGTGATGGGCTCGATCAAGTGGGACAAGACCTACTTCGCGATGATCGCCACACCGCTGCGGGTGCGCGACATCCTGATCGGCAACCTCGGGCTGATCGCGGCCCGGCTCACCCTGACCGCGGTCGTCTTTTTCGTCGTGCTGGTGATCTTCGGCGTCGTGGTGCTGCCGTGGGCGGTGCTCGCCGTGCCGGCGGCCGTCCTGATCGGCCTGGCGCACTCGACGCCGTGCTTCGCGTATGCCGCTTGGCTGGATCGGGAGACCGGCTTCATGATCCTCTACCGGGCCGGCGTGATCCCGATGTTCCTGTTCTCCGGCGCGTTCTTCCCGGTCTCCCAGCTGCCGGACCCGCTGCAGTGGCTGGCTCAGGCGATGCCGCTCTACCACGGGGTCGAGCTGGTCCGTGACCTGACGCTGGGCCGGCCCGACCTGCTCTCCGACCTCGGCCACATCGCGTACCTCGTGGTCTGGGTCGTGGCCGGCTTCCTGCTCGCCGACCGCCTGCTCACCCGCAGGCTGCGGGGTTGAGCGATGACCACCGCGCTCGCCCTCGGCCGGTTCCCCGCCTGGCACATCGTCTTCCGGAACTACTGGGTGCACCGGCGGGAGTGGCTCATCTTCGTCAGCGGTTTCCTCGAGCCGCTGCTCTACCTGCTGTCGATCGGCATCGGGATCGAGATGCTGGTCGGCGAGTTCAGGCTCGCCGACGGAAGCGTCGTCTCGTACACCGAGTTCGTCGCGCCGGCGATGCTCGCTGCGTCCGCGATGAACGGTGCGCTGTTCGACACGACGTTCGGCGTCTTCTTCAAGATCCGCTACGAGAAGATCTACGACGCGGTGCTCGCCAGCCCGCTGCGACCGATCGACGTCGCGCTCGGTGAGGTCACGTATGCGCTGATCCGCGGGTTCCTCTACGGCGGCGCGTTCGTGATCGTGATGGCGGCGCTGGGGCTGACTCCGTCGTGGTGGGCGGTGTTCGGTCCGGTCGCGGCGATCGTCATCGCGTACGCGTTCGGCGGGGCCGGCATGGCGCTGACGACGTACATGCGGTCTTGGCAGGACTTCGACTTCATCACGCTCGCGGTGCTGCCGATGTTCCTGTTCTCGGCGACGTTCTTCCCGCTCGACCGCTACCCGGACGGCGTCGAGTGGATCGTGCAGCTGACCCCGCTCTATCACGGCGTGGTGCTGTGCCGCGGGGTCACGACGGGGGTGTTCGAGCCGGCCATGCTGGTCGCGCTGGCGTACCTGCTGGTCATGGGCTCGGTCGGCCTGGCCGTTGCCTCCAAGCGGGTCGGCACCCTCCTCCTCCGCTGAGCGCCACCTGCACGACTTGTCACCGTCTCCCGGCGCTCTAACGCCGTGGCGCGGTGACAATTCGGTGTCGCCGCGTCCCCTGAGCGCCCTAGCGTGGCTTCGGTGATGTCGTCCAACCTCGTCGCGCTCTGCTTCGATGCGAACGACCCGCTCCGCCTCGCGCGCTTCTGGGCCGGTGTCCTGGGCTGGGAGATGGCCGACGACCCGCACGACGACATCGCGCTCCTGCCGAGCGATGACACCGGGTTCCGGATCCGATTCGTTTCGACCCAGGAGCAGAAGACCGGCCAGAACCAGATGCACTTCGATCTGACCAGCGCATCCCTCGAGGACCAGCAGCAGACGGTGGCGAGGGCGCTCTCGCTCGGCGGCCGCCACATCGACATCGGTCAGCTCCCCGAGGAGGAGCACGTGGTGCTCGCCGACCCCGAAGGCAACGAGCTCTGCGTCATCGAGCCGGGCAACAACTTCCTTGCCGACTGCGGTTTCATCGGAGCGCTTGCGTGCGACGGTTCCCAGGAGGTCGGGTACTTCTGGAGCGCAGCGCTGGGCTGGCCGTTGGTCTGGGATCAGGACCAGGAGACCGCGATCCGCTCGCCGCACGGCGGTCCGAAGATCACGTGGGGCGGTCCGCCCGTGACGCCGAAGACAGGGAAGAACCGGCTGCATTTCGATCTCGCTCCACCCGTCCACGGTAACCAGCTTGCGGAGGTCGACCGTCTCGTCTCCCTCGGGGCGACCCGAATCGACATCGGCCAGGGCGAGGTCAGCTGGGTGGTGATGGCCGACCCCGACGGCAATGACTTCTGTGTTTTGACCCCCCGATAGCGCGACCAGGTCCCGGTGGATCGGCGCCAGGGCTTTAGGAATCCCTGTCCGAAGCAAGGGCGACCCGTTGTCACGCGTTGTCACGCGTTGTCGGCGCGCTGGGACAAGGCGCTCGTGAGCAGCGCGGCCAGAGCCTCCACCTGAACGTCGGAGGAGGCAGATGCCTCCTGGCTGGACCCGTCGAGGGCCCGAGCGGCAAGCCCCGCCTTTGCGTCGATCAGTTCGGCGATCTTCGCGTCGATGGTCTGGGCGGCGATGATCCTCCATGCGGTGACGGGCTCCCGCTGGCCGATGCGGTGCACTCGGTCGATCGCCTGGGTCTGCTCGGCGTTGGTCCAGGAGAGTTCAGCGAGCACCACGTTCGAGGCGACCTGGAGGTTGATCCCCACCCCAGCCGCTGTCAGCGAGCAGATGATGACCGCGACATCGGGATCGTTGACGAAGGTGTCTATGGCCTCCTGGCGTGCCTTTGAGGTCTGGTTTCCCCGGATCGACCTGCAGCTGATGTCGCGCTTGGCGAGGGCGTCCTCGGCGGCGTCCATCACGTCGAGGTGCTTGGCGAAGAAGACGACCTTGCCGGCGCTGCGGGCCAGCTGCGCGGCGTAGTCGGCGGCCAGCTCTGCCTTGGCCTGGCCGATCTTGCGCACCATCGCGAACACGTTGTCCCCAGTGCTCGCATCGGCGCCCTCGGCGACCTCTCGCTCGGCCACGCGGCGCACCAGGGTGCGATCGATGCCCTCGGCGACCGAGCCCAGCCGCCGGTGCTCCAACGCCTCCTGGTAGCGACCGACCAGGCGCTTGGCGAGCTGGCGCTCGGCCTCGCGAATCGAACGGCCTGCCGCGCCCTCAAGCTCGACCGGCAGGTCAGCGATCCGACGGGCCGGGATGTCGGCGGCCACGTCGATCTTGCGCCGGCGGACGATGCCCAGATCGACGACCGCGGCTCGCGCGGCCGGGTAGAACGCGTGGTCGGCAGGCGTCAGACCAGTACGTTCCAGCGCCGCCGCCAAGGCATCCCCGGGCTTGCGCGCCTCGATCCATCCGAGGAACTGCCAGATCGCCCGGAAGTCCTCGATGTCATTGATCAACGGAGTGCCAGTCAACGCCATCAGCAGGGGACGCGGGACTCGGTTCCGGATCCGTTCGGAAACTTCGATGACGTGCTGGGACCGCTGCGACTTCATGTTCTTGATGTAGTGCGCCTCGTCGACAACCATGCCCCGGAAGCCGTGTTCGCCGATCCAGTCGACGTGCCGGTCGAGCACCTCGTAGTTGACCACGACGATGTCGGCGAACCCGTCGACGGTCTCCCCGTCCCCGTGGATCACCGTCACGGAGCGACCGGGCGTCCAACGCTCCGCCTCCCGCGCCCAGTTCGTCTTGACCACATTGGGGACCACGGCCAGCAGTGGGTGGGCCCCGGCGACCTGCGCGGCCAGCAGTGCCTGCGCAGTCTTGCCCAGCCCGGGCTCGTCGGCCAGGAGGAAGGTCCGGTGCCCCGCTGACACGGCGGCCAACAGACGTGCCTGGTGCGTCATGAGGCCCAGGCCCTTCAGCGTCGCCATCGCCGCTCGGGGCTCAGGGAGCTCCAGGCAGGCCGAGGCTCCCGGGGAGGGATGCTCGAACGAGTTGAGCAGCGGTCCGATCAGTTCCCAGCCTGCCAGGCGGCCCTCCGGCTTGGGCGTTGCCTGGGTGAAGTCGGGCGCAAGGAACGGGTTGGCCAGCTGCGCTGCGACCACCGACCGCGGCGCAGCTTTGCGTCCGGTGCGCACGGCGGTCACCGCCGCGCGGCTGTGGACATCCGACTCCGGCGTCGGGTCAAGACCCGCGGCGAGCCGCAACTCACGCTGCATCCGGCGTGTGGCGTCGCTGACCTCGGCGTCCTCCTCGAGCAGGTGGAACAGGGACGTCTCGCGCGTCGCGATGCGCGCCAAAATCGTGGCCAAGCCGTCCAGGCGCCTGAGCTCAGTGACCCGTTGTGCCTCGGTGCGGGCCGCGTCTGCTCGTATCCGGGCGCGCTCCACCCGGGCGAGCAGCGCAATGGCCTGGAACCGGGAGTGCTGCGCCGAGGTCACCAGCCCACGGTCTACGGCCGTCTCGACCTCCCGCACAGCTTTCGCGAGGACCGGAAGGATGCCGCTGTTGTCCTGCCTGCGGGCGCGGGCACGCTGAGTCGATCGGCCGTCGCCGGACCGGCCCCTACGCTGCTTCGCCAAACGGCAGCCCTCTTCCTCATACGCCGCCGCCGCCGGCGCCGCGGCGCCGTCGGCAGGTCTGATACGGCGGGAGCCCGCCTTCGCGGACTCGTCGCGCCCTCCGGCAGGATCCCAACGGCGACGCTCGCCCGCACGGGAAACTCGATGGCATCACTCGGTCGACGCTGCCGGGATCTGCCAGTCTACGAGATCATCCAGATGGCCCTGCACGGCCGCCATCGGCACGAGCGGGCCTTGCAGGCTCTGCCTCGTCTCCGACATGTGCGCCATTCTGCCGCGAGTGACGCATCCTCCGGCGGAGCGGTCAGACACCGAGCTCGGCGGCGTTGTCGGCGAGCATCGCCTCGAACAACGGTTGGGTGTCGCTGAGCGCCCACGACAGGTGGCCGAACGCCTCCAGCGTCACCGTCCCGTACAGCCGGGCCCACTGCCGTACGAAGACGTAGCGGGCGCCCAGCGGCAGCTCGACCGGTCCCTTCTCGGACTGGGCCAGCAACCGCCGGATCCGCGGGTCGAGGTCCTCGTCCGCCGGCGCGGCGAACCCACCCTCGTGCCAGAGCTGGACGAACAGCGCACCGAACGTGGCCCCGAACCGCTGCGCGCCCTCGCCGGTGCACGCCCCGCGCTCCATCCCGTGCAGCGGGTTGGCGAACAGCAACCCGTACTCGAACCGGTGCTCCAGCGCCCAGCCCCGAAACGCCCAGGCCATCGCGGTTAGCCGCTGGTACGTCTCCGGCGCGGACCGGTCGCTCGGTGGCGCGTCCCGAGCCGCCTCGAGCACCTCGACCAGCTCGGCGTACAGCTGGCCGCCCAGCTGGTCGGTGAGGTCGTCCAGGCTGGCGACGTAGCGGTACAGCGCAGGCGCGGTCAGGCCGACGTCACGGGCCACCGCCCGCAGGGTCAGCTCGTCGCCGCGGGCCACCCGGTTCCGGGCCGCGCCGAGGATCTCGCTGGTGGTCTTCGCCCGAAGGCGCTCGCGACGGTTGACAACAGCCATGCCCGACAGCATAGTAAACATCGTTTACAGTGAACAGTGTTTACGGTTGCCGGAGGAGGCTGAGATGGAGCGGTGGGGGCGGGCAATGGCCCGGGGCCGGTGGCTGGTGCTTGCGTTGGGCGCGGTCACGGTCGCAGTCGCCGCGGTATGGGGCACCGGCGTGTTCGCGGCGCTCTCCGACGGCGGGTTCGACGACCCGGACAGCGAGTCGGCGGTCGCCGACCGCAGGATCACCGACGACTTCGGCGGGGTCGGCTCCGACGTGGTGGTGCTCTACACCGACCCCGCCGGCGGGCCGATCGACACCCCCGCCGCCCGGGGGGCGATCGACGACGTGGTCGCGCCGCTCCGCGAGGAGAGTGTCGGGTCCATCACGACGCCCTGGTCCCCGGCGCCGCCCGAAGGGTCGAACCGGCTGGTCAGCGAGGACGGCCGCTCGGCGTTGCTGTTGATCGGGTTCCCCGGCATCGAGGACGACGACGATCGCGCCGCTGCGTACGAGGAGATCGCCGGCGAGCTCGACGCCGAGGGCCTGGAAGCGCAGGTCGGCGGTCCGGCGGCGGTGTTCGACGACGTCGGCAGCCAGGTCGAGGCGGACATCGCCCAGGCGGAGGCGATCACGCTGCCGATCGTGTTGCTGCTGTCGCTGCTCGTGTTCGGCAGCCTGGTCGCCGCCACACTGCCCGTGCTCATCGGTGGGATGGCGATCGTCGGCGCGTTCACCCTGCTGCGCGTGCTCAGCCTCAGCACCGACGTGTCAGTGTTCGCGATCAACGTGATCACGCTGCTCGGCCTCGGGTTGGCGATCGACTACGCGCTGTTCGTGGTCAGCCGGTTCCGCGAGGAGCTGGACCGGGGCCGGGACACCGCGGACGCCGTCGCGGCCACGATGGCCACCGCCGGGCGTACGGTCCTGTTCTCCGGCGTGACGGTGGCGGTCGCGCTCGCGTCGTTGCTTCTGTTCCCCCAGGTGTTCCTCCGCTCTATGGGCTTCGGCGGGATGGCAGCGGTGCTGGTCGCGATGGTCACCGCGCTGACCGTGCTGCCGGCGCTGCTTGCCGTCCTCGGACCGCGGGTGAACGCCGGTCGGGTGCCGTTCCTGCGGCGTGGGTCGGCCGCCACCACCGGCCACGGAGCGTGGGCGCGGATCGCGCACGCGGTGATGCGCCGCCCGGTGGTGGTGCTGGTGGTCACGGTCGCCGGACTGCTCGCGCTGGGGCTGCCGTTCCTGCGGGTCGAGTGGACCAGCGTGGACTACCGGGTGCTGCCCGAGGGAACGGAGAGCCGCGTCGTCTCCGAGCAGGTGGAGTCCGACTTCCCCGCCCAGGCCGGCTCGACCGCCCTTGTCCACCTGGACGGTGTCGACGGTTCCGACCAGACGGTGATCGACGCGTACGTGAGCGAGCTCGGCGCCGTCGACGGGGTCAGCGAGGCGAGCGTTTCCGCGACCGAGTCCGGCGCCACGCTGGTTGAGGTGAGCTACCCGTACCAGTCCCAGACCGAGGAGGCCCGCGCGCTGGTGCAGGACGTACGGGATGTGCCCGCACCCCCGGGCAGCGAGGCGCTGGTAGGCGGCGAGAGTGCGCAGCTGGTCGACCTGCTCGACTCGCTGGCCCAGACGCTGCCCTGGATGGGGCTCGTCGTGGTGCTGGCGATGCTGGTGCTGCTGTTCCTCGCGTTCGGCTCGCTGGTGCTGCCCCTCAAGGCGGTGGCGGTCAACGCGATCTCGGTGGTGGCGTCGTTCGGCGTGGTGACGTGGATCTTCCAGGACGGCAACCTCGCCGACACCCTCGGCTTCACCCCGCTCGGCGCGCTGGACGCGACCCAGCCGATCCTCATGCTGGCGATCCTGTTCGGGCTGTCGATGGACTACGAGGTGTTCCTGCTGTCGCGGATCCGCGAGCAGTGGGACCTCACCCACGACAACACCGCCGCGGTGGCGACCGGGTTGCAGCGGACCGGCGGCATCATCACCAGTGCCGCCCTTCTGCTAGCGGTCGTGATCGGCGCGTTCTCGACGTCCGGCATCACGTTCATCAAGATGATCGGCGTCGGCATGTTGGTCGCGATCATTGTCGACGCGACGGTCGTACGGGCGCTGCTGGTGCCGGCCGCGATGCGGCTGATGGGTGGGGCGAACTGGTGGGCGCCGGCACCACTGGCCCGCTGGTGGGAGCGGTACGGGTTCCGCGAGGAGCCGGCGCCGGTGGAGCGGCCCCGCGCGGAGGAACAAAGCGCGAGCGGCACACTGGCTCGGTGAGGCACAGCGAGCTGTGGGAGCGGATGGAGCAGTATCTCGGTGGGCCGTACTCGCGGGTGTGGTCCCAGCAGCAGGTGCTCGCCGAGCTTGACGGCCGTACCGTCGAGGAGGCACTGGCCGCCGGTGAGCCGCCGCGCCGAGTGTGGCGTGCGGTCTGGGCGGCGCTCGAGCTTCCGCCCTCCGAGCGTTGACCTCAACCTGCACGCGAGTGCGCGGCTGCCGTCAGGGGAGCGAGCCCTGGCCAGCCTCGCCACGGTCATGATGACCGTGATGACAACGCCGATCACGAAGAGGCCACCTGAAGGCAGTTGCTAGTGCGGTCGCTGTGCGGCAGATCCGGTTGTCCACCGATGCTGCGCGGGCGCAGTGCACGGCGCACGCATGGACGCACCGCTCCACTCGGAGGATGCTGAAGGCATGGTCGACCGTGACGATTTCCTGGCGTGGGTCAAGACCGCGCTGTACGAGGCGGAGCTCGCGCTGCACAACGGCGACCCAGCCCCCCGCCGGGCGCTTTGGTCTCGCAACGAGCCCGTGAGCGTCTTGGGTGCATGGCGCAACGCCAATGGCCAGCGAGAGCTCGACGAGCTGTTCACCGCCCTCGGGAAGAGTTTCTCCGACTGCACGTCGTATGCGTTCGAGCTGATGGCGTACGACGTAGCGGGCGACATGGCCTATACCGCCGGACTCGAGCACACCTCGGCCTCGGTCGACGGTCAGCCGCGCACCTACAGTTTGCGGGCCACCCAGGTGTACCGCCGCGAGGGGGGCGATTGGCGGGTAGCCCATCGCCATGGCGACACCGTGACCGAATGACCAGTGCCCGATAAGCGGCATGAGCGGATGGCCGCCCGGTCGGCGGCAGATGAGTTCAATGCTTTGGCCGGGGAGCCCGTGGTCACATGCAGCCGATGGGCTGCTTCGATGCCGGCCACCTCTCGATGTCGTCGGAGTCGTCGAGGCTGACCAGGACGCCGCGTCGTGCGTGGAAGCCAGCCACAGCTCGCGTTCGTCGCGGTGAAGTCCGGTGTTTGTCGCGTTGTGGGGCAGGGTCGCGGCGCCGTCGTAGCTGGCGCGCAGGAAGCCCGCCAGCTCACCGTGGCGGTCCCGAACGTACTCGTCCGTGCCGCTCCCCCTACCGAGGTGGAGGAAGGTGATGTCCTGCCAGTCGCAATGTTCCGCGCCCTGGAACGATTGGATCCTGGTGACGGGAGCGCGTTGCCCAGATGAGTCCTCCCACACCTGGATGCCGAGGTCGTCGGTCACTGTCGCGGGGAGCTCGGACGGATCGCACTCCGCCCACGCCTCGACCCCCCAGCCCTCGTCACCGTTGTAGTCCGTGACGCTGTCGAAGGCGAAGAACGCGATCTTGGTCCGACCGCCGACGTCGTAGGAGAACAGGACGCGCCCATCGTGCTCGCGCTCGATCCGGTAGCCCTCCTCGGGGAGGGCGCCGAAGACGTCCTCCTCGAACAGGTTGTCCAGGGCGGCAGGGGGGCTGTCTTGGACGGACGCCAGGCCACTGTCGTAGTCCGCGCCGCCCCCGTCGTAGGGCGCACCGTCGCACTCCAGTGCCCGGCCAGCCGCGCCCGAGCGCTCACCGACGGTTGCCCGGTCACGGTAGTCGATCGGTAGGTTCATCGGCCCCTCGTACGGCGAGGAATCCGGATCGCCCTGGACAACCACGCTCGTACTACCGCAGCCGGCGAGCAGCAGTGAGGTTGCGACAACGTTGATCAGGTGGCGCACGAAACCCCCTTGCATCCGGTGTGCACCTCTGACACGAACCGAACCCTTGCGGTTCCCTACCCCGGAGAACGTGCCCCACCGTCCTCCCGCAGCATCCCGGTAGGAGCAGGTGGCGGCCCGGACAGCGGTCAGTCCAGGATGGCCGCCCGGTTGGCGGCAGATGAGTGCGCTGGATGGTGTAGTCCAGCCAGCAGGATGGGCGGCCGCGTCAATCGCGGCGATATGACTCAGTTTCGACCGTCAGGGCAGAAAGCCGCTCGGTTCGGGTCTCACGAGCACAGACGCTGACGTCGGACCGGCAGCATGGCTGCGGTCACTTCGCCGGATTCTTGATGGAGACCACGCCACCGCTGTTGACTGGTGTGATGACACCCCTTTCGGACGGCCGGCCCGCCGGAGTCCTGGCTGCTGTCGGCGGGACGCCCATGGTGGAACTGCACCGTCTGGTGCCGGACTCGGGAGCGCGCATCTTTGTGAAGTGGGAGCCGGCGAACCCCACCGGGTCGATGAAGGACCGGATGGCGGTTGAAGTGATCCGATCCGCTGCGGCGGACGGCCGGTTGCCACCCGGTGGCACTGTTGTGGAGTACACCGCCGGGACGACGGGTATCTCGCTGGCCCTGGTGTGTGCAGCGCTCGGGTACCAGCTGCACGTGGTGTTCTCTGACGCGTTCAGCGTCGAGAAGCGTAAGACCATGCTGGCGCTCGGCGCGGAGATCACCGACGAGCCCAGCGACGGCGGCCGCATCACCGAGGACCTCATCAAGCGGATGATCGCCACCGCCGCCGAAATCAGCACACGTCCGGGGCACTGGTGGTCCGACCAGCTGAACAACCACGACGCGGTGCGCGGCTACCTTCCCCTCGGCGAGGAGATCTGGAGGCAAGCCGGCGGACGTGTCGACGCGTTCGTGCATACCGTGGGCACCGCCCACTCGATCCACGGCGCTCCTCGCGGGTTCGGAGACACCGCAACGCCAGTCCGGGTCGTGGCGGTGGAGCCAGCCGAGTCCGCCGTGCTTTCGGGCGCCCCCACCGGTGCGCACCGCATCGAAGGAATCGGTATCGGTTTCATTCCGCCGTTGTGGCGGCCGGAACTGGTGGACTCCATCGAGCAGATCCGCAGTGACGAGGCACAGCAGATGGCCCGCCGGCTCGCAACCGAGGAAGGAATCTTCGCCGGTACCTCGACCGGGGCCAACGTCATCGCGGCCCTGCGAGTCGCCGAGACGCTGCCCGCCGGCGCCCAGGTCGTGACCCTCGCCGTCGACTCCGGCCTTCGCTATCTCAGTACGGCCCCCTACGCCTGAGCAGGACGTCGCCACCGACCGCGCCCGCACAGCTGAGAGGAAGGCCGGCTCGCGGCGAAATGACGCGGGTACCAGTCACGCTCCTCATCGGCGGGAACGTGAGGGCGGTAGCGATCTATCCAGCGGTCGCCGTCCAGGACGGTGCTGTTGAAGTCGCCGAAGACGAGGTCGGTCGGGGCGCGATCCAACTTCTCCGGGTTGATACCTGAGCGCTCACGATCTCCAGGCTGTTCCTGGCAGCGAAGTCGCTAGTCGAGACGCGCGACCGCCAAGAGCGTAATCACCGGACACGCAGCGATTCTCTCCGGCGATCTCGCTGGAATCGATCGGGCGCAAGAGGGCACCGTGCAGGAGCAAGCGGGACCGCTCCGCAGGTCACAAGGCGGCCGCCCGGTCGCCGAGGCGGACTGTGCCGGCCTGCTCGACGGTTCCGTAGACACCCGCGCAGGGATAACGTCCTCCACCGTCGAGCTCGAGTCGGTTGTGGCGGACCAGGATTCGGAGGATGTCGTTGTCCCCGGGCAGGTCATCCTGCGCGAGGGTCGGCATCACGCAGCGCGGATCGGGCATGGCGACATGCACCCGAGCACCGTCGCCGAGCGCGAGGCTCCGGCCAATCCAGCCGTTCTCCACGAATCCCTGCTCCTCGGTGGCGACAATGGCGTTCATGCGGAACCGGCGGGCCTCGAAGCGACTCCCGGGCTGGAGGTGCTGAAGACGCTCCAGCGTTGACGTGGAGATCACCGACACCGGGAACACGTCGAAGAACGCGCCGACGGGCACCGGCGATGACGCACCGATCTCGGCGAACAAGGCCGAACCGAGCTTCGCCTCGACGACCTTGTCGCGGTATCCCGCGGGATCCGCATCGGCGACGTCGGGGTGGTACTGGTCGATGGTGAAATCCTTCGGCGCCACGGAACTGAGCCTCACCTTCCGCCCGAAGAACCGCGTCAGAACCTCGTCGCAGTCGGTCGCGTCGCTCGTGGTGGAGTCTCCGTCGGGGAACAGGATGCGCACTGGTGGAGTATCGGCGCCCGCCTCCGGCGCCTCCAGAAAGGCTGCCCGACAGGAGAGGATGCCGGGGAACCGCCTGACACTCTTGGCGCTGACCACCTTCCCGGACTCCACGTCGATGAGGGCGTAGGCACGGTCACCGACGACCCCCCTCGAGGTGAGGGCTGCCTCCGACAGCTCCTCACCCGCCATGGATTTGACGGGGAACCGCCAAAGGCTAGAGATGCTTCCCAGCGACGTCGTCATGTCGCTCCCGCCCTTCATCGGTACACCGGTTCCAAGTGAAGCGCGCAGCGGCGACCAGCACATGACCCATCGTGACTATGCCAGAGTTTAGCGAAGGGAACAGGTCGCGCGCTATCACGCGTCACCAAGCACTCAACGACGCAAACTGTGTGCATCGGGTAGCGGGTCCACGAGGTCCCTGACTGGCCCCAATTGGGCATTCCATATGTCGAGTCCGACTGCCTCAGTGGCCCTTGGTCAGCGGCGTACGCGGGAGCGCCAAAACGAACTTGCCGTCTTCGTTCGCGCCGAGTTCGCCGGAGAGCGTTCGTCATGCGGCGGTAAGACGCCACGTCAGCGACCGCGCGTGGTGATGTCCACTGCTGCTAGACCGTCTCGTGGCGCAGGACCCTGCTCGCGCCAGCAGCTAGATGCCGGAGACTCGGCCGACCCTCCAAGTCTCGTCCGGCGCGGTCAAGCGGTCTGTCGAGATCGGGGTGGACTGCGGTTTGCCAGGAAAGGAAGGTTTCGGTTTCTCGGCGGGATCGGGAACCGGCCCGATGCCTTGAGCGGCGGCGAGCCGGGACTCTGGTGGTCGGTGGAGGGGAAGAGCCTCTCCCCCGATCAACCGGGAGGACCCATGACCGCACCACGCACCTTGTGGCGACTGGCGGGCGCGTCCGCGCTCGTCCATGTCGTCGCCATCCTCGTCGGGATCGCGCTGGCCCAGCCGGCTCTGTTCCAGGACGGCACGGCGGGCATCCAGGCCGACTACGGCGCTGCAGTCCATCGCCACCATGGCGACTCCTCTCCAGACCGGTGAGGAGCCCATACCAGCAGCACACATGCCAGGCCGCACGAACACGAAGCAGCCTCGGAGTGTCGCCTTCGCTGTCCCGGCTAATACACGCTCAGGCCGGGCCGTTGGTGCGGTCAATAGGTCGTCGACGGGCTACTCCACCACGCGCACGTCTGTCAGACCACCGGCGACTCCGTTCGCCGGTTGGACCTCGAGCAGACGAAGGAACGCCTCGTGCGTGCGGGTCGTCTATATCGGGGCGGCACCCGACAGGAGGGGCAACAGGTCTTCCAGTGGTCGGGGAGCCTGCTCCAAGAGAATTCCGGTCAACGACAAGGCGATCATCGGGTCGAGCTTCCGTGTGAAGGACCGGAACTTGCTCACCAGTTCGTCGTCGGTGAGGGGATCGTCCGGGTCGCCCCGGGCTGTCGTCGGGCCCGACGAGAGGATTCGACCGTCGGAGAGCCCAATGCGGACGTCGGCCTGACGAACGGCGGGGAACCCCGCCGACATCTCCGGGGACCGGGCGACCCGGATGCGTTCCATCAACCGGCGCGTGTCCGGGTGCGCGCCCGCGGCAAGGGTGACCTCCGGTCCCAGTTCTCTCGTGGCCAGTGCGGCCGCGACCGCGAAGGTCAGGCTGTACTGGGCCTCTTCCGTGGTCTCGGGGACGGAGGTACTGAGGCGGGTCGCCTCCTCGAACGTCGTGACGTGCACGTCGACGATGTCGTCGGGCCGGAGGGCGTATTCGGTGGCGAGGGCCACGCAGGCCCGGACAGCAGGATGCGCCCACCGACAGACCGGCCAGGGCTTGAAGTACTGCTCAAGGCAGCGCCACGAGTACCCCAGGTCGGCCCACAGGTGCGGGTCGCCAATCAGCCCGGCGGGAGCTCCGGTGAAGCCGTCAGCGGCGAGGAGGGCGGCGGCAACGCCAGCCTGCGCCCCCCACGCTGAGCCGTCCTTGACCATGGTCGGGTGCGCGATGGCGCGCATCACGGGTGCGCGTGGCGCGGTGTACTCGGCGATGCCGAGCGCGTGCCACGTGGCCGAGGTGTCGAGCGCGAGCAGTCGGGCGCCCACGGCGGCCGCACCGAGTGCGTTCCAGGCGCCCGAGCCGTGGTAGTCGGCCGTGGTGTCGTGGAGGACCAGCCCCGCCCGCAGCGAAATCTCGTACCCCACCGCCATTGCGGCGATCAGGTCGTGGGTGTCTCTGCCTGCCTGCCCGTCGAGGAACGCCAGCGCGGCCGGCAGTACGGCGACACCTGCGTGGCCCTTGGCTAGCCGGTGCCCGTCGTGTCCGTCCAGGGAGTCGATCGTCGCGGCGTTGGCCATGGCGGCCTGCGCCGCGTCCACCCGTCGTCCATCGAAGAGCAGCCGGGGTGCGTCGGGCCCGCCGCCGGCCCGGTGATGGGCGTGGTCGCGCATGATGCGGGACAGCCGCGTGCGTGAGCCGGCTGCCGCCACACCCACCAGGTCGAGGAGGCAGCGGCGCATCTGGTGCTGCACCGTCGTCGGCAGACCCTGATAGTCGAGTCCGTGGACGAAGTCGCTGATCACGTTGCGCGGAGACGTCACGGTGCGCCATCCCTGGTTCGAGCTTCGGCGAACGCCGTGCCTGGTCACGGCGTGCGGTGACTCCAGGGTCCCACCGACCCGGGAAGCCGGTGCACACCGCCGTGACACCGGCCGCCGGCTCCCCGCCCGCTAACGGGCCGCCCTGCCCCGCTGGAGGGCGGACCCGCAGCGGTGCTGGTCTTGCGCGTCATTCTGGGCGGCAAGGACGCGGGGACATCGTCCGGTGAGGTTCGTTCACGGTGCTTCTTACACCCCGGCGACGTAGGCGGTGAGGAAGTGAACGCCGTGGCGGTCGAGGTTGCCGCGGGCGCGGTCGTAGTGCTGTGTGGTTCGGGAGTCGGCGTGCCGGGCGAGGATCTGCGCGTCTCGAAGCGGGACACCTGGGTCGAGGGCGTTGGTGATCGCGGCGTGCCGCAACGAGTGCGGGCTGACGTGCCGCGGGATCCCGGCGGCCTTGGCGATCCGCAGCACCATGCGGTAGACGTCGCGGCGGTCGATCGGTTTCCCGGAGGTTGGACGCAGCACCAGCGGTCCTTCGGTTCGTTGGCCACGGCATGCCTCGAGGACCCGAAGGACGGGCACGGTCAGCGGCATGGTGGCAGGCTTGCTGCCCTTGCCGACCAGATGCAGGACGCGGTGCCCGCGCAGGGTCTCGGCGTAGTCCTCGATCCGCACCGCGGCGGCTTCAGAGGCACGAAGGGCGTTGATGCCGAGCAGGTACGCCAACGCGCCGTGATGCACCGTCAGAGTCTGGGCGACTTGGAGGAACCGGATTAGCTCCAGCCGGTCCAGCCCCTGGGTACGGGTCTCGTCGGCGTGCACCTTCGGAAGTCGCGCGTAGACGGCCGGGTCGGCGCCGATGAGGCCGTCGATGTGGGCGAAGCGGAAGAACCCGCGGAC
>Ga0136619_10000168_pt1 | contig 23203 bp, 18 predicted proteins | sample AntDrymUQ3532106_2_FD_104807 | JGI IMG/M metagenome (GOLD analysis project Ga0136619, IMG submission 104807) | Polar desert sand microbial communities from Dry Valleys, Antarctica - metaG UQ353 (21.06) | ecosystem: Environmental > Terrestrial > Soil > Desert | place: Antarctica: Dry Valley...
AGGCCGGCGGATAACGCGTCGGCCGCCGCGGCGGCGACCAGCAGCAGGGACAGTTCCACCGCACCGATCGCGCGGTGAAAGCGCAGACGCGATGCGACGCGGCGGACGCGGCGTACCCCCGCGGCCCTGGGAACGGCGGCGGTATCGGTGACCGGCGGCAAACCGGCGCTGGCCCGCGCGGTGCCAACCAGGTCGGTTTCGGCCTTGTTGAGCAGGACGAACACCGCCCCCAGCAGACCCAGCAGTGTCCAGCCGGCGGGGTGGCCGGCGTCCGCCCGCAGGCCGATCGCGGCGATGAGCGCCGCCTCCACGACATAGTGACCGAGGCGGTCCAGGTAGACCCCGACCGGACCGGTCGTACCCCGCCAGCGCGCGACCTCGCCGTCGGAGCAGTCCAGCAGCAGGTACAGCTGGATCCCGGCGGCTGCCAGCAGGGCGGCCCATAGTCTCGGCATGGCCGCCAGGGCGGCGGCAGCCAGCCCGGTGAGGATCATCAGCCCCGTCAAGGCGTTGGCTGAAACCCGCGTGCCGACCAGGAGGCGGGTGACGTGCAGCGACACGCGGCGCATGTACAGCTTGCCAGCCCAGTGCTCGGCGCTGGCCCTTCCTGTCAGCGACGGCGGCTGACAGACCGCACGCAGGTCATCCAGCGAAGGTTTCAATGAAGGCGTCGACGCGCTTGCGCACCTGCTGGGCGTCCAGGTCGAGGTGCTCGAGGACCGTGTAGCGGTCCGGCCGGGTCGTGGGAGCCTCGATCACGGCGGCCGTGAACTCTTCGGCGGTCAGCCCCAGGTCGTCGGGCACGCGGGGCAGTCCGTTGAGGCGGAAGCAGCGGTCCATCGTGGCCACGATCGGGTCGTCACGCAGGTAGGAGGCGAACAGCGCCCCGACCGCCACCTGCTCGCCGTGCAACCCGGCGCTGCCGTACAGGGCGTCGATGGCGTGACTGATCTCGTGGCAACCACCGCTACAGGGGCGGCTGGACCCGGCCACCGACATGGCCATCCCCGACAGCAACAGCCCTTCGGCGATCACGCTGAGGAACTGGTCAGAGTCCAGGCCCTCCGACCGGTTGATCACCGCCTCGGCCGCGCTGCGGGCCAGGGACACGGCCAAACCGTCCACGGCCTCGCCCCGCTCCCGCGCGGCCAGGAGCCAGTCGCCGACGGCAGAGGCGTTGCTGACCACGTCACCAATACCCGACCTGGTATGGCGCACCGGCGAGGTCCGCACCAGGTCGAGGTCAACGAACACCGCAATCGGGATGTGGACGCCGAAGGAGCCCTTGCGGCCGTGGCTCTCCAGCGATGACACCGGCGACGCGATGCCGTCGTGGGACAGGTTTGTGGCCACCGCCACGAAGGGCAGCCCGGTCATGCTGGCGGCGTACTTGGCGACGTCGAGGGTCTTGCCCCCGCCGATGCCAACGACGGCGTCGAAATACCTGGCGCGCAGCCGGCCGATGAGATTCTGCGCGCTGTCCAGCGTGCCGCCCTCGACCTGGAACAGCGATGCTTTGGGCAGGCACTCACGGACCGTTTCGGCGATCGACTCGCCCTGGCCCGGCCCGAGCGCGATGGCAACCTCGCCGGCGGCCGAGATACGCCCGTCGGCCAGCAGCGGGGCGAGTCCGGACACCGCGCCGGCGCTGATCTCGATGGCAACGGGTGCGGCGATGGTGCGGGCCAGCAGTGGCATGTCAGTTCCCTTCCAGGTGCGGGGCCAAGACCCGAGCGCGGCTCAGGTCGTCATGGTTGTCCACCTCGACCCAGTCGACCGCACCGATGGCGGCGGTGCGGATCGTCTCCCCCCAGTCGGCGTACTGTTGGTAGCCGTCCTCGTAGTACAGCGTCGTGTCGCGTTCGAAGGTGGCCTGCAGCGCTTCGGCCAGCCGTGGCACGGCGTCCGGCTCGATCAGCGTCACGCCGATGTACTCGCCGTGGACCGAGCCTGGGTGCAGGCCCTTGTTGATACGCAGCAGCCGGTCGTCGCCGTCGAGCTGCACCTTCATTTCCTCCTCGGCCAGCGGCTTTTGGTCATCCAGGGCCAGGATGATGGGCCCAGCCCCCCGGGCTGCCAGCAGTCGCCGCTCGACGACCGCCGGATGCACCGTGTCACCGTTGACGAGCAGCCCCCCGCCGGCGAGCGCGTCGCGGGCCAGCCACAACGAGTAGGCGTTGTTCCAGTCGTGATAGTGGTCGTTGAAGATTGTCCGCAGGGCCACGTCGTAGCTGCGCTCCATCTCCGGCAGCCGGCGCTCGATCGCCGCCGCGGCATGGCCGGTCACGATCGTGACGTTGGTGATGCCGACCGCACGCAGGTTGCGCAGCGCCAGCTCCAGGATCGACCGGTCCCCGTCGACGGCCAGCAGCGTCTTGGGCAGCGCGTCGGTGAGCGGCCGTAACCGCATGCCGCCACCGGCCGCGAGCACGACGCCGATCATTCAGCCATCTCCAATGTCGTCGGCGACCGGCACCGGGGAGCCAGCGGGGTCGGCCAGCAACCAGCTTCGGACGCTCTCGAAGCCGTACAAGCAGCCACACCATACGGCCATAGCCACGGTCGCCGGCCTGTACCACCCGCCCAACCCCGCCAGGACCAGCACCGCCAGCCGCAGGTCCCAGCCACCGCCCAGCAGGGTCAGCCAATGCGGCGGCGCCATCCCTCGGTAGCGCAGCCGGTAGACCAGGTCGTAGTGGTGGTAGGCCAGCGCCGCCGCCAGGGCGTACACCGCCGCACCGGCTGTAAGCCGCCAGCCCGACCAGGCGATGAAGCCGTACTCGCCAGCACGGATCAGCGGCGGAACAAGCCATCCGAGACGGGCGGTCGGTGCCGCCACCGACGACAGCACCCCGCAGGCCACGAAGGCAGCGACGCCGGCGACCGCCGCGACACCAAGGCGCCCGTTCGGTCCCCACCAGGTGTCGGCGGCAAGGCCGGCCGCCAACAGGACCAGTCCCGCGAGCTGCAGCGGCAGCGAGGAAGCCGGAGCGCGCACCCCGGTAGCGACGGCCACCAGCGGCCCGTCGTCACGGTGCACCCGGCCGGCGTCGGCTAGACCCACGAGCGCAGCACGCGTCCCGTTGTCGTGTAGACGGCGGCCAGGCCACCCCAGACCAGCAGCGCGGTGAAGGTGACGCGCGGGCTGAACACCGCCGCCGTGATGGCGATGAGGGCGAAGCGTTCACCGATGGGCAGCACCAGGATCCGTTTCAGCCACTTCAGCCCCTGACGCTCCAGCGCCACCGAGGCGCGGACGCCGGCCAACCCGACGGTGTGGCGGGCAGCGTTGTCGGTAGCTGGGACCTTGTGCGGGCCGGGCGAGCCAGACGCCGGCGGCTCCGCCGCAGTGGGCGCTTGCCCGGCCACCACGTCGACCAGCGCGTCTTCCTCGTCGGCCAGCGCCCCGGCGACCGTGCTGTTGGTCAGCGTCGCCCGCCACCGCGCACGGTCTCCCGGGGGCCGCTCGTCGGGTTGCAGCAACGCCACCGCCGGGACGTCGACCACGTCGCTGCGCACCTGCGAGGCGTAGGCGAAGTCGATGCTGTGCCGGCTGATCTGCACCGCAAGCGCAGCGGTCGCCAGCGCCCACAAGCTCACGTCGTCGCCGGCGCGGACACCGCCGATGGCCAGCCCGGCGTAGGCCAGGAACTCCTTGCCCCGGTCGAACGTCGAGTCCAGCCAGCTACCCAGCGTGGAGTACTGGTGGCGGTAGCGGGCCAGCTGCCCGTCGACGCAGTCGGTGACGAACGCGACGAGCAGCAGCGCCGCCCCGGCGACCAGGCCCGCGCGGCTGCCGGTGGCGAACGCCAACGCCGCGACGATCCCCAGCAGCAGCGAGGCCACGGTGACCTGATTGGGCGTCATGCCACGGCGCGCGGCCCAGCGCACCAGGTACGGCGAGTAGGGACTGACGAAGTAGGTGGTGAAGAAGCCGTCCTGCGCCTTGACCGATGACGCCAGCCGCACACCGTCCTCGTCAACGCGATCCAGTGCGGCATCCACCTCGGCCACGGCTGCCGCCGTCAAGGGGCGCGCCCACACGAGGGCTCGCAGGTCCACCGTCCCCACCTTCTCACCGCCGCGGACCAGGCCGACCAGCAGCAGTGCCACCGCGTCGTCTGGCGCCGCCTCGCCTGCCAGCTCGGCCGCCTGGTCGCCGTGGAAGCGGGCTGCCTTGCTGGCAAGCTCCGATGCCCAAGCACCCGGGAGGCCGTCGGCCAGCAGTGCGGTGAGCTGGCGACCTACCTCCGCCACCGCCCGGCTGCCGGCAGGCCCGGCCTTGACCAGGCCGAGGAAAGCTGCGGTCGGTTGCACGACGAGGTGGTAGGGCGACTCCGCCGCGACGACCTGCCCTCGGACCAACCGCACCCCCCACGCGGATGGTCCGCTCACGTCTGGCGCTACCAGGACCCCGGTGGCGACCCGGGGATCGAACAGCAGGCCCTCCAGCGCGGCACCGTGCAGCGCCACCTCGCCGTTGGCCAGCAACAGGCCGTCCTCGGCGCGAGCGGCCAGGTCACCGATCATCGCCAGCGTGGCGCGCAGGTCGGCAGCAGCATGCACCTGGGTGGTCCCGGCGTGCCGGGCGACCTGCGGCGTCCAGGCTGACCGGGTGATCACGTGGACCGTGTCGACGCCGGCCGCTTGCAGCTGGCCAAGCAGGTGGCTCAGCAGAGTCTGCGAACGGAAGGCCAGCAACGCCGCCGGGCGCCCATCAGCGGTCGCCGCAGTGGCGACCACAACGGCGGTGGTTCCGGCGCTGGGCTGGTTGGGCACCACGGCGCTCCTGCGCACACAGGCGCGTTCCGGTGGCTGGGCACGGCGAGTGTAACGGGAGCCCGCAGCCACCCCGGCGCTCAAGTAGCCGGCGGTGGCGGCGCACCCCCTAGCTATGATCGTCCTGCCCAACGCCCCGTCGGAGAAGGCTTGCAATCGTGATCGTCCGGTTCCTCATCTCCAACGCCTACGCCAGCGGCGGCACCGTTCGCACCACGCTGAACATGGCCAGCGAGCTTGCCAACCGGCATTCGGTCGAGGTGGTCAGCATCTTCCACCGCCACGAGCAGACCCTCTACCCCGTCGACCCGAGGGTGCGCCTGCGGCCGTTGGCCACCCCCTTGCAGCCGACCGGCGAGGGGTTCGTCGGCGACGCCCGCCGGCGGGCTCAGGAGTGGGCGCGCGGGCAGCCCAGCCGGGTCGTCCACGTGCAGGACGCGCGCCATGCCCTGTACAACGGGCTGGACGACGTCCATCTCGTGCGGTTCCTGCGATCGGTGCGCGACGGCGTCCTCATCGCCACCCGCCCGGGCCTCAACCTGGCGATGGCGCGCTACACCCGACGCTCGGTCGTGCGCATCGCCCAGGAGCACCTGCACCTGGGCCGTCACCGGCCCGGGCTGCGCACCGCGATCCAGCGCCAGTATCCGAAGCTGGACGCGGTGACCACGCTGACCGAGGACGACGCCGGCGACTACCGACGACTGCTGGAAGACAGGGTGCGGGTCGCCTGCGTGCCCAACGCCGTGCCGGACCTGGGACCCGGCCGGGCGACGCTGGACAACAAGGTGGTCATCGCGGCTGGCCGGCTGACCGGCCAGAAGGGTTTCGACCGATTGATCCGGGCCTTCGCCAAGGTCGCCCGCAAGCATCCGGACTGGCAGCTGCGGATCTTCGGGCAGGGCAAGCGCGAAGAACAGCTACAGCATCAGATCAAGCGGTTGGACGTCGGTGCGAATGTGGCGCTGATGGGCTACACCCACGAGCTGCCCGCCGAGATGGCCGACGCCTCGATCTATGCCATGAGCTCACGCTTCGAAGGCTTTCCCATGGTGATGCTGGAGGCGATGAGCCGGGGCCTGCCGGTCGTCACGTTCGACTTCCCCACCGGAGCCAGGGACCTCGTCGACGATGGCGTCCACGGTGTGCTCGTGCCCAATGGCGACGTGAACGGCCTAGCCGCGGGGATCACACAGCTGATCGAAGACGACACGCGCCGCAAGACCTGCGGCGCCGCGGCGGTGGCGAAGGCGGCGCAGTACGACACGCCTGCCCTTGGCCGGCGGTGGGACGTGCTGCTCGACGAGCTGGTGACCGCCAAGACGGCAGCGCGACGCGGGGCGGGATGATTCGGCGGCAAGGAGGGTGGGAGTAGAGTTGCGCCGTGCCAGTCTCGCAGGGTCAACGCCTTGAACGCCCGTTGCTCACCCGGCTCAGCCTTGGCCAGCAGAACGATCGTCCGATCTTCGTGGGGGGATGTCCCCGTTCCGGGACGACCCTGCTGACAGCGATGCTGCACGCGCATCCGGAGCTGGCGATGCCGCCCGAGACGCGCTTCGTCGTGGAGAGCTACCAACGGCGGGTGCAGTTCGGGAACCTGCGCGACGAGGCCAACCGCCGCGAGGTCGGCGAGTGGATCGTCGGCACCAAGAAGACGCGGTTCGCCGATCTCCAGCTGGACCCCAAACGAACCGCGGCGCTGGTCGCGGCGGCTCCTCCCACCATCGGCTCGTTGTCAGGTGCGGTGCTGCGCGAGTTCGCCGTGCGCAACGGTAAACAGCGCTGGGGCGACAAGCGGCCCAAGCACGTCCAGCACCTCGGCCTGATCTTCCGCCTGTTCCCGGACGCCCAGTTCATCCACCTGATCCGTGACGCCCGCGGCTGCACCGCCTCGCTGAAGAAGCTCGGCTGGTGGGGGTATGAGGCACCGGACGCGGTGGCGCTGTGGCGCCGCGCCGTGGAGAGCGGGATCCGGGCCCGCAAGCTCCTGCGGCCTGACCAGTATCTCGAGTTGCGCTACGAGGATCTGGTGGCCGACCCCGTTGGCCAGCTGCAGCGCGTCTGCGCGTTCCTCGGCACCCCGTTCTCCCCGCTGATGCTGCAACACCACGAGGCCGGCGAGAAGCTCATCGACAAGCCGTACCACGAGCGGGTCTACCGGCCGGTGGACACCGCGTCGTTGCAGACCTGGCAGGACGCCTTGGAACCGGCCGAGCTGGCGCTGGTCGAAAAGAAGGTCGGCCACCTCCTCGACGAGTTCGGCTACCCACGCCTGGAAGGCCTGCCCAAGGTCGGCAAGAGCCTGGAGCGGCGGTACGCCGCCCGGGTCAAGCGGCGGACGAAGGCGGTGCACAAGTCCAGGCGGCGCAACACCAAGCACAGCGAGGTCTACACCCAACCCGTGGCGGCACGACTGACCTCGGGGCAGCGACGGCAGTACTGGCTACGGCGCCTGACCCGGCGGAGCGCTTAGCCGGTTGGCTTGAAGCTTTCCACCGACTTGCCGCCGCCGGCGGCGGTGAAGGTGAACGCGTTGCGCACGCGGCTCAGGTCGTGGCCGGCGCGCTCGTGCAGCCGCTCGACGTTGGCGGCAAATGCCCTCAGCGGGCCCTGCGGAAGGTCGCCGTGCAAGTACGTCTTCATGGCCTGGCGCTGGGCAAACATGGGGTCGTCGGTCAGCGCGCGGTCCAGCAGGTCCAGCAGCGCGGCACCGTCGCGATCGAGCACGTAGGAGCCCTGCTGGCTCGGGAACATCTCCAGGAAGCCGTCGTGCGGCAGCATCTTGGGGTTGGACACGACCACGGGGCGGTCGGTGTACAGGAAGTCGGTGACGACGCTGGAGATGTCGGAGACGCAGACGTCGGCGAAGTCGAACCAGTCGTAGACGGAGCGCTCGGGGATGTCGCGGGCGACGATGTGGCGCTCGGCGTTGGGCGCCGTGCGCAGCAGCTGCTCGATCTGTTTGCGGGCGTCGGTCATCGTCCGCCGCTGCCGGCCTGACGCGGGGTGCGGCTTGAAGATGATGCCCCACTCCGGTCGCTCGGCGATGAGGCGCCGCACCATCTCGGGTCCCATCAGCTCCAGGGAACTGTAGTTGGACTCCTCGTAGTAGCCCTCCCAGGTGGGGGCGTACAGCAGCCGCACCCCGTCGCCGAACCGGCGGGGGCCGACGATGGCGGCGTCCACCTGCGGCCTGCCGATGATGGCGAAGCGGTTGCGCGCAATCTCGATGCCAGCCGCTTCGTAGCGGTCCACGGCGCACGGGCCCGCCACCCACAACTCGTCGTACACGCGCGCCACCGGGTTCGCGCTGGTGCTCTTGTCGCTGTCGCCGTGGTTGAGGAACACGTGCTTGACGCTGGCCTCGCGCAGCAGCTGCACATTTTTGCCCGAGTTGGCCGAGTAGAAGGCCAACCGCACCGTCGGCAGCACGCAGCGCTCCACGTCCCGGGTCCGGGGTGCGTAGATGACCGGCCACGGCGTCTCCGCCAGGTTCGGCAGGTGAGTGGCCTCGCGCACCACCACGATCAGCCGCTTGGGGGAGGCGTTGAACGCGCTCATCCACTGGTTGAACATGTAGGCCTGCCCGCGCCCGGCCGCCACGTAGACGATGCCCTGCGGGGCGAAGGCCTCCAGCTCGGCCAGCAGCTGATGTTCGTAGCGCTCCACCCGGCCGCTGTTGACGAAGCGGGCGGACCAGCGGTTGGCGAAGCCAGCGAAGGCCACCATGGCTGCGATCCCGAGCACCCCCACCAGCGAGACCAGAGCCGGCGGCGCCGAGCTGGCAAGGACGGCCGCCAGTCCCACCACGACCCCTGCCTCGATCCCGACGATGATGGCGGGACCGACCGCCGCTCGGCGCCGAGCGCGGGTATGGAACGTCCGCAGCTCCAAGTCCTGTCCGACGTTGCGCACGCCGAGCAGCGGCCGCAGGGCGATCGCGCGTGACATGGCCCTGCTGAACTCGTTCCAGCACAGTTGCGCGACCACGATGGTGACGGCATAGGTGGTCAGCACGACCGGCGATCCGCCTGTGGCGACGCCGAGCACCACCACCACACCGACGCCGCGCAGCATCGCGCGCGTGCGCGAGCCGAGTCCTCGGCGGCTGAGTGTGGCGCTGCCTCGGGTCGTCGGGTATGCGGCCAGCCACTCGGCGATGGCGGCGACGACCATCGCCGCCGCCGCCAACCACGGCGATCGCAACAGCCCGGCCAGCGCCAGGACCAGGGCGGTCAGCAGCGTGATCAGCACGAACGCCTTGCGCAGCACCCGGCGCAGCGCTGTCGCCGGTCCCGGCCGCTCCGCCGAAGGGTCTTCCAGGTCGGCGCCGGCCACCTCCTCGGCGACTTCGAGCTGCGACGCGCTCTCGTCGTCGGCGCCCGACTCCTCGCTGGGGCGTTGCTCGTCGGTGCTCTCGTCAGCCACCAGACTCCTTAATCTCGTGGCGAATAGTAGTTCGGCAACCTCCTACCGTCCGACGAGAAAGCCCCATCCCCACGCGTGGTGCATCGTGGCGAAGATCAGCGGCAGGCGCGCCACCTGCCGGCGGTCTCCTCCCGCCACCGCGGAGGCTGCCACCGCCGCCGCCAGATAGGCGCACGGCACCAGCAGGAACCGGCGGCGGCCGGCACCGGCCAGGAGCAGGCTGGTTGCGTTGGCGATCAAGGCCGCCGGCGCGGCCAGCTGGCGGGCGCGCAGCGACCGGGGGTGCTGTCGGACCACCGCGCGCTTGTACCGGCCGTAGTCGCGATATTGACGCGCAAGAGCCGCCAAACTAGAGCGGGGTCGGTAGTCCACCACCAGCTGGGGGTCGAACCAGACCACCCCCCCGCTGTCACGGATGCGCCAGTTCAGCTCATAGTCCTGGTTACGCCGCAGGCGCTCGTCGAAGCCGCCCACCCGCTCCAGCGCCGAGCGCCGGAAGACCCCCAAATAGACGGTGTCGGTCGGACCCGGTTGCCCACCGTAGTGAAAGCTCGCGTTGCCGACCCCGAAGCGGGAGGTCATGGCCGCCGCGACGGTCTCCTCGAACGGCGTCTGGCCACGGGCATGCTGGATGCCGCCGACGTTGTCCGCGCCGGTGGCCCGCAACGTCTGGACAGCGCGGCGCAGGTATCCAGCCGGCAACACCGCCTGGCTGTCGACGCGGGCCACCACGGGGCCGCGGCTTGCGGCGATGGCGGCGTTCAACGCCGACGGGGTCGTGCCCGGAGGGTTGTCCACCACGATGATCCGGTCTGTGGCGGCCGCCGCGAGCTCGCCGGCCAACGCCGCACTGCCGTCGGACGACGGACCGACGGCGATGACCAGCTCAACCTCGCCGGGATAGTCCTGCGACAGCACGGCGCCTACCGACCGCTGCAGATCGCGGGCGCCGTTGCGCAGCGGCATCACCACGGAGACGTCCGGCCAATCAGGGGTCACGGCTGACCACTCGACGGCGGGCGGAGGCGCGGGCGCGGGCGGCGACGCCGCGCAACCGGGGGACCACCGATTCGGGCAGGCGGCTGGCGACCGCACGGACGGCCCGGCTGCTGAGCACCGCACCCCGATCCGACGAGACCGTCTCGCTACCTGCCCGGCCGAGCTGGGCCTTGCCGTCAGTGCCGGTCTCGATGGCCCCGGGCGCCTTGGAGGCCCTGGGCGCTTTGGAGGACTTGGGCGCTGTGGAGGCCCCGGGAGTCTTGACCTGGGCCAGGGTCAGTGAACGGGGATCCAGCGGGCGGTCGACGAGCCCCGGCCTCGGGCGCGGCCCCCAGTCCGCGTCGCGGAACTGTTCACGACGTCGCGCCAACTCGGCGCCCGTGACGATGCTGCGACGCTGGGTGCCGGGGGATACCAGCGGGTCCAAGCGCGTTGGGTCGTCGAGGTGATAGCCGAAGAAGCCGGCCAGCGCGGCAGTCTTGTCGCGCAGCAGCTGCTCGAGCTCGGGGTCCATGGACTGCACCCAGCGGGAGACCCGTGCGACGTCGATCGGGTCAGTAGAGCGGGTGCGCCCCTCCACCACGACCGGTGCCTGACGCTCGGCATGCACCTCGTGGTGCGCGAGGACCTTGGCGGACCAGGGCTCGCCCAGCCATGCCAGCAGCTCACGCATGGTGGACTCGGGCTCGAGCACCAGATCCTCGTAGCGGCAAAGCACGAAGCGGTCGCCAAGCGCGGTCGCACGTTCCACCATCGCCACGTTGAGCCGCCGCCAGTTGCCAACGGCGAGTGGCCACGAGAACTTGAGGTGGAAGCGGTTGTGCAACGACGTCGCCGCGCCACCCGGGTGGCGGACCATGCCGATGAAGACCGCGTCGGGGAAGAGCCGGGCGATCTCGGTCATATGCCAGGTGTGATTGGGCGTCTTCTCGCCCCAGCGCTGCTTGCCGTGCTGTCGCGCGAACCGTTCGAACAGGCCGCTGTAGAACTGCCGTAGCGCAGCGTCCATCTCCTCCTCGCTCCAGCCCAGTCGGTGATACCACTGACCGCCCAGCCGCCAGAACGGGATGCACCTGTTGGCCGTGACCGCCCGCATGAACCCGGTTTCGGATGGGATCGCGATGCGCTCGTGGCTGTCGAGCATCAGCCTGATGAGCGTGGTGCCCGACCCCATGGCCCCCACGAGGAACACCGGCCCCCCGCGTGGCAGCACCTCGGGACTGCCACCGCCGCCGTTGCCCTGCGGCGCCGGTTCCCATCTCGTGTCAGCCGGGTTGGGGCCGGCGGATTCCGTCTTGACGACCGTGTAGTGCTCGGGATTCAGCAGCTGGTCAGCGCTGGGCGGCCGCGGCCGCACGCTCCAGTCGACCGAGTCGATGCGTTCTGCCCGCCTGGCGAGATCATCGCCGGTCAGCACGACACGCCCTGCAGACGCCTTCTCGCCCAGCGGCTCAAGGCGCGAAGGATCCCGCAGGTCGTAGCCGAAGAAGCCCGCCAGCGACGCTGCCCGCCGGCGCAGCAGGGGGGAGCCGGGGCCAGGGATCGGCCAGCTCGTGGCCGACTCGGGGGCTGCGGTGGTGAGGACCTGCGGGGCCCATGGCTCACCCAACGCGTCCAGCAACTCCCGCAGGGTGCGCTCCGGGTCGGCCACCAGATCCTCGTGGCGGCACAGCAGGAAGCGGCTTCCCAGCTCACGGGCGCGGTGTACCAACTCCAGGTTGGTCCGCGTCCACATGCGGGCCGAGCGCTTCGGACCGTAGTCGTGGTGCTCGCGCAGCGACACCGCGACGGCGGCGGGATGGCGCACGCTCGCCACGAAGGTGGCGTCGGGGAAGACCCGTGCCGCCCGGAGGATGTGCCAGGCGTGGTAGGGGGTTTCGTCGCCCCAACGGCGCTTGCCCTGCTGCTCGGCGAAGCGGGTGAACAGCCGGCCGTAGAAGCCCCCTAGCTGGGAGTACAGCTGTTCGGAGCTCAGGCCGAGCCGGCCGTACCAACGACCGCCGAACTTCCAGAACGGAATCCACTCATGGGCCGCGACGGCCCGCAGGAACCCGGTCTCCGCCGCGATCGCGAGGTGGGGATGCCGGTCGAGGGCGCGACGAAGCGTGGCCGATCCCGAACACGGGGAACCGATCAGGAACAGTGGACCTGTCCTACTTGACTGCGGCGGTTCTGTGACCGTGTCCTGCACGCTTGTCTTCCGATCGGATGCGTGGCGCGGTGCGCGCCGGCCGACAGCGTAGGCGGACTCGGGAGCAGTACCGCTCAGCAGTCTCGGTTCGGCGCGGGCACCGCGCCCTTGTAGGTCGGTGCCGGCTCTGGCTCCAAAGCGACCGCGGGCGCAGGCCGAGCGGCCACCCGCTGGAGCCGGGTGACATCGGCGTCGGCGCCCATCAGCACCGTCAGCGGCTCGCCCGGTTGCGCCCGCACGAGTCGTGCGCCGGCGAACAACTTGGCCACCAGCCGGGCTTCCTCACGACGCTGCCGCGGGTACCGAATCAAGGTGCGGCGCAGGTCGTTGCGGTCAGCGTTATCGATGCTGGCAATCGCAAAGCCGCGAGAGCGCAGGGCGTCCGCGGCTACCGCGGCCAGGCCGCCGCGGCTGGTGCCGTTGCGCACCGCCAGGGCCGGCACGTCGGCGATCCGGACGTCGGCGGGTCCTCGGCGACCGACCGCCGCCGGGGCGGCCACCGCCTCGCGAAAGGCGGCGAACAGGACCTCGGCCGGCTCCGGGTCGGCAACCACGTAGGCAGCACCGCCGATGATGCGGTTGAACGCCGGCACGGTGCGGGTGTCGATGCGGTCCGCGGTGAGGTCGCGGAAGCTGAAGGCCAGCATGCGCATGACGCCCAGCGTCAAGGAGGGGTCAGCGTTGACGGCCTCGCCGACCGCGTCCACCAGCCGGAACAGTCGCGGGACGTCCAAGGCGATGCGCGCGGTGGTCAGCTGGGCGACAACCTCGCGCAGGAAGCGCTGCTGGCGGGCGATGCGGCCGAAGTCGTCGTCGATCTTGCGGACGCGGACGAAGCCGAGCGCCTGGCGTCCGTCAAGGGTGACGCAGCCCGCCGGCAGGTCGATGTTGGCGTCGTCGTCGGCGATCGGCTCGTCGAGGTACAGCCGCACGCCCCCCAGCGTGTCGACCATGTCGACGAACCCCTGGAAGTCGATCTGCGCGTAGTGGTTGATGTCGATGCCGGTGAGGTCGGTGACGGTCTCGACCAGGCAGGACGGGCCGCCGCCGCCGTTGTTCTCACCGATCTCGAACGCGCCGTTGATCCGGCCCTGCGTCCCATCGCAGCGGGTCACCAGCAGGTCGCGCGGGAACGACAGCATTGCCGCCCCCTCACGAAGGGGGTCGAGCTGCAACAAGATAATCGTGTCGGTGCGGGTGCCCTCGAACTTCCCGGTGCCCAGCTTCTTGCGTGCCTCGCGATCCAGGCCGGCGCGGCTGTCGGAGCCGACCAGCAGGATGTTGCGCACGTCGCGGACCTCGTCGATCTGGACCGCTTCCTCCGCCTGCGCTGCCGCCTGGCCGGGCTCGACCGGGGTGATGCCGTCCACCTCGACCCGGTCGATCTTGTTGTTGCCGTACAACAGCAGCGCCGCACCGGTGGCCGTCGCGGCGAGCCCGCACAGACCGAGCACAGCGGCCAGCGCGACCCCGAACCGGCGCCAGTTCAACGCGCCGTGCTGGCGGCGGTGGCCGCCCTGCGCGGTCGGTCCGAACTGTCCGGTTCGTAGGTGTGGAGCCTCCTCAGCCAACGTGGTTCGTCAACCCCCTCGACTGCAGCGGCCTTCCGAACGACGTTAGCAGGCCACGCCGCTGCTGCTGACCTGCGGAGACTGGCCAACAAGGCGGCGCCTACGCCGACTATGGAGGCTGGTATGCGAGGATGGCAGCCTGGGGTGTCCGGCAGTGGTCACCCAAAAAGGAACAGGAGCCACCGTGACGCGGCAGTACGCAAAGCTTGCCGGCGTGGTGATCATCCTCCTCGGTGTCGTGGGACTGATCCTCGGCGAACAGTCGCTGGGCGGGGTGCTCAACATCGACATCGTCGAGGACATCATCCACCTGGTGACGGGCGGGCTGATGGCCTACGTCGGGTTCTCCTCAAGTGATGATGACCTGCTCCGCAAGGTCGTGGGTGGTCTCGGCGTCGTTTACCTACTGGTCGGGCTGCTCGGCTTCGTGACGCCGATGCTGTTCGGTCTGCTGCCCAGCGGCTACAGCGTCGTGGACAACCTGATTCACCTGCTGTTGGGCGTCGCCGGGATATACCTGGGTTTCTTCGCGACGGGACGGCAGGCGACCACCAGCTGAGACCGTCATGGATCCGGCCCGCGACGAACCCGATCGCGGCGGCGCGGCTCTGCCGTTGGCTGTCGGCAACATCGCGGCGCTGTGCCGCACCCGTGTCGCCGACCGGGGCCACGCGCCCTTCCTGACCTACTACGACGACGCCGGTGGCGAGCGCACCGAGCTGTCCTACGCCACCTTCGACAACTGGGCGTCCAAGACCGCCAACCTGCTCAACGAGGAGTTGGGCGTCGAGCGCGGTGCCACCGTCTGGCTGACGGTGACCGATCACTGGACCGGAGCCGTGATCCTGGTGGCGGCATGGAAGTTGGGGGCCGCGGTGGGACCGCGCTGGACGCCGGATGCCACCGCCGCCGAGATCATCGTGGTCGACGAAGCCACCGCGACCACCACGTCGCACCCGGCGAGCCGGCTGCTCACGTTGGGGCGCGGGATAGGGGGCCGCACGACCGCGCAGGTGCCCGGACTGGCGTTCGGCGAGGAGGTCTCGGCATTCGCCGACGACTACGACGACCCCGACGTCACGCTCGACGACCCCGCGCTGGTGATGCAAGGCCGGACGCTGCGGCAGGGCGAGCTCCTGGCGGCGGCGGCCTCTCGCCGTCTGCACCGCGACGACCGGCTGTTGACGACTCGACCGCTGGAGACCGAAGCGGCGGTCGTCGATGGCCTGGTGGCCCCGCTGCTTGTAGGCGCCTCGGTGGTGTGGTCGGTGGCGACGCCTGCCGACGCGCTGGCGCGGCGGGCAAGCGAAGAACGCGTGACCGTGACCCACGAGCATTGACGTGCTCTACCGCTTTGCTATTTGAGGGCGACGGCTGATCCCAGCTCGGCGTGCATTACAGTGCCGCCATGACATTGCTTCGCAGGCTCAACGCCGCGCTGGCACGGCTGACCGACTACGAGATCAGCCGGGCCGGCACTGCCGCAACCGTGCGAGAGCTGCAACTGGTCCAGCACAAAGACCGCCAGCGCGCGGCCCGCGAGGCCGAGCGCACCGCGAAGCGCAAGGCCAAGCGCAAGGCCAAGCGCAAGGCCGCCCGCGAGGCCAAGCGCGCCGTCGAGGGCAAGGCCAAGGGCGCCGCCGAGCGCAAGCGCCAGCAGGCAGCCGACCGCAAGGCGGAGCGGGTGGCCCGACGACGTGAGCAACAGGCGACTGAGGCCACGTTCCCCGACGACTTCGACGAGGCGGCTCGTGAGGTCATCCGTGCGGTCAAGCCCTGGACGATGACGTCGAAGGACAAGCTGTTCGGTCTGGTCCTGGCCGTCCGCTACATCACCCGGCATCAGATCCCCGGTGACATCGTGGAGTGCGGCGTATGGCGCGGCGGCAGCATGCAGGCCGCTGCCAAGACGCTGCTCAGCCTCGGCGACACCCAGCGGCACCTGCACCTGTTCGACACCTTCGAGGGGATGCCCCCTCCGGGTGACAAGGACCTACGAAGGGATGGCCGCCCCGCAGAGGAGCTGCTCGCCGAGAAGGACAAACAGCACAACGTCTGGGCGGTCGCGACCCTGGACGACGTGCAGGCGGGCATGGCGCAGATCGACTATCCGGGCGCGCAGGTGCACTACCACCCGGGCATGGTGGAAGACACGATCCCCGAGCAGGCGCCCGAGCAGATCGCCCTCCTGCGGTTGGACACCGACTGGTACGAGTCGACCCGGCATGAGCTGGCTCACCTGTACTCGCGCCTGTCATCCGGGGGCGTGCTGATCCTGGACGACTACGGTCACTGGGAGGGGGCACGTCGGGCCGTCGACGAGTTCCTCGACGAGACCGGCGCACGGTTGCTGCTGCTGCGCGCCTCCTCGGGACGGATCGCCGTCAAGCCTTGAGCGCCGGGGAGTTCGGTGGTCGGCCGGCGGTCCGCAGCTACAGCCGGCCGAGTAATTGGCGGGCGATCACCACACGCTGGATCTGCTGCGTGCCCTCGTAGATCTGCGTGATCTTGGCGTCGCGCATGTAGCGCTCGACGGGGTAGTCCTTGACGTAGCCATAGCCGCCGAGGATCTGCACCGCGTCGGTGGTCACCTTCATCGCGACGTCGCCGGCCTTGCATTTGGCGTAGGCGCTGAACAGCGTCAGGTCGGCGTCGCCTCGGTCGGCCTTGGCGGCGGCGGCGTAGACCAGCTGGCGGGCAGCCTCGGTCTCCATGGCCATGTCGGCCAGCATGAACTGCAGTCCTTGGAACGACCCGATCGGCTTGCCGAACTGCTCGCGCTCCTTCATGTAGCCGGTGGCGAAGTCGATGGCGCCCTGCGCGATCCCGACCGCCTGGGCCCCGACGATCAGGCGGGTGTGGTCGAAGGCCTGCATCGCGAGGGCGAAACCCTTGCCCTCCTCGCCCACCAGGCGGTCTGCCGGAATGCGGCAGTCGTCGAAGTGCACCTGGCAGGTCGGTGACCCCTTGATCCCCAGCTTGTCCTCGGTCTTGCCAACCGAGAAGCCCGGGTCGTCGGCGCGGACCAAAAAGGCCGAGACACCGCCGGCGCCGGCAGCGGGATCGGTCTTGGCCAGGACCGTGTACAGCCGCGAGGCGCCGGCCATCGAGATCCACACCTTGGTGCCGTTCAATACGTAGGTGTCAGCGTCGCGTCGAGCCGTCGTCAGCATGCTGGCGGGGTCCGACCCGGCTCCCGCCTCCGAGATGCAGTAGGAGATCAGGTCCTCGCCGGAGGCGATGCGGGGAAACCAGGCCTGCTTCTGCTCCTCGCTGGCGCCCATCAGCAGCGGCACGCTGCCGAGTTTCTGCACCAGGGGGATGACCGACGACGACGCGCAGACGCGGGCGACCTCCTCCACCAGCAGCGCGAACGTCAGCGTGTCGGCCCCCGCACCACCGTAAGCCTCCGGTACGTGCAGCCCGAGCAGGCCGTTGGAGGCCAGGACCTCCTTGACGTCCCAGGGGAACTCGGCCTTCTCGTCGATCTCGGCGGCGCGCGGCGCGATCCGCTCCACGGCGATCTGGCGCACCACGTCGCGGAAGGACTGCTGGTCGGCGTCGAGGGCGAAGCTAGTCACGGCGGCCTGCCTGGTCGTCGGAGTTCCGGGCTGGGAGTCTACTGGCGCGGCTGGAAAGCCCTCGCGGGTAGCCTCCTGACCCGCGCTCATACAACGACAGCGGGAGCGCCCTCCACAGCATCCGATCAAGGGATCTGCACACGTGACCAGCGCCACGGCGGGGGGACCCACCGAGCGGTACGCCGCCTCGTGGATGGCCGTCGGCACCCTGTTGTCGCGGCTGACCGGCTTCGCCCGGACGGCGGCGCTGGTGGCCATCCTTGGCGTGACGTCCCTCGGCAACGCCTACAACACGGCCAACACCGTGCCCAACATGCTGCTGTTTCTGGTCACGGGCGGGACCATCAGTGCGGTTTTCATCCCGATGCTGGCTCGCGAGGAGGATGCCGCCCGGCGGCGGCACGTCGCCGAGACGATCGGGGGGCTGATCCTGCTCCTGACGCTCGCCGCTTGCGTGGCGATGTTAGTTTCCGCGCCACTGCTCGCCCGGCTGTTCGCCCTGCGGGTCGGCGGAGACAAGGCCGCATTCGTCTCGGTGACCACGTGGTGGCTGCTGCTGTTCGCTCCCCAGATCGTCTGCTATGGCGTGTCGGTCTACGCCGTGGCGGTCCTCAACGCCCACGGTCGGCTGGCGCTGGCCGGCTTCACACCCGTGGCGACCAACCTGGTGGCGATCGCGGCGGCCGTCGGCTACGTGCTCACCGGGGGACCACGCTCCGGCGAGATCACCGAGCTGACCACGCTGCCGCTGGTGGTGCTTGGCGTCGGCACCACCCTGTCCGTCGCGGCGATGGCGGTGCCACAGCTGCTGGGGGCCGGGCGCGTGCTGCCGGGGCTGCGGCTGCGGCCGCGGGCACGTTTCGGCGACCCCGCCGCCCGCCAGCTGTGGCAGCTCGGGCGCTGGACGCTGCTGTACGTGGCCGTCAACCAGGCCGGGCTGTTCGTGGTGGTGACTCTCGCCAACGGCGTCGAGGGTGGCACGGTGGCCTACCAGACGGCGTTCGCAATCATGCAGTTGCCCTTCGCCATCATCGCCGTGTCGTTGTTCTCGGCCATCTATCCGCGGCTGTCCCGGGCGGCCGGCCAGACCGGGAAACTGTTCGGGGCGACGGTCTCGGGCGGGCTGCGGCTGTCCAATGCGCTGCTGATCCCCTCGGCGGTCGGTCTCGGCGTCCTCGCCGCACCCATCGCCGACCTGCTGGTGGGCTACGGCGTCGCGCGCGGCTCCGGCGCGGACTTCGTCGCCGTGGCGTTGCGAGTGTTCGCGGTGGCGTTGGTGCCGTTCACCATCTTTCAGCTGCTGACCCGTGGCTACTACGCGCTGCCCGACACGCGCGTGCCCGCACTGGTCAACATCGTGGTCAACCTGGTCAACGTCGTCGCCGCCTTCGCCGCCTTTACCGCCTTCAGCCAACCCCGCACCCAGATCGCCGGCCTGGTCGGCTCCTTCGCTCTGTCCTACGTCGCCGGCTGCCTGCTGTTGGGGCTGGGACTGGCGAGGCGGCGGTCGGGCTGCTTCGCTGGCGCCGCCCGGGCCACGGCCACCGCCGTCGCGGCCTCGGCGGTCATGGCCTTGGCGCTGTCAGCGTCGGCGGCGGCGTGGCCGCCCAGCCAGCAGGTGCTCGCCGGTTTCGTGCGAACCGGTGTGCTGGTGGCGCTCGGCGGGGTGGTCTACCTGGCGGTGGCGTGGGCGCTGCGCAGCCCTGAGCTCGGTGAGCTGCTCAAGATCCGCCGCACCTGACCCTCAGCCACGCGGCAGGCCGAGGTCGCGCGCGATCAGCATGCGCTGCACCTCCGAAGTGCCCTCGCCGATCTCGAGGATCTTGGCGTCGGAGTAGAAGCGGCCCACCGGGTACTCGGTGGTGAAGCCGTAGCCGCCGAAGACCTGGCAGGCCTCGCGGGCGGCGTCCACCGCCGCCTCCGACGAGTACAGCTTGGCCACCGAGGCCTCGCGCTTGAACGGTTTGCCCTGCTCCAGCAGCCACGCGGCCCGGTAGTAGGCGTCGCGCGACAGCTGCGCGGCCACCTGCATGTCGGCGATCTTGAACGCCACGGCCTGGTAGCTGCCGATCGGCTTGCCGAACGCCTCCCGCTCGGCGGCGTAGCGCAGGCACTCGTCGATACAGCCCTGGATGGAACCGGCGGCAAGGGCCGAGATGGCGATGCGCCCCTCGTCGAGGATGGCCAAGAAGTTGGCGAAGCCTCGGCCCTCGGCCCCGAGCTGGTTCGCGGCAGGGATGCGACAGTCGTCGAAGTACAGGTCACGGGTGTCCGAGGCGTGCCAGCCGACCTTGGCATAGCCCGACCCGATCGTGTAGCCGGGGGTGCCGGTCGGCACGATGAAGTTGGTGACCTCGCGGGGATCTGCCTGCGTGACCGCGGTGATCGTGACGAACTTCGAGATGTCGGTACCGACGTTGGTGATGAACTGCTTGGAGCCGTTGATGACCCATTCGTCGCCGTCACGCCGTGCGGTGGTGCGCAAACCGCCCGCGTCAGACCCGCCACCCGGTTCGGTCAGTCCGAATCCCGCGAGCTGCCGGCCCTCGGCCAGCGCCGGCAGCCACTGCCGGCGTTGTTCCTCGGTGCCGAACTTCCAGATCGGCATTGCCCCCAGACCGACGGCGGCCTCCAGCGTGATCCCGAGGGACTGGTCGACGCGGCCGATCTCCTCGATGGCAAGGCACAGGTCGAGATAGCTGCCGCCCGAGCCGCCGTACTCGACGGGAAACGGCAGCCCGAACAGGCCCATCGCGCCCATCTCCGCCACCAAGTCGAGGGGCAGCTCGCGGCGGGCGTTCATCTCCTCGGCACGTGGCGCCACCTTGTCGATGGCGAACTGCCGGACGACGCGCCGCAGCTCCTGCTGCTCATCGGTCAGCTCGAACGAGATCGCCATGGACGCCAGTCCTTTGTCGAAGCGTCAGCACCGCGGAGTTTATTGGCGCCCAGACAGCTGGAGCGGCAACGCACGGTTGCCGCCTCTCGCGAGCGCAGCTGGTGGGGTCAGCGGCGGCGCAGCACGTCGCGGGCCAGCAGTACTAGCAACACGACCAGGACGCACAGCAGCGCGACCTTCAAGACCCCGGCCACGGTGCGCACCACCAGGTAGGCCACGAACACACCAACGGCCAGGAACAGCAGGCCGCCCGAGCGCCCGGCGCCGCGCGGCTCAGCCACCGTCGCCTCGCGCCAGCGCCTGGACCACCCGCGACGGACTGGGCCGCCCGAGGTGGCCGGCCATCCAGACCGAGGTGGCGACGAGCCGTTCCAGATCCACGCCGGTGGTGATGCCCAGACCGTGCAGCAGCCAGACAAGGTCCTCAGTGGCAAGGTTGCCGGTGGCGGACTTCGCGTACGGGCAGCCGCCGAGGCCGCCCGCCGAGGCGTCGACCATGGTGATCCCGTAACGCAGCGCGGTCACGGTGTTGGCCAGCGCCTGACCGTAGGTGTCGTGGAAGTGCACCGCAAGGCGGTCGGGGCCGACGCCAGCCGCGCCGAAACGGTCCAGCAGCGCAGCGACCTGGCCCGCCGTGGCCACGCCGATCGTGTCGCCGAGGCTCACCTCGAAACAACCCATCTCCAGCAAGCGTCCGCCGACGTCGACGACCTGACTGACATCGACCGGACCCTCCCAGGGGTCACCGAAGCACATCGACAGGTAACCGCGCACCCGTAGCCCGGCCGCCGTGGCGCGTGCGGTGACGGGGGCGAACATCGACAGCGACTCGGCGATGCTGCGGTTCAGGTTGTGCCGGGCGAACGACTCGGTGGCGCTGGCAAAGATGGCGATCTCCTCCACCCCCGCTGCCAGCGCCCGTGCCAGACCGTGCTCGTTGGGCACCAGCACCGGATAGCGGACACCCGGGCGACGTCGCAGCCCGGCCAGCACGTCGCCGGCATCGGCCAGCTGCGGCACCCACTCTGGCCGCACGAAGCTGGTGGTCTCCACGACCGCAAGGCCGGCGCCGACCAGGCGGTGAACGAACTCGATCTTGCTGGCGGTCGGCACGGGCCGGGCCTCGTTCTGCAGCCCGTCTCGAGGACCGACCTCGTAGATCGTGACATGCTCCGGCAGGCCCTCGTCGACGAAGACGGATGGCAGCCTCACTGGTCGTCGCCAACGTCGTTGGGCTCCACCACGGCGAGCGGTTGGTCCATGGTGACCTGCTCACCCGCATGCACGTGCAGCACGCTGACCACACCGTCGAGCGGTGCAGTGATGGCGTGCTCCATCTTCATCGCCTCCACCACGAGCACCGTCTGCCCGGCCGTGACCATGTCGCCGGAGTCGACCGCCACCAGCGTCACCGTTCCCGGCATCGGCGAGAGCAACTCCCCGCTCAACCTCTCGTCGCCGTGCCGGGCCGCGGCGAGCTCGTCGGACTCGCGCAGTGCCCAGGTGTTGCCATCGCGCCCAAGCCAGGCCACGTCGCCGTCGGTGGCATACAGGTAGATGGCGAGGAAGCCGTCCACCACCACTGAGAGGCTGGAGGCGGGCGGCCACCCATCGCTCCACCAGGCCTCGGCGGGCAGGGCTGGGCCGCTGCCGACGGTGACCTCCGCCGAGGCCGCTCGTCCCCGCACCCGCACCTCGACCGGCGGCGCGTCACCGGTTCGCATCTGATAGGACGTCCAGGCATGCTCGCCGACGCGCCAGCCGTTGGGCACGTCGAAGGGATCGACCGGCCCATCCGCATCCGGTTCCAGCTCCAGTACGCGCGCCAGGACGGCCGCCGCCAGGACGGGCTCGGGCGGTCGTGGAGGAAGCAAGGCGTCGATGTCCCGCTCGATCAAGCCGGTGTCGAGGCGTCCCGACTGCACGTCGGGATGGGCCAGCAGCCGTCGCAGGAACGCCACGTTGGTGGTGACACCGAGCACCAGGTAGTTGGCCAGCCCTGCGTCCAGCGCCCGCAGGGCGGCCTGGCGGTCCTGGCCACGGGCTACGACCTTGGCCAGCAACGGGTCGTAGGCGCTGGCGACGTAGGTGCCGAGATGAATGCCGGAGTCCACCAGCACGCCCGAGTCGTACGCCTGGCGCACTGCCAGGACCCGCCCGCCGGTCGGCAGGAATCCGCGCGCAGGATCTTCGGCGTAGATGCGCGCCTCGATGGCGTGGCCGGATGGTCGCAGCTGCTCCGGCAACAGTGCCAGCGGCTCACCAGCAGCAATCCGCAGCTGCCACTCGACCAGGTCGAGGCCGTAGACCTGCTCGGTGACGCGGTGCTCGACCTGGAGGCGGGTGTTCATCTCCAGGAAGAAGAACGCGTCGGGGCCATCCGCCGGAACGATGAACTCCACTGTCCCCGCGCCGACGTAGCCGCAGGCGCGCGCAACCTCCACCGCCGCAGCCCCCATGCGCTCGCGCTGGGCAGCGTCGAGCACCGGCGAGGGACACTCCTCCACGACCTTCTGGTGGCGCCGCTGCAGGCTGCACTCACGCTCACCCAGGTGCACGACGTTGCCACGAGTGTCGGCCAGCACCTGGATCTCAATATGGCGCGGGCGCTCGATGTAGCGCTCCAGCAGCAAGTCGTCGTCGCCGAACGCCGCCAGCGCCTCCCGGCGAGCCGCCGCAAGGGCGGCCGGCAGCTCGCCTGGCGACCGCACGATTCGCATGCCCTTGCCACCCCCGCCCACGGCCGCCTTGGCCA
>Ga0136619_10000169_pt1 | contig 23197 bp, 25 predicted proteins | sample AntDrymUQ3532106_2_FD_104807 | JGI IMG/M metagenome (GOLD analysis project Ga0136619, IMG submission 104807) | Polar desert sand microbial communities from Dry Valleys, Antarctica - metaG UQ353 (21.06) | ecosystem: Environmental > Terrestrial > Soil > Desert | place: Antarctica: Dry Valley...
AGGAGCGGATGGTCTCGAAGCACCCGTAGCCCCGCTGAACGGCGATGTCGTCGAGCGGGACGGCGGCGTGGTCGGTCGGCACCCCGTCGATCAGAACCGGGCCGAGACGCATCAGGCCTCCCCCTCGAGCGGGACGAAGCCGGCGTGCACCGGGGTGTCCTCGTCGTAGCCGCTGCTGATGGGCAGTCGCCGGTCCTTGCCGAACGCCTTCTGGGTGATGCGCACCCCGGGCGCCGCCTGGCGGCGCTTGTACTCGTTGCGGTCGACCATCCGCACCACCCTCCGCACCAGCGATGGATCGAGCCCGGCGGCGGCCATGTCGGCCAGCGACTCGTCCTCCTCCACGTAGCGGCGCAGGATCTCGTCGAGCACCGCGTATTCGGGCAGCGAGTCGCTGTCCTTCTGGCCGGGGCGCAGCTCGGCCGACGGCACCTTGCTGATGATGGCCTCCGGGATCACCTCACCGTTGCGGTTGCGCCATCGGCAAAGGTCATACACCAGCGTCTTGAACACGTCCTTGAGCACGGCGTAGCCACCGGCCATGTCGCCGTAGAGGGTGGCGTATCCCACCGCCATCTCCGACTTGTTCCCGGTGGCCACCACCATCGGCCCGTACCTGTTGGAGAGCGCCATTAGGACCGCACCCCGGATCCGGGCCTGCAGGTTCTCCTCGGCTATCCCCGGCTCCGTGCCCTCGAACGGGGCGGCGAGCCCTTCGAGGTATGCCTGGAAGATCCCGTCGATGGGGATGGTGTCGAAGCGGCAGCCGAGCCGCTCGGCCAGAACCTCGGAATCTCGCCACGACCCCTCGGAGCTGTAGCGGGAGGGCATGGTGACCCCCCACACCGCCTCGGGGCCGAGGGCGTCGCAGGCGATGGCGGCGGCGAGGGCGCTGTCGATGCCGCCCGACAGCCCGACCAGGACGCCGGCGAACCCGTTCTTGCGCACGTAGTCCCCCAACCCGGTGACCAGGGCGGTGTACACCTCCTCCTCCTCGCCGAGCCGGGGCGGGCCCGAGGGCACCGGATCGAGGCGTCGGTCGTCGACGGGGACCTCGACGATGAACCGCTCCTCGGTGAACTGGCCGGCTCGGTGCAGCAGCCCCCCGGCGGCGTCGAACACCATCGAGTCACCGTCGAACACCAGCTCGTCCTGGCCCCCGACCATGTTGAGGTAGACCACGGGGACGCCGAGCGAGCGGGCGACCCCGCCGATCAGCTCGGCCCGTTCGGCCCCCTTGCCCCGGTGATAGGGCGAGCCGTTGACGTTGAGCAGCACCCGGGCGCCGGCCCCCACCTGGTCGATGTGGGGCCCGTCGGCGCCCCAGATGTCCTCGCAGATGGAGACCCCGACGGGAACGCCTGCGATGTCCCACACCCGGTCGGGGTTACCCCCGGCGGCGAAGTAGCGGGCCTCGTCGAACACCCCGTAGTTGGGGAGCAGGACCTTGTGGTAGACGCCGACGATGCGTCCGTCGGCGATCAGGGCGACGGCGTTGGCGAGGCGGCGGGGACGGGAATCCTCGAAGATGTCCTCATTGCCGATGTCATCCTGGTCGAGCCGGTCGACGAAGCCGACCACGGTGACGGTGCGGCCGGAGCGGGCGGCCAGGGCGCCGATGGCGTCGATGCCGTCGTCGACGAACTCGTCGCGCAGCACCAGGTCCTCGGGCGGGTAGGCGGAGATGACCAGCTCGGGGAGGAGCAGCACATCCGCCTGCTCGGCCTCGGCCCATGCCATCGCCTCGGCGACGATTGCGGCGTTGCCGGCGATATCCCCCACCTTGGGGTTCACCTGGGCGCAGGCGACACGCAGCGACATGGCGGTGAGGTTAGGAGCGGGACCGCATCTCCCGTTTCTTAGGACCCGAACGCGTCACGGGCGACGCGTTTCGGTCCTAAGAAAACTTGAGGGGGTCACAGGTCCCGCTTTTCTTAGGATCCTTTCGCGTCTCTCATGTGGCGTTCCGGTCCTAAGAAATCTCCTGGGGGGTCACAGGTCCCGTACCGTCTCCTCGACCAGGAAGTCGACGACGCGGCGCAGCGCCTCGGGCTGGTCGGCGCCCTCATCCAGGGCCCGGTGGTACACGGCGAGCTGCCGGTCGGAGCTGGTGCCCCGTTCCAGGATCAGGCGGCCGTGGTCGAGCTCGGCCTGGCAACCGGCCTCCTCGGCGTCCTCGGCCACCAGCTCGAGCATCTCCTCGTACAGCTCGTCGTAGGGGATGATGATGCCGCGGCCGAAGTCGATCAGCCCGGCCGAGGTCCCGTAGCGCTGTGCCCGCCACATGTTCTCGCTGAGCAGCATGCGCGAGTAGGTGCGCCACCGCTGGTTGCCCTTGCGGAACCGGTAGAGCATCCGGAGCAGCGACACGTACAGCGCCGCCACCGTCATCCCGTCGTCGATGTTGGTGCAGATGTCCGAGGCCCGCATCTCCAGCGTGGGGTAGCGGTCGGATGGACGCAGGTCCCACCACAGCCGGGTGGCGTCCTCGATCACCCCTGCCTGGACCAGCACCCCGACGTGGCGGCGGTAGTCCGACCACGACGAGAACTCGTCGGGGAGCCCGGTGCGGGGCAGCGCCCGGAACACCGAGGTGCGGTAGCTCTTGAGCCCGGTCTCGATCCCGTGCCAGAACGGCGACGAGGTGCTGATGGCGAGCAGGTGGGGCATGAAGTACGACACCTGGTTCATCAGGTCGATACGGAGCTCCTCGTCATCGACCCCGACGTGGACGTGCATCCCCGAGATGAGCAGCCGGCGGGCCACCCCGCCCATGGCCTCGGCCAGGGCGTTGTAGCGCTCCTTGTCGGTGTTGAGTTGATCGGCCCAGGCGGCAAACGGATGCGTGCTCGCCGAGATGGGGGCCAGCCCGTGCCGGTTGGCCTCGGTGGCCACCGCCAGCCGCAGCTTGGCCAGCTCGGAGCGGGCCTCGCCGATGGTGGTGCAGATCGGAGTCCCCACCTCGATCTGGGAGCGCATGAACTCGGGGCCCACCTGACCCTGCGCCACCTCGGCGATGGCATCCATCATCCCGTCGGGTAGGTCGCGGACCAGATCGCGGGTCTCGAGATCGACGATCTTGAACTCCTCCTCGATCCCGACGGTGAACGACGGTCCCGCCGACAAGCCTGCGTCGTCCACGTCGATCCTCCCATCGGTCGTGCCAACCCGAACACCGCCAAGTTACCTCGGAGAGCCTCCGGTTCGCCGGTGCGGAGGTGCTCACCGTTAGAATCCCGGCCTCTATGGGCTCCCCCAACGCATTCGGCGAGCTCGCCCGTGCCGTCGCCCCCGAGATGGTCGAGCTTCGGCGCGACCTCCATCGCTACCCCGAGGTCGGTTGGAGCGAGCACCGCACCACTCGCAAGGTGGCCGAGCGGCTGTACGACCTCGGGCTCGAGCCGCGGATCCGCCCCCAGGGGACCGGACTCACCGTCGAGATCGGGGAGGGCGGCCCCGTCGTCGCCTTCCGCGCCGATCTCGACGGGCTTCCCGTCGAGGAGCGCACCGATCTACCGTTCCGATCCGAGCACCCCGGGGTGATGCACGCCTGCGGGCACGATGCCCACACCGCCATCGGGGTGGGGATCGCCACCGCCATCACCCGCTACCCCGGTCTGAAGGGCACGGTGCGGTTCCTGTTCCAGCCCGCCGAGGAATGCATCCCGGGTGGGGCGCAGGCGATGTGCGCCGAATCGGCCGTCGACGGAGTCTCCGCCATCGCCGCCTTCCACGTCGACCCGGCGCTGCCGGCGGGCAGGATCGGGCTCCGCCTCGGCGGGATCACCGGCGCCTCCGACCGGATGGTGATCCGGTTGTCGGGGCCGGGCGGCCATACCTCACGCCCCCATCAGACCGTCGACCTGGCATACGCCGCCGGGAGGGTGCTCACCGAGCTGCCCGCATTGCTCCGCCACGGCGTCGACCCCCGCGAACCGCTCGTGGTCGTGTTCGGCCGGGTCAGCGGGGGAGGGGCGGAGAACGTCATCCCCACCGAGATCGAGCTGGGGGGCACCGCCAGGATGCTCAACCTCGATCTGTGGCGCACCCTGCCCAAGATGGTGGAACAGCACGTCCACGATCTGGTAGCGCCGCTCGGCGCCACCGCCGAGGTGCACCATGAACGGGGTGCTCCCCCGGTGGTGAACCATGCCGTCGTCGTCGCCGCCTTCGAGCGGGCGGGTCGGGACCTGCTCGGAGAGGACAACGTGGTCACCACCTACCAGAGCCTCGGCGCCGAGGACTTCGCCTGGTACCTCGAGTCCGTCCCCGGTGCCCTGATCCGTCTCGGTGCGGCTGTGCCCGATCGCAGCGTCGATCTCCACTCGGGCAGCTTCGAGATCGACGAGGCGTGCATCGAGACCGGTATCGCAGTCGGCGCCGCCGCATTGGTCGACCTGCTCGCCACGGTGACCTGACCCGGCTCGAACTTTGAGCGATTCACCCTGCTGTACGCAGTCAAACGCTCAAAGTTTGGCCACCCTGTCCGTGGCTGTCGAACCGGTACCGGGGGACCGTCCAACACGGCGACGGCGGAGCTTGCCCAACCGGCCCGCCAGCTCACGCCGGAACGCTGACCACACGAAGGTGTCGCGTCGACCGTCGACGATGGTGCGGTGCCCGACACCGGTGAGGGTGTGGATACCGGCCCGATAGCGACCCGATGTCGGCGGTGTCACCGTGGCGACCGGCTGCTCGGAGAAGGCGGTGGGGGTGAGGACGTCGATCCTGTTGATCGTGATCGCTCCGCCGTAGCTGGTGGAGCTGTCCTGCGCCGGTCGGTAGAGCGCACCGTCGACCATGAACGGAGTCCCAGCCGGGCGACTCGACCGGACGTCGGTCTTCACGGGGTTGAGCGGATGCGGCTGCCATTCACCGAGCAGATCGTCGGCGAACCACACCCGTAGCTTGGTGTTGGGGCCGTCGTCATGGTCGGTGCCGAAGATCCACCACCGATCGCCGTGTCGCCACACGGTGGCGTCGAGCACGGCGACTCCGTCGATGGGGGTGGTGACATGCTCCCAGGCATCGGGGTATCTCGTCGCCCGGTACAAGCGGAGCTGGCGGAGCTGGTAGGTCTCCGGAGCGCACCAGATGGCGCCATCGGCCTCGAAAACGTACGGGTACGAGGCGTGGACTCCGGTGTCGATCACCATGCGGGGACGGGCCGGCCCATCGAGAGCCACCGCCGAGATGACGCCCCGATGGGTGCGGTGGTCGTAGTCCTCGACCAGGGCGACGTCGGGATGGCTGCCCACCGCACCCGGGTCGGCCAGGTAGCGGGCGGTCCCGGCCTCCCCGAGCCAGCGGATCGGCGGCGGCGGGTGCTCGAGGAAGGCGGACGGTGGTGCCTCGGCCACCCCGACGGACCAGATCGCGGCCGAGGTGAGCCCGCGCCACTGGGCGGCGAGGTAGCTCGCTCCCTGGCGGACGAGGAACCGGGCCATCACCCCGTTGCGGGGGTTGAGGCGCACCGCGGCGTCTGTGCTACTCGGGGCGGCCGTCGCTGCCGCGGTGTCCCCGGCGACGATGGCTCGGCACACCGTCGCCGGCCAGTCCGACGACCCCAGGAACGCATCATCACGGGTGCGGACATACGAATGCGGGACCGTGGCGAAGACGCCCCGGTGCAGGACGATCCCGCCGTCGAGGCGTTCGGTGAGCCGCTGCAGGATCGACCCGACCACCGGTGATCCTTCGACCATCTCCCAGAATCCGGGCGGTCGTCCCCGGTAGCTGCGCTCGTCGCCATGATGGAAGGACCACACCCCGAAGCGGGGAGTGACGAGGATGTCGCCCTTGACGATCCCGAAGGCGAACCGGAGAAGGACGTCGAGATCGTGGCCGGCCACGGCGGCAACGTCGTCGTCGCTGAACGCCTCACCGAACCGTCCGACGGCGACGGTCCGGCACCGCATCACCGGCACCTCGGCGAGCTCTTCGCCGAGGTCTACGGGCCGTGAGGCGCGGGAGCGGCGCTCTACGAACCCCTTGTTGAAGACATTCCAGAGGAGGTGGCGGCGGTCGGCGAGAAGCTCGTCCGCCTTGCTCCTCCGAGACCTCGCCGCGCCCGAACCGGGCTCGGGAACGAGCAGCAGCGCCACCTCGACACCGGGGACGGCCATCAGGGAGCGGATCACCGCCGCCTGCCATGCCGGGAAGCGTGTGCCATTGGCCATGATCCCCAACCGGAGGGTGGTGGGCGATCCGTCGGGGACATACCCTGAGGAGGAGGACATCGGCCGATAAGTTACCCGCTGCCGTCGCTGAGGAACTCGTGGGGGCCAGGCTTGGCGTCCCGGGCGAGCTCAGAGCTCCAGCCCCATCACCTCGGCCAGGGCCCTGACGTCGTCCATCAGGGCGGCGAACTCGTCGGGGAGGATGGCCTGGGCGCCGTCGACCTCGGCGTTCTCGGGATCGGCGTGGACATCGACCATGAAGCCGTCGGCGCCGGACACCACCGCCACCCGGGCCAGCGGGACCACCAGCCTGCGGTGCCCGGCGCTGTGCGAGGGGTCGATGATGATGGGCAGGTGTGACAACCCCTTCACCACCGGGGCGGCCGAGATGTCGAGGGTGTTGCGGGTTGCCGTCTCGAAGGTGCGGATCCCCCGCTCGCAGAGGACGACGTTGTGGTTGCCCTCCTTGTAGATGTACTCGGCGGCGTTGAGCCACTCGTCGATGGTGGCGGTGAAGCCCCGCTTCAGCATCACCGGGGTGTCCTGGCGGCCAAGCTCGGAAAGCAGCGTGAAGTTGGCCATGTTGCGGGTGCCCACCCGGATGAGGTCGGCGTATGCGCCCACCAACTCGACGTCGCGGGGGTCGAGCACCTCGGCGACGAAGGGCAGCCCGAACTCCTGGCGGGCCTCGGCGAGCAACTCGAGACCCTTCTCGCCGAGACCCTGGAAGGCGTACGGCGAGGTGCGGGGCTTGAAGGCGTCGCCGCGCAGGATGCGGGCGCCGGCGGCAGCAACCGCCTCGGCGGCGGCGAACAGTTGATCGCGCGACTCCACCGCGCACGGCCCGGCGATGGGGGCGAAATGGCCGCCCCCGATCTCGACCGACCCGACCTCGACGACGGTGTCCTCCCGGCGGAAGTCCCGGCTGACGAAGCGGAACGGCTTGAGCACGGGGACCGCCCGCTCCACCCCAGGGAAAGCCTCCCAGGGCAGCTCCTGGATAACGTCCCGATCACCCACGGCCCCGATCACGGTGCGGTGCCTTCCTGTCGAGACGTGCGCCTCGGCGCCGATGGCAGACAGTCGCGAGACCACATGGGCGATGTCGTCGGCGGTGGCGCCGTTGCGCATCACGATGATCAACGACCCGTCTCCCTGCTCGGTGCCCACGACCCGGTGATGTTGCATCCCGCAGACTAGGAGGAGCGCGCCTCCCGCCCGGCCGCCTGCGCCCCCTCGTCGATCACGAGATCGGCGAACGAGGCCCAGGACGTGCCCAGCTCCCAGATACCCTCCACCCACGGCTCGACCACGCTGACAGGACTCGAACCTGCGCCTCACGCTTCCATCCGCCAACAAACTTTGAGCGATTGAACCCGCATGGCGGGTTCAATCGCTCAAAGTTCGGGGAAACGGGGTCGTCGGCACCGCGCTCATAGAGTGCGGCGATGGGTTCCGGATCCCCCCGGCTGGGTTATGTCCTGGTCACGCTCGGGGCGGTGCTGTTCATCGTCAACGCCGGCGTCTCGCGGGTGATCCTGCGCTCCGGGGTCGACCCGACCGAACTGACCTCGCTGCGGGTCACCGGAGCCACGGTGGGCCTGGCGGTGATCGGGGCGGTGTTCCGGCCGGTGTCGCTCCGCCCCCCGCGCGGCCGCCACCTCCTCCTCGTGGTGGCGCTCGGCCTGACCGGTGTCGCCTTGCTGCAGTGGACCTACTTCGTCGCCATCGACCGGCTCACCGTCGGCATGGCGCTGCTGCTGGAGTACACCGCCCCGATCCTGGTCGCCCTGTGGGCCCGTTTCGTGCAGAAGGAGGAGGTTCGGGGCAGGCTGTGGTTCTCGCTCGGTCTGTCGATCATCGGGTTGGCGATGATCGCCCAGGTGTGGCAGGGCTTCACCCTCGACCCGGTGGGTGTTGCGGCCGGGTTCGGGGCGGCCGTTGCCTTCTCGGCGTACTTCCTGCTCGGCGAGCACGGGGTGAGCCGGCAGGATCCCCTCACCGTGATCCTCTGGGCGTTTGCCACCGCCGCCGTTGCCCTCAACCTGGTCAGCCCGGTGACCGACCTGAGCCGGGAGACGGCGGCGTCTTCCGCCAACCTGCTCGGCGCCCTCGATGCATGGTCGGCTCCGTTGTGGGTGCTCCTGGCCTGGGTGGTGATCCCCGGCACGCTGGTTCCCTTCTCCTTCGAGCTGTACGCCCTGCAGCACCTCAGGGCGACCACGGTCACCACCGTGGCCATGCTCGAACCGGTCGGCGCCGTCGTGCTCGGCTGGATGTGGTTCGGGGAATCGCTGACCGCGGTCCAGAGCCTCGGAGGGCTCCTGGTGATGACCGGTATCCTCCTCGCCGCCTCGTCGCGCCGGGCGCACCCGGCTCTCGAGCCCGCCCCGGCGGTGACCTGAGGTCAGCTCCAGCGGATCTGGGCGGTGCGGCGCCAGGCGTCGACCAGCCCGGCGTCCCCCGAGACGGCGACCATGTCCGGGTCGGTGCGGTTCCACAGCAGGTGGTACAGATCGGTGGCGGGACCACGCAGCCTGCAGTCGGCGTCGCCCCGCTCCCTGGTGGTCACGCACGTCCCCGGGCCGATGGCCAGCCGCCACGCCTCGTCGGCGTCGGTCGTCTCCACCGAGACCGTTGCGGTGAAGTCGAAGCGCTGGCGCCGCCTGGGATCGCCGAAGAAGCCGGACAGCAGCTCGTCGATGCCGTCCACGGCGTGCCCGATGGTCGAGGGCCTCGGATCCCCGGTAGCCAGGTCGGCGTCCACCCGGTGGATGGTCAGCTCGTGGGCCTGGCGCCGGGTCCAGAACGCCAGCGGGGAAGGGGCGTCGAGGAAGTGCCAGCAGTCGAGGTCGGGGGGCGCCGCCCGCAGCGTGGCCATCAGGTTGGCGTGACCCTCCCGGAACCAGCCGAAGGCGGCGGCGGGATCGTCCGGGGGCCGGATGGCACCCCAATCGGTCTCGCTCAGGTTGCTCGGTCTCGCCTCTCCCACGATGGTGGCCGCCCAGCGATGAGCTTCGCCGAGATGACGGAGCAGGTCGACGATGGTCCAGCCGGGGCAGCTCGGGATGGGGGTGTCCAGGCCTGCCCGGGTCGCCGCCTCGTCGAGCATGGTGCCCTCGGCTTCCACGGTGGCGATGTGCTGGTCGCTGGTCATCGGCTCCCTCCCGACCGGGTCCGGTCAAGCTAGCCGGACCCACCCCGGACCGGGTCGCGGCGGCACAGCACCTAGGCTCCCGGCGATGCGACGAATCCTCGTCAGCGGCGCCTCCACATGGATCGGTGGCCAGGTCGTCGCCATGCTCGAGCGGGGGGACGGCACCGAGGTCTTTGGCATCGACGAGCTGCCGCCCCGCCATGGCTTCCGCTCGCCCTTCATCCTGCTCGGGCCCGACCGGGCCGCCCTGGCCGACCACATCCTGGCGCTCGACCCGGACACGGTGGTGCACCTTCTCACCGTCGACCGGGCGCCCCAGCTGGGACCGGACGACGCCCGCGACCGGGCGATCGTCGGCAACCAGGCGCTGTTCGGCGCCGCCGGACGCTCACCGACCGTGCGGCGGGTGGTGGTGAAGTCGGACGCCGCCGTCTACCCGCTCGGCCCCCGCAGCCCCTCGGTGTTCACCGAGACCGACGCCACCTCGTCCAAGCTGGGCCGGTTCGGCCGGCTGATCCTCGACGTGGAGACGGCCGCCGCCGCCCTCGCCTCCCGGCGCCCCGACACTACGGTGACCGTGCTCCGTATGGGGCCGATCTTCGGGCGGACCGTGGAGAACCCGATCAGCCGGTACCTGCGGCTCCCCGTGGTGCCGACCCTGCTCGGCTACGACCCCAGGCTGCACCTGCTCCACGAGGGTGACGCCGTCGCCGCCGTCCTCGCTGCCGTCGATGGGAACGGCGGGGGCACCTTCAACGTCGCCGCCGCCGGGCCGATGTACCTGAGCCGGATCATCCGTCTCGGCCGCCGCCTTCCCAAGCCCCTCCCCCGCCGGGCGCTGGCCGCCGCCCACTCCGCCCTGGCCAGGGCCGGCTTCCCGGTCCCCGCCCACATCGCCCTGATGCTCGAGCATGGCGCCGTCCTCGACACCGGGGCGATGCAGCGCCGGCTCGGGTTCACTCCGGAATACTCGGTGCGCGACGCCGTGCTCGCCGGGTACGCCGCCAGGGTGGCCGACGACTGATGCCCGACGACCTGCTGACGGACGACTGATGACCGACTGGAACCTCCTCGCCACGTTGTCCAAGGCCGAGTTGCTGGCCATGGCGACCGAGCGCTCGATTCCCGGTCGGTGGCGGATGACCAAGCCGGAGCTGGTCGACGTGCTCGCCGGCCAAGCACCCGTCGAAGCCGAAGCCGCCGGGCCCGCTCCCCCGGCCCTTCAGCCGGACAGCGACGAGGGTGAGATCGCGGTCCGCCGCATCGCTCCCGCCGCCGGGGGCCCCGGAGGCGACCGCAGGCGCAGGCTGGCCGATCGCCTCGCCGCCGTGGTCGACACCACCAGACGCTGCGACTGGCGCGGCCCCTCCGGATCGCCGTGCGGTCTGCCGACCGTTGTCGACCACAGCCGCTGCGCCCTCCACGGCGGGATCGACGTCTTCGACCGGGCGGTGGCCATCACCGGGCGTCTCGGCTTCGAGACCTGGCCGGTGACGGCCCGCCACCTGGCCGCCGCCACCTACGACGTCGATCCGATCGGGCTCGATCCCGTCATCGCCGAGATGGTGTGGCACCTGGTCAACTACCTCTACTTCGATTACTTCAAGGTCGAGGTCGAAGGCGCCGAGCACCTCCCGCCCGATGGACCGGGGATGATCGTCGCCAACCACGGGGGCGGCTTCCTCCCCTACGACGCCGCCATCCTCACCGCCGCCGTCGCCAACGAGCCGGACATCCCCCGCCGGCTGCGGGTGATCGGCACCGAGATCTTCAACATGCTCCCGTGGGTTTCGCATCTGTACCGCAAGGCCGGGGCGGCCTATGCGGCGAGGAGCGACGTCGCCCACCTGCTCGACCACGGCCGGCTGGTCGGGGTCTTCCCCGAGGGGGAACGCGGCTTCATGAAACCGATGGAGGAGGCCTACCGGGTGCAGCGGCTGGGACGGGGCGGGTTCATCGAGCTGGCGGAGACCCACCGGGCGCCGATCATCCCGGCGGCGATCGTCGGCGCCGAGGAGGTGCATCCCGCGGTGGCGACGTCGGAGACCCTGGCCCGGCTGGTGCGGATGGTGTTCCCCCAGCAGCGGGTCAAGGAGATGGCGATCGTGCTCAACCCGATCCCGCGGCCGATCCGCTGGCACATCCGGTTCCTCGAGCCGATCCCGGCTCGGGGCGGCGACGCCGCCGACGACCCGCTGTGGGTGTTGGAGCACACCGAGTCGATCCGTCGATCGATCCAGAACGCCCTCGACGCCATGGTGGCCCGCCGCCGCCCCTGACCCCCGGCCGGGACGGCGCGGAACCTTTGTGCCTCCGTTCACAAGGTGCTTGCAAATGTACGCAGGGTGTGATACATTGCTAGCAATGAGACAGCCACTGACCGACCTGGGCGAGTTCATACGGGATCAGCGGGAGCGCAGCGCCATGTCGCTCCGCAAGCTGGCCGATACCGCCGGCATCTCGAACCCGTACCTCAGCCAGATCGAACGGGGTCTGCGCCGCCCGTCGGCGGAGATCCTCAAGTCGCTGGCCAGGGCGCTGTCCATCTCGGCGGAAACCCTCTACGAGCGGGCAGGTCTGCTCGAGGGCACCGAACGACCGACGGTGATCCAGGCGATCACCGGTGACGACGGCCTCGACCAATCCCAGAAACAGGCGTTGATACAGATCTACACGAGCTTTGTCGGCGACGACCAGGAGGAACAATGATGAACGACCAGAAGGACCTGGCCACCAAGGCGGTTTACGCCACCCTCGGTGCGCCGGTCGTGATGGCCCGCAAGGTCCGCGGGCTGGGCGACAGGATCGCCGAGTACTCGGACAAGGTGGCGGAGACGGCGCAGGCCCGCTTCGACGATTACGCCCGTGAGGGCGAGAAGGTCGCCAAGCAGATCAGGCGCAGCGACGTCGTGGAGGAGATCCAGCACCGCGTGGACCTCGACAAGGTGACCGACAGGGTCGAGAGGCTGCGTGACCAGCTCGAGGCTGCGATGCAGAGCTGGCGGGAGAGCTTCACCCCGGGCGATGCCAAGACGGCTGCCCGGAAGGTGGTCGTCGAGACCGAGGAGACCGTGAAGGCGGCCGCCACGCCGACCAAGACCACGGCCGCCAGGAAGCCGACCGCCAAGACCACGACCCGCAAGACCACGGCCAAGACCACGCCGGCCCGGACCACGGCGCCGAAGGCTCCGGCCAAGACCTCGACCACGAAGGCGACGACCGCCCCTCGGGCGGCTTCGACCAAGTGACTCGAGCCTGCGAGATCTGAGGCAGTCCCTCCCTTCCTGCCCCAGCATCCGCACAAACGCCCCGGTCCTCGGACCGGGGCGTTTCGTTGTCACGGGCGACCTACGACCTCGGTTCAGTGCCTGACCATGGGCTCCAGGGTCTTGGCGTGCTCTACCCACCGGGCGACCATCGACTCGGTGGGGAGGCGCCGCACCAGCCGCTTGGCGGTGTTGATCTCGATCATGGCCGCCAGCAGGTTGGCCGGGTTGCGCCGCCGCAGCTCCTTCACCGTGTCGACTCCGGCCGATTCGAGAAGATCGGAGTACTCCTCCCCGACGCCCTTCACCCTGAAGAGATCGGCTCGGTTGACCCACTCGAGGATCCTCTGCTCGCTGAGACCCGTCACCTCGGCCAGTTGCGCCCTCCCCCTGCGGGTGGCGCCGTTCTTGAGTAGGGCTTCGGTGGTGCGGACCCTGGCCTTGCGCAGCTTGGTGGCGTACGTGTGTCCGATCCCCTCGATGGCGTCGATGGAGGGCATTGGTTCGGCTTTCCTTTCCCCATAGAAGACGCACCTGCCGGCGTCCGGTGCAGCGAGGGAGGAGCATACCGGCAGGGTGCGGTGCCCCGCCGAGGGGCTCAGTGGCGGGGACGCATCTCGACCAGGTCGTCGGGGGTGGCGATGGTGCGCGGGGCAAGCGCATCGACCCGCAGCTCCTCGACCCACGAGGGGTGAGTCTGCAGCAGGGCGTCGATCCCGGCGTCGTCCTCCAGCCCGAGCAGCCGCGGCCACAGGTCGCGGCGCACGATGAGCGGGCGACCCCTGGCGTAGCGGTACATCGGTACGGTCACCGCCCGATCATGGGTGGCGTGGGCGGCGACGAGATCGCCGACGACGTCCGCCCCAATCCCCGGAATGTCCGCCGCGGTGAGGACGAACGAGGTGATGTCGGTCTGCCGGGTGAGCTCGTCGACGCCTGCCCGCAACGGGGCCGCCCGGCCCTCCTCCCATTCCGGGTCGATGACGACGGTGAAGCCGGCGAGATCGGCGCCTTCGAGGACCGCCTCGGCGTCTGCGCCCAGCACGACGATGCCCGGCTCGACCGGCCAGGCCCTGACCCCCCGGAGGACGTGGTCGATCAGGGTGCTGGTCCCCCATGGCGCCAGCCACGGCGCCGCCGGCATGGCCACGGCGGGGCGGGCGGCGAGCACCAGCGACACCATGCGACTCACGGCTTCTCCCCGATCGACCGGCCGGCAGGCTACCGCCGCCACCGGCCCGGGCCGACCCGGCATCGCTCCAGGCGGTATGGCAGACTCCGCAGATCACCGCCCGCCTGGAGGAATGCCCGTGATCGTCGGAGTCCCGACCGAGATCAAGACCGAGGAGTATCGGGTTGCGACGACCCCCGCCGGTGTGCGCGAGCTGGCGGCGCACGGGCACACCGTGCTGGTCCAGGAAGGCGCAGGGCTTGGTTCCTCCATCACCGACGCCGAGTACCGGGCGGTGGGCGCCGAGATGGTTGGCACCGCCGCCGCGGTCTTCGCGCGCTCCGACATGGTGGTCAAGGTCAAGGAGCCCCAGCCCTCGGAGATCGCCATGCTCCGCCCCGACCAGGTGCTGTTCACCTACCTGCACCTGGCCGCATACCCCGAGGAGGGGCGCGGCCTGATCAAGACCGGGGCCACCGCCGTCGCCTACGAGACGGTGCAGCTCGGCTCGGGGGCGCTCCCGCTGCTGGCGCCGATGAGCGAGATCGCCGGGCGGATGGCCACCCAGGCCGGGGCGCACCATCTGGAGCGGCCCCAGGGCGGGAGGGGGGTGCTGATAGGGGGCGTGTCCGGCGTCCCCCCGGCACGGGTCACCGTGCTCGGTGGGGGAAGCGCAGGCACCAACGCCGCCCTAATCGCGGTCGGCATGGGCGCCGACGTCACCATCCTCGACCTCAACGTCGACCGGCTCCGCACCATCGACGCCACCATGTGGGGTCGGATCACCACCATCCGCTCGTCGGTGCACGCCATCGACGAGTACATACCAAGGTCCGATCTGGTCATCGGGGCGGTCCTGGTGGCGGGGGCCAGGGCGCCGGTTGTGGTCACCGAGGAGCACATCAAGGCGATGCGCCCCGGGTCGGTGGTGGTCGACATCTCGATCGACCAGGGCGGCTGCATCGCAACGGCGCGGGAGACCTCGCACACCGACCCGGTGTACCTGGTCGACGGGGTGGTGCACTACGCCGTGGGGAACATCCCGGGCGCCGTCCCCCACACCTCCACCTACGCCCTCTCCAACGCCACCCTGCCCTACATGGTTGCGCTGGCGAACGGTCTCGGGCCGGCCACCCGCCGCCACCCCGAGCTGATCCCGGGGTTCAACATCGCTGGCGGCCAGGTGGTCAACGCCACCGTGGCGGCTGCGCTGGGAACCGAGTACGTCGCCGTCGACGAGGTGCTCGATCTTCTCGGGTGACGGGGGCCGACGGTCAGGTGGGGGAGTCGAGCCGGTCGCTGAGCGCCTCGACCAGCGACTCCTGGATGATCCCCAGGAACTGAACCAGGGTCTGCTGCGGCGTCGACGGCTCCTCGGGCAACTCGGGCAGGTCGAACAGCCCGGAACGGGCGGCGAGCGTGATCCGGGCGGTCCCCACCGCGCGCAGCAGCGCCTCCGCCTGGGCGGTGTCGATCACGATGGATCCACCGCCGAGGAGGCGGATGATGTCGGCGAGGGCGGTGGCGTCTGCGTCCCGCACGGTGTCCAGGTCGGCGGCGACCAGCCGCTGGAACTCCCGCTCCGCCTTGTCGTCGGAGGGGTATGCGGGGGGATGGAGACGGGCCTCCTCTGCCCCCGACCCGTCGATCGATCCGAGGAACTCGGGGAGCGCCTCGAGGATGGCGCGCTCCGCCGCTCCGGCGATCACCCGCACCCCGCCCTCGGTGGCTTCGAAGCGGAGGGTCATCGGCGCTCCAGCGTCGCCCACAGCCCGTGGTGGTGCAGCCGCCACACCGACATCTCGGCCCGCTCCCTCGGCTCGGAGGCGACCACCGCCCTCCCCTCGTGGTGGACGGCCAGCATCAGCCGGGTGGCCTGCTCCTCGCCGTATCCGAACAGGGTGCGGAACACCCACACCACATAGCTCATCAGGTTCACCGGGTCGTTCCACACCACGACGTTCCACGGGGCGGCCACCTCGATCTCGTCCTCGGTGACGACGTCGACGTCTGGCCGCATGGTCACGACGTACGCCCCAGGGTCTTGCGGGTCATCGCCTCGAACCGCTGGGCGTTGATCCAGTCCTCGAAGTCGCGCCGTGCCACCCGCCACTCCCGGCCGAACTTCACCGCTGGGAGCCCCCCGGAACGGAGCAGCGAGGTGACCACGAACTCGGACACATCCATGTAGCCGCAGATGTCGGCCACCGACAGCCACTCCTTGTCGAGATCGACGTTGAGGTGCTCCACGGAAGCAGGGTATGGGCGATGGCGCCATGGGGCAACCGCGACCGGTGGTTGCCTGGCGGGGACGGCGATCGTAGATTGCCCGATCCCACCGATCCGAGGGGTCGTGACCGACAGCGCCCGCCTTGCCATGCCCTGTGTGTGGTCCCCCCAGCACCGGCTGCACCGGCCGGGCGGCGAGATCTGGATGGGGGTGCGCTACCAGGGCACCGAGCTGCCCGCCCGCGGCGACGCCATCCTTGCCGCGCTGACCGAGGCGTGGGCGCCGGTGCATCGGGTGGGTCCGCTCGACCGCGGGCTGCTCGGCGTCGTCCACGACCCCGACCTGGTCGCCTACCTGGAGACGGCGTGGGAAGACTGGGTGGCGGCCGGCTATCTCGACGAACCGGGGCAGGACCGGGTGGTGCCGTACGTGTTCCCCATCCCGGGTGTCTCCACTGGGCGGATCCCAACGGCGATGTCCGCTCGGGCGGGCACCTTCGCCTTCGACACGATGACGCTGATCGGTCCGGGTAGCGCCGCCGCCATCCTCGCCGCCACTGCGGTAGCGGACACCGCGGCCCGGCTGGTGGTCGAAGGCGCTCCCGCCGCCTACGCCCTGAGCCGTCCTCCGGGTCACCATGCCGGGCGCCGGTTCTTCGGTGGATCCTGCTACCTGAACAACGCCGCCGTCGCCGCCGCCCGGCTGCGGTCTGACCGTCGCCGGGTCGCCGTGATCGACCTCGACGCCCACCACGGCAACGGCACCCAGGAGATCTTCTACCGCGACCCGGACGTCTGGTACGGGTCGGTGCACGTCGACCCGGGGTACGGCTGGTTCCCCCACTTCATCGGGTTCGCCGACGAGCGGGGTGAGGCCGAGGGCGAAGGCGCCAACCGCAACCTCCCCCTGCCACCCGGTTCCGGGGACGACCCGTGGCTGGAGGCGGTCGGGTCGCTGGTGGATGAGGCGACGGCGTGGGGAGCCGAGGCGGTGGTGGTGTCGCTCGGCGTCGACGCCGCCGCAGCCGACCCGGAGAGCCCGCTCGAGGTCACCCGGGACGGTTACGCCGCCGCCGGGGGCCGGATCGGATCGACCGGCCTCCCCACGGTGCTGGTCCAGGAGGGCGGGTACGACCTGGCCACGTTGGGCGACCTGGTGGTGCAGACTCTGATCGGCGTCGAGCGAGGCAGGGAGACGGGATGAGCGAGCCCAACGTCTGGGTCGGCAAGCAGCAGCGGCACGGGGTCGCCTCCGAGCCGCGCAAGGACCTCCTGCCCCCGCCCCATTGGCGGATGGAGGCGGTGGCGTCGACCTTCCGCCCCCGCCACCCCGTGGTCTCGCCCGACGGGACCCAGGTGCTGTTCCTTCTCGACAGCGACATGTCGGATGTGTGGCGGGTGGCGGTGGCCGGAGGAAGGCCCGAGCGACTGACCACCCACCGCCAGCCGGCCCCCTTCTGGGAGGACACGGCGGCGACCTGGTCCCCGGACGGCACCCGCTTCGCCTACGTGGCCGACGGCACCGTCCATGTGGCCGCCGCCGCCGGCTCCCGACCCCATCCGCTGGTCGAGGGCGATTCGCCGCAATGGATCGACGGCGCCCGGCTGCTGATCACGGTCAACCGCAACGGGCGCACCAGGCTGGCGGTCATCGACATCGCCGACCCCTGGCCCCGCCCGCTCACCGCCGGGGATGGTCACGCCTCAGGCGCCTCGCTGACCGCCGACCGCTCCAAGGCGGCGTACGCCTTCTACCCGGCCGCAGACCGGCGCCGCAGCGACATCCGGATGGTCGATCTGACCACCGGTGAGGACCGCCATCTTTCCGGCGAGCCCGAGTTCGCCGACGCCTCCCCCGCCATCCGGCCCGACGGGTCGCTGGTCGCCTTCGTCTCGGAGCGATCGGGATGGGACGAGGTGCACCTCGTCGGGGCGGACGGTGCCGGTGAGCGCCGGCTGACCGATCACCGGGCGGACTTCAGCGGTCTGGCCTGGTCCGGGGACGGCTCCCGGTTGGCCGGGATCGCCACCAGGGCGGGCACGGCGGACCTGGTCACCATCGACCCGGAGACCGGTGCGGTGACGGTGGTGGCGCAGGGAGGCACCTGGTCGAGCCCGTCGTGGACCAGCGACGATCGGCTGGTGGCCGGGCACGAGAGCCACCACGCCCCGTCCACCATCGCCGCGGTCACCGGCGGCGGCGCCGTCACCACCCTGGTCGACCCCACCCCTGCCCAGGTGCGCTCGGCCCCCCACGTCACCCCGGAGCCGGTGACCTTCGCTTCGGGCGACGGGCTCGACATCCCCGCCTTCCTCTTCCGCCCTCCCGCCGCCGACCGGGGCCCGGTGCCCGCCGTGGTCTACCCCCACGGCGGCCCCACGTCGTACTACGGGGACGAGTGGGACGGCTACGCCCAGTACTTCCTCGACAAGGGGTATGCCTGGCTGGCGATCAACTTCCGCGGATCGACCTCCTACGGACGCGACTTCGAGCGGGCCAACCACGGCGACTGGGGCGTCGGCGACCGGGACGACTGTCTCGCCGCCCACGACTACCTGGCGGGGCGCGACTGGATCGACCGGCGGCGGATCGGGATCTTCGGCTCCAGCTACGGCTCCTACCTGGCGCTGCTGTGCCTGGTCGACGACCCGGAGCACCGCTACGCCTGCGGTGTCGCCAAGTACGGCGACAGCGACATCCTCAACTCGTGGGCGATGGGTGACGTCACCGGGGTAGAGGACCTGGAGCGGATGATGGGCCACCCCGGCGACGAACCCGACGCATACGTGGCCGGGTCACCGCTGGCCAGGCTGGAGGCGATCGACCGCCCGATCCTGATCGCCCACGGCGAGCTCGACGACCGGGTCCATCCCAGGCAGTCCGAGCAGCTGGTCGAACGGCTCGAGGAGCTGGGCAAGGCCTACGAGTACGTCACCTACCCCACCGAGGGTCACGGGCTGCTGCGGCGCCAGCCCCAACTCGACTTCTACCGCAGGCTGGAGCGGTTCCTCGACTGGCACCTGATGGGCTCGACCGCCGTCACCCAGGTCGGGCTGCCGCCTCTGGGTGCCGGCTGACGACCGGACGGAACTTTGAGCGCGTGACACCGCCTGACAGGGTGAGTCGCTCAAAGTTTGCCGTAGGACTCGGTCCTGTCAATGCAGGTTGACCGCCTCCCGGCATGACGCCGGTCACGCGGGGGATTCCTCGATGCGGACGCTGACCGGTGAGGGAGCCTCGAGGGTGCGGGTGACGCTGCACAGCCGGTCGTGCGACTGGGCCACGGCGATGGGAAGCACCTGGCGGGCCGCATCTCCCGCCTCTCCCTGGGGGAAGCGGACCCTGAACACCAGCTCGAGGTCGACCATCCGGTTGCCGTGCTGGTCGCGAACCTTGCGCCCGCGGGCCTCGGCACCGAACCACTCCGGCTCGGCACGGCGGTTGGTGATGTAGTCGACGTCCGCCGACGAGCACCCGGCAAGGGCGGTGAGCAGCAGTTCGATGGCGGTGAAGCCGGTGCCGTCTCCGCCCTCGCCGAACTCGAAGGTGCCTCCACGGACGTTGGTCGCCCGGTACCTGGCGAGCCCGATCCGCTCGATCGAAACGGACCGCAGCGTGTCGTCTGCCATGCATCCTCCCTGGCTCTCGGCAATGGCCGACCCAGCCTATGCCGGGCGGGCGGGTCGTGTTGCGCCGGGACCTGCCCGCTCGATAGCCTCCCCCGCCGAGATCGTGTGCGGGCGGAGGTTTCGTCGCTGGACGACACCGCACCGGGCTTCCCAGGGGCCGCCTTCAGGGCGGCCCCTGCGCGTCGTCCGGCGAGCCGTCAGTCGGCGCCGCCTCCCGGCGATCCGGAAGGCACATGACCGACCGCACCCGCCGCCCCCGGTTCCTTGATGTAGGTGGGTCGCAGCTCGACGGGCACGGCATCGCGCCACCCCCGCATCCGCAGGTTGAGCGCCTCGACCAGGATCGAGAAGCCCATGGCGAAGTAGATGTAGCCCTTCGGGATGTGGACGTCGAATCCCTCGGCGACCAGCGACATCCCGATGAGCAACAGGAAGCTCAGGGCAAGCATCTTCACCGTTGGATGCCGGTTGACGAACTCGCTGATCACCCGGGCGGACAGCAGCATCACGGCGACGGCGGCGATCACGGCGGCGATCATCACCCCGATCTCGTCCGCCATGCCAACGGCGGTGATCACCGAGTCGAGGCTGAAGACGGCGTCGAGGGCCACGATCTGGACGATCACCGCACCGAAGGAGGCCACCGCTCCGGTCGCGGTGTGCGCATCCTCGCCCTCGAGCTTCTCGTGGATCTCGAAGGTGGCCTTGGCCAGCAGGAACAGACCGCCGCCGACGAGGATGAGGTCGCGTCCCGAGATCTCCTGGTTGAGGATCTCAAACAGGGTCGCGGTGAGACCGATCACCCAGGAGATGCCGAGCAGCAGGACGATCCGCATGAGCATCGCCAACCCGAGGCCCAGGTTGCGGGCCCGGGCCTGCTGCGCCGCCGGAAGCTTGCCGGCGAGGATCGAGATGAACACGACGTTGTCGATCCCAAGAACGATCTCGAGCACGGCAAGGGTGAGGAAGGAGATCCAGATCTGGGGGTCGCCGATCCAGTCCATCGGCGGGAGGGTACCGTGCCCCGGTCCCGACTCCCTGGATCTCCGCCGACCGGGCACAATGCGGGCGGTACGGCACAGCCGCAGCAGGAGGGGACGCATGACAGGCATCACCGTCGCCGGCCAGGGTCGGGCGGCCGCCGGCCTCACCCTGGGGCGTCCGGTCAGCATCGACGAGACCGTTGCCTCGCCTCCGGGCCCGTTCCCCAAGATGGCGATGGCGCGCATGGATGCGGCCACGCCGATCGCCGCAGGCGAGCAGACGGTCACCGTGTCGATGACCGTCAGCCTTGCCATCGACGGCTGACCCGCCCTTGCCCAGGCCTCGCTCGGAGTTCCGGAACCGGTTCTCGTTCCTGTCCGCCATCTTCGCCGTGGCCTGGGTGGGGGCGTCGTTCTTCAGACCCGACGCCGACTACGTGGTGCTCCCGGTGCTCACCGCCGCCGTCTTCCCGGTGAGCTACCGGCTGGCGATTGGCCCGGTGCCGGTGCCGTTCGCCATCGGTGCCGGGGTGGCCGGGGTGATCAACACCGTCTTCGTCGCCCTGGTCATGAGCGTTGCCGGGCTGCTGGCCCAGCCCAGCCTGTTCCCCTCGTTGGGCCCGATCGGCCAGGCGATGGCGCTCGGCACCGCCGGGGCGGTGATCGGGGTGGCGGCGGCGACGGTCAAGCCGGGTCGGTGACCATCGCCGCCCGCATCCTGGCCCGCTCCCACACGACGAACACCGTCAGCCCGGAGAGGATCACCACACCGACCATGCGGAAGGTGGTCGGGTAGCCCGAGGCCACGATCATCAGACCGACGAGCGGCGCCCCCACCAGATAGACCATGTCGATCAGCCCGGAGAAGATGGCCAGCCCGGTGCCCCGCTCCTCGACACGAGCCCGGTTCACCAGCGCCGTCGTGATCAGCGGGAACAGGAACCCGTGACCGAACCCGCCGAGAACGGCGGCTGCGACCAGACCCGGCACCGAGGAGGTGTACCCCAGCACGAGGAACTGGAAGCCGACCAGGGAGCCGGCGGTGGCGAGCAGCCGTAGCCGCCCCATCCGATCGATTCGGGCGGAGCCGAACAGCCGCACCATGATCGCCACCGCGGCGTAGGTCCCCAGGTACAGGCCGACCGAGCCGAAGCCGGCCTCGTCGACATAGGTGCGCATGAAGGTGAACAGGGTCATGATCCCGGTGGCGAAGGTGCAGGTGAGCAGCCACAGGGGCAACAGGTCGCCCTGGTGGAGCACGCGCCGGAACCCGCGGTGGATCTCCCGTTCGGGATCCTGGGAGGCGATGGGGGGCAGCCGCCAGGCGATCAGCCAGCCCACCACGGCAAGCACCGCCGCCAGGACGAAGAGCCGCTCGAAGTTCCCCTCACCGACCACCAGATCGCCGATCACGGAGCCGAGCCCGATGGGGAGCAGCCCGGAGATCCCGAGCAGGGCGAAGCCCTGGGTGCGGCGCTGCTCGGGGACGATGTCGGAGCCGAAGGCGAGCAGGTTGGTGAACAGCAGGATCTCGGTCGAGGTGTAGACCATGCGGACGGCGAAGGCGGTGGGCCCGTCGTCGGTGACCACCAGCCATGCCGCCGACGCCAGCGCCAGCACCGGGGCACCCATCAGGAAGATCCGTTTGCGCCCCACCTGGTCGATCACCCGGCCCATCAGCGGGCGGAGGGCAAGGGCGACCACGGCCCCCGAGGCGTAGATCAGTCCGATCCTGGCCTCGGTGGCGCCGACGCTCTGCAGGAACCCGGGGAGATGGATCATCAACCCGAACGACATCTCCTGGCAGAACCCGACCACCCACAGGGTGATGAACACCGGGGTGAAGAGTGCGGGTCGTTCCTCCGGCGTGTTCATGCCCGGTGGGTCGGCGGCAGGCTGGTCACTGGTCGACGGCCGGAGTGGTCAGCGGCTCGATCAGCTCGGGCAGGTTGTTGGCGACCTTGTTGACCAGCGTCGACACCGGGTGGGCGCTGATGGCCACGTCGGGCGCCACCGTGAGCAGGGGCAGCAGGACATCGGGGTCACCGATCTCGGGATCGAGCCAGGTGGCCCAGGCGTCCTCGCCCAGCATCACCGGCATGCGATCGTGGATGGGGGCGACGACCTCGTTGGGCTTACCGGTGATGATGGTGCAGCTGCGGAGCCGCTCCCCCGTCTCGGGGTCCTTCCAGGACGCCCACAACCCGGCCAGGGCGAGGGGGGCGCCGTCGTCGCGGTGGACGTAGTGGGGCAGCTTGCCCTTGGGACGGACCTGCCACTCGTAGAAGCCGTCCGCCGGGATCAGGCAGCGGCGCCCGGTGAACGACTGACGGAACGCCGGCTTGGTGTCGATGGTCTCGACCCTGGCATTGATGTTGCGGGCGGCGATGCGCCGGTCCTTGGCCCACCACGGGACCAGCCCCCACGAGAACGATCCCAACAGCCGCTCCCCGTCGTGCTCGGCCACGGCGTACACCTCGTCGGTGGGGGCGACGTTGTACGAGGCGGGGAGGATCGAGGCGACGATGCGGGCGGTGGAGAACAGGTCGGCGTACACCTCGGGTTCGGCTGCCTGGACGAAA
>Ga0136619_10000173_pt1 | contig 22886 bp, 31 predicted proteins | sample AntDrymUQ3532106_2_FD_104807 | JGI IMG/M metagenome (GOLD analysis project Ga0136619, IMG submission 104807) | Polar desert sand microbial communities from Dry Valleys, Antarctica - metaG UQ353 (21.06) | ecosystem: Environmental > Terrestrial > Soil > Desert | place: Antarctica: Dry Valley...
AGAAATCATCGCACAAGCAGTAGATGGTGGTTATGGTATCGTCCACATCGTTATCCTCCGGGTTCGAGAAGGTTGGTGGCCTTCGGATCGGGAGGATATTGCTTACCGGGATAGGGGGCAACTTGGGTTAGATAGAATTGCAAGATGGAGATTATCGGAGTAGCAGTCGCCGCGCTAGGCGCAATGGTTGGGCTAGCCAGGCTCATCTACAAGTACACCGAGAATAGAGGGAAGCGTCCACGACTGGTGGCAAACCCGAGTTACGGTTGGTTGACCTATAATGGGACACAGCCGCGAGGTCCGTACATGATTTTCTTTCGTGTGTCGAACCCAGTCACGAGTGAAAGATCAATAATCCTTGCTTCTATCCGTTTATCTCTGCGGCACGAACAGAACATGCTGTTTCCCGAACTTGAGGGAACGGCTTCTATGCCTTGCGAACTTCGGCCCGGAACGTCGGTTACCTTTTGGGTAAACCATCGAAACGTGGCCGCTCGCCTGAGAGAAGCAGGCTATAGTGGCACAGCCACGGTCACCCTCTCCGCTGAGGACGCAGAGGGCAAAACCTACAAAGGCGAACGGCGAGCCAAGATACCCGTTGATGAAAGCTACCCAGGCAACTATGACGAGTTTTGACACACCTCAGTTTACGCTACCTCTGCTTGCAAACACCGCCCATCTAGCGAAGAAAGACTTTGTTGGTTTTGAACAAGCACTATCTTTCTCGAAGGTAATGCCGCCCTGCGGGTTGGCTCAGGACCCTTCGAGCTCACCCGTGAGCACCGGTTTGGCTGCGCTCATGCGCGGTTCTTCGGGGAACTCCTCCAGGGTGATGCCGACCTGCCCGTAGTTGCCCGCCTCCTCCGGGACGCTCATCTGGAGCGTGCCCTGGCCCTGCTCGTCCACTTTGAAGGTGCCTGCGCTGACGCGGCCGCCCTCTTCTCCGAACCACAATTCGTAGTACTCGTTCTTGTCGCAGTTGGGCATGTTCCAGACCTCCAGCGTGGCCCTGGCGTTGGGGTCGTCCGCGCGCACTCGCAGCTCTCCGCTCGCTTCGGGGGCGCGCGGCGTGGGCTCCAGGGTGGCGGAGGCCATCGCGTCGCGGCCGATCAGGCCGGAAGAGGAGAAGACCGCGAAGAGGGAAAGCGCGATCAGGGCCGCCGCGGCAGCGAAGATCGGGGCGCGGCGCGTCTCACGCAGCGTTCCGCGTCGCGGCAGGCCGCCCATGACACCGGGCTTGAGTCCCGGCGGCGGGTCCTCGTGGATGCCGGCAAGATCCGAGAGACGCTCGTGGGTTCGGCGCAGATCGCGCTCTTCGGCCCGGCAGGCGGCGCACCGGCTCAGGTGCTCCTCGACCTCCCATTCTTCCTCAGGGTCGAGGGCGCCGAGCACGTACGGGCCGAGGAGATCGCGGACCTTCAGGTGTTCGCGTTCATCCATCAGGGGGCTCCTCGGGGAGCATGTTCTCGCGCAGGGAACGGAGGGCGGCGGTGGTGCGGCTCTTTATCGTCCCGAGCGGGGCGCCGGTCTGCTCGGAGATCTCGCGCTGGGTGAGGCCCTCCATGTACGCCAGAACGAGTACCTCGCGGTGGGCCGGGGAGAGACGCGAGAGCGCGGCGGCCACGTCGAAGCTGCGCGCTATCTTGCCGGCCGAATCCTCCTCGCCCGGTTCGTGAGGCGGCTTCAAGACATCCTCGCCGACCATCCTCACGCGGGCGCGGCGACGCCGGATCAGGTCCGTGGCCCGGTTGCGGGTGATGCGGAAGATCCAGGTCGCAAATCTTGCCTTTCCGGGGTCGAAGCCCGCGGCGCCCCGCCAAACGGAGACGAACACATCCTGCACTAGATCCTCCGCCACCCCCCGATCTCCCAGGTAACGCAACCCGGCGCCGTAGACGAGGCCGGCGTAGCGGTCGTAGAGGTCCGAGAGCGCGCGCTCGTCGCCCGAGGCGACCCGCCGCACCAGAACCTCGTCCTCGATGCCCCTCATCTCGCGCCCTTCGCAGCCTACACGCCCAATGATAGCCGTTTCCCTTGCAGGCGCGAGACACGAAACACCGTCTTGGCTCACACTTCCCATACACCGATTTATACGCCTGCCCTAACCGCCCGGATTACCGGACCGGACAGAAGCTCTTTGCCTGTTGCGTTGCGGTTAAAATACGGGGAGTCACGAGAAGGGAGGTGCGCACGCATGGAACCGGACCTGTCCCGTCCCGAGCTTCGGGCGGTCGCAAGACGGCCGGCCAGAGGTTCATTGAAGAACTTCTTCGGGGATATGCGAAGTTTGCTGCGGGTGCAGACGCTCAAGGCCACCGTGCAGGAGTTCATGCGCGACGACGCCCTGGGGCTCGCCGCACAGCTCGCGTACTACCTGATCCTATCCCTCTTCCCGTTCATCCTGGTATTGTTCTCACTGCTGGGCACCTTCGGCAGCGAGCAACTCGCCTCGGACCTGATCGAGTACTTCCGGCGGGTCATGCCAAAGCAAGTCTTCGACCTCATACAGACGTACATGAAGCCCATCCTAAGCGGGAAAAAGGAGGCGCCGGGGCTGTTGTCGTTCGGGGTTCTGTTCACGATCTGGTCTGCGTCAGGGGCGTTCTCCGCCATGATAAACGCCCTCAACCGCGCCTACGACGTACAGGAAACGCGCCCGTTCTGGAAGGTGAAGGGCATCGCCATACTCATGGCGCTGGGACTCTCCACGCTCATACTCATAGGCGTGCTGCTGCTCGTCGCCGGCGAGCCCATCGGCAGGACCGTCGCCGACATATTCGGGCTCGGTTCGGTCTTCGTTTTCGTGTGGGAGATCGTGCGCTGGCCGGTGGCGTTTCTGTTCATGGTGCTGACGGTCGCCCTGCTCTTCTACTTCGCCCCGGACGCCGGGCAGCCGTTCCGTTGGATCACACCGGGAGGATTCGTCGGGGTGCTCCTATGGGTGCTGGCGAGCGCGGGGTTCAGCCTCTACGTGAACAACTTCGGCTCCTATGACGAAACTTACGGCTCCATAGGCGTCGTCATTGTCCTGCTGCTCTACCTGTACATCGCCTCGCTCACCATCCTCTTCGGGGCCACCCTCAACGCCACGATGGTCAGGATGAAAGAGGAGATCTCCGGCCAGCAAATACTCGACGCCGAGCCCGCCGGAGAGAAGCCCGAGATCCTGGACGAAGACGCCGTCGAGGAGATCCGGGACGGGGAAACGTAGCGCCCCAGCCGTCTTCGACGCTCACACCCCTTCTGGTATACTCCCGCGCGGAGGAGTGGCCGAGTGGTTGAAGGCGGCACCCTGCTAAGGTGTTATACCTCTTTAACGGGGTATCGAGGGTTCGAATCCCTCCTCCTCCGCTCCTCTCGAAATCGCGCCAGTTCACGCGAAGAAGGGACCGGAAATCCGGTCCCTTCTCCTTTGCCTATATGAAGGGGGATGGACAGCCCTCGGCGCCTTCGCGCAGGCCCGGGACTTTTACTGTGCATCCCCCTTCATAGGCTGTAGTCCGCCGCGCTCTACATCATGCCGCGCAGCTCCGCGACCATGTCCAGGCCCTGCTGCTTGCACAGGTCCTTCGGGCGCATGATTGCCTGCTCGTCCAGCAGGTTGCGGGTGCGGGCCTCCTTCTCCAGGTGACGCTCGATAACGTCTATGGCCCGATCCACGTCCTCGCGCGTGACCTCTTTGATCTTTTCGTGCGTGATGGTGATCGTCATTTCTTCACCTCCTTCCGTCGGCGGAATCGGACGGAGCTTGTAACGCTTGTAACATTTGATCCGCCCAACCTGGCTTCAGAATACGGGCCAACCCGCTCCGTGTCAAGACGAATTTCGGCTTTTCGGATGGGCCCAATGGCCGGAGATTTCGCACATAGATGCGCCCTTCTTTCGCCCCTCGACAAAGACCCCGTCTATCAACCGGGGCGCGACCGGCACAGCGTCCTCGCGCAGGCAGAACTCAAGATACCTCTCGTATCCGAGACGTTTGAGGCGTTTCGCCGCGCTGTTGCTACGCAATCGCCCCACGGAACGCGAGATATACGCATTCACGACTCGCCGGGCCCTGCCATCTAGGCGAGCGCCCCGCACTTCGAGACGATGCAGGATGGCGCCAGCAGCGGCTTCGTCCTCGGAGGAGCGATGTCCTTCCCACCCGCAGCCGACCACCGTCACAAGCTCGATAAGGTCTTTGCAGATCACATCCACGATAGCAGTGGCATTCACGAAGGAGCCGGCGAAGATGGGAGTGGCTCGACCGGCGGCCTCGATCACACGGGTGCCGTTCGTGGTGGAGAGGACAACCGTAGAACCCTGCGGTATGTCCGCTTCCAGAACTTCGGTCGGCGAGTTGCCGAAGTCGAAGCCGGCGACCTTCGCGCTCCCCCGCTCCCCGACACGAAAGTCGGCCGCGGTGGAAGCAGCTTCCGCAATAGAGGCCACCGGCGCGACGCGGGCGCCCTTCGACACCAGGACCGCGATGGTGGCGCTCGCCCGGAAGGCGTCCACGACTACTATCGCGGAGCCTGCACGGGCGGCGGTTCGCGCTCCGGAAGCCCCTCCAGCGTAAGCGGCGGGCATGTTCTTTCTCGCCATCCGGCGGATTATATGAACTCCAGGGTTGAGAGAAAGGCAACAGCGGTGGGCGGTACAATGTAGTAACCAACGGCCATGGACTTTCGGCAAGAGATATGGATCAGGGGTGGAACATGAAGTATCGCAACCTCGCGGGTACGAACATAGGCGTCTCCGAAGTAGGCTTCGGGGTGTGGACGGTCTCGACCGGCTGGTGGGGCGAGGTGGACGAGAAGAAGTCCGTCCGACTACTGAGACAGGCGCACGAGAAGGGGATCAATTACTTCGACACCGCAGACACTTACGGCTCGGGGCTCGGTGAGACCATCCTGCGCGACGCCTTCGGTCACATGCGGGATGAGGTTGTGATCTCAACTAAGATCGGCTACGACTTCTACAACCACACCGCCCGCCGCGGTCAGCAGGAGCGCCCGCAGGACTGGTCCGAAGATTTCATCCGCTTCGCTCTGGAAGAGAGCCTGAAGCGGCTCGGCACAGACTACGTGGACTTCCTCCAGCTCCACAATACCAAGATGGACGCCGTCGGGAACGACGCGCTGTTCGCCTTGATGGACGAGTTCAAGGCGGAGGGCAAACTCCGCGCCTACGGCGTCGCCCTGGGGCCGAAGATCGGGTGGCTGGAGGAAGGCTTGCAGGCCATGCGCGAGCGGGACATAAGCGGCGTACAGATGATCTACAACCTCCTCGAACAGGATCCCGGGCGCGGCCTCATCGAAGCCGCCCGCGAGACGGACACGAGCCTCATCGTGCGCGTTCCCCACTCCTCGGGGATGCTCGAAGGCAAGTACGACGAGAACACCACCTTCGGCTTGAACGACCACCGTCGCCACCGCCCGAAGGAGTGGCTCATAGGCGGCCTCAAGAAGGTCGAGCGACTCTCTTTCCTCACCGAATCCGGCGAACGTACGCTCGGACAGGCGGCCCTGAAGTTCTGCCTCGCATCGCCCGAGGTCGTCTCCACCCTCCCGAACATCTACGATGAGGAGCAGTTGGATGAGTTCGCCGCCACCCCGGATACACCGGACCTGACGGATGATGAGTTGGCGCAGATCTCGGAGCTGTACGAGAGCAACTTCGGGCTGGAGGCGTCGGGCGTCAGACGCTAGGCAAGAGGAGCCCGCGGCCGGAGGATCGTAGAATGGGAGATCATGAGCCGCTCCACAAAGCTCATCCTGGACATCCTGCTTGGCGCGGTGGCCCCGATCCTGGTTCTCTCGTACCTGACGGATACGCTGGGGGCCGTGCCGACGTACCTGCTCGCGGCCCTGATACCGGTCGGCTGGGTGTTCGTGGACCTGTTCTTCGTCACGCGCCGCTTGAACTTCATCACCGGCTTCCTCGGTCTGAACGCAATGGTGCGCGGCATGCTCGCCTTCTGGTTCGTGGACGGCCTCCTCTACGCGCTCAAGGATACGGCGGGCAGCGTAGTCGTCGTCCTGGTTTTCGGGGGCTCCGTTGTCGTCGGATATCCCGTTGTCCGGGCGTTCGCCGAGCAGAGCCTCGACCCGCGCACGCCCGCCCAGGAGTCGGCGCTGAAGAAGCTCTTCCGCGAGCGTCCGGTCGCGCGGGCCATGATCTGGGGCACAGTCCTGCTCGCCGCCGTCAACGCGGCAACCGGCGTCGCCAACTTCCTGCTCAACATCAGGATCGTCACCGCAGCCTTCGGCTCGGAGAACTTCAACACCCAGGTGGCGCACGTAAACGCCATAACCCGCATAGCTCTCGGCATCCCCGAGTTCGCCGCGTGGGGCGTCGCCCTGTCGCTGGTCTACTACGCCATCTACGCCCGGCTGCCCCAGGCGTCCGGCGACCACGACTTCTGGGACCGCGTCGAAATGCGCGAAGCCCGTTCCGTGGACAACCTGAAACCCGAGACCTGAGGCTCATCGAAGGAAGGGAGAGACCATGACCGAGACCCGCACACGCGAGCAGCAGGCGCAGGAAGAGAAGCTCCCGGCGCAGTACGTCAACTACGTCTTCTTCAAGCTCGACCCGCTCTGGCGGCGCCTGCCTGACGATGAACGCGAGGCTGGCAAGCGAGAGTTTCTCGCCGCCGTGGATGAGCATTCCGGCGGGATGCTGCTGCGCTCCTTCTCCCTCATGGGCCTCCGCTCCGACGCGGACTTCATGCTCTGGAGGATCGGTCACGACCTCGACGCCTTCGAGGCCATGCAGGCAACCCTCATGCAGACCGGCCTCGGAAAGTATCTGTCCGTCACCTACTCGTACTTCGGGCTGGCGCGGCGTTCCATCTACGTCGGCGAGCATACGCCCGGCTTCGAGAACCGCCGCTACATCGTCCCCGGCGAGGGAGAGTACCTGTTCGTCTACCCGTTCGTGAAGACGCGGGAGTGGTACAGCCTCCCCCTCGAAGAGCGCCAGCGCATGATGAACGAGCACATGCAGATCGGCCGCAAGCACTACCCGGTCAAGAACAACACCGCATACTGCTTCGGCATAGAAGACTACGAGTTCATCCTCTCTTTCGAGGCCGAATCCCCCGAGAAGTTCCAGGACCTGATGATGGAGCTGCGCGAGTCGGAGGCCAGTTCCTACACCGAGCTCGACACGCCCATCTTCACCTGCCGCCGCCGGAACCTGCCGGAGGTTCTTGAAACTTTAGGCTAATTAACAATTCCTTAACCCCAAACCCGTAGCGCGAGGCTTTTGGACTCCGGTACAATGCTCCTATCGCACCAGCCATAGCCGGAAGGTCGATCTTGGGCCTTCCGGCTATTAAGTTGGACAGGGAGCCTTCCTCCCCGCCTTGTGGACGCACCGGCTCCACCCTGTATAATTAATCCCGACATGATTACTCGGATTAATGAACGGACTGCAGTAGGAACGCGCAACGTGGACCTTGTCGGGAACACGCCGCTGCTGGAGTTGCCCGCCATCTCGGCCGAGACGCCGGGGGTTCGCATCTTCGGGAAGGCTGAATGGTACAACCCCGGCGGTTCGGTCAAGGACCGGCCCGCGCTGTGGATGATCCGGGACGGCGAGGAGTCCGGCGCGCTGACGCCGGAGAAGGTTATCCTGGACGCGACGAGCGGGAACACCGGAATCGCATACGCCTGGATCGGGGCCGCCCTCGGATACAAGGTCAAGCTGTGCATGCCGAAGAACGTCAGCGAGGAGCGCAAGAAGATACTACGCGCCTACGGCGTGGAGTTCGTGCTCACCGACCCAGGCGAGGGATCTGACGGCGCCATCCGCGAGGCGCGTAAGTTGTACGCTGAAGACCCGGAGCGTTACTTCTACCCCGACCAGTACAGCAACCCGGCCAACCTGCGCTCGCACTACGAGAGCACGGCGCCGGAGATCTGGGAACAGACGAACGGCGAGGTCACGCACTTCGTCGCGGGCCTCGGGACCAGCGGTACCTTCGTCGGCACGGCGAGCCGCCTCAAGGAATACAACCCGGACGTGCGGGTGATCTCCTTCGAGCCCGACTCCCCGTTCCACGGCCTCGAAGGCATGAAGCACATGGAGAGCGCCATCGTGCCGGCCATCTACGATCCTATGGTGGCCGACGAGAACCGGCGCACCCCCACGGAGGACGCCTACGATATGGTCAAGCGCGTCGCACGCGAGGAGGGCATCCTCATCGGGATATCGGCCGGGGCCGCCGTGGCGACTGCACTGAAGGTGGCGCGGGAGATAGAGACGGGGACCATCGTGACCATCCTGTGCGACGGGGCCGACAAGTACCTCTCCGAGAGCTTCTGGGAGGAGTAGCTTCTTGCCGCTCAAGATCGGGGCTGGCGACGTCGGCCACATCCACGACCATGCGAAAGAAACGTATCCTGAGGAGTGCTCCGGGGTAATGGTAGGCATGGACGTCGGGGAGATGAAGATAGTGGTCGACGTGTGGCGCGCGGAGAACACCTTCGAAGAGGACGAGCGCGGGCACCGCTTCCTCATAGACCCAAAGGAGTACATAGCCTTCGAAAAGCGGGCGGGCGAGCGGGACATGGATATCCTGGGCGTGTACCACTCGCACCCGGACCATCCTGCGGAGCCCTCGGACTACGACCGCGAGCACGCGTGGCCCGGCTGGTCGTACGTGATCGCCTCCGTCTCCGAGAACGGGGTCGAAGATATGCGCTCGTGGCTCCTAAGAGATGACCGCTCGGGTTACGAAGACGAGCCCATCGTAGGCTAGCTAGATAGTCAGATATACGGAAGGAGAATCTCATGCCGAAGGTCAGAATCCCAACACCCTTGAGACAGTACACGGGAGGTGACTCCGAAGTCGAGGTCGGTGGAGATACCGCCGGGGCGGCCCTGGATGACCTCACCGGGCAGCACCCGGACCTGCGCCAGCATCTCTACACCGGCGACGGCAAGCTGCGCTCTTTCGTCAACGTTTACAAGGGCGACGAGGATATCCGCTACCTCGATGGCTCAGACACGCAGGTCTCGGACGGCGACGAGCTATCCATCATCCCTTCCATCGCCGGTGGCTCCGCCAAAGGCTCCGCTGGAAGGCGATGTAGGTAGTTTTTCAGACACGGCTTTTCCTGGCCAACCCGTAGTTTCAGAACCGGAAGGATTTCGAGGATGCAGACACGAGAGCCATTAGTACCATCACCCAACGGGGCCGTTAAACTCTCCAACGACGAGATATCCCGTTACAGCCGCCATCTCATCATGCCCGAAGTGGCGCTCGGCGGGCAGAAGCAACTCAAGCAGGCGAAGGTGCTCACCATCGGCACGGGCGGCCTCGGGAGCCCGCTCGCGCTGTACCTGGCGGCGGCGGGCATCGGGACCATCGGGATCGTTGACTTCGACGTGGTGGACGAGTCGAATCTACAGCGCCAGATCCTGCACGGCACCTCAGACGTGGGCCGCCCGAAGGTGGAGAGCGCAAGGGATCGCATCAAGGACATCAACCCGAACGTGAACGTCGTCGTCCACGAGGAAGCGCTCACGAGCGAGAACGCGCTGGACATCCTCAAGGACTACGACGTGATCGTGGACGGCACCGACAACTTCCCGACCCGCTACCTGGTCAACGACGCCTGCGTTCTTTTGGGCAAGCCGAACGTATATGGCTCCATCTTCCGCTTCGAGGGCCAGGCGAGCGTGTTCTGGGCCGAGGAAGGTCCGTGCTACCGCTGCCTCTACCCCGAGCCGCCGCCGCCCGGACTGGTGCCGAGCTGCGCCGAGGGCGGGGTGCTCGGAATACTTCCGGGCGCCATCGGGACGATCCAGGCGACGGAGACGGTGAAACTCATACTAGGCATCGGGGAGCCGCTCATCGGGCGCCTCATGCTCTACGACGCACTGGGCATGAATTTCAGGGAGATGAAGCTCCGCAAAGACCCGAACTGCCCGGTCTGCGGTGAGAACCCGACCGTGACGGAGTTGATCGATTACCAGGAATTTTGCGGCATCCCGCAGGCTGCCGCCGCTGAAGAGAAGAACGGCGTCCCGGAGATCTCCGTCTCAGACCTCAAGGGCAAGCTGGACCGGGGCGAGGACGTATTCGTGCTGGACGTGCGGGAGCCGCACGAGTACGAGGTGGCGAACATCGGGGCGAAGCTCATCCCTCTGGGCGAGCTTCCCGAGCGCCTCGTCGAGGTGGAGAACAACGGCGGGGAGATCGCGGTTTACTGCCGCAGCGGCGTCAGGAGCGCCGACGCCGTCAGGCTAATGCAGGACGCTGGCTTCGGCAACGTCTACAACGTCGAGGGCGGCATCCTGGCCTGGAGCGACGAGGTGGACCCGAGCATCCCTAAGTATTAGGGAGACTACAGGTATCAGGGTTTCGGGCGGGGTCGCTTTATGCGGCTCCGTTTTTCCTTTCTGGATCCACCCGGGCATGGGTATACTAGCGCCATGAGTTTGTCCCGGAGGTCCGAATGACGGAGACGAAGATTCGCACGGAACATCCCCCGAGGGTACTGCACACGCGCCCGGCGCTGGAGATGGATGAGGAGCAGTTCTTCGAGTTGTGCCAGCTACACCGGGAAAGGCGCATCGAGCGCAGCATGGAGGGAGACCTGGAGATCATGCCACCGACCGGAGGAGAGCCCAGCAACCGCAACGCCAACCTCGCCATGCAAGTCGGCATCTGGACCCGGCGAGATGGCGCGGACGTCGCCTTCGACTCCCTGACGGGAATACAGGCCAAGATGCGCGACTACGTGGAGAACGGCGCGCGGTTGGGATGGCTCGTGGACCCGGGGGAGCGCAAGATCAACCTCTACAAACCCGGTAAGCCGGTCCGGTTTTTGGGCAACCCCGGCACACTCTCCGGCGAACCCGTGCTGCGCGGTTTCGTCTTGGACCTCAAACCCATCTGGGAAACCGGCTTCTAGTTGGAGGCGCCGGATCTCCCGTTCGTCTTCGACGGCCACAACGACACGCTGCTGAACCTGCACCTGCACCTGCCCCGGCGCGGGAAAGGACGTTCCTTCTTCGAGCGGAGCAAGGCGGGCCACGTAGACCTGGCGCGCGCCCGCGAAGGGAACTTCGGGGGAGGCTTCTTTGCCTGCTTCGTACCGAATCGCAAAGAGGACGGTTGGACCGAGGAGTCGGTCCTCTCTGTCTCCGAGAGCGGCTACGAGGTCACGGGCGCCCCGCCGATAGACGCGCGCTACGCCCGGAGCTTCGCAGACGGACTCACCACAAGCCTGTTCCGGCTCGAAACGGAGGGCGGGCTCAGGGTGGTGCGCGACGTGCGAGGGATCGAAACCTGCCTGGAGCTCGGTGAGCTGGCGGCCATCCTGCACTTCGAGGGCGCGGAGAACCTGGGGGAGGATCCGGACGCGCTGGAGGAACTATACGAGACGGGCCTACGCTCGCTCGGCCTCGTCTGGGGCCGTCCCAACGCCTACGCGCACGGTGTTCCTTTCCGGTTCCCGGCCTCACCCGACACCGGTCCTGGTCTCACGGACGCGGGGCGGGAGCTGGTTCGCGAGTGCAACAGGCTCGGGATTCTGGTGGATCTCTCACACCTCAATGAGCGCGGCTTCCGGGACGTGGCAGAGACGACCGATGCTCCGCTCGTTGCGACCCACTCCAACGCCCACGCCCTCTGTTCCGCCTCACGCAACCTCACCGACCGCCAGCTCGATGCCATCCGGGGCTCGGACGGCATGGTCGGCGTGAACTTCGCCGTCGCCTTTCTGCGCGAAGATGGCAGGGACGAGGAGGACACGCCGCTGGAGACGGTCGCGCGCCACGTGGATTATCTGGTCGAGCGCGTCGGCGTGGACCGCGTCGGGTTCGGGTCGGATTTCGACGGGGCCAAGGTGCCCCGGGATCTGGGTGACGTCTCCGGCCTTCCGCGGCTGCTCGGCGTCCTGCGCGAGCGTGGCTACGGCAACGCGGAACTGGGGAAGCTCGCCCACGGGAACTGGTTGAGGGTGCTGCGTCTCACCTGGGGCGAGTAGCGGAGCACGATCTCCTGCGAGCCTTCGAATTGCGCCGCGCGTGCAGGATGGTGCAAACTGTGGATGGGGACGGCGAAGAAGGGGCTGAAGCGGGCATGGATCCTCGGAACGGCACCGACAACGATACGGGCAGGATAGAGGCTTTCTCGGACGGGGTGTTCGCCATCGCGATCACGCTGCTCGTCATAGAGATCGGGGTTCCGCACGTGGACGACGCCTCACTGGGCGCCACGCTCTTCGGGGAGCTCGTCGAGCAGTGGCCCTCGTATCTAGGGTACGTGATCAGCTTTCTGCAGATAGGCGTGATCTGGGCGAACCATCACAACCGCTTCCGGTTCATCACGCGCTCGGATCACATCCTCCTGTTCTTGAACACACTGTTTCTGATGTGCGTGGCCTTCATCCCCTTCCCCACCGCCGTGCTCTCCGAGTACCTGGAAGGGACCACCGCAGAGCGCACCACGGCCGGCGTCCTCTACGCCGGCACCCTGATGCTGACGGCGATCTTCTTCACCCTCCTGTGGCTCTACGTCGCGGGCAACCGCCGTTTGCTGGATCAAAGTGTGGACCCCGCGATGGTGCGGTCCATGACCCGACGCTTCATTCTCGGCACGTTCTTCTACGTCCTTGCCTTCTTGCTCGCCTTCGTCAGCCTCACCATCAGCCTCATCCTGCTCGTGGGCCTCGCCCTGATCTTCATCCTCCCGGAACCGTCCGAGAGAACCCCGACCAGACGCTCGCAACGGAGCCGCGTCAGCCGCACCAGATAGCGAATGAGAAGATCCATGTGTCTTTGCAAAATGCAGGCACCGTCCCGTTATTCATTTCGGAGAAATTCAGTCCAGCAAAGGACTGAAACCTTTTACCTACCGACGTGAAGCCTACCTGCGGCGTGCCAGGTACACGCCGGCGAGTACCACGGCCGCGCCGAATGCTTGCTGGAGGCCAAATTTTTCGCCGAGGAGCAGGATGCCGGCGCTGACGCCGGTGATGGCCACCAGGTACTGGTAGACGAGCACCCGGTTGGCCCCGACGCGGGAGACGCCCCGCTGCCAGGCGGCGAACCCGAAGGCCGAGGAGCAGAGCGTGGAGTAGAGGGCGGCGAACCACACGGTCCCGTCGAGAGCGGCCACGTCCACGTCGAGGTTCAAGGTGGCGAGGGGAAAGGCGGCGAGTCCGCCAAGCACCATGGGATAGGCGGCGACGGCGAGCGGCGAGTAGCGCCGGAGTAGACCGATAGAGAGCATGGTGTAGCAACCCCAGCAAACGGCGGCGGCGAGTATGAGGGCGTCGCCGGGCAGGCTGGTGCCGCCGAGATCCAGGCCCCCGTACACGACGGTCGCCACCCCGACCAGACACAGACCCACCCCGACGACGCCCGAGAAGCGCGGCCTCTCAAGGCCGAGGAAGAAACCCAGTAGCATCCCCCAGACGGGGGCAGTCGAGTAGATAAGCGCGGTGTTGGCCGCGGTCGTCAGGCTCACCCCGATGGTGAACACAGACTGGGTGAGCGTTATGCCGACGAGGCCAAGCCCCAGCACCGGCAGGAAGTCACTCCGTTTCAGGCGTGTCGCCGGTTCGAGCAGGCATAGTATCACGAAGAGCAGCAAGCCGGCGAAGGTGAAACGCGCCGCCGCGAACAACAGCGGCGGCACGACCTCGACCACAAGCTTGACCGCGACGAAGTTGGTTCCGAAGAAGATGACCGTGAGGAGCAAAGAGACCTCGACCCAGGCCGAGGCGCGCCTTTCCTGATCCTTCACCACGGCGTACCCGCGCCGCTAGCGGACGAAGTCCGCCTCCTCATCGAGGCCGCCCAGGTAGGCGGAGATGAGGCGCGCGGCATCTTCCACGTCGGAGAGGTTCACCATCTCATTCGGGGAGTGCATATAGCGGTTGGGACAAGAGACGAGCCCCGTGGCGATCCCGGCCCGCGCGAAGTGGATGGCGTCGGCGTCCGTGCCCGTGGAGCGCGTCCCGGCCTCCACCGTGTACGAGATCCCTTCTCTCCCGGCGGCGGCCACGAGCCCGTCGGAGACGATGGGGCTGAGGACGGAGGCCCGCCCGATAACGGGGCCGCTCCCGAGAGCGTGTTCGCCCTGCTGGTTCTTCGAGGTACCGGGGGTGTCGGTCGCGTGGGTCACGTCAACCGCTATGGCAGCGTCGGGGTCGAGGCCGAAAGCCGCGCCACGGGCGCCGTACAGCCCGATCTCCTCCTGCACGCTCGCCACCGCCACGACCTCGGCTGCGACGTTCTCCTGCTCGGAGAGCAGACGCAGGGCTTCGAGCACCACGAACGCGCCCATGCGGTTGTCCAGGGAGCGGGAGGCGATGCGGCCGTTCGGCAACTCAAGCAAATCCTGGTCGAGAACGCCCACGTCCCCGACCTCCACCATCCCCCTCGCCTCGTCTGCGTCTTTGGCGCCGATGTCGACCCAGAGTCCTTTGATCTCGGAGACCTTCTTGCGCTCCTCGGGCTCCATGACGTGGATGGCCTTCTTGCCGATCACACCGGGAACCTCGCCGTCTCTGGTCAGGAAGCGTACCCGTTGGCCCACGAGCACCTGCGGGTCCCACCCACCGACGCCGGAGAACCGCACGAGTCCCTGCTCGTCCGCGTGGGTGGCCATCAGCCCGATCTCATCTATGTGCCCGGAGAGCATGACCCTGGGAGTGCCGCCAGGGTTCAGGGTGGCGAAGGAGTTGCCCATCCTGTCGCCCCGGACGCTGGAGAACTTCTCCGCCTCCTCACGCCACACCTTCGCCACCGTGGCCTCGCGCCCGCTCGGCCCAGGGGTGGAGAGCAGCTTTGTCAGGAAGTCGTAAGATACGTCTCTCATGCTAATCCTTTCCGAAAAATGATGATTGACGATAACGGCACTCTACTAAGCGCCTAAAGGGTTATCCGAAGTTCGATGCGACCACTCTCGATGGGCCGCCGGTCTTTGCCAATCTCCTGGTATGGAATAGAGATCTCAAACGGCTCAGACAACGGGTTGGGCTCCAGGTACAGGGTATGCGGGTCCTCCCAGACCGGCTGGAACGTTTTATCGTCGAACAGGAAGCCTCCCGGATAGGGCGGCGGGTAGCCTGAAGAGCCAGGCTCGTTGAGGCACACGAACAGCGAGAGGCCGTCGCAGAGCCGCAAGAGGCTCAGGTTGCGCTCCAGGTTCTCCAGCTCCTCCCGGTCCATGCCCAGTTTCAGCTTCTCCTGACGCCGGGATTCAGACGCCACGAATCGTGCGTCGGCGTCGCTCCGGCCGAACTCGCGCATCAGCCTCCCGTAGTGCATGCTGCAGAGGCAGGCCGCGTAGGCGCTCTCGGATTCCAGCGAGTCAAGGCCGATGGTATAGGCCCGGAGCTTCTCGTCAGCCGGGTAATCCACGAAAGAGTACGGACGGTCCGTGTCCTCGTTCCACCGTATCGAGGAGTCCGGCCCCTTCCATGCCACATCGTGGCTCGCGACGGCCAGGATGGCGGGCTCGTAGGGACGCGGCCTTTTCGCCCAGCGCCGGGCGAACTCCCCGGCGGCGAGCGCGTGATCGTGCTGTTGGATCAGCACGAAAGAACCGGGACGTTCGCGGACGATCATGAGGAAGAGCTTATCAGGTAGCCTGTCGGTCGGCGAAGCCCCGAAGAACCGGGAAACGGCTCATCTAGAGAACCGGCCTCCGGTCCACGGCGAGCGGCGCCTTGAGGCCGTCCTGCTCCAGGAAGATTTCTTGCGCTTCGTCGAAGTCTTCCTCCGGCACGGTGACGAGTACGAGGGCGAAGCCGTCGGGGAAGGCCGCGTTCCATTCACCGGCGAGCTTGTCCGGCAACGCCAGTTCCAGGAGCTTTCTCTGGAGGTGCGGCCTGCGATGGTAGATGATGAGGCCGATGATGGCAGCGAGGGTCATGACCGACTGCACGATCAGGCCGGTCGCCAGGTGGACGGCCCCCATCAGGACGCTCACTGAGGTGACGCCGAGGTAGGTACTCGCGAACTCGAACCACTGCGCCTTCGAGAGCCCGGTCTCGACCCGCCGAACCTCGGCGGCGGGGATGGTTGCCCGGATCAGGCGCTCGTCCCGTCTGCACGCCAGCACGACCAGCGAGCCGGGCGGCGCCTCCAGAACCCCGATCCGCTCCTCAAGAATCTTGAGCGACCGGAGATCCCGGACAACGGCGCCGATAGTGTAGTGGCGCGGAATGCTCATGCTAGTTTTCTAGCGCGTTCCGCCGGGGGCGCCGGTAAGTGGTTTCACGCCACGATCCCCGCGACCGCCAGGAAGAGGGTGGCCGTCACGATCCCTATGGTCATCCCGGCGAGCACGTCGAAGGGGTAGTGGACGCCGAGATAAACGCGAGAGAGGACAACGAGCAGCCCCGCCAGCACCAGCACGGGGGCGAACAGCGGATACGCGACCGACAGCGTCAGGGCCCCGGCGGCGGCCGTCGCCGCGTGGCCCGAGGGGAAAGAGCTCGAAGATGGCGTCTTGACGAGCGGCGCTATCTCCGTGTCCGAGATGGAGGGGCGGGCGCGGTCGAAGAGATATTTGGAGAACTCGGCGACGATCCAGGAGGTGGCTACCGCTCCCCACGGAACGGCCAGATCCCACGGCTCGAACCCGGTCAACAGGAACGCGACGCCCGCGATCACACCCCACAAGAACCCTGCGGTCCCGACCAGGGTGAAAGCCCGCATGACTGGCGTGAACGCCGGCCATTTCAGGCGGAAGATGGCCGAGAATAGCGCCCGATCCAGGCTCCGTATCTTCTTTATCACGCTCTTCACGTCCGTCCTTGCGCCTCCGTCTCGCGCTCGTGGGTCGGCGCCGGGTATTCTAGTACACGCGGCGAACGGTGGACGGCCGCTACCGGGCGCACTTTCTCAAGTAGAATAGCTCGGACATTGGTAAGTACGAGAACACAGGAGTCAGAGCATGTACAAGGAGCTTGTCGGGAAGATCGTGGACCAAGCCAGAGACGAGGAGTCGAACCTCGTGATCTGGGACCGCCGGGACACCTTCACCGTGGAGACCGAGGACGTGGAGAAGATAGAGGTCACGGACGACTACCTGCGCGTGGACATGCAGGAGGGCAAGGCGACCGTCTACGTGCAGCTCGAATCCATCTACAAGCTCGTCGTGGAGAAGGAGCGTTCCGGCAAGAACCGCTCCGGCGCCCGCACCGGCTTCGGGGCTGTATAGAGCAATCCGGCTCCCCACCCCCGTTCCAGGCGTCCGGGTGAGGAGCCGTCACGCCCCTTCGTCCGTCATGGCATGGAAGTCGTCACGGTTCAGGGCGAAGAAAGGAACGCCGGGTTGTCCGGGTGAGATCTCGCCCACGGGCTTCATGCCGAGCTTCTCGATCACGCGCAGCGAGGCGATGTTGGGCGCGTCCGCTCCGGCCACCACCCGCTCAAGATTCGTCCGCGTAAAAGCGTAGTGCAGGCACGTCCGGGCCGCCTTCGTAGCGAGCGTACTTACCCTCGGCCGGGCTAGGCGCGTCGTCTCCCACACCCCTTCGGCCGAACGCTGGCTCAGAGATCTGGAAGACCTGGGACCTTACTGAAGGGACCACGGTCTCCCCATCGCGGTCCGGATGGTGTCCGGCGCGCTCAGGCACGCACTCAGCCCCGAGAACGACGGGGACCGCGACCTGATCCCACGCTTCAGAGTGCGAAGACGGTCGGGGCGCTGGCTCTCGCTCTACGGCTCGCTTACCGAACCCTCAGGCGACCGGCCGGGCGAGACGGTGATCATTATCGGTCCGGCCAAGCCGGAGGAAGTGGCCTGGCTGAACGTCACCGCATACGGCCTGAGCCCCCGCGAAGAGGAGGTCGTCGGGCTCGTGGTGCGCGGTTTCTCGAACCAGCAGATCTCACGTACCCTCTTCATCTCCGAAAACACCGTCCAGCGGCATCTCTCCAACATCTTCGAGAAGGTCGGGGTGCGGAGCCGCAAGAGCCTGCAAAACTAGCGCCCCGACGTTATCTCTGGGGCGCGTCCGGCGTCAGGTGTCCATCCGCTCGACCCACTGCGCCCGCCACTCAGGCGCCTCGAACGGTTCGGCAAAGTACCATCTGTCTCGCCACATCTTCCCGTCGCGCAGCTCGAGGATCAGCACCACGTCGAATACCTGCCCGCCGCCGTAGTCGGCGACCCCCTCGGCAACCCACAGTCCCTCCTTGACTAACACTCGGCGCAACCGGATAGACGGCGGCGAGGGTTGCTGGTAGGCTTCCTGGAACGCCCTCATGTTCTCCCGCCCCCGGAAGCGCTCTCCTGACTGGGGGCATCTCCATCACGTAGTCTTGGTGCCGCACGTTGTATTCCTCTTCGGGGCTGAGGTTGGACAACAGCTCCGTGAGGAAGCGGTACGCCTCCTGCTCGCCCATCGCTTCGAGGTTGGGAACCTGATGTTCGTTCGCTTCGCTCATTGCTGTTTCTCCTCAATCTTGTAGTGGATTGGTCCGGGCGACGATCTAGTACACCGTTACTGCTGAAGTGCAGGGTACAATCGCTTGAGTTTGATGCGTGCATCCTCCGTTCTGAAGCGCCAATCGATCTTGATGCCCTTCTGGTCGCGCCGCTCCTGCCAGGCTCGCGCTTCCGCCTGGAGGGTCTCGAAGTCGGGCACGCGTCTATCCAGGCATTGCCTGCTCAGCACGGAGAGTTCGATCTCGGCCATGTTCAGCCACGAGCCGTGCTTGGGTGTGTAGTGGATCTCCAGTTTGTCGGCGATGCGCCTGGCCTCCTTCGGATCGAAAGCCTCATACAGGGAGGCGGGAGTGTGGGTGTTTAGGTTGTCCATAACCAACACTATCTGCTCGGCCTCTGGGTAGCGTTCGTCCACCAACTCCTTGATCTGATGCGCCCAGTCCGTCTTGGTGCGCCTCTCGGTCACATTCACCCAGCGCCTGCCCCGTAGCGGCTCGCAGAAAAGAAACAGGTTCACCACCCCGTCCCGCTCATACTCGTAGTCTCGGCGCTCGACTCTTCCCGGACCCATCGGCAGGGGCTGGGTGGTATCTTTTAGCAGTTGCTTTGAGGTCTCATCCATGCAGACCTGGGGCCGCAGTGGGTCATAAGGTCGGGTGTAGACATCGAGCACATCCTCCATGCGCCAGACGAACTCGGCGTTCGCCTTGGGTGGGATCGACCACTGCTTCTTCAGGTGTGGCTTGAGGGCGTTTTTTTCAGAGTCCTTCTAACCGTCTGGTAGGAGACCTCTTCCACGACCTCGAGCTCGACCATCCTGTCGGCCAAAAGCCGCAGACTCCAGCGGGCTTGGCCCTCCGGTGGCTCGCTGCAGGCCAGGGCGAGAAGCCGTGCCTCCTGCTCCCCATCGAGCTTTCTCTGGTACTCCCGGTTAGGGGCCCGTCGGTTGAGAGCCGCCTGAAGCCCTTCCTCAAAGTACTGCTTGCGCACTCTAGCAACGGTTGGTTGGCTTGTCTCCACAGCATCTGCGATGGCTTCATCTACCCATCCAGGACCCTCGGGGCTTTGGTCGGCCTTGAGCAGGATCCGAGCGTGCGTGAGCTTGCGGGTGGGTGCGGTGCCAGCCGCTATGAGCCGCTTCAACTCAACTCGTTCAGTGTCACTCAGGATAATGGGATATTTCTTCTTCATAATGCACAAACATACCCACTGTATTCCTGAGCAATCAGATCAGGCGTCACACGATACTAGGACCCGATACTGAACAGAGCTTCGACCTCCGGGATGCGCTCGTCGTGCCAGGTTATTCCGTAGCGTTCGCCGAGTTCGGTCCGGGCCTTGCGGTGTTGGTCCTCGCTCATCTCGCTCGACACGATCTCCTCGTAGGCGTCGAAGTAGCCCCCGAACCTGTTCCCCGGCGCGAGGATCTCCATGACTCTGGCGGTCTTTGAGCCCGCGTTGTAGAAGGCGTGGGGTATTCCTCACAGCTTGAGGACAAGGGTACGATCGCCGGAGCCGCGGACGCTACGCCTCGATGACCTTCACCCTCACCCCTGCCTCGCCGCGGGCGACGACCGCGGCCCGTGTGAGGCCGACGAACAGGCCGCACTCCAGGGCGCCGGGGATGCTCCGGATCTCGGCCTCCAGCGCCGCCGGGTCCGGGATGGAGGGGAAAAGGCAGTCCGCCGTGTAGTGCCCACCGTCGGTGACGAACGGATGGGGTTCTTCGCCAGGAAGCAGCCGCAACTCCGGCTCGCATCCCAGGGATGCAAGGGTGTTCAGCGTGACTTCGTACCCGAAGCGGTCTACCTCGACCGGGAGCGGTCCTTCTCCAAGAGCGTCTACCATTTTCGAGCCGTCGGCAATGACGACGAGTTCCCCACCGGAGGCTGCGACGATCTTCTCCCTCAGGAGCGCGCCGCCACGGCCTTTGATGAGGTCGAGGCTGGGGTTGATCTCATCGGCCCCGTCTATCGTGAGGTCGGGGCGCGCATCGTCAAGTCCCACCAGGGGGATGCCGGCCTCCCGGGCCATCCGGGCGGTCGCCTCCGAGGTCGGTATCCCGCGTACATCGCGCAACTCGCCCGATCGAAGCAACTCGCCGATCCGAAGTACCGCGAATGCGGCCGTCGTGCCGCTGCCGAGCCCCACGACCATACCGCTCCGCACGTAGCCGTCAACGCCCTCGCGGGCGGCGGCGCGCTTGGACTCTTCGACCGCTCCTGGCAAACCATCCCCCGAAGCCACGGAGGCCGAGGTGACAGGAACCCCGGCCTCCATGAAAAAGTTGCGTCCCGTTCTCCCTAGCCTACGACCTCGACCTTCGAGGCCTGCTGCTTGCCACCGCGACCGTCCACGACCTCGAACTCGACCACGTTGCCTTCTTCCAGCGTCCGAAAGCCATCCCCGACTATCTCGGAGTAGTGGACGAAGACATCTTCGCTGCCGTCCACGTTCTCGATGAAACCATAGCCCTTCTCGTCAGAGAACCATTTGACCGTACCGCGCGCCACCGTTACCTCCAGCATTTCCGTGTCCCGGACAGGCCATGTCCCCGCCCACCCGGAACGTTCTGCAACCCGCCGTCCCTGACGGCAAGGCGGGACTGTATCACCTTGCCGCAGGTGAAGCAAACGCACCTCTCACGCGTTGTACCTGTGCGGGATCTACAATCAATCGGGCTGAGAGCCGACGGTGAGCTCGACCTTGCGAGGTTCCTCGCCTGGGGTGACGATGGTGAGGTTCAGGCGGTCGCCGGGTTTGCGGGAGTTGACGACCGAGATCACGTCGTCCGGCGTCGTCACGCTCTGGCCCGCGACATCGGTGATCACATCGCCGATGGGGACAGGCAGACCCTCGATCTCCTCTTCTTCGCCGCCGGCGATGCCCACGTCGTCCGCCGGGCCGCCTGGGGTGACCGCGCTCACTATGGCCCCACTTTCCGGCATGCCGTACTCCTCTCGGAGCTGGTTTCGGGAGAGGGTGGTGTACGCCTCGAGCTCCCCGATACCTGCTGAGAACATCCGCACCCCGATGTAGCCGTGTTCCACCTCGCCCGTGGTTATGAGCTGCTCCACGACATTCTTGACCGTGTTGATCGGCACCGCGAAGCCCACGCCCTGCGCCACGCCCGTGGTGCCGCCGGAGGCGACCTGGGAGTTGATACCGATGACCGTCCCGCGCGCATCCATCAGGGGACCGCCGGAGTTGCCGGAGCTTATGGCCGCGTCGGTCTGGACGGCGTCATCAATGGTGTAGTTGTTGGGGGCTTTGATCGGACGTCCTATCCCGCTTACGATGCCGGTCGTCACGCTCAACCCCACGTTCAGCGGGTTGCCCATGGCGATCACCGGCTCCCCGACCTCAAGAGAATCCGAGTCGCCAAGCGTCAAGGGCCTCAGGGTGTCCCTGGGCGCGTCCACCTCCAGCACCGCCACGTCCGTCGAAGGGTCTTCGCCGACGATGCGGGCATCCCTGCGGGCACCACCGGAGAACCTGACAGTTACTTCGTTGGCCCCTTCCACCACGTGCTGGTTGGTGATGACGTGGCCGTTATCGTCTAGGACGAACCCCGAGCCCCCGGCCGGACCAACGTCCGAGACCACGTCCACGCTCACCACGCCGGGACCCTGGCTCGCGTACACCTCGCCGACCGCCGGACTCTCGGAAGTATCGCCGGAGACGTCCGGCGTCTCGGAGACCGACGGCGGCGAAGACTCCCGGATCGTTACACCGCCGGATCCCGCATCCAGCCACTCCATCCCGAACAGGACGAACAGCGCGGCCACCAGCCCGCCGATTATCGCTGAGGTCACGGCCGTGAAGATGGTCTTCAGAGCAGATTCCTTCCGTAGCCTGCGCTCATTATATTCACGCGGGTGTGCTGCTGATCTGGTTGACATCCCACTCGTCTATCAGCCACTCACCGTTGTCTCTCACCAGAAACCAGGTTCCTTCGTTCCGTTGGGTCTCGGTGGTAAGCTCGGCCCTCGTCGTGCCCGTGACGGTCGCTGTGTTGCCGGAGACTTCGGCCGTGGGTCCTTCCACGAACGTAATGTCTTCCACCTCGGCGAACGTCCCCTCAAGGTCGGTTTGCGAGGGGAATTGCGCCTGACGCCACCCCGCGCTCAACAAATCATAGGACCTGTCGTAGTCCTCCTGAGCGGCTAATGTATAGAAATCTTCCACCGTCTGTTCGGCCACTTCCGCCGCCCCCCCCGACGTACCCGATCCCGACCCTGCCGACTGGCTCTCGGAGGATGCCGATGCCGTGGCCGATGCCGTGGCCGTGGCCGTGGCCGATTGGCTAGCCGATTGGCTGGTCGTTTGCCCGCCGGAAGCTCCCTGGTCTCCCCCGCCTCGCCCGTTGCCGGAGGGCTCGCCGTTCGACTGGGCGTTCGCCTGCGCCTCCTGTCCTCCGCCGCCACCTGCCTGCTGCCCCCCATCTCCACTCAGCCTGGACGCCGCGAGG
>Ga0136619_10000174_pt1 | contig 22883 bp, 23 predicted proteins | sample AntDrymUQ3532106_2_FD_104807 | JGI IMG/M metagenome (GOLD analysis project Ga0136619, IMG submission 104807) | Polar desert sand microbial communities from Dry Valleys, Antarctica - metaG UQ353 (21.06) | ecosystem: Environmental > Terrestrial > Soil > Desert | place: Antarctica: Dry Valley...
CATCAGCGCACGTGACCGTCGCTTGTCGGGTCCGTGAGTGTGGACAGGCCCCCGGTTCCGGCGACACGACAGGCCCGCGGGCCGCCCGGCGGCGTTGAGGACATCGATCGGGATCGACTGCTCGCGCCGCGAGAAGGTGGCCGCGGTCATCGCGCTCGACCCCGGCCTGCCGCCGTCGGGACCGCGGCCGAGCACTGTGGAGGTCGTCTTCGCGACCCTGCGCGAGGTCCTCCCGTGACCGGACCCCGGTTCGTGTGACAAGACACCACGCCACGCCGCCGAGATTCTGAGCTACGAACCGAACTTCACCGCCGCGACCAGACGAGAGCAGGTAGCGCCGATGTCGACCGTCCACGCCGAATCCTCCCCCGGTCGGTCCGATACAGTTCCCGCATCCGGAGTACGCACGTTCATACGTCTGTGGTGCTCCCAGTGGCTCGTGGTGTTCGCGGCGGCCCAGACCGTCCTGGTGTTCCGTCTCGACATCTTCGCGGAGTTCGACTCGCTGGCTGCGCTCACCTTCGCCTTCCTCATTCTGTTCGCGCCGTTCGCGCTCCTGTCTCCCCTCGCCGGTGCTCTGGTGGACCGCTGGGGGCACCGGCGGGTGTTGCTCGTCAGCAATGTCGGCTACCTCGTGAACCTGTCGCCGACGATGAAGCCGAACCCCAGGACGGTGACGACGGCGACGGCGGTGGCGGGCGGGAGTCGGCGGCTCCTGGCGAGCAGGGCGGTGGCGATGCCGAGCCCGGTGCCCATCATCACGCCGGCGAACAGGATGAGGAAGATGGTCCCGCCTATGGTGAACTCGGGGCTCCGGATCGGGTCGGCGATCGCCACCACCCGCATCGCCAGCCGCATCCCGGGGCCGAGCACCAGAATCCCGGCGATGGCCCCGCCGACCACCCCAGCGCCGACCGTGCGCAGGAAACCGGGCATCAGCAGCAGACCGGCCCCGGTCAGCAGGGTGACGAGGGCGATGGCCAGCGGCGGCGTCTGGCCCAGCATGAGCAGTATCCCGAGCGGGATGACGATGGCCGCCGCCTTGATCGGATCCATCCCCTTCGCTTCCATGCTTCGCATCCCCGCGCTCCTTTCGGTGGTGTTCGGGCCTCTCGATCAAACAGACGAATCGGGCCGGGCCCGCGGTGACACAACCGGCCGCCGCCTGGCGAACTTCAGCGGATTACGTGTCGTGGCGACATGCAGGAACCTGAGGTTCGACGGAGTCAGGCCACCTTGCTAACTGCTCGCCTCGGCCGATTCGACGAAGACGACCTCGGTGTAGCCCAGCCCCTCGAGGAACCGGGTCAGGGTCTCTTTGGCGTTGGCCTCGGCCTCGGTGAGGATCCCCTTGTCGAGGGCGGCCTGCACCAGCACGCCCTCGGCCACCGCCCTGGCGTCCGATTCGAGCTGCGGATCACCGCTGGTGAAAAGCCCGGTGTCACGGTCGAAGACCTTGGTCCGCTCGTTGTCGACCGCCACGTACTGGATGGTGGCCGGGGGCAGCTCCACGGTGACCCGACCGGTGTCCGAGTCGACCGAGAAGTTCTCGGTGTACACCCGGTCGAAGTCGATCCCGGCCCCGATCTGCGCAACGGCGAACAGGAAGATCCGATCGCCCGTTGCCCAGTTAAGCCACCCGGAGTCGTTGCCCTTCTCCACGGTGGTGTACTCCACCATCTCGACGGTGGTCAGCTCGGCCAGCGCCTTGACGCTGTCGACCACCGTCGGGCCCACCTCGGTGAACTCCTCGCCCCCGAACAGCGAGAACCCGCTGAAGACGTTGCCGATGAAGAACGCCCCGATGACCAGCACGGCGGCTATCACCAGCGACCCCAGCCGTTGCGTCATCAACCTCTCCGCCATGTGCTGCTTCCTGCCGAGTTCGCTCCACCCGCGACCGTAGGGCAAGATTACCGGGATGGCGTCTCTAGCTCCGGGGATACAGTCCGGGGGGCGGTCGCTACGATCCATGCGGTGGGGCGTCCCAGCACAACCGACATTCTTGCGACATGCGAGGCGCATTGGCGCAGCACCAACGTGCCCGAGGATCTGATCCCCGAGCTGCGCTCCCGCCTCATCGAATCGATGCAGAGCGGGCGTGGTCCCCGGCCCAACGCCAGGGACCCGATACGCATCGCCGAGGCGTTGGCCTCCCAGCACCGGGTCCCCCCGCCCCCCACCCCGTTCGAGTCGCCGGCAGCCCGCGCCAACAGACGTTGGTTCGACCTGGTGCCGGCATACGGCTGGTTGGTCCCGATCGTGGTCATCACGTTCGCCTTGATGCTGTTCGGCCCGAAGGAGGCAACCATGGAAGACACCGAACTGTGGCGTTGGTTGTGGCTCGGCATGGCGGTGGTCCTCGGGATTGGCGAGATGGTCACCTCCGGGTTCTTCATGCTCCCGTTCGCCATCGGGGCCGGTGTCGCCGCCCTGCTGGCCTGGGCCGACGTCTCGCTGCCGGTCCAGCTGGTCGTCTTCATCGTCACCTCGGTGGTGGCGCTGCTCGCACTGCGCCGGTTCGCCTGGAGTGATCGGGAGCCTTCGTACCCGGTGGGGGCCAAGCGTTTCGTCAATGCCTCCGCCGTTGTCACCGAGACCATCGACCCGGTCAGCGGCCAGGGCCGGGTCCGGCTCGATGCCGAGACCTGGTGGGCCACCACGGACACCGGTGCGATCATCGAGCCGGGCACCCCGGTGCGCGTGGTCGAGGTACGTGGCACCAGGCTCGTGGTCGAGCCCCGCCCCTAATTCCCCGACCAGAAAGAGACATTGATGCCAGCCATTGCCATCCTGCTCATCGCCTTCACGATCGTCCTCGTGGTGTACGTGGGGCTGGGGCTCAAGATCGTCCGCCAGTACGAGGCGGGTCTGGTCGAGCGCTTCGGCAAGTTCCGGGAGTTGCTAGATCCGGGTCTGCACCTGATCGTGCCCTTCATCGACCGTATCCGCCGGGTCGACATGAGGGAGATAGTGGTCGATGTTCCTCCCCAGGAGGTCATCACCAAGGACAACGTGGTGGTGACGGTCGACGCCGTCGTCTACTACCAGGCGACCGACCCGCAGAAGCTGGTCTACAACGTGCAGAACTTCGTGCTGGCCGCCACCAAGCTGGCCCAGACCAACCTGCGCAACGTGGTCGGCGACCTCCAGTTGGATGAGGCCCTGACCTCGCGCGAGACCATCAACGCCCAGCTGCGCAACATCCTCGACGAGGCCACCGACGTGTGGGGGACGCGGGTGGTCCGGGTCGAGATCCAGCGGATCGACCCGCCGGCAGACGTCACCGACGCCATGCACCGGCAGATGAAGGCGGAACGCCTCCGGCGCGCCGTTGTCACCGAGGCCGAGGGCGAGAAGACGTCGCAGATCCTCAAGGCGGAGGGTGTCAGGGCGGCGAGGATCCTCGAGGCGCAGGGCCAAGCCGAGGCCATCAAGGAGGTGGCCCAGGCCGAGCGGTTCCAGAAGGAGACCGTCGCCGAGGGTGAGGGGAAGGCGATCGAGCGGGTGTTCGGCGCCATCCACACCGGCAACGCCTCCCCCGAGGTCATCGCCATCCGCTACCTGGAGTCGCTGACCAAGATCGCAGACGGCCGGGCCACCAAGATCTTCATGCCCGCCGAGATGTCCGGGATCCTCGGCTCGATCGGGGCGATCGGCGAGATGCTCAAGGACAGCGGGACCAGCCCACCGGCCAACTGAGCGGGCGCTCAGCCGCCGCCGTCGTCCGAACCGACCAGGTCGCCCTCGTCGTCGATGCCGTAACCGCCGCCGTTGCCGTCGCCCGTTGCGGTGACGGTGGCGAGCAGCCCGTTGTCGGCACCCATGGCGGCGTCGTTGGGCGACGACACCACCGGGTTGCGGCGCCACCGCAGGAACAGCGCGAAGGCGATGGCCGCCACGGCGAGGGCGCCCCACTGGCTGCCGGTGAACGGGCCCATCACCGAGTCGGACACGGTGCCGTCCCGGGCGGCGCCAAGCCGGGTGAAGTCGATGAAGAACCGCTGCAGCCCGTACCACATCCCCCACACGGCGAAGACCTGGCCGTACCGCCTCGAATCCCACCGGGTGCGCAGGATGAGGAGCACGCACAGCAGCACGGCTGCGCCGATCATGTCGTACAGGGCGGTGTGGTGGTAGGTGCCGCAGATGCCGACGGCGCACTCGAGGGCGTCGTGCTGGGGTGATATGTCGTATCCGCCCTTGACGGTGTACCCGAGGAAGAAGTTGGTGGCACTGCCCAGGTGCTCGACGATGAGGAGATCGCCGATGCGTCCCACAACCGCCCCAATGGCGAGACCGGGCGCGGCGGCATCGAGCAGGGGGAGGACGCTGAGTTGCAGCATACGCATCCGGATCACACCGCCGATGATGCCCCCGACGTAGCCGCCGATGATGCTGTAGTCCCCGGCGAGGCTCAAGGCGTCTCCGATGCCGTAGCCAGGGTCGCCGATGTGGGCGGGGACGGTGAAGAACCGGGCACCGAGCAGCGACGCCACCAGCGCCCAGGTGAGCACCGAGGCGACCTTGTCGGCGTCGAACCCGCGCCGGCGCACCTCACGCAGCATGAGGATGGCGCCAACCACGAACCCAACCCCGGCGAAGACCCCGTGGAGCGAGAGGTTGAGCGGCCCGATCTCCCAGATCGGGATCGGGGGATACGAGATCGCAGCGAGCACGGACGGAGGATATCTCAGGCCGGCCGTTATGACCTCCCCTCCAGTCGCTGTCGCCCGCCAGGCCTGGACAACGACCGGTGGACCCCGCCGCGTCACACTCGAACTTCAGCCACTCGAACTTCAGCGGATTGGTACTCGTCAGGGGTACGCAGAACCTTAGGTTCGGCGGCTTCGGCCGCCGCTCGTTCAACATCAGCGGATCGCGTGTGGTGGCGACACCCTGGGACCTCAGGTTCGGGGTGTCCCGGGCCATCGTCGAGGGGGTATGAACCCGCCGGGGGGCGGCTCAGCCGGATTCGTCCGATGCGGTCCCACACGGAAGGGAGAGAAGGCCCGATTCGGATAGGGTGCCGGGATGCTGTCGCCCGTCGCCATCCAACGTGTCGAGGGGGCGGCGCTGCTCGGCTTCGCCGTCGTGGTCTTCGCCCTCGGCGACCTGAGCTGGTGGTGGTTCGCCCTGCTGCTGCTCATTCCCGATCTTTTCATGCTGGGGTACCTGGCCAACGACACCACCGGCGCCGCCGTCTACAACTTCGGCCACACCATGGTGTGGCCCATGGGGCTGCTCGCCTGGGGTCTCGCCGCCGACCAGCGGTGGCCGATCGGGATCGGTGCCATCTGGATGGCCCACATCGGCATGGACCGCGCCCTCGGCTGCGGCCTCAAGCTCGCCGATGGGTTCAAACACACCCATCTCGGACGGATCGGCGGCCCGGGCCCCGGGCCCGCCGGTCGGGACACCCCGGATCCAAGCCGCTAGAGCGGGCCAAGTGGTTCACAGTCACGCCTTTCCCGACGACGGGCAGGAACCGTGACCACCGCGCTGTCCGCCGCCGCCGTCCACCGGCGCTTCCTGGTGCTCACCGCCGTGCGCTGGTTCCCGGTGGGGTTGCTGCTGCCGGTGTTCGTCCTGCTGCCGCTGGAGCGAGGGCTCACCCTGGCCCAGTTCGGGCTGGTGGCCTCCGCCCAGGGATTCGTGGTGTTCGCCTTGGAGCTGCCCACCGGGAGCCTGGCCGACACCGTGGGCCGGCGGCGGGTGCTGCTGGTGGCCTCGGTGGTGTCGATCGTGTCGACCGCCCTGTACCTGGTGGCGACGAGCCCGGCGCTGTTCATGGTGGCGATGGTGCTGCAGGGCATCTACCGAGCCCTGGACAGCGGTCCGCTCGAGGCCTGGTACGTCGACGCCACCCTGGCCGCCGACCGGGACGCCGGGTTCGAGCGGGGGCTCAGCGGCGCGGGGGCGGTGCTCGGCGCCGCCATCTCCCTCGGCGCCGTCGCCGGTGGCGGGTTGGCCGCCCTGGGCCCGCTCGGTCCCCTCGAGTCCCTGGCGGTGCCGGTGGCCGCCTCGCTGGGGCTGCAGCTGGTGCGGCTGGCGGCGGTGGCCGTCCTCATGGTCGAGCCCACCCGGCCTCGTCCCGCCGGTGCCACCGGGCCCGTCGCCGCCGCGGTGCGATCGGCCATCGGCGAGGGGATCGGGCTGCTGCGCCGCTCCGGGGTGCTGCTGGCGCTGGTCTGCGTGGAGCTCACCTGGGGCTTCGGCATGGTCGCCTTCGAGAGCCTGTTCCCGGTCAGGCTGGGCGAGATCGTGGGCGATGCCGACCGGGCGGCGGCGATCCTCGGCCCCACCGCGGCGGTCGCCTGGCTGGCCTTCTCGGCCGGTTCCGCCGTGGTACCGGCGATGAGCCGCCGCCTGGGGGTGGCCGGCACCGCCGCCCTGATGCGGGTACTGCAGGGGGCCACCGTGGTCGCCATGGCCTGGTCCAACGGGCTGGCCGGGGCGGTGACCGCCTACCTGGCCTGCTACGCCGTCCACGGCGCCTCCAACCCGTCCCACATGACCCTCATCCACCGTCAGGTCGAGGGCCCGCTGCGGGCGACGGTCCTGTCGCTCAACTCGATGGCGTCGCAACCGGCCGGTGCCGTCGGGCTGATCGTGCTCACCGCCCTGGCCGACGCCACCTCGGTGACCACCGCCATGTACCTCGCCGCCGCAGTCCTCGCCCTCGGCTCGCTGCTCTACCTGCCGGCGCGGCGCCAGGAGCGAGGGTCGCCGCCGGCTGCCGCCACCGTCGCCCCCTGACCCCGTGGTACGCCCCGCCGGCCAGCTCGACCACCAACTCGAGCACCGCCTCCACCCCCGGGACGTCCGGCGGCTGGCCGCGGTCGCTATGTACGGGGCGGCGGGGCGTCCCTGGGCCCCGCAACTCATCCTGGCCCCGCCTCCCAACCTGACCGGGGTCGACGCCAAGCCCCACGCCGCCGATAAGCTGCCCAGGCGTGGATCTGATCACCTTCAATACCCCGGGGCTCGGCGACAACACCTACGTCGTCGCCCACGGGGAGACCGCCGTCGTCATCGACCCGCAGCGCGACTTCGGGAGGTTCCTGACCGCAACCGACGGCCTTGGGGCGACGGTGCGGATGGTCTTCGAGACCCACGTCCACAACGACTACGTCAGTGGCGGTCTGGCGCTGGCCGGCGCCGCCGGTGCCGACCTGGTGCTCCCGGCGGGGGCCGGCGCCGCCTTCCGCTTCCGCCCCGCCTTCCACCACGAGGACATCGATGTCGGCGGAATCACCGTGCGTCCCCTCCACACCCCGGGCCACACCCCTGAGCACGTCTCGTACCTGGTGCTGATCGAGGACGAGCCGGTGGGCTTGTTCTCGGGAGGCAGCCTGCTGGTGGGGGCGGCGGGACGTACCGATCTGCTCGGGATGGACAAGGCGGACTCGCTGGCCAGGCTTCAGTTCGGGTCGATCCAGCGTCTGGCCACCCTCCCCGCCGAGGTCGGTCTGTACCCGACCCACGGACCCGGCTCGTTCTGCTCGGTGTCGGCGGTTGGCGGCCCCAGCTCGACGATCGGGACGGAGCGCGCCACCAACCCACTGCTGGCCATCTCCGACGCCGAGACCTTTGCCGCCAACCAGCTGAGCGGGCTGCAGCCCTATCCGTCGTACTACCGGCACATCGGCCCGATCAACAGCCGCGGGTCGGGGCCGATCCCCGCCGGTCCGGTCCGCAGCCTGGATCCGTCCCAGGTCGCCGCCCTCATGGACGACGAGGTGGCCGTGGTCGACGGCCGTCCTCGAGCCACCGTCGCCAGGACCCGCATCCCCTCGTCGTGGGCGATCGAGCTCGGCGGTTCGTTCGCCACCTGGGTGGGCTGGCTGCTCCCATTCGATCAACGCCTGGTCCTGGTGCTCGACGACGAGGGCGAGCTCGACGAGGCGAGGACGGCGCTGGGCAGGATCGGGTTCACCCGGATCGAGGGTGTGCTGTGGGGGATCGACGGGTGGGTGGCGGAGGGACGCCCGGTGGCATCGCACCCCACCGTCACCGCCGGCGAGTTCGTCGCCGCAGCCGTGGACCCGAGCCAGGTGCTCGACGTGCGCGCCCCCGACGAGTGGGACGACGGGCATGTCGAAGGTTCCATCCACCGCCACCTCCCCGACCTGGTCGAAAGCATCCCCGACGACCTCGACCCCGACCTGCCCGTCTACGTCGGGTGCAGCGGTGGCCACCGGGCCGCCGCTGCCGCCGCCGTGCTCGCCGACGCCGGGTACCGGCCGGTGGCGATCGAACCCGGGATCGCCGCCCTGCTCCATCCGGCTCAGCACCCCGCTGAGGCGGCCGGCTGAGGCATCGGGCGGAGGCGGGACCCACGGCAATGCCCCCCGGCGGGACGCGGTAACTTCTCGGCGTACATCACGGGGAGGGCGGCGAGTGGATGCCAAGCAGCAGATCGTCGATCGCTTCGATGCGGTCGAGGCCGAGCTGCGCCAGATCTCCCGCTGGCTCTACGAGAACCCCGAGATCGCACACGAGGAGCGGGCGTCGTCGGCCCGCCTGGTCGAGTTCCTCGGCGCCAAGGGGATGCAGGTCGAGTACCCGGCCTGGGGTCTGGAGACGGCCTTTGACGCTCGGGCGGGGTCGGACGGACCCGAGGTGGTTATCTGCGCCGAGTACGACGCCCTGCCCGAGGTCGGCCACGCCTGCGGCCACAACATCATCGCCACCTCGGCCTGCGGGGCCGGGGTCGCCCTGGCCGGGGTCGCCGACGACCTCGGGTTCCGGGTGCGGGTTCTGGGGACGCCCGCCGAGGAGGCGTACGGTGGCAAGGTCGATCTCATCAACGCCGGGGCGTTCGAGACGGCGGCGGCGGCGATGATGGTCCACCCTTCGCCGGTCGACACTGTCGATCCGGTCTTCCTCGCCGTCGCCCATCTCGAAATCGAGTACCACGGCAAGGAGGCCCACGCCGCTTTCGCCCCCCAGGTGTCGATCAACGCCCTCGACGCCGCCGTCCAGTCCTACAACAACGTCTCGATGCTACGCCAGACCCTGTATCCGACCGACAAGGTCCACGGGACGATCACCTACGGGGGCGGTGCACCCAACGTGATCCCCTCGTTCACCTCGCTCGGCTTTTATGTCAGGGCTGCCACCCTGGAGCGGCTCGAGGAGCTGCAGGAGAAGGTCGAGAAGTGCTTCGAGGCGGCGGCGGTGGCCACCGGGTGCACCTGCACCATCCGCCCCGCCGGCCACCTCTACACCGACATGGTCAACAACGACGTGATGGTGGAGCTGTTCGCCTCCAACGCCTCGGTGCTGGGCCGGCCCATGGGCAGAGCCGCCGATCTGGACCCCGGCGCGAGCGGCTCGACCGACATGGCCAACGTCTCCAAGGTGGTTCCCACCATCCACCCCATGCTGGGGATCAACTCGCTGCCCGCGGTCAACCACCAGCGGGCGTTCGCCGCCCACACCATCACCCCTGACGGGGAGCGGGCTCTCCGTGACGGCGCCATCGCCATGGCATGGACCGTGGTCGACCTGGCCAAGGGCGACCGCTGGGACGACCTCGGCCGCTGACCGAACCCATTTTCTTAGGATCGAAACGCGTCATCAGTGACGCGAACGGGTCCTAAGTTCCCATGGCCCCTGGCGGGGCCGCCCTCGTGGAATGAGAATCGGGTGGGGTCAGCCACAAGACGTTGTGGTTTCAGTCTATTCACATCTCAGAAAACAGCCCCCGACTTTCTTAGGATCGAAACGCGTCATCAGTGGTGCGAAACGGTCCTAAGAAAGACACGCGGCGCGCTCATTCCATCAGGGCGTCGGCGTACTGGTCGCGCACGACCTTCTTGTCGAACTTGCCGGTGCCGGTCTTGGGGACGGCGTCGACGAACAGCACCTTGTCGGGAAGCCACCAGTGGGCCACCCGGTCACCGAGGAAGGCGAGCAGCTCCTCGTCGGTTGCGGTGGCGCCGGGGGCGAGCACGACGATGGCGATGGGTCGCTCCTGCCATTTGGCGTGCTTGACCCCGACCACCGCCGCCTCGGCCACCGCCGGGTGCGCCATCAGCTCGTTCTCCAGCTCGATGGTAGAGATCCACTCGCCCCCGGACTTGATCACGTCCTTGGCGCGGTCGGTGATCCGCACGTACCCCTCGGGGGTGATCTTGCACACGTCCCCGGTGCGCAGCCATCCGTCGAGGAACGACTGCGGGCTGCGCGGGTCTCGGTAGTACTCGGCGGCGATCCAAGGGCCCCTGATGAGCAGCTCGCCGAAGGCGACACCGTCGCGGGGCAGCTCGGCGCCCGCCTCGTCGACGATCTTGACCTGGAGCCCCGGATTGGGGAGCCCCGCCGTCTCCATGAAGTCGAGCTGTCGCTCGAAGTCCCAGCCCTCCATCTCCGGCTTGAGCAACGCCACCGACGCCACCGGGTTGGTCTCGGTCATGCCCCATCCCTGGAGCACCCGGATGCCCCGGTTGTGCCAGTACCACTCGATCATCGACCGGGGGACCGCCGACCCCCCGCACAGGAAGCGTCGCATCGTCGAGATGTCGGCCTCGGGGTGGGCGGCCAGGTACTGCTGGATGCCCAGCCACACGGTGGGCACCCCGGCCGACATGGTCACCTTCTCGTCGGAGAAGAGCCTGACCAGACCCTCGGGGCTCATGTCGGGTCCCGGGTAGGTGAGCTTGGCCCCGACGAAGGTCGCCGAGAATGGGTAGCCCCAGGCCGATGCGTGGAACATCGGGACCACGGGAAGCACGTTGTCGGTGGGGAGGATCGACACCACCGCCAGCCCGTGCAGGGCGTGCAGGTAGGTGGAGCGCTGGGTGTAGGCGACCCCCTTGGGACTGCCGGTGGTGCCCGACGTGTAGCACAGCATCATCGGGGACCGCTCGTCGAGCCACGGCCACTCCTCGATCGGCGCCACGTCTGCGATCAGGTCCTCGTAGGCGATGGCGTTGGGGAGGCTGGTGTCGCCCACCTCGTCCGCCATCACCACGAAGCTGCGTACCGTCTTCAGCGTGGGGGCGATGGGCTCGAGCAGCTTGACCAGACCGGGGTCGATGAAGATCACCTCGTCCTCGGCGTGGTTGACGATGTAGGTGATCTGGTCGGCGAACAGCCGGATGTTGAGCGTGTGGCAGATGCGGCCGGTGTTGGCGGTCGCCCAGTACAGCTCGTGGTGACGCACGTTGTTCCAGGCGAACGTCCCCACGGTGGCACCCATGCCCAGCCCGAGCTTGGCGGAGAACGCCGTCGCCAGCCGGCGGATCCGATCGTCGGTCTCGGCGTATGTCTGCCGGCGCCTGCTCAGATCGGCCTCGACGGAGACGATCTCCTGGTTGGAGAACAGGGCGGCGGCACGTTCGTACACCGTCGACAGCAGCAGCGGGAAGTCGTCCATCATGTGCGGCACGGAATCCTCCGATCGGTCGCACCGAAACTACCGCGCCCGCCAAGGCAATGGGCGGCGGCGGCGACAATGGCGGCCATATCGACCACCACCAACGCCGTCCGGTTGCTCACCGCCGCCGCCCCTCTATCGCCGAACTTCAGCGGATTGGTACTCGCCAGGGGTACCTAGAACCTTAGGTTCGCCGCCAACTGACCGCTGCCGCCAGATGGCTCGCCACATTGGGCGGTGGCACGGGTCGCCTACACTCGCCGCGGTCAGCCCCCGGGAGATGCCCGCAATGCCAGCCACCGTCGTCGTCGGCGCCCAGTGGGGCGACGAGGGCAAGGGCAAGATCACCGACGTCCTGTCGAAGAGCGCCGATCTGGTGGTGCGCTTCCAGGGCGGCAACAACGCCGGGCACACCATCGTCGTCGACGGCGAGAGGTTCGCCCTCACCCTGATCCCCAGCGGGGTCCTCTATCCCAACGTCACGCCGGTGATCGCCAACGGGTGCGTGGTCGACCCGGGCGTGCTCTTCGACGAGATGGACACGCTGGCGTCGCGCGCCGTCGACCCTTCCCGGCTCCGGGTGTCGGCCAACGCCCATCTGATCATGCCGTACCACCGCAAGCTCGACGCGGTGATGGAGCGCTACCTGGGCCGCCAGCAGATCGGCACCACCAAGCGGGGCATCGGCCCCGCCGCCATGGACAAGTACGCCCGGCAGGGGATCAGGGTCCAGGACCTGTTCGACCCCAAGATCTTCAGGGCGAAGCTGGAGACGGCGCTGAAGGACCGCAACCGGATCCTGACCAAGGTCTACAACCAGCTCCCCATGGAGCTGGAGCCCATCGCCGAGGAGTACCTGGGCTACGCCGACCGGCTCCACCCCCACGTGACCGACACCTCGTTGCTGATCTGGGAGGCGATCCGGGCGGGCAGGAACGTCCTGTTCGAGGGGGCCCAGGGGACCCTGCTCGACATCGACCACGGGAGCTACCCCTTCGTGACCTCCTCCAGCCCCACCGCAGGGGGCGCCTGCACCGGCGCCGGGATCGGACCGACCGCCATCGACCGGGTGCTGGGGGTGGCCAAGGCGTACATCTCCCGGGTCGGCGGCGGTCCCTTTCCCACCGAGCTCGACAACCCCATCGGCGAGGCCATGGTCGAGATCGGCGGTGAGTACGGGACGGTCACCGGGCGCCGCCGCCGCTGCGGCTGGCTCGACGGGGTCGTCCTCCGCTACGCGGTCAGGGTCAACGGGATCACCGACCTGGCCCTCACCAAGCTCGACGTGCTCTCCCACTTCGAGACGCTGCGGGTGGCGACCGCCTACGACTCGCTCGACGTCCGCTACCACGACTTCCCCCGCCAGCAGCGGGTGCTCTACAACTGCCACCCGGTGTACGACGACCTACCCGGATGGGGCACCGACATCTCGACCGTCGAGCGGTACGAGGACCTTCCCAAGGAGGCGCAGCGGTATGTCGAGTACGTCGAGGACGTCGCCGCGGTACCGGTGTCGATGGTCTCGGTCGGCCCAGGTCGTGGCGCCACCCTGCACCGGACGTGACCCGATGAGGGTGCTGCTGCTGGGCGGCGGTGGTAGGGAGCACGCCATCGGCTGGAAGCTGGCGGCCAGCCCTCACCTCGAGGCGCTGCTGGCGGCGCCTGGCAACCCCGGTCTCGGCGCCGTCGCCGAGGTGGTGCCGTCGGTACCGGCGGACGACGTCGCCGCCGTCGTGCGCCTCGCCGAGGAACGGGCTGTCGATCTGGTTGTGGTCGGGCCCGAGGCTCCGCTCGCCGCCGGGATTGGCGACGCCCTCACCGATCGGGGCATCGCCGTCTTCGGGCCCACCGCTTCCGGGGCCAGGCTGGAGTCGTCCAAGGCCCACGCCAAGGAGGTGATGCGCCGCGCCGGGGTTGCCACCGGGGAGTCGGTGGTGGTCACCGATGTCGCCGCCGCCCGCAAGGCCCTCGCCGGCTTCGGCCCCCCGTACGTGGTGAAGGCGGACGGGCTCGCTGCCGGCAAGGGGGTGCTGGTCACCGACGATCCCGCCGCCGCCGAGGCCTGGGCCCGGGACTGCATCGATGGGCGCTTCGGCGAAGCGGGGAGCGTCGTGGTGATCGAGGAGCACCTGGCGGGGGGCGAGGTGTCGGTCTTTGCCGTGTGCGACGGGGAGCGGGCGTTGTCGCTGCAGCCCGCCCGCGACTACAAGCGGCTGGGTGACGGCGACACCGGGCCCAATACCGGCGGCATGGGGTGCTACTCGCCGGTCGACGACCTTCCCCCCGACCTGGTCGAGCACACCATGGCGCGGGTGATCGGACCGGTGCTGGCGACGCTCGCCGCCGCCGGCACCCCGTACCGTGGGTTCCTCTACGCCGGGCTCATGCTGACCACCGACGGGCCCAAGGTGCTCGAGTTCAACTGCCGGTTGGGCGACCCCGAGACCCAGGTTGTGCTGCCCCGGCTCGAGGACGATCTGCTCCCGTTGCTGGCAGACGCCGCCGCCGGCCGACTCGTCCCCGGTGCGCTCCGCTGGTCGGATCGGGCCGCGGTCGATGTGGTGCTGGCCTCGTCCGGCTACCCCGGGGCCGTCGACGACGGCCACACCATCACCGGGCTCGACCGGGTCGGCGACGACGTGCTGGTGTTCCACGCCGGCACCCGCGCCGACGGCGACCGGCTGGTCACCGCCGGCGGGCGAGTGCTCAACCTGGTGGGTCTCGGCGCCGACCTCGCCGCATCCCGTGCTGCCGCATACGCTGCCGCCGAGACCGTCGACTTCCATGGGAAGCAGTACAGGAAGGACATCGCCGATGGGTAGGCCGATGCCGGACAAGGTCGCCATCCTGATGGGATCGGTGAAGGACAGGGAGGCGATGCAGGCAGCATCCGACATCCTGTCCGAGCTCGACATCGAGCACGAGGCACACGTGATGTCGGCGCACCGGACCCCGCACGAGGTGGCCGAGTTCGCCACGGGCGCCAGGGACGCCGGTTTCGCCGTCATCATCTGCGGGGCGGGGAAGGCGGCGCATCTGGCCGGGGCCGTCGCCGCCCACACCACGCTGCCGGTGATCGGGGTTCCGCTCGCCGCCGGCGGGCTGGGCGGGCTGGATGCGCTGTTGTCGACGGTGCAGATGCCAACCGGGATCCCCGTGGCCACGGTCGCCGTCGATTCGGCGGCCAACGCCGGTTACCTGGCCGCCGCCATCATCGCCGTCACCGACGAGGACGTCGCCGCCAAGCTGGCCGGCTACCGGGACTCCTGGTGATCGAGCGCTACACCCTTCCCGAGATGGCGGCGGTGTGGTCCGAGGCCCACAAGCTGGCGGTGTGGAAGGAAGTGGAGACCCTGGTGCTCGAGGCCTGGGCCGAGCAGGGGGTCGCCCCCGGCGAGGCGGCGGCGGCGCTGCGCCGGGCCCCCGAGGTCGACGTCGTCGCCTGGAAGCAGCGCGAGGCCGAGACCCACCACGACATCGCCGCCTTCGTCGACGTGCTGGCGGCATCGGTCGACACCGGGGGCGAGTGGGTCCACTACGGGCTCACCTCGTCGGATGTGCTCGACACTGCCCAAGGGACGATCCTGGCGGAGGCTTCCGACCTGCTGCTCGGCCGGGTGGCGGCGCTGTTCGAGACCGTCCGAACCAGGGCGATGGAGCACGCCGGCACGGTCATGGTGGGCCGCACCCACGGTATCTGGGCCGAGCCCACCAGCTTCGGGCTCAAGCTGGCCACCTGGGCGTTCGAGATGGCCCGCAACCACACCCGGCTGCTCCGGGCCCGGGAGGCGGTCGCCGTCGGCAAGGTCTCCGGGGCGGTCGGCACCTACGCCCACACCCCGCCGCTGATCGAGGAGACCGTGTGCCGCCGGCTCGGGATCGGTGTCGAGCCGGCGTCGTCGCAGGTCGTCCACCGCGACCGTCACGCCGAGTTGCTGTCCACCCTGGCGTTGATCGGGTCGTCCCTCGAGCGGTTCGCCACCGAGATCCGCCACCTGCAGCGCAGCGAGGTGGGCGAAGTGTCCGAGTCGTTTGGTGCGGGCCAGAAGGGGTCGTCGGCCATGCCCCACAAACGCAACCCGATCGCCTCCGAGAACATCACCGGGGTGTCCCGCCTGCTCCGGGGGTACGCCGGGGCCGGGCTGGAGGACATCGCCCTGTGGCACGAACGGGACATAAGCCACTCGTCGGTGGAGCGGGTGGCGCTCCCCGATGCGTGCCTGCTCACCGACTACGCCGTGGAGCGGATGAACCGCCTCGTCGCCGGGATGATGGTGGACACCGACCGGATGCAGGCCAACCTGGAGGCGACCCGCGGGCTGGTCTACTCCCAGGCGGTGCTGCTCGCCCTAGTGGAACGGGGAATGACCCGCGACGATGCCTACCGCATCGTCCAACGCAACGCCATGGCCGCCTGGGCAGAGGGCGACCGGCTCCACGACCGCCTCGCCGCCGACCCCGAGGTCACCCTCGACCAGGAGACCCTGGCCCGCTGCTTCTCCACCGAGCGGTTCCTGGCAAACACCGCCGTGGTGTTCGACCGCCTCGCCGCCGTGGAGCTGCTCGGACGGTGACGGAGGCTCAGCGGGAGCGGTGGACGATCACCCCCGCCTTTACCACCAGGCTGCGTGCCGGGTGGGTGATCACCGCCTCCGCCACCGTGGCGGCGGGGAGCAGCACCAGGTCGGCCGGCGAGCCCGGGTCCAGCCCGCAGCCGTCGATGCCCAGCGCCCGCGCCCCGCCGAAGGTGGCGGTGTCGAGGGCCAGCTCGATGTCGTCGTCGCCGCGGAACCCTGACCTCCATGCCAGGAGGGCGGCCCGTTCCATCAGGTCGCCGTTGCCGTACGGCGACCACAGGTCGTCGGATCCCGTCCTGGCCGAGACAGACGTTGACCCCGGCGTCACGGAGTCGACGCAGCGGGAGCGCCTCGGTCCGGCCGGGAGCGACCGTGGCCAGGGAGATGCGCTGCTCGGCCAACCCGGCGGCGATCCGGGCGAACCGCTCGTCGGGCACCGTGGCGACGGCGAAGGCGTGGGAGACGGTGACCCGACCTGCCAGCCCCAGCGCCCTGGTTCGGGCGATGATGGCCTCGATCTGCCACGCTCCCAGCTCGCCCCGGTCGTGGAGGTGGATGTCGACCTTGCACCCATGGCGTTCGGCGATCCCGAACACCACGTCGAGGTGGCGCACCGGGTCGCGGTCGAACCCGGCGGGGTCGAGCCCCACCGACGGCGGCGCAGCCGGCGGCGACGGCGGCGTCCATCAGCTCGGCGGTGCCCGGTTCCACCAGCATCCCGCTCTGGGGAAAGGCCCCCACCTCGACCGTGACCCGGTCCCGGCGGGCTTCAGCAGCGGCCAGCACCCCTTCGACACTGCCCAATCCGGCGTCGGGATCGACGTCGACGTGGCTGCGCACCGTGGTCACTCCGTGGGTGATGCAGGCGTCGAGCAGGGCCCCGGCCCGCTCCGCCACCGGGGGGAGGTGGCGGCGGGCGGCCCGTTCGTTGGCGATCAGCCCGGCCAGGTCGGGCCCGCCGGTGTGGGACCGCCACGGGAGCCCCCACAGCGTCTTGTCGAGATGGGCATGGGCGTCGACCAGCCCGGGGAGGAGCAGCTCGCCCCCGCCGTCGAACTCGATCGCTCCCTCCCCGCCGGGACCGGCGCCGCCCACGACGGCGATCCGGCCGTCATCCACCACGACGTCGGTGAGCGGGCCACCCATCGGTCGCACCCGCCGCAGGATCAGCTCAGCCACGCCGCCCAGTATCCCACCGCCCCTTGGGCCCGACTCAACGCCCCGCCTCGATGGCGGCCACCGCGGCGACGGCCCGTCTGCCGGTGAGGATCTCGACGGTGCGCGGGGCTTCGGCGGTTCTCGCCCCGACCGCCTCGGCCAGGGTGCCGTCGTGGATGAGGGTGCGCAGGGCATCGCCCGGGCAGCTTGTCGCCGCCTGGTCGCCGTGGCCGGCGATGGTGTCGACGGTCACCGCGTACTCGGCCACCGCCCAGGCGAGCATGGTCTCGAGCGACGTGCGCTGCGGGTCCGGGAGGGGCTGGCGGTCGAAATCGCCCTCGCAGCACACCAGCAGGTGACCGGTGGGGTCGTAGTCGGTGGCGGTGTCGCCCCGCACCGCCGGGTCCCGCCCCTGGTACACGTTGCCGGCGGCATCGATGACGAAGTGGTAGGCGAGGTCGGGCCAGCCGCGGGTGTCGACGTGGAATGCCTGGTGCCCCCTGAGGTGGCTCGGCGCCTCGCTGTTCTCCTCGAGGAGGGTTGCGGTGTGGTGGACGGTGATCCGTTCGACGAGGTGCTCGACCAGCCCTCCGCCGGAAGGCCGCGCCCCCCACCCCTCCCGACCGATCACGGTGATGACCGTGCCCGCGGCGTTCTTCGCCGAGATGGTGGTGCCCGGTGGCGCCGTCGTGGTGGTGGTGGCGGCGATGGTGGTCGTCGACGATGGGGGAGCGGTGGTGGTCGTGGCGGGCGGCACCGCCATGCCCGCCGGCTGTGTGGTGGCCGGTGGGGCGCCGTCCCCCCGCCACCAGGCGACCGCACCGAGGGCGGCAGCGGCCACCCCCGCACCCAGGATCGCCAGCACCCGCCTCCGCCCCGGGTCGGGCGCCGTCATTGGTTCCGCAAGTGGGCGGCGGACAGGGCGAACTGCTCGTCGAGGAACTCTCGCAGGCTGCCGCCGACCGCCATCTCGTCGAGCGCCTCGCCCATGCAACGCAACCATTCCGCCACTTCGTCGTCGCCGATGGCGAAGGGAAAATGCCGCATCCGCAGCCGGGGATGGCCCCGCTTCTCGACGTACCGCGGCGGGCCACCCAACCAGCCGGAGAGGAACTCGTACAGCTTGGTCCGGGATCCCGAGTCGTTGCGGGGCAGCATGGCCCGCAACGTTGGGGCGGTGGCGTCGATGTTGTCGTAGAGGCGGTCGACCAGCTCCCGCACGACAGCATCGCCACCGATGGCCTCGTACGGCGTGGCGTGCTCGCCCCAGGGTCGCCCCACGGCTGGCTCGGTCACGGGATCAGGGTAGAACGGTGTCCGGTGGCGCCCGGCAGCGCGTTTCTTAGGATCGAAACGCGTCTCACCTGACGCGTTTCGATCCTAAGAAAGGGGGTGGGGGTGGTCCTGGGCGGTGGCCGGGTACCATCACTCGCCGTGATGGCGCTGCATCATCTCGGGTCGGGCAAGGTGCGAGACAACTACCTGCTCGACCACGACCGGCTGCTCATCGTCGCCTCCGACCGGATTTCGGCGTTCGACGTGGTCCTGCCCACCCCGATCCCGGACAAGGGTCGGGTGCTCACCGGGCTGTCGACCCACTGGTTCGGTCTGCTCGACACCCCGCACCACCTGGTCGGCACCGACGTGGACACGCTGGATGGGCCGACCGGCGACGAGCGTGACCGGTTGCGCGGTCGGTCGATGATCGTGCGCCGCTGCGAGGTGATCCCGATGGAATGCGTGGTGCGCGGCTACCTCTACGGGTCGTCGTGGATGGAGTACGCCGCCGGGGGCGGCCCCACCACCGAGCACCTTCCCCCGGGGCTGGCCATGGCCGACCGGCTCGACGAGCCCATCTTCACCCCGGCCACCAAGGCTGAGACCGGCCACGACGAGAACCTGACCGAGGCCGGCGCCCGCAACCTGGTCGGCGACACCCGCTACGAGGAGCTGCGCCGCCGCAGCATCGCCATCTACCGGCAGGCGGCCGAGTACGCCGCCGCCCGCGGCATCCTGCTGGCAGACACCAAGTTCGAGTTCGGCGAGGTCGACGGGAAGCTGCTGCTCATCGACGAAGTGCTGACCCCCGACAGCTCCCGGTACTGGCCGGCCGACGCCTGGGCTCCCGGCGCCACCATGCCCTCGTTCGACAAGCAGCCGGTACGCGACTGGCTGGAGGACAGCGGCTGGGACAAGACGCCTCCGGCGCCCCCGCTTCCCGACGACGTGGTCGCAGACACCCGGCGCCGCTACGTCGAGGCCTATGAGCGGCTCACCGGCCGATCGTTCGAGCACTACCTGGCGGGGCGATGAGGGTCGTCGTCTCCATCGCCCGCAAGGACGGGCTGTCCGACCCCGAGGGTGTCACCACCGCCAAGGCATTGCGCCAGCTTGGCTATGCGGTGGGCGACGTCCATTTCGGACGGACCATTATCCTGAACATCGACGCCGCCGACGAGGCCACGGCCCGGGCCACCGCCACCGAGATGTGTACCGCGCTGCTGGCCAACCCGGTGATCGAGGACTTCAGCGTCTCGGTCGATCGGGAAGGAGCGACGGCGTGACCGTGACCATCGCCGTCGTGGTGTTCCCCGGCACCAACTGCGAGCTCGACGTGGTCCACGCCCTCGACGCCCTCGGCGCCGATGCCGAGCTGACCTGGCATGGCGACACCGACCTGTCCGGAGCGGCGGGGGTCGTCCTGCCCGGCGGGTTCGCCCACGGTGACTACCTGAGGGTGGGTGCCATTGCCCGCATCTCGCCGGTGATGGCCGAGGTGGAGCGGCTCGCCGCCGAGGGGCGGCCGGTGCTCGGCATCTGCAACGGGTTCCAGGTGCTGTGCGAGGCCGGGCTGCTCCCCGGTGCCCTGGTCGCCAACCGGGACCTGCGCTTCATCTGCCGACCCATCCATGTGCGGGTCGAGTCCACCGCCAGCATCCTCACCAGGGCGGCGACGGTGGGCGACGTCCTCAGGCTTCCCCTCAACTCGTACGAGGGCAACTACACCGCATCCGGCGCCACCCTCGACGACCTGGCCGCCGGTGATCGGGTGCTGCTCCGCTACTGCGATCCCGCCGGGGCGTCGACCGACGACGCCAACGTCAACGGGTCGACCGACGCCATAGCCGGGGTGGCCAGCGCCCCCGGCAACGTGGCCGGGCTGATGCCTCATCCGGAGCGGGCCAGCGAGGAGATCCTGGGGTCGACGGACGGGGTGGTGCTGCTCGAGTCGTTCATCGCATCGCTCGCCGTCGCCCTCGCCGCTCCGTGACCTCCCCCGCCATGACCGAGCCCCTCCACCGCCGGCTGGGGATGACGGACGACGAGAATGCCGCCGTCATCGACCTCCTGGGCAGGGAGCCGCGGCTGGCCGAGCTCGCCATGTACTCGGTGATGTGGTCCGAGCACTGCTCGTACAAGTCGTCGAGGGCGTGGCTGGGCCGGTTCCCCACCGACGCCCCGTGGGTGGTGGTCGGGCCCGGCGAGAACGCCGGTGTGGTCGATCTCGGCGACGGCTGGCTGGCGGCGCTGCGGATCGAGAGCCACAACCATCCTTCGTTCGTCGAGCCGTACCAGGGGGCCGCCACCGGTGTCGGCGGCATCCTGCGCGACATCTTCACGATGGGGGCCCGCCCCGTCGCCGTATGGGACCCGCTCCGCTTCGGCCCGCTCGACGATCCCCGCAACCGCTACCTGCTCGACGGGGTGGTGCGGGGCATCGCCGGCTACGGCAACGCCGTCGGGGTCCCCACGCTGGGCGGCGAGATCGAGCTGGACGGGTGCTACGCCGCCAACCCGCTGGTCAACGTGATGGCACTCGGGCTGCTGCGGCGGGAGCAGCTGGTGCTCTCCGCCGCCTCGGGCGCAGGCAACATCGCCGTGCTGCTCGGCGCCTCCACCGGGCGGGACGGGATCGGCGGCGCCTCGATCCTGGCCTCGGCCGGCTTCGACCAGGCGTCGGGGGAGAAGCGGCCTTCGGTGCAGATCGGCGACCCCTTCGAGGAGAAGAAGCTGATCGAGGCCTGCCTCGAGCTCTACCAACGGGGGCTGGTGGTCGGGATCCAGGATCTCGGCGCCGCCGGGATCTCGTGCGCCACCTCCGAATGCGCGGCAAATGGCGTGATGGGGATGGACGTCGACCTCGACGCCGTCCATCTGCGCGAGGAGGGCATGACCGCCGCCGAGATCCTCATGTCCGAATCCCAGGAACGGATGCTGGCCATCGTCCGCCCCGGGGACATGGACGAGGTCGCCGCCCTCGCCGGGAAGTGGGAGATCGCCGCCTCGGCGATCGGGGTGGTCACCGAGGGCGGCACCCTGCGGGTCACCCACCACGGCGAGCTGGTGGCCGAGGTCCCCGCATCCTCGTTGTCCGAGGGGGCCCCCAGGTACCGCCGTCCCCGCCGCCGCCCTTCCACCCTCGACGCCGTCTGGGCCGACCAGCCAGCGCTCCCCGGTTCGATCGACGTCGGGTCCGTCCTGCTCCGACTGCTCGCCCACCCCACCATCGGCGACCGTTCTCCCATCTACCAGCAGTACGACCACCAGCTCTTCCTCAACACGGTGATCGAGCCCGGCCACGACGGGTCGCTGCTGCGGATCAAGGGCACCACCAAGGGGCTGGCGGTCTCCACCGACGGTGACGGGATGCGCGGCGCCCTCGACCCGGCACGGGGCGCCGCCCGCATCGTGTGGGAGGCGGCGCTCAACGTGGCCGTCACCGGGGCTCGGCCCTTTGCCCTGGTCGACAACCTCAACTTCGGGAACCCGGAGAACCCCGAGGTCATGTGGCAGTTCGTGGAGACGGTCGAGGGCATCTCGGAGGCGTGTGAGGCTCTGGGAATCCCGGTGGTCGGCGGCAACGTGTCGTTCTACAACGAGACCGACGGGGTCGACATCCATCCCACCCCGGTGGTGGGGATGCTGGGTTTCGCCGACCCGATGCCGGTCCGGCCGCCGAGGCTCGACCGGGCCGAGCCTGGGATGGAGGTGTGGGTGGTCGGCCATAACGACCCGACCGACTTCGCCGGCTCGGCTCTGGCGAGGATCGTGCTCGACCACCACGGCGGCAGGCCCGCCGCCGTCGATCCCGTCATGGGCGCCGCCGTGGTGTCGATGGCGACGGACCTGGCCGGGTGGTGCCCCGTCCTCCACGACGTTTCCACGGGGGGGTTGGCGGTGGCGCTGGCCGAGATCGCCGTCATGTCGGGGGTGGGGATGACGGTGGAGGCGGCGGACTGGCGGGAGCTGTTCACCGAATCGCCCCACCGGCTTGTCGTCGTGGCCCCCGCTGGTGCCGACCTGGGCGATGGGGCGCCCCCCCGCCGCATCGGCACCATGGGTGGGGAGGCGATCGACTTCGGCGACCACGGATCGGTCGGCCTGGCCGAGGCGACCGCGGTGTGGCGGGAGGCGCTGGCTCGTTACCTCGGCTGATTGCCGACGGGTTCAGGTTCGCCCACCCCGACATCACGGAGTCGGGAGGCGCTCCCGAGTGCCGACACCCGCGACCACCCAGACCGGAATCGAAAAGGCGGGGCTTGACAAGTTGCCGGGGGGGATAATCGGATCCATGTGCTCCCCGGTCACGAGGACGACTCGCTCGAGGGGATCTCGGCCCAGATCGCCGCCGCCATCGCCGCCGTGCCCGTCGAGCTACCGTCGATCACGCGGATTACGCTGATCCCGCCGATCCACGGCATCGGGTGCGACCATGTCACCCTGTCCAGGGTGCAGCCGCAGACGGTCGAGGCGATCAACCA
>Ga0136619_10000175_pt1 | contig 22863 bp, 22 predicted proteins | sample AntDrymUQ3532106_2_FD_104807 | JGI IMG/M metagenome (GOLD analysis project Ga0136619, IMG submission 104807) | Polar desert sand microbial communities from Dry Valleys, Antarctica - metaG UQ353 (21.06) | ecosystem: Environmental > Terrestrial > Soil > Desert | place: Antarctica: Dry Valley...
CTGAGCCGCTGAGCCGCTGAGCCGCTGAGCCACCGTCCGGCCGACGCAAGGGCGTCATGACCTCGAGCCTGTTCGACCCGCCGCCGCAGGACCGGTCCGGTGACGTCGACGCGGACGCACCGCTGGCCGCCCGCCTGCGGCCGCGCACCCTCGACGAGGTCGTCGGCCAGGCACATCTGATCGGACCCGCGGCCCCGCTGCGGGTTGCCATCGAGGCCGACCGGTTGCGCAGCGTCGTGTTGTGGGGGCCACCGGGCACCGGCAAGACCAGCCTCGCGCAGGTGATCGCCGGCGCCACGCGGGCGGGGTTCCTGCGGCTGTCGGCGGTGACGGCCGGCGTCAAGGACGTTCGTGCGGCTGTCGAGCAGGCCCGCGCCCGGCTGGCGGCCAACGGTCGACGCACGGTGTTGTTCATCGACGAGATTCACCGCTTCAACAAGAGCCAGCAGGACGCGTTGCTGCCAGCCGTGGAGGACGGGCTGCTGGTGCTCATCGGCGCCACCACGGAGAACCCCTCGTTCGAGGTGAACGCCCCGCTGCTGTCGCGCAGCCTGCTGTACCGCCTCGAGCCCCTGGCCGACGATGATGTGCGTACCCTGCTGCGGCGGGCGACCAGCGACGAGCGCGGCCTGCCGGGCGTCGTGGTCGACGACGACGCCACTGCGGCGCTGGTGGCCGCCGCCGACGGTGACGCGCGTGCCGCGCTGACCGGTCTGGAGGGTGCAGCGCTGCTGGCCGCCGAGCGGGGCGCTGGCCACAGCGTCACGGTCGAGATGGTGACCGCCGTCCTCGCCGGACCGAGGTTGCGCTACGACAAGGCCGCGGACAACCACTACGACCAGGTCAGCGCGTTCATCAAGTCGCTGCGCGGCTCGGATCCCGACGCGGCGCTGTACTGGCTGGTGCGGATGCTCGCGGCAGGCGAGGACCCGCGATTCCTGGCCCGGCGGATGATCATCCTCGCTGGCGAGGACATCGGCCTGGCCGACCCCGCTGCCTTGCAGGTGGCTGTTGCGGCGTTCCAGGCGCTAGACGTCGTCGGGTTGCCCGAGGCGCGCTTCGCCCTGGGTGAGGCGGCGCTGTATCTGGCGCTGGCGCCCAAGTCCAACAGCCTCACTCGGGCGCTGGGTCGCGCCGACGAGGCGGTGGCCCGGCTTGGCAACGCGGCGGTGCCGGCGCCGCTGCGTGACGCGCACTACCGGGGCGCGGCCCGCCTGGGGCACGGTCGCGGCTACCGCTATCCCCACGACGACCCTCGCGGTTGGGTCGACCAGCAGCATCTGCCCGACGGCCTGGCGCCTGGCGACATCTACACGCAGGGCGAGCACGGCCGTGAACCGTCGTTGCTCCGGTGGCTTCAGGAGCGTCGCCACCACCAACGCTGAACCGTGTGCGTCTGCCGTCGCCAGCGCGGCGGATCGCACACGCTTGGGTGGCGCCGGCAACCGTGTGCGAGCGCCGTCGTGGCGCGGGTGGCTGCACACGCTTGCGGTTTTGCCAGCCCAAAACTTATCCTGCGTCCCGACGCGACCATGAACCATGCCTACCCGAACCCCGACCGCGAGGCTCTGAAAGCCATGTACCGCCTTACCAAGGGGGGCGGCGAAGCACGCACCGGCGACCTGGCCGAGGCCTTGGGCCTGACGCCTGGCACGGTCACCGCGACGGTCAAGCGCCTCGCCGATCGCGGCTTGGTTGTGCACCGCCCCTACATGGGTGTGGTGCTGACCGACGACGGGAAGCAGTCAGCCGTCGCAGCCATCCGCCGTCACCGCATCGTCGAGCGCTTCCTGGCCGACATGCTCGGGTACGCCTGGAACGAGGCGGACCGCCTGGCGCGTACCTTCGAGCACCAGCTGCCACAGGAGGTCGAGGACCGCCTGTTCGTGGCCCTGGACCGCCCCGCCACCTGCCCGCACGGCTTCCCGATCCCCGCGCCGAAGACCGCCGACATCCCGGACACCCCGCAGCTGTACTCCCTGGAGCCGGGCGACGAGGCGGTCGTCGCCGTCCCTGGTGCCACCGAGCCGGAGGTGGTGGCGTTCCTGGAGACGCTGGGGCTGCGCCCCGGCGTCACGGTGGCCGTCCGTGAGAAGCACCCCTTCGACGGCCCGCTCGTCTTGCGCGTCGACGGCAAAGAGCGCACCGTCGGCGAACGCCTCGCCCGCCAGATCTACGTAACGTCAAGACCTGAAAGGACGCACACATCATGATCGGAGTTCTCGCCGCCGAGGGGGGGTACCAGGAGTTCACGCTCGCGGGAGCCGAGTACTTCTGGCTGGCCTTCTCCGCGGGTACCGCCCTGCTGGCCATCTTGGTCGGATTCGCCCTCATGAAGGGCGTGCTCGCCGCCGATCAGGGCACGCCCAAGATGCAGGAGATTGCCCGGGCGATCCAGGAGGGGGCGATGGCCTACCTCCGGCGGCAGTTCCGGACCATCGCCGTCATCCTCGTGCCGCTTGCCGTCGTCGTCTTCCTCACCGCCACGGCGGTCCTGCGGCCGGACGGCAGCGAAGCCCTGAGCTTCGCCGAGTCGGGGATCTACCGGACGCTGGCCTTCCTGGCCGGCTGCTTTCTGTCCGGGCTGACCGGCTTCATCGGCATGGGCCTGGCGGTGCGCGGCAACGTCCGCACGGCCGCCGCCGCGCGCAACGGCTCGCTGCCGGCCGCCCTCAAGGTCGCCTTCCGCACCGGCGGGGTTGCCGGCATGTTCACCGTGGGCCTGGGCCTGCTCGGCGCCACGATCATCATCATGCTCTTCCAGAACACCTCGTCGGCGATCCTCATCGGCTTCGGCTTTGGCGGATCGTTGCTCGCGCTGTTCCTGCGCGTGGGCGGCGGCATCTTCACCAAGGCCGCCGACGTCGGCGCCGACCTGGTCGGCAAGGTCGAGGCCGGCATCCCCGAGGACGACCCGCGCAACCCGGCCACCATCGCCGACAACGTGGGTGACAACGTCGGCGACTGCGCCGGCATGGCCGCCGACCTGTTCGAGAGCTACGAGGTCACGCTGGTCGCGTCGATCATCCTCGGCGTCGCGGCGTTCCAGTCCATCTACCCGGACGACCCAAGCAAGTGGGTGGTTGGGCTGATCTTCCCCGTCATCGCCCGCGCCATCGGCGTGCTGGCGTCCATCGTCGGTGTCTTCGCCGTCCGCGCGACCGACAACGACCGGTCTGCCATGGCGCCGATCAACCGCGGCTTCGCCATCGCGGGCATCCTGACCGTGATCGGCACCGGCGCCGTGGCGCTGACCTACGTCGGCAACGAGGCCGGCACTGTCTCCTACGTCGGCTGGCGGCTGTTCGCCGCGGTGGTGGTCGGCCTGGTCCTCGCGCAGGCCGTCAGCCGGCTCACGGAGTACTTCACCTCCACCGAGACTTCACCCGTCCGCGAGATTGCCGAGGCGGCGCGCACCGGCCCCGCGACGACGGTTCTGTCGGGCATCAGCTCGGGGTTGGAGTCCTCGGTGTGGGCCATCGTTGCGATCGCCGCGGCCCTCGGCGTGTCGGTCGCCCTAGGGGCTGGTGACGTGCAGTTCTCGCTGTACCTCGTCGCGCTTACCGGCATGGGGATGCTCGCGACCACGGGCGTAGTCGTCAGCGAGGACACGTTCGGTCCCGTCGCCGACAACGCCGCCGGCATCGCCGAGATGTCCGGCGAGTTCAGCGGCGAGGCCGAACGGATCATGGTCAGCCTCGACGCGGTCGGCAACACCACAAAGGCGGTCACGAAAGGCTTCGCGATCGGCTCGGCCGTCATCGCGGCGGTCGCGCTGTTCGCCAGCTTCATCGAGACGATCGGCTCGGAGCTGGGGCTGGAGGCCACCGGCACCGCGCTGTTCCGCGACGCCGCCACCCAGATCAACGTCGCGGACCCCAAGACATTCATCGGCCTGCTCATCGGCGGCTCCGTCGCGTTCCTATTCAGCTCCCTGGCGATCCGTGCGGTTAGCCGAACGGCGGCCGTCGTCGTGCAGGAGGTGCGCCGGCAATTCGCCGACGGCAAGATCATGGCGGGCACCAAGCGGCCCGACTACGGCCCCGTCATCGACATCTGCACCGCAGCGTCGCTGCGCGAGCTCGCCACGCCGGCGCTGCTGGCGGTGCTCACGCCGGTGATCATCGGCTTCGGGATCAACTACTTCGCGCTCGGCGCGTTCCTCGCCGCAGTCATCCTCACGGGTCAGCTCATGGCGAACTTCCTGTCCAACGCCGGCGGCGCGTGGGACAACGCCAAGAAGTACATCGAGGACGGCCACGAGGGCGGCAAGGGCTCCGAGGCTCACAAGGCCGCGGTCATCGGCGACACCGTCGGTGACCCCTTCAAGGACACCGCTGGCCCGGCGCTCAATCCGCTGATCAAGGTCATGAACCTGGTGTCCCTGCTGATCCTGCCCGCCGTCATCAACCTGCAGGACAACGAGCCGGTGCGCTACGCCATCGCGGCGGTCGCGCTCGTCATCCTCGGCGGCGCGATCGCGTTCTCCAAGCGCAACGCCGAGGCCATGGACGCCGACGTCAGCGAGCCCACGGCGCGGGCTGGGGTCACGCCCGCTCCGTAGGCCTCCGCCGGTACCCAGCCCGTCATGCACGCCATCGTCCTCGCCGGCGGGAAGGGCACCCGGCTGCGGCCGCTGACCGACACCCGGCCCAAGCCCCTGCTGCCGTTCGTGGGTGCGCCGTTCGCGGCGGGACTGCTGCGCCGGCTGCGGACCGCGGGCTGTGACCGGGCGACCTTCCTCGTCGGCGCGCAAGCCAAGCCCTTCGCGCCGCTGGAGCGGCTGGGTTCGGCGATGGGTGTGCCTGTCGCGGTGGTGTGCGAGCCGCAGCCGCTCGACACGGCCGGGGCCTGCCGCGACCTGCTGCGGGCCGGCGAGTCGGGGCCGGTCTTGGTGTGCAACGGCGACATCCTGACTGACCTGGACTACGCCGCCGTGGTGGCTCGCCACTCCGAGGCTGGCGCCACCGCCACCCTGGTGTTGACCCGGGTCGCCGACACCAGCAGCTTCGGGGTGGTGGAGTGTGACCGCCATGGTCGTATCCATCGGTTCGTCGAGAAGCCGCCGCCGGGCACCGTGGCCGCCGACACCATCAACGCCGGCACCTACGTGCTGGCGCCAGACGTCTTCGACGGGTTCGGGCACGACGGCCCGCTGTCCTTCGAGCGTGCGGTTTTTCCCGGCCTGCTCGAGGCCGGCGCGCTACTGACCGGTTACGCGTCGGACAGCTACTGGCTGGACCTCGGGACGCCGCAGCGGTACTTGGAAGGACACCGTGCGGTGCTGTCCGGCCGCTGTGCCTGGCCCGTCGACGACGCATACGCGACACACGCGCAAACGGTGCTGCGGCACGTTGACGCGGCGATCAGCCCCGGCGCAGCCGTTGGCCCCGACGTGGTCGTCGGCCCCGATTCGCGGGTTGAGGCCGGCGCCCACGTGGCCGGCAGCGTGCTGTTCGAGGGCGTGGTGGTCGGCGCCGGCGCACGGGTCTGCAACGCGGTGCTGGCCGAAGGAGCCCGCGTCCGCGCGGGGGTCACCATCTGCGACACCGTCGTAGCCGCAGGCACAACGGTCGCCTGACGGCACGGCCGGTTGATTGCTTTCGGCCTATGGCCACTTGTGCACTGGTAAAGACGGACGCGGCTGGCGGATACTCGGGCGCGATCCGGCCTTCAGGCCCGACCGCCAGCAACCGAGACATCGACAAGCGCCGTGCGTTGCAGGCGCTTCATCCACCAGCTGCCCATCAGGAGTCGTTGGAGTATGCGCCGTTTCGCCGTCCTCGTCGTTCTGGCCGCCGCGGCGGCGCTCCTGCCTGCCGCCCCGGCGCTGGCTATCGCCCCATCGCTGGCCGCACCCTCCCTGGCCGCACCCTCCCTGGCCGCCCCCACCATGGCCGCCCCCACCATGGCCACGGCCGCAGACTGTCCGTCCTCCGGCGGCGTGCGAGTGCCGCCCGCAGCCACCACCAGCCGCGACTTCACGATACGTGGCAAGGGCTGGGGTCACGGCGTGGGCATGAGCCAGTACGGCGCGCTCGGCGCCGCCCGCCTCGGCTGCAGTGCCAAGCAGATCCTGCGGACCTACTACACCGGCGTCACCATCGCGACGCAAGCGCAGCCGCGATACATCCGTGTCGGTTTGACCTTCGACTCTCCGGTCAGCAACGTGGCGGGCGCGCGCAGCATCGACGCCACCGTCGGCGACATCCCCTGGCAGCTGTGTGGCGCCGGAGGCTGCCAGCGCGTGGCGACGCAGCGACAGGGCAGCCGCTGGCAGGTGCGCATCGGCCCCAAAGGCGGGTACGGACTGTGGGAGGGCGACACGCGCCGCTGGCACGGGGGCGGCAAGTTCACGTTGTTGCGCGCGGTGTTGACGACCAGCCACTCGGCATTGCGGATCATCTCCATCCCGGCCAACGGTCACAGTTACAAGTGGGGTGTCTTGGAGTTCGACTCCTATGTCGACGCCGGCAGCGGACGCGCCTATGTCAACCTGGCGATCCGCAGCATCGAGCGCTACCTGCGGGGGCTGTCGGAGATGCCATCGTCGTGGGAGCCGGCGGCATTGCGGGCGCAGGCCATCGTCGGCCGCGCGTACGCCTTGAACAAGCGCGCCAACCTGGGGCTTCGCAGCAGCTGCCGCTGCCACCTGTGGGACTCGCCGACCGATCAGCACTACACCGGCTGGGACAAGGAGTCGGAGGGCTTTGGCGCGACGTACGGACGGCGCTGGGTCGCCGCCGTCGACAAGACCGCCAGCAGAATCATGCATGACTCGGCGGGTGGCATCGCGGTCGGGTACTACTCGTCCTCGCATGGTGGGGCCAGCGCGTCGTCGGCGTTCACCTGGGGCGGCGAGGTCAGCTACCTGCAGTCGATCGACGACAGCAATTGGGAGATGCACAGTGACAACCCGAACCGCAGCTGGAGTGTCGGCATCAGCGACGTCGGCCTCGGCAGCAAGTTCGGCGTGGGCAGGGCCACGTCGGTCACCTTGCCCAAGCCCCGTGGTCGCGGCGGACGCGTCGGTCGGGTGGAGGCCGGCTACGGCGGCGTGGTGATCCAGGGGACCGAGGGCCGCGTGGTCGTCTCCGGCAGCACCTTCAAGACGGTCCTTGGCCTGCGATCCACGTTGTTCCACGTGGTCGAGCGCGACGCCTGACCGCTCAGCGCGACGGGCTGGGACTCGCGGGGGAGGATCCCGAGAGTCTCATCTTTGTCCGCGGTCAGCGGTGAGCCACAGGGCCTCCGAAGAAGACCTGCGTCTCGACGAGCTGTCCGTCGCGCACCGTGATGAACTCTGCGTTGCGGTGACGCCCTCCGGCCTTCAGCTCGTACTCGTAGAGGATGAACACGCCGCCGTCGCCCGTGCTGACGAGTTCGAGGACGTCTTGGGACGTGAGACGGTCGGCGGTGGGGAAGCAACGTTGGAGGAACGCGGCCTTGTCGATGTGGTCGTCCTGCGGGCTGGTGAACACGAAGTTCTCTGCGATGAGCTGCGCGGCCGTGTCTTGGTCCTGAGCGAGATAGGCGGCGAAGCACGCCCGCACGATGTCTGTGTCTGACATGGATCCTCCTGGTGGTTGGCCACGGTACGCGGCCTGGGGCCGCGCGTGTGGTCCTGGCAGACCCCGTGGGTGGGCAGCGGCAGGCGCAGGCCGTTCAGGGGGCCAGGTCGATGAGCGCCTGCCCGGAGACTGGGTCGAAGGGCACAGATTGGTGGTCGTGAGTGATAAATCCAACGCCCGTCGATGCGGCAGCAGGGGCGCGAGCACGTCGAAGGTGACCACGTCCGGCGCCTGGCGGGCAGTCAGCGGTGCGGGGTCCTTGGCGCGCACCGCCCTCTGTAAGGAGACCGTGGCAGTCAACGGAACTCATCGCTCGTGCGGATTCCGCAGGCGGATCGCCCGGAACCCACCCACACCTGCTCGATCTGCTGCTCAGACATCCCCAACGACCGCATCCCACCTCCACGTCGACCAAGATCATGGCGTAGTGGTGCGTTGACCGGTTGAGACCGGCAGTGGATTTCGAGTTGACGGCAGCGGTGGCTTCGCGGTTGAATGACGTTCCTGTAGTTACCGGGACGCAGTTCGTGTGCCTGACCGCTGTCGAGGCGGCCGGCGCGGAGGGAAGGCCACGCCATGGTGCAGATCGAAACGCTGCCCTGGGCGTCGGAAGCCAAGTGCCTGCAGGCAGAGCCCGACACCTTCTTCCCCGAGAAGGGCGGTTCCACGAGGGAAGCCAAGCGCATCTGCGCCGGTTGCGACGTGCGGGCAGAGTGCCTGGACTACGCGCTGGACAACGACGAGCGCTTCGGCATCTGGGGCGGTATGAGCGAACGGGAACGCCGCCGCATCAAGCGACTGGCTTCCTGACCGCGGCGCCCCCGCAGGCTGGCCAGACTGTGCCTGCCCGGCTAGCATCGGACCGGCTTTCGCCGTTCGTACGTGGGCTGATTCGTCCCGCCCGTCGACGAGGCACCCTGGTCTTGTGTCCTACCGCTTCGCTATATGAGGGCAAGGCTTGTGTCCTACCGCTTCGCTACCTGAGGACAAGGCTAGTGTCCTACCGCTTCGCTACTTGAGGACAGGCTGCGATCGACCACCACAACTCGCCGCCGCGCGTCGCCGCGGTGCTCGTCGTCCACGATGGCGTCGAGTGGCTCGGCAGCGTGCTGGCCGCCCTCGCCGCGCAGCGCTACCCGGCGCTGGACCTCGTCGTGGTGGACAACGCCAGCACCGACGGCAGTGCCGAGGTGCTGGAACGCCGCATCCCCGCCGACAACCTGCTGACGCTGCCGGCCAACGTCGGCTTCGGCGCGGCGGTGTGGAAGGCCCTGGAGCATCCGACCGTCGCCGCCGCCGCGCTGTTGCTGCTGTTGCACGACGATCTCGCCCTGGGTCCCGACGCTATCGGCGAACTGGTATCGGCGCTGGGAGGCGACGATCGTATCGGCGTCGTCGGCCCCAAACTGCGCGAATGGAGCGACGACGGCGTCCTTGCCGAGGTCGGCATGACCATCGACCGCTTCGGGCGTGCCGTGTCGCGGGTCGACCCGGCCGAGCTGGATCAAGGCCAGCACGACGCCACCCGGGACGTCTTGTACGTCAACACCGCTGGCATGCTCCTGCGTGGCGGCCTGTTGCGCGAGCTCGGCGGCTTCGATTCGCGCTTTCCGTCCTACCGCGATGACCTCGATCTGTGCTGGCGGGCGTGGCTGGCGGGTCACCACGTCGAGGTGGTTCCCGCCGCCATCGGCTATCACATCGCCGCCGGGACGCGGGCAGGGGGGCGCTCGGGCTCCGACCGTGAAGCCGGCAGGCGCTACTTGATCGAGCGCCACGCGTTCGCCAGCCTGCTCAAGAACTACGGTGGGCTCCGCCTGGCACGGATGCTGCCGATCGTGCTGCTGCTGGCCTTTGCCAAGACCTTGGCCTTCCTGCTGATCCGGCGCTTCGCCGAGGCCGGCGCCGTGGTGCGCGCCTACGGCTGGAACTTGGTGCAGCTGCCGGCCACCCTGCGACGCCGGCGTATCGTCCAGCGCGGACGGTCTGTCGCCGACGGCGAGGTCGCCAGACTGTTCGCCCCCGGCCTCCCACGCGCGCGCCTCTACCTCGGCTCGCTGGGTGCGTGGCTGGCCGGCGGATCGACTCGCGCGCTGGTCGACGACCAGCCGGTGGTCGCGGTACAGCGCCCGACCGACTCGGCGTTGCTGCGAACCGTCGCCAGCCGTTCGGCCGCGCTCATGGGCACGGCGCTGCTGCTGGCCTACCTGGCCGGGCTGGTACCCCTGCTCGGAGGGGGCCAGGTCGTGGGCGGCGAGATCGCGCCATGGCCGGCGGCGCCGGACTTTTTGCGGGCTTACCTGCGCCCCTTCAACGGTGACCCGGTCGGCACCTACGGGTTCGCATCACCGGTCCAGGCCCTGCTCGGTGTGGCCAGCTTCGCCGGCCTTGGCAGCCAGTGGCTGGCCCAGCGGTTGCTGGTCTTCGGCCTGCTGCCGCTCGCCTGGCTGCTGGCACTGCGGGCGGGGCGCCTGATCACCCCGCGTGCTGCCCCCCGGACCCTTGGCGCGACGCTGTACGTACTGTCGCCGGTCGTCATGGCATCCCTCGGCGAGGGCCGCTACGGCGTGCTCGTGGTGGCAACAGTCCTTCCCGGGATCGCGTTGGCCGGCTGGCGGGCAGCCGACCTGCGCGCGCCGGCCGAGGGTGGCTGGCGTGCGACGGCGCTGCTGGCGCTCGGCTTGACGGTCGCCGTGGGGGCATCGCCGTCGCTGGGACCCCTCCTCGGCCTGCTGCTGCTCGCCGGCCTGGCGGTCGTGGCCGCGCGGCGCGGGGCCGGCGCCTGGGCCGCGGCGGGGCGGTTACTGCTGGTCGCTACCACCGCGGCGGCGGTCCTGGCGCCATGGCTGTACAACCTCGCCGTTCACCGCAGCCTGACCGTCGTGCCGGCGAGCCGACCGGTGGACCTGCCGATGTGGCGCGCGGCCGTCGTCGTTCCCTCTGGGCTGCCGGATCTCGGCGGCGTCACCGGCGTGCTGGCGGTGCTGACATCGATCGCGGTGGCTGCGGGCGCCGTCGTGCTGGGCGGGCGCCACCGGCCTGGGACCGTCGCGGTGCTCGCCACGCTCGGCACCCTGTCGGCGGCCGCTGCCTGGTTGGCCGCCCGGCTGCAGCTGGGGTGGCTGTGGACTCCCGGCGTGCTGCTACCGGCCGCCCTGGCACTGGCGGGTCTGGGGGTGCTGGCGGCGGACAGCCTTGGGGGCGGACTACGCGAGTACAGCTTCGGCTTGCGTCAGGTATTCGTCGTCGTGGCCACGGTCGCTGTCGGCGCCGGGCTGCTTGCCGGGATCGCTCGACTGGCCGGCGGCCCCTACAACGGTTTGGCGCGCGCACCACAGCTGGTGCCGGCATTCGTGACGGCCGAGCAGGAGCAGGTTGGCCCCTACCGCGTGTTGGTGCTGGCCGCCGGTCAAGGCGAAGTCAGCTGGGACGTCATGGGGCCGGCCGGTCCGACGATGCTGTCGTTCGGCACCGTGCCCAGCACCGCGTTGCTCGACGACCTTGGCGTCGCCGTCGGCGCGGTTGCGGGCGGCGACCCGCAGGCCGATGTTGCGCTGAGCCTGGCCGGCGTGCGCTACATCGTCGTGTCGACAAGCTCGCGTGCCCTCACCAACACCTTGGCGGCGCAACCCGGCCTGGAGGCGCTGCCGACTGGGGACGGGCGCGTCTACGCCGTGCGCTCGTGGCTGCCACGCGCCGTGGGCCTGGCTGGCGCGGATGCGCAGCGCGCGTTGACGGGCGAGGATCTGCGCAAGGTGCGACCCCTTGACAGCGCGGGCGGTGACGTCTACCGCGGCGGCCCGATTCCGGAGGGGCTGCTGCTGTTGAGCGAGCCTGCATCTGACCTGTGGCAGGCCGAGGTCGCCGGCCGCCTGCTGCCGCGCGCCGACGTGCCGGTCGTCAACGCCTGGAAGGCGGTAGCCGGAGACCGGGCGACCATCCGAACTGGCGGTCTGACCGCGCACCGTTTGGTCGTCGGCGGGCAGCTGCTGGTCGTGGCCGTGATCATCTCCCTGCTCTTGCGGCCACCCGGTGGCACCCAACGCCAGCAGGTCGGCCACCCAGGACGGACCCTGCCCCGCGAGCTGACCGGGACGGCCAGGCAGCCCGAGATCAGCCGATGACCGGGGGCGGGGTTGTCCCGGCCTCGGCAGCTCGCCGCCGCCGCTGGTCGCTGGCCGTGCTCATCGGAATGGGGCTGCTGTTGTCCAGCGGGATCGTCGTCGACCTGCTGGAGGCCCCGCCCTCCGCCCCCGCTACGGAGAGCATTGTGCAAGACCTTGCCGATGCCGGCCGCTGGTACTGCCCGGCGACGGTGGGAAGGAGGGAGACCGCGGTCCTGGAGGTGGCCACGGTCGGCGACCGCGCGGCCGAGGTGACGGTTGATCGGTATGCCGGCGGCACCGCGAGGACCAACCGGGCTCGCACCATGCCCCCCGGCGCGGTTGCCCGCATCAAGTTGGGGGGAAACCGCCCGTCGGTGGTGCGTTGGGAGGGCGGACCGGTCGCCGTCACCTGGCGGTCGACCGACCGCACCGAGACCATCGCCGCTCCCTGCGAACCGGCTCCCGGCCGGCGCTGGCACGCCGCGGGCTTCGACACGACCTTGGGCTCCACCTCGACGCTGCACCTGTTCAACCCGTTTGGCGAGGACGCGACGGTCTCATTGATCTTCGCGACCCCCGACGGCCCGGTCCGGCTGGTGGCCACCGACAATCTGGTCGTGCCGGCTGGCACCTCCCGGCAACTTGACCTGGGCCGCTTCCAACCGGAGATAGCCGACCTGGGCGTCACCGCCGAGGTGGCGTCGGGCCGGATCGTGGCGCAGGGAGAAGTCGACATCGGCCCGCCCGGCAAGAGTCGCGGCGTCAGCGGGCGGGCGCTGCTGCGCGCCGCCGGGCAGGCGCGGCGCTCGTGGACGTTCGCCTGGGCTTGCTCCGGTGAGAGCAGCGAGTCCTGGCTGCAGGTGCTCAACGTCGGCGGACGCGAGGCCGCGGTCGAGGTCCGCGTCAGCGACCCGGTCAATGACGCCTCCAGTGTCCTAGGGGAAGTGTCGGTGCCAGCGGGTGGGACGACGCGGATCGAGCTGGCCGAGGCCTCGCGGCGTCGGGAGTTCGGGGTGACCGTTACCGGGGTCAACGACGAAGCCATCGTGGTCAGCAGGCTGACCGCCATTGCGCGCGCAGGCGGGCGGGATGGTATCGCCGCCTCGCTCGGCGCCGTCGGGCCCGCCACCGAGTGGGCGGTGGTCGGCGGCGGCGGACCAGACCAGCGGGACATGCTCAGCATCTACAACGCCGGCTCGCGCCAGGCCCGCGTCGACGTGGTGGCCGGGGCCGGTCCTCCGGAATGGTCGGGGATCACCGTCGAGCCCAACGCGCGCGCAGAGGTCATGCTGCGCGATGCCGGCGCCGCACAGCTGACCACACCGCTGCGGATCCACGCCGACAGACCGGTGGTGACCGAGCTGCGGTCGGCGGCCAAGGGCGACGAGCTGCACCTGTGGTCGGCAGTCGGAGTCCCCGCCGCCAGCTGGCGAGGCCAGCGCACCCGCCCGCCGGTCCACCTCGAGCCGGGCCTGGCCAGCCGTGACCCAGCGAGCCTGCGTGCCGAGACGACCGAGGGTGACGGCGCGCCGGTGCCGCCGGGCGTTGCACCCCCGACCGATCCCGGCGGGTCGGCGCACGGTGACGTCCGCACGAGCTGAGCCGGCCGGCGGCTACCAGCCGTCGTCGTCGAACAGGTCGTCGAGGTCGTCGTCGATGCCCAGCGCACGGGCGACGGCCTCGCCGACGGCCAGGCGGACCATGGCCACCAGCTCGGCGCGACCGTCGGCTCGGGATTCCAGGGGACGCCGGTAGACCGTCAGCCGGTCTGTGGAGAAGTCGGCCAGCTGCGGTTGCCCGGGCGCCGCGGCCGTCTCAGGGGGCACGGCGACCACGGTGATCCTGGCCCGCTCGACAGGTTTGGCGAGACGTGCCGGAAGCGTGGAGATCGCCTCATCGACGATCTGGCCGAAGCGTGTCGCGTCGCGCACGCGGAAGCCATCGGCGGGCCGTCGGCGACGATCGTTGTCGGCTCGGAAGCCACGACCGTGTCGGTCCCGGGCGGCAGGGGGATTCCCGTGCATCGCTGTGAGGATAGGGCCTGGGCGATCGATGCCGGCGGGGACAGATCCCCAGAATCGGACAGGGCTTGCTCTACGGTCTGGCGCCATGGCCAACACGTTGCGCTCCTGCGTCAGGACCGGCTGCCGCTGGCCGGCCGCCACCTCCCTTTCCTACCGCTACGCCACAAGGCAGGCTTGGCTGCGTGACCTGGCACCGGACCCTGACGTGTCGCTGTACGACCTGTGTCCGCACCATGCCGACAGCTTGGTGGTGCCCAACGGCTGGGAACGCGTCGACGATCGCACGTCCGGGCCGGCGATGGTGGAGCCGTCGGCCCGTGACCGCGCGGCGCAGGCCGCCGCCCGCCGCCAGGAGGCTGCGCAGGGCCTGGCCGATGAGCTGGCGTCGCCGCCTGTCGGCGTCAGCCGCTACGCCCAGCTGGCCGCCGACCTGCCGCGGCTGGCCGCGCAGATGTATGGCGGGCCAGCCACTGATGCGCCCGCGTCCTCACCGCGACCCATGCCGATCCCCAGCCGTGACCTCGCGCCACTGCCGCTTCCCGGCGCCGGGACGGTGCCCACAGCACCGGTGCCGATACCCGGGCAGCTGACGATTCCGGTCGATGAGGTGGCCGACCGTGTCGTGGTGCCCATCGACCTGGCCGGTGCCCGCCGGCGGCGGGACTGACCGGCGGCGTACTATTATGACTATTTCATCCGGTATATACCGAATAGTCCGTACGTTACGCCGAAACCATCCCTGATGGCCATGTGGCGGCACATCCGGGCTGCCGACACATCTAGCAACGGCGCAAGACGGCTCCGAGGAGATGGCGACATGGACCACTGCCCCAAGTGCACCTCGGCCGATCTGGTCACGGTTTCGCTGACGCTCAACGGCGGCCCCGTCGACTTCGCCCACTGCCGGCACTGCGAGCACCGTTGGTGGACCGATCCCAACGCCTGCGCGGTCATCACCCTGCCCGACGTGTTGACCAAGGCCACTCGCTAACGGCGAAGCCGGACGATTCGCGGCGCCGGGTCTGCCTCGACGGACCCGGCGCCGTCTCAACCTGCACGCCCGTTCCGGCGGGTACTTGTGGGCTGTCGCTGCGTTCAGGCTACGTGAGCGCTAGTAGGATCCGCGCTCCCGTCAAGCAGTCCTGCTGTAGCGAAGCGGTAGGACACCAGATCAGGAGCGCTGGAAGTGGCCGACCTCGGCCCGATCTTCAAGGCCTACGACGTACGCGGGATCGTCGGTGAGCAACTGGACGCCGACGTGGCCGAGCGACTCGGGCGCGCCGCCGCTGTGGAGCTGCACGGCGAGGCCGTCGTGGTGGGCCGCGACATGCGACCCTCGGGCGTCGAGCTGTCCGAGGCGTTCATGGCAGGAGTCCGTGCCCAGGGCGTGGACACCGTTGACCTCGGCCTGGCCTCCACCGACCTGCTGTACTACGCCTCCGGCCGCCTGGGATTGCCAGGTGCGATGTGGACGGCCAGCCACAACCCCGCCCGCTACAACGGCCTGAAGCTATGTCGCGCGGGGGCGGAGCCCGTGAGCGCCGAGACGGGACTGCTGCAGATCCGGGACCGCGCCCAGGACGGCTCGTTTCCCACGGCCCAGCGGGAAGGTGCGCACCGCACAGCCGACCTGCTCGAACAGTACGCCGGACACGTGCGCAGCTTCGCCGACGCGACCGCGATACGCCCGCTGCGCATCGCCGTGGACGCCGGCAACGGCATGGGCGGTCTGGTGGTCCCCGCCGTGTTCGCACGGCTGCCCATCGAGTTGGTACCGCTGTATTTCGAGCTCGACGGCACCTTTCCCAACCATCCGCCCGACCCGATGGAGGCAGCGAACCTGGTTGACCTGCAGCACGCGGTCACCCGCCACGCCTGCGACCTGGGCCTGGCCTTCGACGGCGACGCCGACCGGATGTTCTGCGTCGATGAGATGGCGCGGCCGGTCAACCCGTCGCTGGTGACTGCGGTCATCGCCCAGGCGTTGCTGGAGCGCAGCCCCGGATCGACGGTGCTGTACAACCTGATCTGCTCCCGCGTCGTGCCGGAGACCATTGAGGCCGCCGGGGGCCATGCCGTGCGGACGCGGGTGGGCCACTCCTACATCAAGGCGATCATGAAGGACACCGGCGCCCTGTTCGCGGGGGAGCACTCCGGGCATTACTACTTCCGCGACAACTTCCGCGCCGACTCCGGGTTGATCGCCGCTGTGCTGATGCTGTCGGCGCTGTCAGACCAAGGGGGCACGCTGTCCGAACTCGTCGCGCCCTACGATCGGTATGCACAGTCCGGCGAGCGCAACACGACGGTGGGTGACCAGGGCGCCGCGATGCAGCGTGTCGCCGAGGCCTTCACGCAGCGCGGCGAGGCCGACTGGACCGACGGGTTGACCGTCGAGGGCGACGGCTGGTGGTTCAACGTGCGACCCTCCAACACCGAGCCACTGTTGCGCTTGAACGTCGAGGCCCGCGACACCGACGCCATGGAGCGGATCCGCGACGAGGTCCTGGCCACCATCTGAAGCTGAGGAGACGTCCATGGTCGTCGACGCCGCACTCATCGACCTGCTGGTGTGCCCCGCATGCCACGGGGCGATCGAGTACAAGGATCGCCGTCATCTGATCATCTGCACCCAGTGCGACCGGCACTATCCGGTCCGCGACGACATCCCGGTCATGCTCATCGAGGAAGCCACCCGACCACAGGCTCGCGGATCCAAGAAGTGAACCTGGATCACCTCGACGGCTATGCCGCCGCCGACGAGTCGGATGCGCTGGGCGACGTCGAAGCCACCTCCCGCCAGTGGGCCCACGCCCGCGAACTGGCCGACCTGCGGATCGATCTCGCCGACGTCGATGCGGTGGTGGTCACGGGTATGGGTGGATCGGGGATCGGCGGGGACGTGCTGCGCCAGCTGACCGCCAGGCGGGCGCCGTGGCCGGTCGTGGTGCACAAGGGGTACGGCCTGCCGGCCTTTGTGGGGCCGCGCACGTTGGTCGTCGCGACGTCGTACTCGGGCAACACCGAAGAGACGTTATCGGCGTTCCAGGAGGCTGGCCGCCGGGGGGCTGCACGCTTTGCGATCAGCAGTGGCGGGACACTGGCAGCCAACTGCGATGCCGAAGGCGTGGCCTGCGTGCGGGTGCCGGGCGGCGGGCAGCCGCGCCATTCGCTGGGCTACCTGCTGGTGCCCGTACTGGTGGCACTGGGTATCGACGACGGCATCGACGAGGCGGTGGAGGAGCTGGCCAGCACGGCCGAGGCACTCGGTCGCGACGTGCCAGCGGCCGCCAACCCCGCCAAGCGCCTGGCCCAGGGCCTGGCCGGCTCCGGTGCGCCGCTACTGCTCGGTGGACAGGGCCTTGGTGCTGTGGCGGCCTACCGCTTGAAGTGCCAGCTGGCGGAGAACGCCAAGCTGCCAGCCATGTGGGGTGAGCTGCCGGAGGCTGACCACAACGAGGTGGTCGCCTGGCAGGAGCCTGGCGCCGTGTCCGGCGCCGGGGGGCTGATCTGCCTGCGGGACCTCGACGGTGAGCATCCTCGGGTGCGCCGGCGGTTCGAGATCACCGCTGCCCTGCTGGACGAGCGGTTCGCGTGGCAGGAGCAGCTGATCGCGACCGGGACCTCACCGCTGGCGCGGGTGGCGTCGTTGGTGCTGCAAGGTGACCTGGTCAGCGTCTACACCGCGCTGGCGCTGGATCGCGACCCCACCCCGGTGCCATCCATCGACCGGCTCAAGGCCGCGCTGGCGTGACCCGAGCCACACCCCGGGTGAGCGGTCCTCAGGCAGTGAGGCGGTATCTGTGACAGCAGCGGCGGTGAGCCTGAGCGACCGGCTCGGCGACGTGCGCCCCCGGGTCCTGCTGACGCTGGGCTCGGGGCTGGGAGCGCTGGCCGACGAGGTCGCCGACCCGCAGGTGATGGACTTTGGCGAGATCGGGCTGCCAGCACCCACCGTGCCCGGTCACGCCGGCCGGCTCATCGCGGGTGAGCTCACCGGCGTGCCGGTGCTGGTGCAGCAGGGCAGGGTGCACCTGTACGAGGGCGTTGGCGTGCGCGACGTCACAGCCTGCGTACGGGCTGCCGCCGACGTTGGCGTGGAAACCTTCATCGTCACCAACGCCGCCGGTGGCCTGCGCTCCGATCTCCAGCCCGGCGACGTGTTGGCGATCAGCGACCATTTGAACCTGTCCGGCGCCAATCCGCTGATCGGGCGCGGCGGCTCCCCCGCCTTCATCGACATGAAGGACGCCTACGACCCCCGGCTGCGCGACCTCGCCCGCGACGTGGCCGAACAGACCTCGCAGCGGCTGGTGGAGGGCATCTACGCCGGGCTGGCGGGACCTTCCTACGAGACGCCTGCCGAAGTGGCGATGCTGCGCGGCCTGGGTGCTGACGCCGTGGGGATGTCGACCGTGGCGGAGGTGATCGAAGCCAGGGCCCAGGGCCTGGCCGTGCTGGGCCTGTCGTTGATCACCAACGTCCACCGACAGGGGGGGACCAGCACCGACCACGCCGAGGTCCTCGAGGTCGGTCGCAGTGGTGGTCCCCGCTTGGCGGCGCTGGTGCGCGCGCTACTGGGATCGATTCCCTGACCAGCCTCGGTAGATCGTCGGACCGGCCCGCACGGACAGTTCCGGGCCGACGGAGCCGCCCCGGGCCTGGGCTATGCTGACCGGAGACCAGTTCTGTCTCTGTCTTGCTCTGCCGATGCGTCTGTCGAGGTGCCTGTAGCCATGCCCGATCTCGTTGCTCACGACGTTGCCGATCTCTCACTCGCCGCCACGGGACGCGCCCGGATCGAGTGGGCCGAGCGGTCCATGCCCGTGCTGCGCGCCATCCGGGAACGCTTCAGCGCCGAGCAGCCTCTGGCGGGCCAGCGCGTCGCCGCCTGCCTGCACGTCACCACCGAGACGGCCAACCTGATGCGGACGTTGGCTGCCGGCGGCGCCGACGTGACCCTGGTCGCCAGCAACCCCCTGTCGACCCAGGACGACACGGCCGCGGCGCTGGTCGCTGAGTACGGCATCGCCACCTTCGCCGTGCGCGCTGAGGACAACGAGACCTACTACCGCCACATCGACACGGCCCTTGACGCCCAGCCCACCATCACCATGGACGACGGCTGCGACCTGGTGAACCGCCTGCTGTCGCAGCGGCCCGAGCAGGCCGGTCAGGTGCTCGCCGGCACCGAAGAAACCACCACCGGCGTCATCCGCCTGCGGGCGATGGAGCGGGACTCCGCGCTGCGCTACCCGATCATCGCGGTCAACGACACCCCAACCAAGCACCTGTTCGACAACCGCTACGGCACCGGCCAGTCGACGCTGGACGGGATCATCCGCTCCACCAACGTCCTCATCGCCGGCAAGACCGTTGTGGTGGCCGGGTTCGGCTACTGTGGCCGCGGGGTTGCCAGCCGCGCCAAGGGCATGGGCGCCCAGATCGTCGTCACCGAGGTCGACCCGATCCGGGCTCTGGAGGCCTCGATGGAGGGCTACGAGGTCCTGCCCATGGCCGAGGCAGCTCCGGTGGGTGACATCTTCGTCACCGTGACCGGCAACACCTCGGTGCTGCGCCGCGAGCACTTCGAGGCGATGAAGGATGGGGCGATCATCTGCAACTCGGGCCACTTCGACGTCGAGATCGACATCGTGGCGCTGGAGAAGCTGTCGGTCGACCGCCGTGGCGTCCGCGCCAACGCCGAGGAGTTCGAGCTGGCTGACGGCCGCCGCATCGTGCTGCTGGCAGAAGGGCGCCTGGTCAACCTCGGTGCCGCCGAGGGTCACCCCGCGGCGGTCATGGACATGAGCTTCGCCGACCAGTCGCTGGCGGTGGAGTGGCTCGTGGCCAACGCCGACCAGCTGACGCCAAAGGTCTACGACGTGCCAACCGAGCTCGACGCCGACGTCGCCCGCCTGAAGCTCGCCGCGATGGGCCGCGGCATCGACACGCTCACCCCCGAGCAGCAGCACTACCTGGCGTCGTACGACATCGGCACGTAGCGCCCCCGTGGATGTGCTCGCCGAGGTGGAGACGGTGCTGCGTGACCGCCTCCAGCAAAGGCCAGCGGGCTCGTACTCGCTGGCGTTGCTCGCCGACTCTGAGCTGGCCCGGCGTAAGATCATGGAAGAGGCGTTCGAGTTGTGCCTGGAGCTCGGCCGGGAGCCGGTCGACACCGACCGGACCGCGGCCGAGGCAGCCGACCTGATCTTTCACACGCTCGCGGGGCTGGTGGGCGCCGGGGTTGAGCTGCGCAACGTGCTCGACGAGCTCGCCGCTCGCCGCGGTGAGCCAACCGGCGGGCGGTCGGCGTGACCACCGCGCGGATCGGGGTGCCCTCGCGGGGGCGGCTGCGCGATGAATGCCTGGCCCTGCTGTCGTCGGCCGGCTACACCACGTCGATGCTCCATGGCGGCGGCTCCATCGCCGCCGTCGAGGGCATGGAGCTCATCGAGATGCGACCGCGTGATGCCGCCGCCGCCCTCGCCGCCGGTCAGCTCGATGCCGCGTTCCTGGCCACCGACATCGTTGACGAGTACGACCTGACCGAGCTGCTGGCCTTGCCGCTTGACTTCAGCCGCTCTGACCTAGTCGTGGCCAGCCGTGACGACGACGGCCGCAAGGGGGTCCAAGACCTCGCCGGCGCGGTCGTGGCCACCCACCTGCCGCAGGTGACCCGGCGGTTCTTCGCCGCCAAGGGGATCGACGTGACCGTCGTGGCGATGGGTGGGGCGCTGGAGGGGGTCTGCGCCGCCGGCCTCGCCGACGCCATCGTCGACCTGCGCGAGACCGGCACCAGCCTGATGACCAACCGCCTGCGGGTGCTGGAACACATCGAGTCCTGCCAGGCCCTGTTCGTCCGGCGCGGCGAGACGTCCGCGTTGGATGATCTGGGCCTGCGGATCGAGTCGGTGCTGGCCGCCCGCCGGCACCGCTACGTGATGCTGCACGTGACGCGTGAACGCCTGGACGACCTGCGCACGGTCTTCCCGGGGCTGGCGTCGCCGACGGTGCTGCCCCTGGCCGGCCGGCAGGATCTGGTCGCCGTGCACTTCGTCGTGCTCGCCGACGAGTTCTGGTCGCGCCTGGGCGACCTGCGCGCGCTGGGGGCGACGGGGATTGTGGCGCTGCAGCCCCAGGCGCTGCTGCCCTGAGCGCATGAGTCCAGCTGACGAGGACCTGTTCGCCGTGCGATGGCTGGACCCCGGCGAGGGCGGACCGGCAGTCGAGGTGCTCGACCAGACGCTGCTGCCCGAGCAGCGCCGCACCGTGGTCTGCCGTGACGTCGCGACGCTGGCCGAGGCGATCCGATCGCTGCGGGTACGCGGGGCACCGGCGCTGGGTGTGGCTGGCGCCTACGGCGTCGCGCTCGGCGCGTTGGTTGACGGCGACGCGAAAGGCGCCGCGGCCATCTTGAGCGCGCAGCGACCGACGGCGGTCAACCTCGGCTGGGGCTGCTGGCGAGTGCTGGCCGCCGGGCCGGAGCCGGCGACGATGCTGGCGGCGGCGCGGCGGCTGGATGCCGACAACACCGCCGCCTGCGAGGCCATGGGCCGCCACGGCGCCGCGCTGCTTGGTGACCACGCCAGGGTGCTCACCCACTGCAACACCGGGACGTTGGCCTGCCAGGGGATCGGCTCGGCCTTCGGGGTGGTCCGCACGGCGTTCGAGGCCGGCAACCTCAAGCACCTGTGGGTCGACGAGACTCGCCCGCTGCTGCAAGGCGCACGGCTGACGGCCTACGAGGCGTCGGTGCTGGACATCCCGCACTCCCTGATCGTGGACGGCGCGGCTGGCGCGTTGTTCGCGGCGGGCCGCGTCGACGCGGTGCTGGTCGGCGCGGACCGGATCGCTGCCAACGGTGACACCGCCAACAAGGTGGGCACCGCGACGCTGGCCGTGCTGGCCCATCATCACGACGTCGCGTTCTACGTGGTGGCGCCGACCTCGACCATCGACCCGGCTGCCGCCGACGGCGCGGCCATCGACATCGAGTACCGCGACGCTGAGGAGGTGCGCACGGCGGTCGGCATAGCGGTCCTCGCGCCCGCCACCACGCCAGTGTGGAACCCCGCGTTCGACGTGACCCCCGCCGCGTTGATCACCGCGATCGTCACAGAGCGCGGTGTCGTGCGGCCTCCGTTCCAGACAGGACTTGCCACCGCCGCCGCCGCGGGGTAGCCAAGGGCGCGTAGCCGGCGGCGTCCGCTACCGGATCGCCCGCCGTGATAGCCGGGCGTCCGCTACCGGATCGCCCGCCGTGATAGCCGGGCGTCCGCTACCGGATCGGCCGCCGTGATAGCCGGCCGTCCGCCACCGGATCGGCCGCTGTGATAGCCGGCCGTCCGCCGCCTGACCGACTGTCGTGATAGTGGGGCGTCCGCGTCCGGAATCATCGCCGTGATAGCCGGGATAGCCGCAATCCACAGCTGTGCGCAGCGGATTGCAGCGGCCGGCGCTGTCGGGTCTACGGTCGGTTGGTGCGGCTGCTGCTGGAGACCCTGTTGCCGCTGCGTTGCGCCGCTTGCGCGGCGCCCGCGAGCGGGCTGTGCTCGGCCTGCGCCCCCGCGGCCGCGCTGCTGGCGCTGCCCGACCGGGGCTTCGAGGAGCTGGGAGCGGGCACGGCGGCGTTGGGCGCGTTCGCCTATGACGGGGTCATCGCCGACGCCGTGCGCGGCATGAAGGTGGCGGGACGGCACGCAGCCGCCCCGCCGTTGGGCGCGCTGCTACGGCAACGGCTGCCGCTGCCGGCGGGTTGGCCGGTCACCTGGGTGCCCTCGACGCGGCGCCGGCTGCGCGAACGCGGCGTCGAACTGCCGCGCCTGCTGGCAGGCCCGGGCGCAGTGCCGCTGCTGCGCCGGGTGGCCGACCGCCCCGACCAGACGTCGTTGGATGCGGTGGCCAGGCGCTGGGCTCCGGTCGGCGCCTTCCGCGCGCTCGGCACCACGCCGGACCGGGTTGTGGTCGTGGACGACGTGCGTACGACCGGCGCCACCGCCCTGGCCGCCGCCGAGGCTCTGCATGCCGCCGGCGCCGAATGCGTCCTGGTGGTCACGCTAGCGGTCGGCGGGGACGCCGCGCGGCGCGCGCTCAAGTAGCCGAAGGGCGGTAGCGCACGGGGGTCGCACTCAGGGCTTGGGTGACGTGTCGGCGGCGTCA
>Ga0136619_10000178_pt1 | contig 22594 bp, 20 predicted proteins | sample AntDrymUQ3532106_2_FD_104807 | JGI IMG/M metagenome (GOLD analysis project Ga0136619, IMG submission 104807) | Polar desert sand microbial communities from Dry Valleys, Antarctica - metaG UQ353 (21.06) | ecosystem: Environmental > Terrestrial > Soil > Desert | place: Antarctica: Dry Valley...
ATCGCACAAGCAGTAGATGGTGGTTATGGTATCGTCCACATCGTTATCCTCCGGGTTCGAGAAGGTTGGTGGCCTTCGGATCGGGAGGATATTGCTTACCGGGATAGGGGGCAACTCAGGTTAATTACTATGTATCCGTGCGCGAGGAGCAAGCCGGTCACGAACTCCAGAAGACCTTCGGGGGAGTTCGGGATGGAACGGATGAAGTCCGCGAGAGATTCCATCTGACGGCCTTTATACCACGCCGCGGAGCCCGGACGGCGCCAGGAAACCGAAGCCAAGACGGTTGACGCGCGATGGCCCCGAAGCTATGCTGCCTACGTCAAGCAGGGGGCGGAAGGGACCCAGGAAGCCGGTCGGAGTCCGGCGCGGTCCCGCCACTGTAGCCGGGGAGCGAACCCGAAGAGGCCACCGCGGGCGAAGGCCAGAGGCCGGAGGCGGCGGGAAGGTTGGGGGAGCGGGGATCCGGAAGTCAGGAGACTGGCCTTTCGCCCGATGAGACCCGACCGGGGCGAGGACCCCGAGGAGGAGGTTCCGATGGAGAAGAGGCTCGCGCATCACCCGTCCCTGCCACTCTGGGGCTGGACGGCCCTGGCGCTGCTTTTGCTCGTGCTCTTCGTGCTCCTCTCGGCCAGCGGGGCGCTGCTCGCGCCGCTCGTCGGGGAGACTGCGGGCGCGTTCGACTACGTGCACGAGTTCGCCCACGACGGGCGGCATCTGCTCGGCGTCCCCTGCCACTAGACTTCGCCGGTGACACCGAGATGGTAGCGGCATACCTGCACCGCGGGCTGGCGGTGGGGCTGATGGCCGGTCTGCTCGCGGGGCTCTTCGCTTTCTTCGTTGGCGAGCCCGCGCTGGATCGCGCCGTCGCGCTCGAAGAGGCGTCCGCTGATACCCACCACGACGGCAACCCAGGCAGGAGCCACGATCACCCCGAGGAAGAGGTCTTCTCACGGGGTACGCAGAAAGTGGGTCTCTTCTTCGCCACAGGGCTTTCCGGCGCGACGGCGGGTGGGATCTTCGGGCTCGCGTTCGCGTTCTTCCGGGATCGGCTGTCATCCCGCAGGGATCTCGTCCGCAGCGCGTCCCTGGCGGGGGTGGCGTTCTGCGGGGTGGTCCTGATCCCCTTTCTCAAGTACCCGGCCAACCCGCCGTCCGTGGGCGACCCGTCCACCATCGGGACGCGCACCATCGCCTACTTCGTCCTGATCGGGCTTTCCCTCCTGGCGATCTACGCCGCCTGGCAGATGTCCCGCACCCTGCGGGAACAGGGAACCGGCGACGGGACGCGCCGTGTGGTGGTGGGCGCCGGTCTCGTCGTTGTGGTCGCCGCGCTTTTCCTTGCTCTTCCCGCCGCGCCTTCGGCGGGAGATTTTCCGCAGGGACTTCTGTGGGGGTTCCGGCTGGCCGCGCTCGGGACGCAGGCCGTGTTGTGGGCGGGGATCGGGCTGTTCTTCGGCCTGCTAACCGAACGGGCGAACCGCGCCGCGAATCGTGCGGGGGACCAGGCGACGGGCCGGGGCGTAGCGTTTTGAGCGGCGCGCTGCTCGTGGCGGGGACGCATTCGGACGCTGGCAAAAGCGTGATCTCCGCCGGCATCTGCCGCTGGCTCGCCCGCGAGGGAGTCGCGGTCGCGCCGTTCAAGGCGCAGAACATGGCGCTCAACTCCTTCGTCACCCGGGAGGGCGCGGAGATCGGACGCGCCCAGGCCATGCAGGCCGCCGCCGCCCGCGTCGAACCCGAAGCCGCCATGAATCCGGTTCTCCTTAAACCTTCGACCGAACGTCAGACCCAGGTGATCGTGCGCGGAAAACCGTGGGCGATGGCGGGGGCGAGGAGTTACCAGGGGATGAAGCGGGATCTCCTGCCGGTGGTACTCGAATCACTCGAAGACTTGCGGAGCCGCTTCGAGGTCGTCATCTGCGAGGGGGCGGGGAGCCCGGCGGAGATCAACCTCCGCGAGAACGACCTCGCCAACATGGGCCTGGCGCGGGCCGCGAACCTCCCCGTGCTCCTGGTCGGGGACATAGACCGGGGCGGCCTCTTTGCCAGCCTCTTCGGGACGCTCGCGCTGCTCTCGCCAGAGGACCAGGCGCTCGTCGCTGGCTTCCTCGTCAACAAATTCAGGGGAGACCCGGCGGTCCTGGCTCCGGGCCTGGAGACGCTGCGCTATCTGACCGGACGGCCTTTCTTCGGGACGTTGCCGTGGGTGCGGGGGCTCGGGCTCGACGGGGAGGACTCGCACGCCCTCGACGCGACGCGGGCGACGAAGCCGTCGCTGGGGAGGGGCACCATCAGGGTCGCTGTGGCGCGGCTCGGGCGCATCAGCAACTTCACCGACCTCGACGCCCTCGCGCACGAGCCGGGCGTCGCGGTGTGCTTCACCGAGTCGGCGGAGGAACTGCGGGACGCCGATCTTGCCGTGCTCCCCGGCACCAAGGCCACCGTCGCCGACCTGGAGATTCTGCGTTCTCGCGGCCTCGACCGGGTCTTCGCGGAGCGGGCTCGCCAGGGGCTCCCGACGCTCGGTATCTGCGGCGGCTACCAGATGCTCGGCGGACGCATCGCCGATCCGGCCGGCATCGAGAGCAAGGAACAAGAGGTCTCCGGTTTCGGACTCCTGCCGGTGGAGACGATCTTCGAGGGAGAGAAGCTGCTCTCCCGCCCGGAGGGACGGGCCCCGGCGTTCGGAGACGAGCCGGTATCCGGGTACGAGATCCGTCACGGCCGCGTCCGCCGCCTCGGTGGAGAGCCCCTCTTCCGGGACGGAAACGGCGAGCCGGAAGGGTGCACGATGGGCTCCACCCTCGGCGCCTCCTGGCACGGCATCCTTGAGTCCGACGGCTTCCGGCGCGCGCTGCTGAATTGGGTTGCCGGGGAGCGCGGCCTCGACTGGGTTTCGGGGGACGAGACGTTCGCCGCCGCCCGCGAGGCGCAATTGGAGAGGCTTGGGGATCTCGTGGCCGAGAACGTGGACCGCGAGGCGCTCTTGCGTTTGATAGACGACGGACCGCCCTTCGGGCTGCCGGTTGTAAGGCATCAGATGTCAGGCTTCAGGCATCAGGAAAGCGGAGGCGACTCTGCCGAGGAGCCAACGGAGCCTGGGTCAAACGGTAAAGTCTCCATGCCAGACCCCATCAGGTCCGCGGAACCGGCCATCGAAGCGAACGGCCTCAAAAACCTGAAAGCTGAAACCTGATGCCTGAAGCCTTCCTTTTCATAACCACCGCCGACACCGAGATCCTGGCTACCGCCAGGGCCGTCGAGACGCTGCCGGAAGGTTTCCCCGAGATCCGCTGCGCCAACCCGGCGAACCTGGAAGACACGGCCGCGTTTTTCGACGAGACGCTGCCAGGCACGCGAGCCGTAATGGCGCGCCTGCTCGGGGGACGGCGAGCGTGGCCGGAAGGCTTTGATGATCTCCGGTTCCGCTGCCGGAAACGTGGGATACCGCTGCTCGCTTTCGGAGGGGAGGCCGGGCCCGACGCGGAGTTGACCGCCGCCTCCACGGTTCCGGCGGGGGCCGTGGCCGAGGCGTTCGAGTACCTGCGGCACGGTGGCGTCGCCAACACCGCCAACCTCCTGCGCTTCGTGGCGGACACCGTGCTGCTGGAGGGCTACGGATTCGAGCCGCCGAGGGAACTCCCCGAGGTGGGCGTCTACCATCCGCGGCTCCCGTCCGGCTCGTCCGTGGAGGATCTGTTGGCGATGCATGATCCGGAGCTTCCGACGGTCGGCGTGGTCTTCTACCGGGCGCACTGGATGGGAGGCAACACGGCGTTCGTGGATGCCCTCGTGGAAGCACTGGAGGAAACCGGCGCCAACGCCCTGCTAGTGTACTGCTACTCGCTGCGGTCGGAGGCTGGCGGGGGCGTGCCGGCTCTGGATCTCCTGAAGAACCGGGTCGGCTCGCTGGTGACGACCGTGCTGGCTGGCGGCGGCTCCAACGCCGGGGACATGGGCCGCGAGGGATCGCCGGAGGAGTGGCTGGAGTGGGAGGCGCCGGCGCTCAGGGAGCTGGGCGTCCCGGTGGTGCAGGGCATCTCGACAACCTCATCCCGCGAAGCGTGGACCGCCTCAGACGCCGGCCTCTCGCCGCTCGACGTGGCCTGGCAGGTCGCCATCCCCGAGTTCGACGGGCGCATCATCTGCGTCCCCTTCTCCTTCAAGGAACGCCTCGGCGAAGGCTCCCCGGTCGGCGCCCCACTCACCCTATACCGCGCCGACCCCGAACGGGCTCGCCGGGTCGCGGGCCTCGCCGCCCGCTTCGCCAGTCTTGGCCGTAAGCCGAACCCGGAGAAGAAGGTCGCCGTCCTCCTCTCCAACTACCCGACCAAGCACTCCCGCATCGGCAACGCCGTCGGCCTCGACACCCCGAGGAGCGCCATCGGGTTGCTCGGCGCGCTGCACGATGCGGGCTACGCTGTGGACGGAGCGCCGGACGAGGGGGACGCCCTGATCCACTCGCTCATCACTGCCGGCGGCCACGATCCGGAGTTCCTGACCGAAGATCAACTCAAGGAAGCGTCCGGCCGCCTGGATACGCAACGCTACACGGAATGGTTCGCCCGTCTGCCGGAGGAGTTGCGCGGGAAAGTCGAAGAGCACTGGGGGACGCCGCCGGGCGAGTTGTACGTGGATGGGGACGAGCTGATGGTGGCCGGACTCCGCTTCGGCGACGTGTTCGTTGGCATCCAGCCGCCTCGCGGCTTCGGGGAGAACCCCATCGCCGTCTACCACGACCCGGACCTTCCGCCGACGCACCATTATCTGGCGGCGTACTGGTGGCTGATCGAGGAGTTCGGGGCCGACGCCGTAGTCCACCTGGGCAAACACGGGACGCTGGAGTGGCTGCCTGGCAAGTCGCTCGGGCTCTCGGCCTCGTGCGCCCCTGACGCGGCGCTGCGGGACGTGCCGCTTTTCTATCCGTTCGTCGTGAATGATCCCGGCGAGGGGACGCAGGCCAAGCGGCGGGCGCATGCGACGGTGGTGGACCACCTCATACCGCCGATGACCCGGGCCGAGACCTACGACGACCTGGCGCGGCTGGAGCAGCTCCTGGACGAGTACTACCAGGTGGAGACGCTCGACCCCTCGAAGCTCCCCGCCATAACGTCCCGCGTCTGGGAGACCCTGCGCGACGCGGAGCTTCACCGCGACCTCGGCGTCGAGGAGCAGCCCGAGGAGTTCTCCGACTTCATCACCCACGTGGACGGCTATCTCTGCGAGATCAAAGACCTCCCCATCCGCGGCGGCCTGCACGTCCTCGGCGAACCGCCCGCGGGCGAGCCCTTGCGCCACCTCGTCGCCCAGATAGCCCGCCTCGGCGCCGGAGAAGTCCCCGGCCTGCGCCGCGCCGTCGGAACAGCTTACGGGCTGGACGAGAAGTCCCTAGCCGAGAATGGCGGCGCGAGGGTCGAGGCTCCGCCGTATCTCGCGGCCCACTTCCCCGGAACGGTCGTGACGGCTTCCGACCTCCTCGACCGGCTGGAGGAGGCGCAGCAGGCTCTGCTCCTCGCGCTGGAGGAGCGTGGCTGGGACGCGGACGCCGCCGGTACGGTGTGCGAGGAGACGCTCGGCGTGGCGGATGTGGGCGTGGAGCGATCTCTGCGGTTCGTGTGCGAGGAGGTTGTGCCGCGCCTGATGCGGACGCCGGATGAGATGGTGAACCTGGTCTCCGGGCTCGGGGGCGGGTACGTGCCGGCCGGTCCTAGCGGCTCCCCGACGCGGGGCCTCGTCAACGTGCTCCCGACGGGGCGCAACTTCTACTCGGTGGACCCGAAGGCGCTGCCGAGCGCGCTCTCGTGGGAGGTCGGAGGTAAGCTCGCCGACGACCTGCTGCAACGCTACCTGGACGAGGAGGGGCGTTATCCCGAGACGGTCGGCATCGTAGTGTGGGGCACGGCGGCAATGCGGACGCAGGGCGACGATATCTCCGAGATTCTCGCGCTGCTCGGCGTGCGGCCCGTGTGGAACGAGGAGTCGCGGCGGGTCACGGGGCTGGAGGTTATTCCGCTCGAAGATCTGGGCCGGCCTCGCATAGACGTTACGGTGCGCATCAGCGGCTTCTTCCGGGACGCTTTTCCGAACCTGATCTCCTTCCTCGACGACGCCTTCACCACCGTCGCAGCCCTCGACGAACCACCGGAGCGGAACTTCGTCAGGAAGCACGCCGAAGAGGAGAAAGCCGCCGGCGCCGACGAACGCCGCAGTACCACCCGCATCTTCGGCTCCAAACCCGGCGCGTACGGGGCTGGTCTCCTGCCGCTCATGGACGCCCGAAACTGGCGCTCGGACGAGGATCTGGCCGAGGTCTACGCCGTATGGGGAGGCTATGCTTACGGTAAAGGGTTAAACGGTGTCGAGGCGCGTGAGGCGATGGAGGACAACCTGCGGCGCACGGAGATAGCCGTGAAGAACGTGGACAACCGCGAGCACGACCTCTTCGACTCCGACGACTACTTCCAGTACCACGGAGGTATGATCGCCGCCGTCCGAGCCCTCACGGGGAGGAACCCGAAATCCTACATCGGCGACTCCGCAGACCCCTCGCGCCCTAAGACGAGGGGCCTCGATGAAGAGGCGCGCCGTGTGTTCCGCAGCCGCGTGGCGAACCCGAAGTGGATCGAAGCCATGCAGCGACACGGCTACAAGGGCGCCTTCGAGTTGTCGGCGACGGTGGACTACCTCTTCGGCTACGACGCCACCGCAGGCGTCGTGGAAGACTGGATGTACCGTGACGTGACGAGAAAGTACGTCCTCGACGAGTCCGTGCGCGACTTCATGCAGGAATCCAACCCGTGGGCGCTGCGCGCTATCTCCGAGCGGCTGATGGAGGCCGCCGAACGCGGTTTGTGGGCCGAACCGAACCCCGAAGACCTTGAAGCTCTGAAGCAGGTTTACCTGGAAAATGAAGGAATGTTGGAGGAGGTGACTTGAGGAGATTCGCAAGGTGGGTACATGCGAGTCCGGCACGGGTCTTCCGCGTGTGCGTGGCTGCGTCTCTGCCTTGCTTTGTTTGTTCGATCCTCTTCGTCACAAACATGAGCGTAGAGGCTAACATTTTGCTGGTGCTCACGGGATTGTTATCAGCTTCTGTTGGAACCTTGTTGCTCTTGACCCGCCATTGGGGAGGCGAAGGCTCTTGATGCCGACCCTGTATTCCTTCTCCGCCATCGTCGGCCAGGAAGACCTGAAGCTGGCCCTGCTCCTGAACGCCGTCTCCCCGGAGGTCGGGGGCGTGCTGGTGCGCGGCGAGAAGGGTACCGCCAAGAGTACGGCGGTGCGGGCGCTGGCGAAGCTCCTTCCGCCTATCCGAGTGATCTCCGGCTGCCCGTATTCCTGTGATCCTGACGCACCGAACACTGAGTGCCCGGCCGGGCCACATCCGAAGGATGCACTCGCAGAGGAGCGGCCGGTGCGGCTGGTGGAGTTGCCGGTCGGGGCGAGCACGGACCGGCTGGCCGGGACGCTGGATATCGAAAAGGCGCTCGCCGAGGGCAAAAAGGCGTTCGAGCCTGGGCTTCTGGCGGCGGCGCACCGGGGCATCCTGTACGTAGACGAGGTGAATTTGCTCTCGGATCATCTCGTGGATCTACTCCTCGATGTGGCGGCGATGGGTACGAACCACGTCGAGCGCGAGGGGGTGAGCGTGCGGCATCCGTCGCGGTTCATCCTCGTCGGGACGATGAACCCGGAGGAGGGTGAGCTGCGACCGCAGCTCCTGGACCGCTTCGGCATAACCGTCGAGGTCACCGGCAGCCCGGACCCTGCCGAGAGGGTGGAGATCGTGCGCCGGAGACTACAGCACGAGGCTGATCCCGAGGATTTCGCGGACAAATGGGCCGACGACGACGGGGATCTGGCGCGCTTCGTGGAGAAGGCTCGCGAGCGGTTGCCCTCGACCCGCGTCCCGGACGACGTTCTGTACAAGGTAGCCGCCCTGTGCGCCGAGCTTGGGGTGGATGGGTTGCGGGGGGACCTGGTGACCGCCAAGACTGCCCGCGCCCTGGCCGCGTGGGATGGGCGGGACGAGGTGATCCTGGATGACGTGCGCCGGGCCGCCCCGCTCGCGCTCTCCCACCGCCGCAGGCGCAGCCCCTTCGAGGACCCGGGCATAAGCCCCGAGGAACTGGAACATGCCCTCGGAGAAGAGCCCGAACCGCCGGATGATCCGGATGGTGGAGGCGATCCGCCCCAAAACGAAAGCGGGGGAAACGGTGAAGCGGCCTCGCCGCGCCCGGACCGGGACCCGTCGGAGGCGGAGGCGGGCTCCGAAGAGAGGAGCCACGCGGCGGCGGAGCCTTTCCGGCCCGTGCGGCTGGAGGCGCCGAACCGGGGCGAAGGTGGTCCGCTCGGACGCCGGAGCCGCGTGATCGGCGGGGCGGGCCATCCCGTCGGGGATCGTGAGGCGGCGGGGAACCTGCAGGACGTGGCTCTCGCGGCCACGATCCGGGCCGCTGCGCTCCGGCAGGGCTCGCGCGGTGGATCGCGGCCCGGCGTCGCGGTGCGGCGCGAGGACGTGCGGGAGAACGTGCGAGAAGGGCGGGAGGGAAACCTGATCCTCTTCCTCGTGGACGCCAGCGGCTCGATGGCCGCCCGCAGCCGGATGTCCGCCGTGAAGGGCGCCGTCCTCTCCCTCCTCACCGACGCCTACCAGCGCCGCGACAAGGTCGGCATGATCTCCTTCCGGGGCGAGGGAGCGCGAACCCTGATCCCACCGACCGCCAGCGTCGAACTCGCCGCCGCCCGCCTCGAAGAGCTTCCCACCGGCGGCCGGACCCCGCTCTCCGCCGGCCTGGAGGAGGCGGCAAAAGTCCTCCACCGCGAAAGCGTGCGGGACAGGGAGCGCCGTCCCCTGCTCGTGCTGCTTACCGACGGAAGGGCCACGGCGGGACCTGACCCCATGCGTGCGGCGGCCTGGCTGGAAAAACTCGGGGTGGCGTCCGTCGTGGTGGACACGGAGGAGGGATATGTGAGGCTCGGCATGGCCGGAAAAATAGCGGATGCGATGGGCGCGCGGTGTCTGAAGCTGGAGGAGCTGCGGGCCGACTCGCTAGTCGAGGTGGTCGAGAGGAGACGGGTGGCGTGAGCGAAACAGGCGAAGCCAGGCAGTCGCGGGAAGAGCGTCTCAGGCGGCGGTCCCGGCGGGAACGGCCGCTCCTGGTTGTCAACACCGGCCACGGCAAGGGCAAGAGCACGGCCTCCTTCGGCATCATGCTCCGGGGATGGGCCAGAGGCTACAAGATCGGCGTCTACCAGTTCGTGAAGAGCGGTAAGTGGAACGTCGGGGAGCAGAAAGCCGCCGAAGCCCTGGGGAACATAGACTGGTTCAAGCAGGGCGACGGTTGGACGTGGACCGTCAAGGATCTGGAGCACTCCGCCGACCTCGCCCGCGAGGGCTGGGAGGAGGTCAAACGCCGCCTCGCCGACGAGACATACGACATGCTGCTCCTCGACGAGTTCACCTACCCGATGAAGTTCGGCTGGGTGGATACGGAGGAGGTTGTGGAGGTCCTGAACAACCGTCCCGGCTTCCAGCACGTCATCATCACGGGCCGCGACGCGCCGCCGGAGTTGGTCGAGGCCGCCGACCTGGTGAGCGAGGTCCAGAAGGTCAAGCACCCGATGGACGAGGGCTACCGGGGGCAGAAGGGGATCGAGTGGTAGGTCGCTGCGCTCCTGTGAGTAGTGAGGTGGTGAGATAGTGAGTCGTAAGTCGTATGAAACACTGCTTTCGTCTCACGCCTCAGAGGCGACCGTTGTTTCGATGCCGCGCCTCGTGGTCGCGGGTACGCACTCGGGCGTCGGCAAGACTACCGTCGCCTCCGGGCTGATGGCCGCGCTCGCCGCGAGGGGAGATCGCGTCGCGCCTTTCAAGGTCGGGCCGGACTTCATTGACCCCTCGTATCATTCCCTCGCTGCCGGCCGGCCGGGGCGCAACCTGGACGCTTTCCTCTCTGGGTCGGAGATGATCGAGCCTCTCTTCGCCCACGGCTCGCATGGCGCCGACATCGCCGTGATCGAAGGCGTCATGGGCCTATTCGACGGGAAGAGCGGGGGCGGAGAACTCGCCTCCACCGCGCACGTGGCGAAGCTCCTCGACGCGCCCGTGGTGCTCGTAGTGGACGCGCGGGCGATGGCCCGCTCGGCGGCGGCTATGGTTCACGGATATATGACCTTCGACCGCAAGGTTAACGTAGCCGGCGTGATTTTGAACCGCGTCGGCTCCGCCGTTCACGAGCGGATGCTGAGGGAGGCCATCGAGCCGCTCGGGGTGCCGGTGATCGGGGTTCTGAGGCGCGATGCTGGGGTGGAGACGCCGGGGCGGCACCTCGGCCTGATCCCGGCCTCCGAGCGTGCCTCCGAAGCCCGCGAAGCCATTCGACGCACCGGCGAGATCATCTCCCGCTCCCTCGACCTCGAAGCCGTGACACGCCTTGCCCGAACCGCAGAACCGATGCACGCGGAGCCGTGGAGTCCCGAAGCGCCGGAAGAAGGGCGCGCGCCGGGCGTCCGCGTCGTCGTCGCTGCCGGGCCGTCGTTCAGCTTCCTGTACCGCGAGAACCTGGAGTTGCTGGAGGGCGCGGACGCGGAGATAGCCGTCTTCGACCCCACGACCGACGAGGATCTCCCACCAGATACCGACGCCCTCTATCTGGGTGGCGGTTTCCCCGAGACCTACGCCGAAGCTCTCGCCCTCAACGAGCCGTTGAGGGCGCAGGTGCGCGCTTTCGCCGAAAGCGGGCGGCCCGTGATCGCCGAGTGCGGCGGGCTGCTGTACCTCTGCCGCGAGCTGGACGGGCACCCCATGTGCGGCGTCCTCGACGCGGACGCCCGCATGACGGATCGACTCAAACTCGGCTACCGGGAGGCGCGGACGGTCTCCGAATCACCGCTCGCGGAGGCGGGAGCCACCGTACGCGGCCACGAGTTCCACTACTCGGCGGTCGAACCCGATGTGGGGGAGGCGCCGGCCTGGGATCTCGCGGGCCGTGGACTGGAAGGTTTCGTCGCGGGCGGCGTCCACGCGAGTTACCTGCATCTCCACTGGGCGGCGACGCCGGAGTTGCCACGTCGTCTCGTGTGGCACGCGGCGCGGATGAGGACGAAGCCGGTAGGAGCACGGGCGTGAGCGGACGCCTCGTCGGGGTGGGGGTCGGGCCGGGAGACCCGGAGCTCCTGACGGTCAAGGGCCTGCGTGTGCTGCGCGAGGCCGACGTGGTGTTCGTTCCCGTTGCGGATACCGGCGAGATGGGACGCGCGGAGGCTACCGTGCGGGAGTATCTGGAGCCCGAGCGGGTTCAGCGTCTGCTCTTTGCCCTCTCCGATGACGAGGAGGCGCGGGCGCGCAACTGGGAGAACGCCGCGCGGGAGGTGTCGTCGCCGCTCTCGGAGGGCAAGGTCTGCGCCTTCGCCACCATCGGCGACCCGAACGTGTATTCGACCTTCACCTATCTCGCGCGCACAATCAGGCGGTATGTGCCTGAAGTACAGGTGGAGACGATTCCAGGCGTCACGGCGATGCAGGATCTGGCCGCCCGAAGCGGGTCGGTGTTGTTGGAAGGTGACGAGCGGCTGGCGCTCTTGCCTTTCACGGCGGGAGAGGAGCGGTTGCGGGAGGCGCTCTCCTCGTTCGAGACCGTGGTGTGCTACAAGGGCGGAAGCCGGATGGCTGATGTGATCCGGATTGCGGATGAGGCGGGGAGGTTGGAGGGTGCGATCTACGGCGCGCGGCTGGGAATCGAAGGTGAGATCGTCGCGCCCGCCTCGGAGATGTTGGGACGGGAGGCGCCTTACCTTTCGACCGTGATCTTCGCTCGCAAAGGAGCAGAGTTTGGGTAAGGTGTGGTTCATCGGGGCGGGGCCTGGGGCGGAAGACCTTCTGACCCTGCGGGGGGCGCGTATCATCGGCGAGGCGGACGTCGTCGTGTGGGCCCGGAGCCTGGTGAACGAGGAGGTTCTGCGTCACGCTCATCCTGGTGCCGAAATCGTCGAGTCCACCACCATCCCGCTCGAAGGCGTGCGTGATCTCTACGAGAGGGCAGTGCGGGAGGACCTGAAGGTCGCCCGCGTTCACTCCGGAGACCCGAGCCTGTATGGGGCCGTGATGGAGCAGATCGAGGTGTGCGACGAACTGGGGCTCGACTGGGAGATAGTCCCAGGCGTCTCTTCTCTCGGGGCCGCGGCGGCGGCCATAGGGCGGGAGTTGACGGTGCCGGAGGTCTCGCAGTCCGTGATCCTGACGCGCCGCGCCAGCCGCACCCCGATGCCCGACGGTGAGGACATCGCATCGTTCGCCGCGCACGGGACGACCATGGCGATCTTCCTGTCAGCAGCGAAACCCCGCGCTTTGCAGGAAGACCTGATCTCCGGCGGCTACGCCCCCGATACCCCGTGCGCCGTCGTCTACCGGGCTACGTGGCCTGACGAGGAGATCATCGAGTGCCGCCTCGAAGAGCTGGCAGACCGCGTCCGGGAGGCTGGTTTCACCCGCCAGGCCCTCATCCTGGTCGGCCCCGGCCTCGCCGCCGGGGGCACGCGCTCGCACCTGTACAGCCCAGCCTTCTCCCACATGTTCCGCAAGGCAGAGCCGGCCGAGGGAGAGGACGATGCCACCCCGTAAGCTCCGCGAGCCCTCCATGCCCCCGAGCATGGCGCGCGCCCGAGACGAGAAGCTCCGCACCGGCTGGACCACCGGTTCCTGCGCCGCCGCCGCCGCCAAAGCCGCCGCGACGGCGCTCGTGAGCGGTGAGCCGCAAGAGCGCGTCTCCATAAAATTGCCGAGAAAGGGTGAGGAGCGGCGTGTCGAGTTCGCGGTCGAGCGGTGCGAGATGGGGGCGGGTTGGGCCGAGGCCGTCGTCGTCAAGGACGCGGGCGACGACCCTGACGTGACCGACGGGGCGCACCTGACGGCGCGCGTCTCGTGGCGGGAGGAGGCGGGCCTGGATCTCGACCGGGGCGAAGGCGTCGGGGTGGCCACGAAGCCGGGGCTCGGGCTGGCTGTCGGCGGACCGGCGATCAACGATACTCCCCGGCGCATGATCCGGTACTCCGTCAAAGAGGTCCTCGACCCGGAGGAGCGCGGCGTGCGCGTGGAGATAAGCGTTCCCGGCGGCGAGATGATGGCCGAGAAGACCACCAACGCCCGCCTCGGCATCGTCGGCGGCATCTCCATCCTCGGAACTACCGGCATCGTGCGCCCGTTCTCCACCGCCGCGTGGGCCGCGAGCGTGGTGCAGGCGATAAACGTCATGGGCGCCCAGGAGCACGACACCTTCGTCCTCTCCACCGGCGGCCTCACCGAGCGGGCCGCCATGCGCCTCCTCCCCGACCTGGAAGAGGTCTGCTTCATCGAGGTGGGGGACTTCACCGGACAGGCAATCAAGCAGGCCGTCTCGAAGGGTCTGAAGCGGGGCTTCTTCGTCGGGATGGCGGGCAAGCTCGCCAAGCTCGCAGCAGGCGTCATGATGACCCACTGGACCCGCTCGAAGGTGGACAATGATCTGCTGGCGGAGATCACCCGGGAGGCTGGTGGCTCGCCTCACCTTGTGCGAGAGGTTGAGGGTGCGAACACCGCCCGTCACGCCTACGAGCTGTGGCGTGGCGTGGGGCTCGAACGCGCACCGCACCTGCTCTGCGGGCGAGTGTCGGAGAACCTTCGGGAGTACGCGGGCGGGGAGCTGGATATCCACGCCATCATGGTGGACTTCGACACCCTGGAGCCCGTCGGCGCGAGCCCCGGCGCCCTGGCGCTCACCTCATGGGAAGGATCTTTAGACCATGGGTGATCTTGTAGTGTGCCGATTGGAACAGCAATAGTCGAGCTATGGACTCGAACGCGACTGACAGCCGAGGACTGAGACACGCTACAGGCATGGGCAAGAAGCTTCTAAGTCTGTCGCCTATCGTTGGTTATCTTGTGGCACACGTTCTGGTCGTCGGATTCTGGGGCTACTGGAGATCGAAGTACGGCGCGGACGCCATGGGTAGGGCTGAGGCGGACCTGTCCGGGACGTTCTGGTTAACTTTTATCCCGACCGTGCCCCCTGCGTTGGTGCTAGGCCTGTTCGACGCGGCTGCGCGGGTGATCGGCTACCCGCTGCTCAATGCACTCGACGCGCTGTTGCTCGTCCTGCTCGCGCTGGTCTGGATCGTCCCCATCGAATCCGTGTTTTTGGACATGCGGGTCGAGTTGGCAGGCTCAAGCGACGTAGAACTCCCTTCCGAACAGGTCTACCTCGGCGTGCTCGCTGGCGCCGAACTGTCGCTGGTCCTCCTCTTGCTCGTGTCCGTTTCGACCCGGTTGATCGCGGGGCTGATCCTGAGGAGGCAGTCGAGATATGAGAGATAGATCGTGCTGCCTCACATGCTACACAGGCACCCCGGTAGCCGAGAGTGCTCGCGCCAGCCTGCCGATGAGGATGCATGCCGCCGCCCGGATCTCCGAGTACCCGCCGCTTCGAGGGGAGACATCCTGAGCCGTATCGCCGTGATCGGGACGGAAGGCGGCCCGCTCTCACCGGAGGCCAAACGGCTGCTCCGCGAGGCAACGCTCGTCGTCGGTGGGGAGCGGCAACTGCAAGCACTCGCGGTCGAGCCCGGACGCTCCGTCGTCCTCAAAGGAGATCTCTCTTCGGCGATGGGCAGGATCGGGGACACCGAAGGTCCGGTCGTCGTGCTGGCTTCGGGAGATCCGGGATTCTTCGGTATCGTCCGGCTGCTCGGAGAGCGTTTCGGGCCGGAGAATCTGCGCGTCCTGCCCGCCGTCTCCTCCGTCGCCTTCGCCTTCGCCCGCACAGGGCTATCGTGGGACGACGCCGTAGTCGTCAGCGCCCACGGCCGTGACCCGCGCCGCGCCGTGAACGTGTGCCGCGTCCATACGAAGGTCGCCGTTCTCACCGCGCCCGGGTTCGGGCCGGCGGAACTGGCGCGGGAACTGGAGGGATGGGAACGCTCCTTCGTCGTCGCCGAGAGATTGGGTAAGCCGGACGAGCGTGTGTCTCGTGGCAGCGCGGCGGAGATCATGGGCCGGACCTGGCGCGACCCCAACGTGGTCCTCGTGCTGGATGTGGGGCGGATGCCGAAAGGGAAAGGTTGGATCTCCTCGGGAACTGGAAGCCCACGGAGATGGGCGCTGCCAGCTTCGGACTTCGAGCATCGATCCGGCATGATCACCAAACCCGAAGTTCGCGCCCAGATCCTCGCCCGCCTGGGTCCAGGCCCCGGCGACCTCGTCTGGGACGTTGGCGCCGGCAGCGGCTCAGTCGCCATCGAGTGCGCCCGCCTCGGCGCCGCCGCGATAGCCGTCGAGCGTGATCCCGAAAGCTGCGACCGTATTCGCCGCAACGCCGCCCGCCACGGTGTGAGCGTCCGGGTGGTCGAAGGCGAGGCTCCAGCCGCGCTCCGCGATCTGCCTGACCCCGATGCCGTGTTCATCGGCGGCTCGGGCGGGAACTTTGAGGAGATAGTGAAACTCTGCGCCGCGCGGACGCTCCGCTCGGTCGTCCTGACGCTCGTCGGGCTGGAGCGGGTCGTGCCGGCAGGTGAGATCCTCGAAGGTTGCGGCCTCGAGGTCGAGACGGTCTGCGTGCAGGTGTCGCGAGTCGAGGGCGTCGGGAGCCTGCATCGGCTCGTCCCCGAGTCGCCTGTCTTCGTCGTGTCGGGCTCCCGAACGGGCTTCCGAAGGGAAGAGCCGTGATCGGGCTGGTCGCCGTCACCTCGAACGGCCGCCGCAACGCCGCCCATCTCGCTGACGCCTGGCCCGAAGCCCGCTTCTACGAGGACCGTCCGAAGGAGGCCCTTCGGCGGGCGTGGGAGGAGTGCGATGGGATCGTCCTCTTCCTCGCCGTCGGGGCTGCTGTGCGTCTCGTCGCTCCGCTTCTCGGGGACAAGCGCCGCGATCCCGGCGTGGTCTGCGTGGACGACGCAGCCCGGTTCGCCGTCGCGCTAACCGGCGGGCACCGCGAGGCGGGCGGCGCTAACACGCTCGCGGGACGGGTGGCGGACGCCCTGGGAGCGGAGCCGGTTGTCACCACCGCCAGCGACACCATGCACGTCCCGGCCCTCGATTCCTTCGGGTTGGATCTCGGGTTCGAGATAGAGGAAGCCTCCGACCTGGCGGCGGTAGGGGCGGCGCTAGTCTCGGGAGAGCGGGTGAGCTTTGTATCAGATCACCGCTGGCCGCTCGGTCCTTTGCTGGGGAACGTGGTGCGGACGGATGAGCCGGAGCCGCCACTGATCGTGGTGTCCGACCGGCTCCTCGACACGCCTCGCCCTTCGGTCATCTACCGGCCACCGTCCCTCGTCATCGGCGTCGGATGCAGCCGGGGGGCGCGGAGCGAGGAGATCCTGGCTCTCGTGCGCTTCTCCCTGGAAGAAGCCGGGCTCTCGGTAAAGAGTGTTGCTACCCTGGCGAGCGTAGAGACGAAGTCCGATGAGGCGGGGTTGCTGGAAGCGGCGGAGACGCTCGGCTTGCCGGCGCGCTTCCACCCGGCTGCGAGGCTGGCGACGGCGGAGGTCCCGAACCCCTCTGAGGTGGTGGAGCGGGCCGTCGGCACGCCGAGCGTGGCGGAGGCGGCGGTGATGGCGGAGGGGGCAGAGTTGATCGTCGAGAAACGGAAGTCCGCGATGGCGACGGTGGCGGTGGGGCGGTTGCCGGTGCGGGGAAGGCTCTTCCTGGTCGGGTTGGGGCCTGGGGATGAGGCCCTGATCCCACCTCTAGCCCGCGACGCGCTCGCCCGCTCGGAGATGGTCGTCGGCCTGGAACAGTACGTGGACCGCGTCCGGTGTCTGCTGCGTCAGGGCACGCGGGTCTCGACGCCGCCGCTGGGGGAGGAGATCGAACGCGCGAAGCTGGCCCTGGCGGAAGCTCAGGCCGGGGGGAGCGTGGCGCTCGTGAGTAGTGGAGACGCGGGGGTGTACGCGATGGCTTCGCCCGCGCTGCAGTTGGCGGGGGAGGACGTGGACGTGATCTTGGTGCCCGGTATTACGGCGTCGCAGGCCGCGGCGTCGCTCCTCGGGTCTCCGCTGGGGCACGATCACGCCTCGGTCAGCCTCTCGGACCTGCTGACGCCGTGGGCCGTGATCGAACACCGCATCGAGGCCGCCGCCGCCGGAGATTTCGTCGTCACCCTATACAACCCACGCTCGAAGGGGCGCGACTGGCAGCTCGGGAAGGCGCGGGAGATCCTGCTTCAGCACCGCTCTGCCGAAACGCCGGTCGGCATCGTCCGGGAGGCTTACCGGCCCTCTCAGAGTGTCACGTTGACCGATCTCGGCTCGTTGCGCCCCGAGAGTGTGGACATGCTCACTACCGTGATCGTGGGCAGCTCGCGCACGGAGGTCCGGGCCGGACGGATGGTGACGCCGCGAGGGTATGAGGACCGGGAGTCGGGAGTGGGGAGTCGGGAGTCGGGGAACGTGCCACACTCTCCCTCTGCCGGAGATGGGAGCCTCGGATGAGGCGAGTCTTCGCCGTCACGGACGCCTGCGCGGGCTGTGGGAACTGCATCCGCACCTGCCCGGAACGCGCGATCCTGCCCGCGCCCCGCGACTATCCATCCCCCCTTGTCGTCCTCGAAGACCGCTGCACGGGCTGCGCCGAGTGCGCCGAGGTCTGCCCGGTCGACGCCTGCGTCGAAGTCCTGGAGGAAGAGTGAGGCGCGTGCATAACATAGAGGCCGAGAGCTACCGTATCCTGCGGGAGTTGGTGGATCTTTCGCGCCTGGGGCCGCTCTCGCGGGCGGTGGCGGAGCGTGTGATCCACGCCTCCGCCGACCCCGAGTACGCGGACACCCTCGTTCTGGACGAAACTGCCCTTGAAGGCGGACTCGAAGCCCTCCGCCGTGGTGCGCCCATCGTGACGGACGCACACATGGTCGCCGCCGGTATTACGATTAGAGACGCCCTTTGCTTCGTCTCCGACCCGCGCGCGAAGGAGCTATCTGAGGACCGTGGCATCACGCGCTCGGCGGCCGGGTTCAGGCTCGCGGCCGAAGAGGCCGGGGAGGGGGCCGTGTGGGTCGTCGGAAACGCCCCGACGGCGCTCTTCGGGCTCGTGGATATGGATGCGCGCCCCGCGCTCGTGGTCGGTCTTCCTGTCGGGTTCGTGGGGGCCGCGGAGTCGAAGGAGAAACTCATAGACAGCGGGCTTCCGGCGGTGGCGAACCGCGGCCCCAAAGGCGGGTCGGCAGTCGCGGCGGCGGCCGTCAACGCCCTGTTGTATTTCGAGGAGGGATAGCGTGAGAGAGCTACGGTTGGTCGGAAGTGAGAGTAAAAAGGACCGGCGGGACGGAGAGGAACCCGCGCTCCTGATCGTGGGCCACGGCAGCCGCGACCCGCGCGGGGCTGCGGAGTTCCACCAACTCGTCGGGCTGGTGCGCGAGCGGAGCCCGTCTCTGGCAGTCGAGGGCGGTTTCATCGAGCTGTCGCGGCCCCCGATCTCCGAGTGCGTGGACAGCCTCGTCCAGAACGGGACACGAGACATCTCAGCCGTCCCCCTGATGCTCCTCGCCGCCGGACACGCCAAGAACGACATCCCGGCGACGCTGGTGCGCGAGGGGACCAATCACCCGGAAGTTCGCTTCCGCTACGGCCGCGCCCTCGGCGTCAGGCCCGAGTTGCTGGAGCTGATGGACGGAAGGATCTCCGCCGTGGTCCCCGAGAGCGAGAAGGAGGAGACTGCCGTCCTCGTCGTCGGCCGGGGTTCCTCCGACCCTGACGCCAACTCGGATATGTGCAAGATCTCCCGCCTCCTCTTCGAGGGCCGCCCGTATGGATTGGTCGAGACGGCCTTCGTGAGCCTCGCCTCCCCGAAGGTGCCTGACGCGCTGGAGCGCCTGCAAATGCTCGGCGTGCGGCGCGTGGCCGTATTCTCATACTTCCTGTTCGCCGGGGTCCTGGAGGAGCGCATCCGGGAGCAGAGCGAGGCTTTCGCCACCGCGAACCCGGGCGTCGAGGTGCGCTACGCGGGCTACTTCGGGCCATCGCGGGAGATCGCGGACCTCGTCCTGTCCCGCCACCGCGAGGCCGTCGCCGGAGACATCCGCATGAACTGCGACGTGTGCGTCCACCGCGTCGCCCTGCCCGGCTTCGAGGAGAAGGTCGGCGCCCCCGCCACCCCCCACTACCACCCCGATGAGCCGGACCATCATAGCCACGATCACCACTGAGGCGGACGGATGAGCCTGGAGGACCGCGTGCGGGAATTGGCCGAGGACGTGGAGGCCGCCGACACATCCGCCGCCGAAGCCGCGAGGGAACGCCATCTAGCGCTCGCCAAGCCGCCGGGGAGCCTGGGCCGGCTGGAGGGTCTGGGGGCGAGGCTGGCCGGGATGGCCGGGGAGAGTCCGCCGCCCGTGCCGGAGAACCCGGCGGTCGTGGTGTGCGCCGGGGATCACGGGGTCCTCGCGCGCGGCGTCTCGCCGTGGCCGCGGGAGGTCACGGCGACGATGGTCCGTAACTTCTGCTCCGGGGGCGCGGCGGTCAACGCGCTCGCCCGCACGGTCGGGGCGCGCCTCAGCGTGCTCGATGTGGGCGTCGCATCGGAGCTGGATCGGCACCCCATGTTGCGGGCGGCGAAGGTTCGGCCCGGCACGGACGACCTGAGCCGGGGGCCTGCGATGGAGCGGGAGGAGGCCGCGCGGGCGGTCCTCGTTGGGGCCGGGGTGGGGGAGGAGTTGATCTCCAGCGGCGGCGCTGACCTCCTCGTCACCGGCGACATGGGCATCGGCAACACCACGCCCGCCGCGTGCCTCAGCGCCGCCTTCACCGGCCGCCCCGCCGAAGAGATAACGGGCCGGGGCTCCGGCATAGACGATGCCACGCTCGAACTCAAGATCCGGGTGATAAAAGAAGCCCTCGAACTGCACGCCCCGGACCCGGAGGACTCTCTGGGTACGCTCGCCGCTCTGGGCGGGCTGGAGCACGCGGCGCTCGCCGGTGTGATCCTCGCCGGCGCCGTCTACGGCGTCCCCGTCGTCCTCGACGGCGTGGTCTCCAACTCGGCGGCCCTCGCCGCCCACGCGTTCGCCCCGGCTTGTGTGGACTACGTGATCTCCGGCCACCGCTCCACGGAGCCGGGGGCCAGCATCGCCCTGGAGAGCCTCGGTCTCGCCCCGCTTCTCGACCTGGAGATGCGCCTGGGCGAAGGAACGGGAGGGTTGCTCGCGGTCCCGATCGTGCAGGCTGCGGCCCGCGTACTCGGGGAGATGACGACGCTGGATGAGATGGGGCTCTGATGAGCCTGACGCTGCTGGCGGCGGTCTTGCTGGGTACGGCTTGCGTCGTGGTGGGGCTGGTCGTTCCGGGGATGAGGGCGCTGTCGGTCGCTGGGGGGACGCTCCTGGTATTCGTGGCGGCCCTGGTCGTCTGGTTGATGGTCTTCGGCCTGGGCTTTCTGGGGGTCGTGGACGGCGGCGGTTGGCGTGACGCGGGCTCCGGGAGCGGGTTCCGGGGTTCTCGTGCTGGCGCCGCCGCTGCTGCCGGCTGTCGCGTTTCTGCTCTTCTTCGCCTTCCGGGCCCGGCGAGGGTAGACGATGTCGACCCTGAGCCGTAGGGCCGTCGAAGCCCTGGGAAGCCCGCTCGCGCTACAGGTCGAGGTCCACGAGACGCTGGCGTCCACGCAGGAGCGCGCCAGGGAGCTCGCCCGCGAAGACGCCCCGCACGGCACGCTCGTCGTCTCGACGGTGCAGACCGGCGGGCGGGGAAGGCTGGGACGGCGGTGGGGCTCCCCGGCGGGCGGGCTCTGGATGTCCCTGGTCCTGCGCCCGGACCTGCCCGCGCGTCACGCCCCCCGCGTCACGCCAACCGCTGCGGTGGGGGTAGCGAAAGCCCTTCGGGAGTTCGGGATGGATGTCCGCATCAAATGGCCCAACGACCTTCTCGTGGGCGGTGGAAGAAAGATATGCGGCATCCTCGCCGAATCCGGCGGACAGCCTCCCGACCACTTTATCGTCCTCGGCATCGGCATAAACGCCAACGTGGACCCGCGAAACCTGGAAGCCCCGCCACGAGACGTCGCAACCCTCCGCTCCGAACTGGGCCACGACGTGGACCTCCTCGAATTGCTCGAAGCCGTGCTCACGAAGCTAGACTTCGAGCTCGGCAGGCTCCACGATTTCGGAGCTGTCATCGAAGATTGGCGTGCCCTCGACTGTACCCTGGGCAGGCGCGTCCGCGTCCGGCGCTTCGGGGGGGTGGTTGAAGGGAGAGCCGCCGATCTCGGCCCCGGAGGGGCGCTCGTTATCCGGACAGACCACGGCGCCGTCGAAGTCTTCGAGGGAGATGTCGAGCATCTCTATCAGGAAGGCTCCTGAAAGATGGGATCGGGTGGCGGGGGTGGGATCAGGGGCGGAACTCCGCCGCGAGCATGTCCATCAGCAGCCCGTCGTGCCAGACGCCGTCGGGGCCGCGCTCGTATTTGCGCATGATCCCGATCCGGCGGAAGCCCACGCGCTCGTAGGCGCGGATCGCGGCCTCGTTGTCGGCCGCCGGGTCTATCGTGAGGCGATGGTGGCCGCGCTCCTCGAAGAGATGGCGGGCGAGGACCCGTATCGCCTCGGCGCCCAACCCCTTTCCGTGGTGGGAGGTGGAGAGGAAAATGTCCATGCCCGCGTGGCGGTACATCGGGTCGTCCTCCTCGTGGTACTGGATCCCGCCTACGACCTCCCCGCCGGCCTCGATCACGAAGCCCCGGTCTGTCTCTATAAACCCCTCGCCGATCTCCTCTTCGATGTCGGAGTCGCCCCACCGCCGGGCGACCTCGGGCTCGTTCCGTATGTGAACCAACCTTCCGGCGTCCTCGGGCCGGCCGGGGCGCAGCAGCACGCGCTTTCCTCGTAGAACGATCATCTGGATACGACGCTCCTTCCCGTTGCGAGCCGCCTGCCGTCCGTCTAGATAGGTGCACGGAATGATTGAACAGTCGATTGTTCGCCTGCCGCAAGCTGGTAAAGGATATCGACCGGCCGGTGTCCATTTATCTTGTGCACCTATCTAGCCCCTGGACACGAGACTGTTAAGATAGATCTCGGAAGCCTCTAAGGAGATTTTATTGCAGTCGGAGACGATCTTGTATGTGTCTATCGTCGTGGTAGCGGTGGTGTTGGTCGCCGGTGCCATCGGGTTTTTCTTCTACAGAAGGCACCGACGCATGCTTGAAGCCATGTCGTCGGAGCAGCGTGAACTCTACGACGCGGAGAAGGAATACAATAGGTCTGTCAAGAAGGCCGAACGCGGGTTGTGGACGGCTACCAAGGCGCACGAAACGAAGGTGATGTGGGCAGAAGGCAAATTGGCGTGGGCGAAGAAGAAGGGGCAAAGTCACTTGGACTCGTACACGGGCGTCCACGGCAACAAAATCGAACTGTGGGAAAACAAGGTGAGAGTTCCTCGCTCGGGGACGAAAGAAAATTGGATGGAGAATCTCTCGAATAGGTTTCTGAGAGAACATTACTTCCAGGAGGGTCCCTTAGTACTACAACCGCACTTTTGTGGTGTACGCTTCTCGTGCAGGCGAGGAGCGGGAGGTAAACGGTGGCAACTCGTGCGGAACAACAAGAGATCAAAAGGGTCACCGGATGGCAGGAAGAGC